>Ga0316188_10001433_pt1 | contig 11271 bp, 9 predicted proteins | sample Phiworburrow1_MG_FD_204933 | JGI IMG/M metagenome (GOLD analysis project Ga0316188, IMG submission 204933) | Coastal sediment microbial communities from Maine, United States - Phippsburg worm burrow 1 | ecosystem: Environmental > Aquatic > Marine > Coastal > Sediment | place: USA: Maine... | reverse complement strand
TAAAGAGCAATCGATCGTATTAAATAATCCTAAAGCCATACGCGCAGTGGCACACGCCAATGGTGAAAACCGAATCGCCATTCTCATTCCTTGTCATCGCATTATTGGAAGCAATGGAGAACTTATAGGTTATGGAGGTGGCTTGTGGAGAAAGCAGTTTTTATTGGAGTTAGAGAATCCTAGTCAGTTTAGTTTGGCTTTTTAGCTATCAAAATTAGAATTCACAAGTCTGTCCCCCTGAGCCTGTCGAAGGGCTTTAAACTACCCTTCGACAGGCTCAGGGGGACATGGCCAATAATCTTCTAACAAGTCAAAGACTTGATTAAAAACTATATAATCAGACTTTTCTCAAAACAATATCCACCTTTCTTTCAAAAGGAATATTGCCAGGGATCCAATTGATCTTAAAGCCATGTTTTTCCATTCTTCTAAACCAGGTCATTTGTCGTTTTGCAAATTGATGAATGGATGAATTAAGTTTTTGATACATGTCGTTATATTTTAATTCTCCATTGACATATTGGGCTAGAAATTTATATTCTAAACCATAGAATTTCAATTGATCAACAGTAATTCCATCATTTAGCAATCCTTTTACTTCTTCGACCATTCCACTGTTTAGTCGTTCTTTTAAACGCTTTGTAATTCTTTTTTTGAGCTCGTCACGCTCGTAATTGATTGCAAAAAGCTGATACTTAATTGAAGGATATTTTTCTTCGGTTATTTTATTTTCCTTATTAAATAATTCAATCTCAATGGCTCTAATTAAACGATTACGATCAGTTATATCGCTTGTATTGTGTAGTTCTTTATATGCCATTAATAAAGCGGTAAGATCTTTATTATCCTTAGTTTCAAGTTCTGCCCTTAAAACTTCATTTCTAGGGACCGGAACCAGCTTATAGCCTTTTAAAATCGCTTCAATATACATTCCTGTTCCCCCACAAAGAATCGGAATGTGATTTCGATCTACAATTTCATTATATGCTTGATGAAAATCTCTTTGATATTCGAATACATTGTACTCATAACCGGGCTTTTGAATATCAATAAGGTGATAAGGAATGTTTTTTCCTTCAATTGTAAATTCGCTTAGGTCTTTTCCGCTACCGATGTCCATCCCAATGTATACCTGACGAGAATCGGCACTGATGATCTCCCCTCCTGTTTTAGCAGCTACAGCTACCGCTAAACTTGTTTTACCGCTGGCGGTTGGACCGATGATTCCAATCATGATAATTACAATTTAAATAATGCATAAATGTATGAATAGAAGCTTTACATAAAAATGCTTGCTTTAATAATTTGAAGATGGAAATTATTCCAGTAAAAAATTAATCATTCAATAGTAATACGAAGTCTTATATAATATCATTAATAAGCAAGAGTTTGAGTAATTAGCAAGTGTAAAATGCATCTTTAACCGCATTATTCATTCATTCATACATTGATGCATTCATGCATTAAATTCTCGCCTGATAAGTATAAAGATCAAAATACCTTCCTTGTTTAGCGATCAATTCATCATGTTTTCCACGTTCAACGATCTCCCCTTTCTCAATCACTAATATTTGATCTGCCTGTCTGATCGTACTTAATCTGTGGGCAATTACAAAAGTCGTTCTCCCTTCCATTAATACTTTTAAACTCTCCTGAATTAAAGATTCACTTTCGGTATCAAGATTTGAAGTTGCTTCATCCAGGATAAGGATTTTAGGATTGGCTAAAATCGCTCTGGCAATAGCGATCCGTTGTCGTTGACCTCCGGAAAGCTTAATTCCTCTTTCCCCGATCAAGGTTTCTAAACCATCATCGAAACGATCTGTAAATTCCTGTACATGAGCTGCTTTTACCGCTTTTAATAAATCTTCTTCACTGGCATTAGGACGAGGAAATAAGATATTGTCGCGTATTGATCCTTCAAATAAGAAATCATCCTGCAAAACCACTCCAAGGTGACTTCTGTAGGAATTTAAAGTTACTTCTTCCACTTCTTTTCCATCGATCTTAATAGATCCCGAAATCGGTTTTAAAAAGGAAGCAGCCAGACCAGCGATCGTTGTTTTTCCAGATCCTGATGAGCCTACAAGTGCAGTTACAGATCCCGGATCTGCGGTGAAATTGATATGATGCAATACCTCTTTTCCTTCATCATATTGAAAAGAAACGTCATTAAAGATGATCTCTCCTTTAATGTTTTCAAGAACAATCGTTCTATTTTCCTCACTTCCTTCCAATTCCATATTCATCAACTCTTCGGTTCGATCAAGGCCTGCAAAAGCTTCGGTGAGCTGACTTCCAATATTGCTCATTTGAACGATTGGAGCGATCATAAAACCAAGGTAGAGTGTAAAAGACAGAAAATCTCCGATAGTCATCTCCCCATTCATGATCATATAGCCTCCAATTCCCATTATACCGGTAGATGCCAAACCAAGCAACAAGGTTGCAGAACTGGTGATCAAACTGGTAGAAGTTAAACTCTTCCTCACATTTTCAAATAATCGAAAAACACCCTGATCAAATGAAGCGATTTCCTGCTCCTCTGCATTAAATCCTTTTATAACTCTAATTCCATTTAGTGTCTCCGTCAATCTTCCTGTAACATCTGCATTTATCTTCCCTCTTTCTCTGAAAATAGGACGAATAAAACTAAATGCTTTTAAAGAAACCACTCCAAATATGGCTACCGGAATAAGAACATACACCGTCATTAACGGACTTATTTTAATCAATAAAAACAAACTTACTACGGATGTTAAAATCCCTCCAACAAGCTGAACCAATCCTGTGCCTACCAAATTCCTTACCCCTTCCACATCGGTCATGATCCTTGAAACCAATTCTCCTGACTTACTATTATCGAAAAATCGAATCGGTAAATGAAGTATTTGTTTTTGAACTTTAACTCTTAATTGAGATATCAGTCGTTGTGCTTCCACACTAAGTAATTTTGTAAGAAGAAATGAGGTGACAGCCTGAACAATAATGGCTCCGGTAACGGCAAGCAGAAGTATTTTAAGCATGTGCATATCCTTATTGACAATCACATCATCCATAAGGTATTTACTCGCTCCCGGTAAAATTAAACTCGCCAATCGGCTTATTATTATTAATACGAGTCCTAATAATAAAGTATTCTTCCGTGGCAATATAATGGTTTTAAACACCTGCGCCATGCTAATTTTTGATTTAGCCATTCTTGTTTGTTTTTAGAAATGCAAAAGTAATTAAAAGTAGTTAGTAGCTAGTAGTTAGTAGCTAGTAGTTAGTAGCTAGTAGTTAGTAGCTAGTAGTTAGTAGCTAGTAGTTAGTAGTTAGTAGTTAGTAGTTAGTAGCTAGTAGTTAGTAGTTAGTAGCTAGTAAGGTCATTTTTTAAGAATGGATCTCAGAGTCGTTTTAAAATGCGGGAAGGAAGAAGAAATAATTCTCTAATTAAGCTTAGAATTCCATCCACAGCGAAACCCAATAATCGAAAGGGTAATAACAATAGCCAGAATACAGGATATAAAATTAGTGCCAGCAGCGCCAATGGCCATGAAAGAATAAATAGAATTAAAAAAAGAAGTAAAGTAATCATGCTAATTCGTTTTGGTAAAGGTCTGAATAAAATGAATGAATATTCTACCGCTTATCACAAAATAGCTAGTAGTTTATTGCTATTTATAAATTAAAATCAAATGATTTTAAAAACATTTGCTTAAAGTCTTTTTTTTATAAATTGCGCCCATGATAAAGCAGATCTTTTTTGTTATTTCTTTTATAGTTATTCTTTTTCAAAACCAGGTCATTGCTCAAGACTATGTTGACTTAGTTCGTTTTAAATATGATAATACCCCTTTAAACCAATTTGATTCCTCCACAGCATCTACAAGAGTTGAAGAATATGTTCTAGACGCAACTCTTCCTATCGTACTTAAGAATGGAAATGCCATCATAACAGGTTTTGATCTGCAAAGTCTTTCAACAAAGGTAAATCCAACGATACCTGAACTTACTTCAGTTTACTCCATTTTGATAAAAGCAGGAATGAACCTTAATTTCAATGAAAAATGGAGCGGAACTTTCATGTTTCTTCCAAAACTTTCATCAGATCTTAAAGAGATCTCCTCAAGAGATTTCCAATATGGAGCCTATGCATTAATGAAATACTCGAAGGCTTCAAATTTGAAATATCAGTTTGGAATGTATTATAACAGTGAATTGTTTGGTCCTTTCTTTGTTCCTTTAATCGGTCTTTATTATATGAGTCCATCCAATAAACTTGAGATCAATGCTACCTTACCTGTTTGGGCCGATATTAATTATCGTTTTAAGCCTTGGTTGCGTGCCGGATTTAGTTTTAGCGCCTTTGTAAGATCCTATAATATCAATGAACCACGGTTTAGCGAAAATGGAGAGTATCTCGTAAAGTCAACAAATGAACCTATGCTTTACCTTCAGTTTGAACCAACAAAAAGTATTATTCTTCAAACCAAAATTGGTTATTCTATTGGTCGTCAGTATCGTATTTATGACCAAGCAGATAAAATTACTTTTGGATTATCTGCCTTTCGATTCGGTGATGATCGCCAACAGTTAAATTCAGATTTTGGTGACGGACTCCTTTTTGAAGCCCGTATTCTTTACCGATTTCATGTTAACAAAGAAGAATAGTTGTTAATAAGGATTTGTAGCCCAAACACCTAATTCAGGAACAAAGCCCCGATCATTTAATTCCAGATTTGCTATAATCATGTGAGCGATATCTTCCGGATGCAGTTTATTATCTACTAAAGCCCGCTCTTCTCTACTTTCTTGATTAAAAGCAGTTGGCACTTCGCTTGGGTTAACAAGCATTACTCTCACATTAAATTTTCGTAATTCCTGTTGCCAGCATTCCGTCATTCCTCTAACTGCAAATTTTGAGGAGGCATAAACTGTTCCATGAGCAAAACCTTTGGTTGCTGCTGTGGATCCTATATTAATAATATTCCCTTTATTTTGCTTTTTGAAATGCTTTATCACTTCTTTAGAAATCATAGCTAAGCCAAAAACATTTGTATTATATACTTCCAAAAAGGCTTCTAAACTTACATCTTCAACTAAGCAAAAAGTTCCAATTCCGGCATTATTTATTAGGACATCGATACCCCCTAACATATCAATCGCTTCCTTTACCTGCCCTTCTATCTCTTTTAAATTAGAAGCATCCATTAGGATGTACTTACAATTTAGTTCCTGAGCCGCTTTAACTAATTTTTCTTTATCTCTTCCCGTAATTATAAGATTAGCTCCCTTGTTTACTAATGCTTTTGCAGTCGCTAAACCAATTCCTGAACTCCCTCCGGTGAGGAGCACTTTTGATCCTTTAATATCCATATGTATATTTTTTAAAATCTTTAATTATCTCAATTTAATTGTTTTAAACGAATGAATTATTTCCCATTCTTCGTTTTCTTAATATAAACTTCTGCTATGTCTGCAACGTAGCGATTAAGGTTTTGAATTTCCATTATCAAAGATAACTGAAGGATACTGTTACTTCTAACCGAATCTCTCTTCTTAATCCGTTTGATCTGATGATCGAACAAAGTAAGGCTTTCTTCGTAAAGGTCGTTTTTAAGATCCATTATCTCTTCAAATAGAATCTTATCCATTTTAGGAATAGATTTAGAGACCAGGCTTATAAGTTTGTTTAATCCTTCGACTACCTCCAACAGCTCTTTGATCTGCATTTTATCTACAGGTCGATGCAAATTATCGACATGATTATATGCTAATGTTGAAATTTGAAATGTAGATTTCTTGATATTATTAAGATTTCTTAAAACATAGATATAGAATTGAGATAATTCACCTTTTTCATCCTTCATTTTCTGAACATAATGAAAGACCGTCTTAGATAATTGGTCAATTTTACTATCCTGTTCTTTTACGATTTTACGTGCTTCTTTAATTACTTTCTTATCCTCTATCGAAAGCCCTCTGATCGTTTCATTTAAAACCGCAGTTGTTACACTAAATGTTTCAAAAATATGCAACAGACATTCTTCTAGTACTTCATCGGCCTTAATACTTTGTCTTGATACAATAGATGCGATTAATGTTGGTTTTTCATTCATTCTTTGAGAATGAATTTTAGAGGATCGAATGATTAAAAAGATGGCTAATATTGTTAATGCCAATACCATATATAGGCCTCCATAATAGATCAAAACTGCCATTACTCCGGCCGAAAAGAAGGCGATTAGAGCAGTAAATAACCATCCACCTATCACACTTAAAACACCTGCCACTCTGTACACAGCAGATTCTCTGTTCCACGCATTATCTGCTAAACTTGTACCCATTGCAACCATAAAAGAAACGTAGGTAGTTGATAAAGGCAGTTTCAAAGAAGTTGCAAAAGCGATAAGAATACTCGCTACAATTAAATTCACAGCAGCTCTTAAAAGATCAAAAGAAGGTTTGTCGGATATATCAATATCAGAAAAAAGTTCAACTTCTTTGAATTTAAGATTCAGCTTTCGCAAAAGATTATTTGGCATTACATATTCATAAAAATTTGCTGCCTGAACACCTGCCTGAACAATTGAACGAGATAGCAAATTTGGAGTAAAACGCTCACTTCCAAAACCTTGTCTACTTAAATTAACTTCGGTCTCTGTTACTGTACGCGCTTTTTTAGAAAATACTAAAGTCAGAACCATAATAAATCCGGCAGCAATCAAAAGAATAGGGTCGGTCTTTACCTTTGCTGATAAAAATGCCATATTAAACTCATTTGCTGCAATACCGGAAGATGCATATTCACTAAAAGATTCGAAAGCAGCTATAGGTACACCAATAAAATTAACGAGATCATTTCCTGAAAATGCCATTGCAAGTGCGAAAGTTCCAATCAGCACTACAAAACGCAATATGTTAAATTTCAATAAAGTGTGGATCAGATAACTTGAGAAAGTCCAAAAGACCAAATTCAGCAAGATCAATAAAAAGGTATTATCGCTTATCCATTCCAGAGCACTGTCGCTAATTAAAGTACTTCCCTTAGCCCCTTTGATCAACATAAAATAAACGATAGTCGTAAGGGCAATTCCACCGAAAATTGGCCCATATTTCTTAACACTTTTATTAAGGTTAAATGAGAAAATGATCCGAGAAAAATTCATTACCAGCCAGCCTATGGTAAAGGCCACGAATATGGATAAGAAGATTCCACCAATGATCTGAAGTGCCTTACTGTGATTGAGATATAATCCAATATCCACTATGCTACCATCGATTGAAAGTATTTTTAATAAAGATACAGCGAAAGCAGCTCCAAGAAGTTCGAATACAATAGAAACCGTGGTGCTTGTTGGCATTCCAAAAGTATTAAACATGTCTAACAGAATAATATCGGTGAGCATAACCGCCATGAATATTACCATGATCTCTGAAAAGACAAACATTTCCGGATTAAAGACTCCTTTACGGGCTACTTCCATCATCCCTCCGGAAAAAATTGCACCGACCAAAACTCCTGCTCCGGCAATAATTAAAATTGTTTTCCTTTTAGCAACGTGGGAACCGATGGATGAATTCAGGAAATTAACAGCATCATTGCTTACTCCGATAATTAAGTCAAAGACTGCTAACAGAAAAAGTATAATTACAAATATGAAGTAGCTACTTTCACCCATATTTCACCAAAACTACGTCAATTTTGATAAACAAAGGGTAGGTAAATAGCGATTTTAGCTAAATTTTTTGAACTTATTCCGATTAACCTTGAAGTCTCAAAATCAGCACTTTTAGAATGAATTATTAAAAATATAATTCAAAAATGGGTCTTATGAAGTATTGGAAGGATGACCATAATGACTGAAATTAAGATTAGTCCCTAAACCAAAGCAAACTTTAATAAGCTAAAAAAATTTTTTTTCACTTCAAATAATATAGATTTATTTGAGTGTCACAATAGTCTAATTGGAAAATTACGGTATTATATAAATTATAGAATCCATATTAATTCAACCTTTAATAAATTTATAATTCACTCTTGTCCCGGAATCGTTATGATATGTATTTCAGTCAATTAAAGCGAAAATAATGATTCATTGCAATCCAATAATAAATTTAATTAAGAGTTAAATATTGATAAATTGTGATGAGTATCATAGAACTATTCCAAATAATAGTGGTTCTTTGCATAAATTATACGTAAAAGTTATATATGGATTATAGTTCAATTAAATTTTCTGGCACGAATAACATGGAGTTCTTCACTACTCTAAGAGGTAGGGTCACAGAATATTTTAAAGAAAATAACATCACCCGTTTTGGAAATTACAAAATGGTATTAAAGACCATCGCATTGATAGCAATGTATTTTGTTCCTTATTTCCTATTTATGTTTGGGGTGTTTTCGTCTTATTGGATTCAAGCAATATTATGGATCATTATGGGATTTGGAATGGCAGGAATCGGATTCTCAGTTATGCATGATGCAAATCATGGAGCTTACTCAAAAAATGCTACGGTAAATAAAATCCTCGGATTATTTGCAAATATACTTGGTGCAAGTGCTACAAACTGGAAAATTCAGCACAATGTTCTTCACCATTCATACACTAATGTAAGTGGTGTAGATGAAGATATAAGTCCGGGTAATATTATGCGTTTTTCACCACATCAGCCTCGATATAAAGCACATAAATATCAGCATTTATACGCGTGGGTCTTATATGCATTGATGACATTACAATGGTCTACTGTTAAAGATTTCAAGCAAATTCTTCGATATAAGAAAATGGGCTTGACTAAAAAGATAGATAAGAATTTCAATAAATTATTCACTCATTTACTGATCTCAAAAGTGGTTTATTATGGCTACCTAATTGTGCTGCCAATTATCTTTACCAGCACACCCTGGTATTTTATTATCCTCTTTTATGTTCTTATGCACTTTGTAGCCGGTTTTATTTTGGCGGTAGTATTTCAACCTGCCCATGTAATTCCTTCATCGGAGTTTCCGTTGCCGGATGTATCAGGAAAAATGGATAATAACTGGGCTGTACATCAAATGTTGACTACTGCTAATTTTGCTCCAAAAAATAAATTATTATCATGGTATGTTGGAGGACTAAATTTTCAAATAGAGCATCATTTATTCCCAAATATTTGTCATGTTCACTATAAGAAATTAAGTGAAATCGTTAAAAAAACAGCAAAAGAGTATAATGTACCCTATAATGTTTCTCCAACATTTTTCGGAGCTATTGCAGCTCATGCGAAATTATTAAAGGAATTTGGAACAGGCGTTCGATAAGCCTTTCAATATATTTAATTCAAAAGCCAATATCGTAAAGATGTTGGCTTTTTTTTTATTTATATATCAAGTCCACCGGGCACTTCCCCATTCTTTTATTTCCTTTTCATTAAGAAAGCTCCAGGCGACGATTCTACTTTTTTTATTCCCTGTCTCCATCGGAATGGTTTTAACTTTTTTTGCATTCACATTGTTAAGCAAAACATACACTTTCTTCAAATTAGATTCCTTTGAAACCAAACATGTAAACCACATTACTGAATTAGTAAATTCCTTACTTTGCCCTATCATTTCTTTGAGAAACCCATATTCTCCCCCATCGTACCACAATTCATTGCTTTGTCCGGCAAAATTCAAAACTCTTTTCTTCGCTTTCAGATTTTTTAATTTTCTATTTGCGCTTGATCGTGCTTCAGCTTTTGAAGAATGAAAAGGGGGATTACAAATGGTAAAATCGAATAATTCATTTTCTCTTATGATCGATTTAAAAATATCTTTCGAGTTTGACTGAAGTCTGATACTTATTTTATCCCTTAATTTTGGATTCGAAAGGATGATTTTATTTGATGAATCAATAGCTTTTTGATCAATGTCACTTCCTACAAATTGCCACTGATATTCGCTCAAAGCTATTATTGGATAAATACAATTTGCACCCACTCCAATATCCAGCCCCTTCACTTTGTTTCCCAGAGGAATATTTAGCCGGTTACTTTCTCCTAATAAATCTGCTATATGATGTATGTAATCTGCTCTGCCCGGCACCGGTGGACATAAATATCCTGCGGGTATATCCCAGTGATCAATTTGGTAATAAGCTTTAAGAAGCGCTTTATTAAGCATTTTAACCGCTTCAGGATTAAAAAAATCGACAGACTTAACTTGATATTTATTTAGTATTACAAATGGTGCTAATTCCGAACAGGACTGAATTAGAAATTCAAGATCGTAGTCTTCCCTGTGTTTATTTCGGGGATGCAGTTCTGATTTAATATTCAATGATCAAAGATTTCGATAAATTTATTTCTAAACAGACAGCAATTAAGTCATTTTATAGCTACTATTTTAGTAATTTTCTATTGTATTAAAAGCTATTAAGATGAAAACAAAGCCCTTTACTATTCAGAAATTTTCAATTTTACTTTTATTGCTCTTTCTATTGAGCGGATGTGCGGATGTTACTCCGGTTGAAGAATGTGTATATGGTGATCCATATGGTTTCTTAGGTGGTCTTTGGCACGGCATCATTGCTCCAGTCAGTTTTATAGGCAGCTTATTCTTTGATGATATCGCTATGTATGCCGTTAACAATAATGGCGGATGGTATGACTTTGGATTTGTTATAGGTGCCGGTATCTTAACTTTTGGATCTCATAAAGCGAGAAGATAAACTTGAATTCTTTCTTTAGACTACTCTATCAATAACTTCTCAGTATAGGAATTTCCTTTAGTATCTATTATTTGAATCATGTATAAACCCGGATTTAGGTCCTTCACATTAAATGTTACAGAATTAGTATTTCCATTTTGAGTTTCAATGATTCTCCCATTAAGATCGATCAATTTTATCTGCTCCATATTTCCATATGAAAAGCTTACTTGAACAAGATCATTTGAAGGGTTTGGAAATACCTTTACATTTTCAATGTTATTATTCTCCTCAATTTCATCGACAAGGCTGCAAGTACCGGGGATATTATCATCCAGCCAACTCATTCTCAAATTGATCCAATTCTTTAATCGATCAATTTCCTCTTGATAAGTAAGTGCCGGTGGATCTACTTCCGGAGCTCCTGTATCGGAACCTAAAATAGGCCACTTTGCATAATGCCTCTGTTGTGCATCATCAAGATAAAGTGTCATTGAATCGATATAATTATTAATAGAATCAATATTCATACTGGTCGTTCTGAAATCCTCATAGCGACATCTTAATTCATTTTCGAACCATGGATCCTGTAGTAATCTTATATACC
>Ga0316188_10001432_pt1 | contig 11273 bp, 10 predicted proteins | sample Phiworburrow1_MG_FD_204933 | JGI IMG/M metagenome (GOLD analysis project Ga0316188, IMG submission 204933) | Coastal sediment microbial communities from Maine, United States - Phippsburg worm burrow 1 | ecosystem: Environmental > Aquatic > Marine > Coastal > Sediment | place: USA: Maine... | reverse complement strand
AGGCCGCGGTGCCGGATCTGGCAGCTCGACTTCTCGCGCAGCTGGGGCTTGAGCCGTGAATCTGGAGCAGCAGACCCGCGCCCTGCTCGATCTGGTCGAGGCGGACCGCACGACCCGCCTCGCCACGATCCTGGACGAAGCCCGCGGCCGCGCCGATATGCTGCGCAGCCAGGCCCGGGCCGAGGCCCTCACGCGGCTGCGCCAGGCCTTTGCGGAGCAGCGCGCGTTGCGCCAGGAACGGCTGGCCGCGGCGATGGCGCGGCGCGACACGCAGCGCCGCCTGCAGGCCCAGCAGCGCACCGCCGCCCTGTTGCAGCTGGCGCGCCAGCAGCTGCCCGGCGAGTTGGTCGCACTGTGGCAGGAGCCGGCCGGGCGCGCCGCCTGGGTCGCGCAGGTAGTGGCCTCCGCGCGCGCGCATTTCGGTGCAGGCGCGTGGTGCATCACACACCCGCAGGGCTGGCCGGCCGATGAACAGCAGGCGCTGGCGCGCCAGTTGCAGGCCGGCGACGGCGCGACGCCGAGTTTCGTCGCCGACCGCCGGCTGCGTGCTGGCCTACGCATCGCTGCCGGCGGCAACGTCATCGACGGCACGCTGGACGGCCTGCTCGCCGACCGAGCGGATTTCGAATCGCGCTTGCTGCGCCGCCTGGAGGCCACCCGGTGAGTCTGGCCACCGTCACCTGGATCGCCGGCCCGGTGCTGCACGCCACCCGTCAGGGTCCGTTCACGCTGCGCGAGTCGGTGCGTGTGGGGCCGCACGCGCTGCTCGGCGAAGTGGTGCGCATCCAGGACAGGAGCATCGTCGTGCAGGTCTACGAGGACACCACCGGCCTGCGCCCGGGCATCGAGGTGCGCGGCGACGGTCAACCGCTGTCGATCCGCCTTGGCCCGGGGCTGCTGGGTCACATCTTCGACGGCCTGCTGCGGCCCTTGTCGGATGCCGACTCGAACTTCGTCCAGCCGGGCATGCGCGCCGCCGCGGTGGCGCGACGCCATTTCGAACCCGCAGTCAAGGTCGGTGAGGTGCTGGCGCCGGGCGCGATCCTGGGCACTGCGGGCGATGCCGGCGGCGCCGCCGGGCGCACTCAGTACTGCCTGGTGCCGCCGGCCAGCGGCGGCGTCGTGGAATCGGTGGTGCCTCCCGGCGAGCAGGCCGACGACGCCACGGTGTGCGTGCTGCGCAGCGGCGACGGCGCGGACGCGGCGCGTCATGAACTGGCGATGAGCCATGTCTGGGCGGTTCGCTCGCCACGGCCGGTGGCGCGCCGACTGCCGACGCTGGCACCGCTGGTCACCGGCCAGCGTATTCTCGATGGCCTGTTTCCGGTGGCGCAGGGCGGGAAGGCGGCGATCCCGGGCGGCTTCGGCACCGGCAAGACGGTACTGCTCGAAGCGCTGGCCAAGGGCTGCAACGCCGACGTCATCGTCTATCTCGGCTGCGGCGAACGCGGCAACGAGATGGCCGGCGTGCTCGAGGAGTTCCCGACGCTGACCGATCCGCGCAGCGGCCGGCCACTGATGGAACGCACGGTGATCATCGCCAACACCAGCAACATGCCGGTGGCCGCACGCGAGGCTAGCATCTACTGCGCCATCACGGTGGCCGAATACTTCCGCGACCAGGGCTTGCATGTCGCGCTGATGGCCGACAGCACCAGCCGCTGGGCCGAGGCGCTGCGCGAGGTGTCGGGGCGCTTCGGCGAACTGCCCGGTGAAGGCGGCTATCCGGCCTACCTGTCCAGCCGGCTGGCCGACTTCTACGAACGCGCCGCGCTGGTGCAGACGCTGGGCGGCGCGACCGGCTCGGTGACGGTGATGGGTGCGATCAGCCCACCTTCAGGCGACTTCTCCGAGCCGGTGACCTCGCACACCAAGCGTTACGTCAAGGCCTTCTGGGCGCTGGACGTGAAGCGCGCGCAGGCGCGCTTCTATCCGGCCGTGCACCCGCTGCAGAGCTACGCCGAGGACGCGCGCGAGTTCGCGCCGTGGTGGGCGGAACAGGGCAACGGCCAGTGGCTGACGCTTCGCCGGCGCTTCCTGACGCTGCTGGACGAGCAGGCGCAGCTCGAGCGCATGGCGCGCATCATTGGCAAGGACGCGCTGCCGGCGCGCCAGCAGCTGACGCTGCTGTGCGCCGAACTGGTCAACGAGGCCTTCCTGCGCCAGTCGGCATTTTCCGAGATCGACCGCGTCTGCAGCCCGGCGCGGCAGGCGGCGATGATGAAGCTGCTGGGCCGCTTCATAGACTTGGCCGAGGCTGCACTCTTCGCCGGAGCCACCCCCGAGGCCTTCGCCGCGCTGCCCTGCCTGCGCGCGCTGCAGCGCATGGGCGAGGACATCGGCGACGAGCAGTTGCCGCGCTTCGCCGAACTCGAAGCACGGTTGGAACGCGAGTTCGCGCAGATCACGGCCGCAGGCGGCAACGCATCACAGGAGGCCGGCGATGAGACCCACGGTTGAAGGCGCTGCAACGCGCCTGGAGGGGCCGCTGCTGTTCCTGCGTCGCACCCTAGATGTCGGGCTGTACGACGCCGTCGAAGTGGGCGGCCACGACGGTCGATCGCGGCTGGGCCGCATCGCCGCGATCGACGAACAGTTCATGACCATCGAGGTGCTGGAGTCGACGGACGGGCTCTCGCTCGAAGGCAGCGTCGTGCGCTTTCGTGGCGAGGCGCTGAGCTTCGGCCTCGGCCCGGGCATCCTCGGGCGGGTGTTCAACGGCGTCGGCGAGGTCATCGACGGCGGGCCGCCGGTGGCCACGCACCGCAAGGTGCCGATCGACGGCCTGCCGATGAACCCGGTGGCGCGCGCGCTGCCGCGAGACTTCATCGAGACCGGCATCAGTACGGTCGACCTGATGAACAGCCTCGTGCGCGGGCAGAAGCTGCCGCTGTTTTCCGGCGGCGGCCTGCCTCACGACCGGCTGGCGGTGGAGATCGCCAGCCACGCGCGCCTGCTCGGTGACGAAGCCGTGGACTTCGCCATCGTCTTCGCCGGCATCGGCGTGCCCTTCGACAGCGCCGAATTCTTCCGCCGCAGCCTGGAACAAGGCGGTGCGCTGGAACGCACGGCGTTGTTCCTCAATCTGGCCAGCGACTCCAGCACGCAGCGCCTGCTGACGCCTCGCTATGCGCTCAGTGCGGCGGAGTACCTGGCCTTCGAATGCGGAAAGCACGTGCTGGTCATCATGACCGACATGACCAACTACTGCGAAGCGCTGCGCGAGGTGTCGTCGAGCAAGGGCGAGATCCCCAGCCGCAAGGGATTCCCGGGCTACATGTACTCGGACCTGGCGACGCTGTTCGAGCGCGCGGGCTGTCTGCGCGACGCCAAGGGAACGCTGACGCAGCTGTCGATCCTGACGATGCCGGCCGACGACATCAGCCACCCGATACCCGACCTCACCGGCTACATCACCGAGGGCCAGATCGTGCTGTCGCGCGACCTCGACCGTCGCGGCATCTACCCGCCGGTGAACGTGTTGCCGAGCCTGTCGCGCCTGATGAAGGACGGCACCGGCGGCACCTACACCCACCCCGACCACCCTGCGCTCGCCAGCCAGCTGTATGCCGCCTACGCGCGCGCCGCACAGGCGCGTGTGCTGGCCAGTGTGGTCGGCCTCGAGGGGCTGGCCGACACCGACCGGCGCTACCTGCGCTTTGGCACGCAGTTCGAGCAGACACTGGCCAGCCAGGACGAAGCGCGGTCGCTGCACAAGAGCATGGCGCTGGGCTGGGCGCTGCTGGCCGAACTGCCGAGCGGCGAATTGACACGGCTGTCCGACGCGCAGATTGCTGCGCACATCGAAGCTCCGCCATGAACGACACCAGCCCGACGCGCAGCGCTGTCATCGAGATGAAGGACGAGCGACGTGCGATGCACGAGGGTTACGTCTTCCTCGACGAGAAGTGCCTGTTGCTGGCCGGCGAGATCATGCGCCAGTTGCAGCAGCACGCGCGACTGCAGGCCGAGCTGCTCGCACTTTGCGACACGGCCGCGGCGGCGCTGCAGGACGCCGTGGCACGGCATGGGCTGCAGGATCTGTCGATCCATCCAGCGACGCGGCTACCGCCGGCGCCACTTCGCACCGAAGCGCGATCGCTGATGGGCGTGCAGCTACAGTCCGCCGCCTGGGACGCCGGCGAGGCCACGCACGGCGCACCGGTGATGTCATCACCAGAGGCCAAGGCCTGCCGCCAGGCCTTCGCCAGGCTTGTGGCCGCCGCTGCGCCACTGGCCGCCGTCTCGGGTAACCTGGAGCGGCTGTCGCTGGAGTACAGGCGTTCGGTGCGCCGAGCGCGTGCCTTGCAGGACGTGATGCTGCCGGAACTGGATCGAGACATCGCCGACGTCGAGGGCCGGCTGGAAGAACTGGAACAGGAAGACGCGATTTGGATGCGCAGGGGAATCAGGGCTTGAAGGTGATGCCGGAAGCCGCACGTGACGACGGCGAGAGCTTTGCCGTGGTCAGCGCGCTGATCGCCTCGCGCCAGACGGTGCTGCCCAAACGTCTGGTCGCACCGGGGCCGACGGCAAAGCAGTTGGAAGCGCTGCTATCGCTGGCCGCCGACGCGCCGGACCACGGATGCCTCACTCCCTGGCGCTTCATCATCGTGCCGACGGCGCAGCGCCACCGCCTGGCCGAAGTCTTCGCGCAGGCGCTGCTCGACCGCGACCCCCAGGCCACACCGGAGCAGGCCGTCCAGGCGCGCGAGAAGGCGCACCGCGCGCCGCTGCTGATGCTAGCCGTGGCCTGCCTGGGCCCGCGCGAGCCGGACACGCCCATGCTCGAGCGCATGGTGTCGATGGGTGCGGCCATCCAGAACCTGCTGCTCGGCGCTCACGCGATGGGCTTCGGCGCCGGACTGACCAGCGGCCAGGCGATGAATTCGCCGCGGCTGCGCGCGCTGTTCGGTTTGTCCGAAGGCGACCACGCGGTGTGCTGCGTAAACATCGGCATGGCGACGCAACGCAGCCAGCGCAAGGCACTGCGGCCGTCGACGGCCCAGTTCGTCAGCGAACTCGGCGCCGGCGCGGCGAGCGGCGGCGACACCTGATCAGCACCGCGTCACACCTTCGCGACACCGATCGTTCGCGCGGCCGCCAGTGCCGCCTTGACGACCAGACCGCGAGTCACGGTCTCGAACGAGCGTCCCTCGAGCTCCAAAGTGCGACACGGCAGGTCGACGCAGACCGAGCAGCACGGGCTCGAACCGGCACGCGCGCCCAGCCAGGACTCCATCGGCCGGCCGGCGATCCTGATGCGGTCCGATGCGGTCCGATGCGGTCCGATGCGGTCCGATGCGGACGGATCGGCCTCGAAGGCCGCCGGTTCGAACACGCGCACCTCGAGCACGGGCTCGCACCCCAGCGGACACAGCAATGGGGTCAACTGCGCCAGCGCGTCGAGCACCTGATGCTGCATCGAAGCGCAGCGCAGCGCTCGCAGGTGACGCCCTGCCTGACCAGGCGTTGCCAGGGGATCGGCACCGGCTTCAGCCCAGCCATTGCCGCAACTCCGCGCGAGTCGGGATGCGTCCGCTGCTGACCAGCTTGTCGTCGATCACCAGGCTCGGGGTCGCCAGCACGTCGTAGGCCATGATGTCTCGCATGTCGGTGACCTTGACGAAATCGGCCTCGATGCCAGCATCCGCGGCGGCCTCCCGTGCCACCGCCTCGAGCTTTCTGCAGTTCGCGCACCCCGAGCCGAGAATCTTGACGGTCTTCATCGCGTCGCTCCTTGTCCAAGCCTTTCCAGGATTTCAGACCGCGCCGGCGTTGTTCGGCGCGCCATCAGCCAGGCCAGCGCTGCCGCCAGCAGGCCCACGAAGAGGCCGAGCGCGCCGACGATCCACGCGCGCTCGATGCCATCGACCCAGGCGCCATAGCTCAGACCGGCGGTCATGCTGAACACCGCTACCAGACCCATGTAGGCGAAGGCCTTGGCCCGGCCGATCACCGCGGCCACCATCAGCAGGCTTTGCAGGCTCAGCTCCGGATCGGCCATCAGATAGGCCAGCAAGGGCCCGGGGTGCATACCCAAGTCGAGGAACATGCGCGCCACAGGCACCTCGACCAGCGTCGGGAAGTACATGAACACGCCGAAGAGCACGGCCAGCGCGTTGGCCAGCAGCGTGTTGCGCGCAGCCAGCGCCTGAACCCACTCGGGCTGAATCAACTGCCGCACGACGCCGACGACGAACACGCCCACGATCAGCAAGATGAAAATCTGCTTCACAAAACGCCAGGCCTCCCACAGCCAGCCACGCCAGGCCTGGACCTCGAGCCGGCGCGCGCAGGCAAACACCGCGCCCAGCGCCACGGCCACCGCCACCGCGCGTCCGGTGAGCGCCACCTCCAGCCCACCCGCCACCGGCGTCAGGCGCAGAGCGGCGACCAACAGCGTTGCCACGACCAGGCCCAGCGCGCATGCCGTCCAGCGGTTCGCGCCCTCGACGATGTTCTCCAGCCCCGGCCATGCCGTCAGCCCGATCAGCAGCAACAGCACGATCAGCAGCGAACCCTGTAGGCTCACGCCCTCCTCGCCCCGCACCGCATCGAAGGGCACCCAATGTGCCAGCGTGGCCTGCCAGGCCTCGGCCCAAGGAAGCGGCAGATTCATAGTGCCGAGCGTGGCCGTCAACGGCCACAGCTTCAGCGTGCCAGCGATCAGCACCGCGACCAGCGACAGCAGCACGCCAACGGCCGGCGCCGCGATGCTCGCACGTTGCGCGAACAACGTATCGCCTTGCGCATCGTGGCGCTGGTCGTCGCGCCAGAACAGAACCGCCATCAGCATGCCGATGCCGATACCGAACAGCAGACACAGCAACAGCCGCGCCACGGCAAATTCGGCACCCAGGACGCTGCCGGTGTAGGTCAGCGCGAGGATGTTGCCCGCCGGCGCGAAGAACAGGAAGGTGATCGCCGGCCCGAGCCCTGCGCCCTTCTTGTAGATGCCCGCAAACAGCGGCACGATGGTGCAAGAGCACACCGCCAGCAGCGAGCCTGCGGCCGCCGAGGCCGGATAGGACACGTGGTACGGCGCATCGCGGCCCAGCCAGCGCGTCACGCCGGCCTTGGGGATCAGCGCCGTCATCGCGCCTGCGATGAAGAACGCCGGCAGCAGGCACAACAACACATGGGCCGCCAGATAGGCGGCCAAGTTGCCGGCACCGCCAAGCAGCACACGCAGCGAACTGTCCATTTCCGTGTACGCGCAGCCACGCGGCCGGCATACAGATACATCTGATCAGAGTCGCGCGCACGCCGCATTGACCGCACTCAAGCCAGTGCGCGCGTACACGCGATCGCGAGCCTCAAGCCGGCTCGCTCACCATGGCTTCGGCCACCAGCTCGGCAATGTCGCGCGACGCCGTGGCACCTTCGGCTTGCGTGGCGCCCAGACCGTCGCCCACCATCACCGCGCAGTAGGGGCATGCGGTGGCAATGGTGCTCGGCTGCAAGGCCAGGGCCTGCTCGACGCGGGTGATGTTGATGCGTCGGCCGATCGTCTCCTCCATCCACATGCGCGCGCCACCCGCACCGCAGCACATGGCCTTCTCGCGCGACAGCGCCATCTCCAGCGGCTCATCGCTGCACAGCCGCGCCAGCACCGCGCGCGGGGCGTCGAACTCGCCGTTATGGCGCCCCAGGTAGCACGGGTCGTGGAAGACGACGCGCTGCAGCGACGCAGCGACGCGGATACGGCCCTGCGCCAGCAGTTCGGCGATCAGCTGCGTGTGATGGAGCAATTCGTAGTGGCCGCCGAAATCGGGATACTCATTGCGCAGCGAGTTGTAGGCATGCGGGTCGCAGGTGACGATGCGCTTGCATCCGGTCTCGTTCAGCGTCTCGACCAGTGAGGCGGCCAGTTGCTGGAACAGCATCTCGTTGCCGGCGCGGCGCACGCATTCGCCGGTGGAGCCCTCGCGTGCCCCGAGAACGCCAAAGCGCACGCCGGCCTGTTTCAGGATGGCGACGAAGGCGCGCGCGATCTTCTGCCCGCGCGGGTCGAAGGACATCGCCGAACCGACGTAGAACAGGCAGTCCAGCCCGGCCGCGTCGGCCGCGCCGGTGATCACCGGCACCTCCAGCCCCTGCGCCCAGTCGGCGCGCTGGCTGCTCTGCAGCCCCCAGGGATTGCCCTGCGACTCGTAGGCCTCGAACACCTTCTTCAGCTCGTGCGGGAACTCGCCGGCGATCATCACCTGGTGCTGGCGCATGCGGAAGAAGCGATCCAGGTGCTCCAGTTCGATCGGGCAGGCCGCCTCGCAATAGCCGCAGGTGGTGCAGGCCCACAGCGTGTCCTCGGCGATCGCTCCGCCCGGCAGCGGCGGCAACGCGCCTTGCGGGTCGCCGGCGACGACGGCGTCGCGACGTGCCAGCAGCTCGTGCTTCAGCGTGTCGTTGACGGCCTTCATCGACAGCGGCTTGCCCGTCAGATGCGTCGGGCAGGCATCCTTGCACCGGCCGCATTCGGTGCAGGTGAAGACGTCTAGGCCCTCCTTCCAGCTCAGGTCACGCAAAGTGCGCACGCCGGCACGCATGTCGGCCTCGTCGGTGGCCTCCATCAGCTTGTCGATGTCGACGAAGGGCACCCGGTTGGCCGGCCGGCCGCGACGGAAGTACAGCGTCGGCAACGCCGTGACGATGTGAAAGTGCTCCCCCGCCGGCAGCAGCACGAGGAAGCTGAAAACCACCACCATCTGCGTCCAGTACGACCACTGATAGCCGGCGTGCAGCGCCGTCGGCGACCAGCCGGCCAACGCTTGGCCCAGCGCCCCGCCGATGAAGGCAAAGTCGCGCTCGTGGGCGATGCCCGGCACGCTGTCGGCCAGCAGGGCGAAGCGAAAGCCGTCGAAGGCGAAGTCGCTGAGCATGATCGCCAGGATCAGCGACAGCACCAGCAGTGCCTCGCGGTTCGGCTCGAGCCGGGCCGGGCGCTGCACGAAGCGGCGCCAGAAGGCGTACAGCACCGCCAGCGTCACCGCCAGTTCGATGAAGTCCTTGAACGCGGCGAAGGGCCCGCCGAATGCGTCGGGGAAAACGAAGGTCTCGTGGTAGCCGATGGCGATCAGCTGCAGCTTGCGCAGCAGCAGCGACATGAAGCCCAGAAAGATCACCGCGTGCATCACCCCGGCAGGCCATTCGCGCTGCACCATGCGCCGCTGCAGCAAACCGTTGACCAGCACGCTGCGAGCGCGTTGCCAGGGCTGGTCCCAGCGCGGCTGCGGCTGCAGCGCCATCACCACCTGCAGTTTTCGCCAGCAAAGCGCGGCGAAGCCGGCAAATGCCAGCACCATCAGCAGACTGATCGCTACAGGACTCATCGGCGCGGCACCCCCGCCGGCACTCTAGGCGCCGGCCCGGCAGCGCCGGATGACCCAGGTCAAGCACGCGGCGCGTGACGGAATATGAACACTTCGCGATTCTTCATACTCTTGCGATACTTCGGGCAGCGCGCCTAAAGGTTGTAGCGCGCACCGAAGGATCTCCGATGCACATGGCCGACGCACTGTTGTCACCTGCTTGCGGTCTGCTGATGTGGGCCGCGTCTGGCGCACTGCTGGTGGTGGCCACGCGCCGGCTCCACGGCGCCGGCGACGAGCGGCTGGTGCCGCTGATGGGACTTCTCGGGGCCTTCGTCTTCGCGTTGCAGATGATCAACTTCGCGATCCCTTTCACGGGCTCCAGTGGTCACATGGCCGGTGCGATCCTGCTGGCGATCCTGCTCGGCCCGCCGGCGGCGCTGATCGTCATCGCCTCGGTGCTGACGGTGCAGGCACTGTTCTTCGCCGATGGCGGGCTGCTGGCGCTGGGCGCGAACCTGTTCAACCTGGGCGTGATCCCCTGCTTCGTCGCCTACCCGCTGGTCTATCGGCCGCTGGCCGGTGACCAGCCGGGTGCTCGCCGCGGCAGCGTCGCGACGTTTGCAGCCTGCGTCGTTTCAGCGCAGCTTGGCGCGCTGGCGGTTGTGCTGCAGACCGTGGCCTCGGGCGTGTCGTCGCTGTCGGCCGGCCCGTTCCTGGCGCTGATGCTGCCGATCCACTTGGCCATCGGCCTGGCCGAAGGGCTGGCCACCGCGGCACTGCTGCACTTCCTGCGCCGCACCCGGCCCGAACTGCTGGCCAACCAAGCGCCCGCCAGCCCGGTCAGGCTGCGGCCACTGCTGCTGGGCCTGGGCGTGGCTGCGGCGCTCACCGGTGGCGTGCTGTCGCTGTTTGCATCGTCACAACCCGACGGCCTGCAGTGGTCGCTGGCCCAGGCCAGGACCGAGACCGAGTCCGTCGCGCCGCCGCCGCTGCACACGCGGCTGGCTGCGCTGCAGCAGCGCATCGCCTGGCTGCCGGGCTACACGCTGCGCGCCCCGGCTGCGCCGCAACAGGCCGCAGCCGCGGCGGTGCCGGCCTTGGATGCCGGGACCTCGCTGGCCGGCCTGGTCGGCGGCCTGCTGACGCTGGCACTGGTGCTGCTGGTCGGCCTCGGCCTGCGCCGGCGCCGTCGCCGCGCCTGACACACAGCACCGATGAGCCGGCTGGCTACCGCGTTGCAGGACCTGCGCGCACTCGACACGCTGGCCGCACGCGACACGCCGCTGTCGCGACGCGACCCGCGCGCCAAGCTGCTGGTCACGCTGCTGTTCGTGATCACGCTGATGTCCTTCGACCGCTACCGCGTCGCGGCGCTGCTGCCCTTGGCCCTGTTCCCCGTTGTGCTGGCCGCACAAGGCGCGGTGCCGGCGCGCACCATCGCGCACCTGCTGATGCTGGCCGCGCCCTTTGCACTGCTGGTCGGCCTGGCCAACCCATGGATCGACAGCGCGCCGCAATTGCTGCTGGCCGGCATCGAACTCAGCGGCGGCTGGGTGTCGTTCGTGTCGATCCTGCTGCGCGTGACGTTGAGTGTCAGCGCCACCGTGCTGATGCTGGGCTGCACCGGCATGCCGGCGCTGTGCGCGGCGCTGGCACGACTGCGCGTGCCGCAGGTGCTGTGCACTCAATTGCTGCTGCTGTACCGCTACCTTTTCGTTTTGGGCGACGAAGCGCAGCGCCTGACCACGGCCTACCGGCTGCGCGCCGGCCGCAGGCCGCGTTTGCCGCTTCAGCACTTCGCGGCACTGGGCGGTCAGCTGCTGCTGCGCGCGCACGAGCGGGCAACGCGGCTGCACCAGGCGATGCTGGCGCGTGGCTTCACGGGCCAGTTGCCCCTTGCACGGCCGTTGCAGTGGCAGCAGGGCGACACGCTGTTCGTGGGGTTATGGAGCAGCTGGT
>Ga0316188_10001431_pt1 | contig 11281 bp, 8 predicted proteins | sample Phiworburrow1_MG_FD_204933 | JGI IMG/M metagenome (GOLD analysis project Ga0316188, IMG submission 204933) | Coastal sediment microbial communities from Maine, United States - Phippsburg worm burrow 1 | ecosystem: Environmental > Aquatic > Marine > Coastal > Sediment | place: USA: Maine... | reverse complement strand
CGCGCGCGGTTCGCGCGGGCCTGCCTGGCCATGATCGCGCTGCTGGGCATCGGCAGCCTGGCGGGTTGCGACGGCCAGGACGTGCCGCGCACCAGCGCCCCGCCCGACAAGGGACAGCCGGGGCTGAAGGTGTACCGGCACTCGATGGACGAATCCCCGACGAGCCTGGACCCGGCGCAGACTGCGAACATCTATGCCAGCGCCGTGCTGGTCAATACCTACGACACCCTCTACCAGTACAAGTACCTGGCACGGCCTTACGAGCTCGAGCCGAACCTGGCCATTGGCTGGCCGGAAATTTCCGACGACAAGCTGACCTATACGATCCGCATCAAGCAAGGCGTGCATTTCGCCGACGACCCCGCCTTCCCGGACGGCATCGGCCGGGAACTGGTGGCGGCGGACATCGCCTACTCCATCAAGCGCCACTTCGACCCGACCACCCGCTCCCAGTCCGCCTGGAAGTGGCAGGGGCGGATTGCCGGCCTCGAGGAGTGGAAGGCGGCAGGTGCGAACTACGACGTCGAGGCGTCGGGGATCCGGGCGCTCGATCGCCATACGCTGCAGATCAAGCTCATCCGCCCCTATCCGCAGCTGCTCGACACGCTGGCGCAAGCCAGTGCCGGCGTTGTGCCCCGCGAAGCCGTCGAACACTATGGCCGGGAGTTTGCGATCCACCCGGTGGGTTCGGGACCGTTCCGGCTGGTGTCCTACGACACCGCGCGCGTCGTCCTGGACCGCAATCCCAAGTACCGGCAGGAGCCAGTGGACCTGGCCGCCCTGGGCTACGATCCCGCGACCCAGGGCGAGTACGGGCTGGAAAGGATTCAGGGCCGCTCGCCGCCGTTCGTGGACCGCATCGAGATCAATTTCATCAACCAGCCCGCCGCGGCATGGAACTCGTTCACGAAAGGCAACGAGATCCAGTACACCTCCGTGCCGAACGAGCAGGTCGACCTGGTCCTGGAATCGAAGCACCCGATTCGACTGAAGCCCGAATACGCAGCCAGGTACCAGATGTACGCCGGCATCGAGGCGGGATTCGTCTTCCAGAGCTTCAATCTCGCGCTGCCGGAGTTCGGTTACAACCCGGATCCGGAGCGCGAACGCCGCAACAGGGCGCTGCGCTGCGCCGTCATCAAGGCGATCGACTGGCAGGCCCGCAACGACAGTTTCTACGCCGGGATCGGCCAGGTCTTTCCCGGCATCATCGTGCCGGTCGTGCCCGAATACGACCCGAGCCTGTCCAGCGAGAGCGTCACCCGCGACGTGGCGGGCGCGCGCCGGCTCCTGGCGGAGAACGGCTGGAACGCGGATAACCTGCCGGAGTTCGTCTACGGCACGACGGCCGGCGTCATCAGCCGGCTGTTCTTCGAGCAGTTTCGCGCCTGGCTCAAGGAAATCGGCTACCCGCAGGAGAAGGTCGTCCTCAAGCAGTACGCGACCTTCGGCGACATCAGCAAGGCCTGGAAGCAGGCGGAACTTCCCTGGGTGTCCAAGGGCTGGGGCCTCGACTATCCCGACGCGGAAAACACCCTGCAGCTTTTCTACGGACCCAACGGTTCGCCGGGCTCCAATGACGCCAACTACCACAACCCCGAGTTCGATCACCTGTTCGAGCAGGCCAGCGTGATGCTGCCCTCGCCCGAGCGCACGGCGTTGTACCAGCGCATGAACCGGATGGTGATCGATGACTGTGTCGCCGCGACCGGACTGGCCCGCACGCGCATCTACCTCTGGCACAAGGACGTCATCGCGCTGCCGGACCGCGAGATCGTCGGCGGGTTCTTCCTGAAGTACGTCGCCCTGGCCGATGCGCCGGCGCAGGGAGGCAACTGAGCGTGGAGGTCATCCAGTATTCGCTGCGCAAGCTGCTCTCGGGCATTCCGCTGATCCTCGGCGTGACCTTCGTCAGCTTCCTGCTGATGGTCTATTTCGGCCCGGACCAGACCTACCAGCTGCTGGGCAAGAACCCGACGCCTGAGCAGATCGCCGAGATCCGTCACCAGCTCGGCTACGACATGCCCTTCGTCGTCCGTTACGCAGACTACCTGCGCGAGCTTGCAACGCTCGACTTCGGCTTTTCCAACTCGACCGGCGAGAAGGTCGGTGACCTGCTGGCCCGGACGATTCCCGTCTCCCTGATGCTGATCCTGCCGGGCTTCGTGCTGGGCAACCTGGTGGCCATCGTGCTGGCACTGTTCGCGGCCCGGCATCGAAGCGGCTGGATAGACAAGACGATCATGGGCTTTTCCGTGATCGGCATGAGCATCAGCTACCTGATCGTGATCATCGCCTTCCAGGTGATCTTCTCGTCCAGCTACGGCCTGGGCATCTTTCCCGTGCGCGGCTGGAACGTACATTCCCTGGGCAGCTATTTCGACTACATCGCCGTGCCCACCATGGCCACCGTGTTCGTGGCGCTGGGCTACAACACGAGGTTCTACCGATCCGTGATCGTCGAGGAACTGACCCGCGACCACGTCCGCACCGCGCGCGCCTTCGGCGTGCCGCCTGCGATGCTGCTGTATCGCAATGTGCTGAAGAACTGCCTGATCCCGATCATCACCCGCGTGGTCTTCTCCATCCCGCTGATCGTCATCAGCGGCGCCCTGCTGCTGGAAACCTACTTCGGCATTCCCGGCATCGGCAAGGTGACCTTCGACGCCATCACCTCCGGCGACCAGCCGGTGCTGAAGGCCATCGTCGGCCTGACCGCGGTGATGTTCGTCCTCGCGCAGCTGCTGGCCGACATCCTCTACCGGGTGGTCGACCCGAGGGTGTCGCTGGGATGAGCGCCGTCACGACCGCCACGGCCCCTGCGCCGGCCGCCAGCGAGCGGCGCCGCGAGTCCTTGTGGTCCAAGGCGGCCTGGAAGTTCCGCCGCGACCGCGCCGGCATGGCGGGCCTGGCCGTGGTGCTGCTCTACTTCATCGCGGCGCTCGGCGTGTGGACGGGCCTCTGGGGAACCGGCTGGGCGGAGGTCGGCGGCGGCAAGTGGTCGCCGATGTCGGCGGCGCACTGGTTCGGCACCAACCTGATCGGCCAGGACATCTTCCAGCGCGCCCTGTACAGCGTCAGCACCGCCTTCGAGGTCGGCCTGGTCGTCGCCGTGATGGCCACCCTGCTGGGGGCGCTGCTCGGCGCGATGGCCGGCTTCTTCAGCGGCCGTCTTACCGACGAAGTGATCCTCTGGGTGATGGGCGTGCTGGATTCGATCCCGTTCTACCTGCTGGTGGCGGCAATCGCCTTCGCGCTGGAGGGCAACCCCTACGCGATGCACGTCGCGATGATCTCGACGTTCTGGATCACCACGGGTCGACTCGTCCGCGGCGAGGTGATCAAGCTGAAGAACCTCGAGTTCGTCGAGGCCGCCCATGCCATCGGCGTGCCCGAGTACACCATCATCCTGCGGCACATCATTCCCAACACCCTGCACATCCTTCTGGTCCAGGCGACGATCACCTTCGTGGCGGCGATCAAGTCCGAGGTGATCCTCAGCTTCCTGGGCCTGGGCGTGAAGGACGGCATGAGCTGGGGCCTGATGATCGCCGAGAGCACCTTTGAGGTACTCGCGGGGTTCTTCAACAACTTCCTGGCCGCGTCGGCGCTGCTGTTCGGACTGGTCATGGCGTTCAACATGTTCGCCGACGCGCTGCAGGATGCGCTCGACCCGAGGCAGGTGTCATGAGCGAGAAGCCGCTGCTCAGGGTTCGCGACCTCATCGTGGAATTTTCCACGGAGCGCGGCGTCGTCCGGGCAGTCGACAGGGTCAGCTTCGACGTCTTTCCCAACGAGACGCTCGGCCTGGTCGGTGAGTCCGGCTGCGGCAAGACGGTCACCGGACTTTCCATCCTGGGACTGATCCCGACCCCGCCTGGCCGGATCGCCGGCGGCAGCATCCAGCTGGACGGTCACGAACTGGTCGGGCTGCCGGAAGCGGAATTCCGGCGTATCCGCGGTCGCGACGTAGCGATGATCTTCCAGGAGCCGATGACGGCCCTGAACCCGGTCTTCACGATCGGCAACCAGATGATGGACGTGCTGCGACGCTACAAGGGGCTGACCCGGCGGCAGTCGCGCGCGGCGGCCATCGAGCTGCTGGCCAAGGTCGGTATCCCGGCACCGGAGCGGCGCATCGACGAGTACCCGCACCAGCTCTCGGGCGGCATGCGTCAGCGAGTGGTGATCGCGATGGCGCTGTCCTGCGGTCCCAAGCTGATCGTCGCCGACGAGCCGACTACCGCGCTGGACGTCACCACCCAGGCGCAGGTGCTCGAGCAGATCGTCAAGCTGCAGCACGAATTCCGGATGTCGATGATCCTCGTGACCCACGATCTCGGCGTAGTGGCGGAGACCTGTCATCGCGCGATCGTGATGTATTGCGGGCGCATCGCGGAAAAGGCCGAAATCGGGCCGCTGTTTGGCACGCCGCGCCATCCCTACACGGTTGGACTGCTGCAGTCGATCCCGCGCGTCGGCGCACACGAGAAGGAGGACCTTGCCGTCATACCGGGTATGGTTCCCGACCTGCTGCACCTGCCGCGCGGCTGCCGCTTCGCCGATCGCTGCTCGCGCCGCGAGCGCGATTGCGAGGAGGCGCTGCCCGAGCTCGACGGCGACGAGACCAGTGCCGCGCGCGTCGCTTGCTTTCACCCTGTTGAGCGAATGTCGTGACCCGCTTGCTTGAAGTCAGGAACCTGCAGAAGCACTTCCCCGTGAGGGGCGGATTCCTGCGCCGCGTCGTCGCGCAGGTCAAGGCGGTCGACGACGTCAGCTTCACGCTCGAATCCAGCAAGACACTTGGCCTGGTGGGCGAGTCGGGCTGCGGCAAGTCGACGCTCGGGCGCGCAATCCTGCAACTGCAGAAGCCGACCGGCGGCCAGGTGATCCTGGAGGGCGAGGAACTGACCACGGCGTCGCCCACGAGAATGCTGCAGATGCGCCGTGAGATGCAGATCATCTTCCAGGACCCGTTCGCGTCCCTGAGCCCGCGCCGCACAGTGGCCCAGACGATTCGCGAACCGCTGGAAGTACACCGCATCGGCACGCCCGCGGAGCGCAACCACAAGGTCGAGGAACTGCTGCAGGTCGTCGGCATGCGGACCAACGTGCTGGACCGCTATCCGCACGAGTTCTCGGGCGGCCAGCGCCAGCGCATCGGTATCGCCCGCGCGCTGGCGCTCAATCCGAAGCTGATCGTCGCTGACGAGCCGGTCTCGGCGCTGGACGTATCGGTACGCGCGCAGGTGCTGAACCTGATCGCCCGGTTGCAGCGCGAGCACGGCATCGCCTTCTTGTTCATTTCCCACGACCTGTCAGTGGTCGAGCACGTCAGCGATCACGTCGGCGTGATGTACCTCGGCAAGCTGGTCGAGCTGGCGCCCTCCCGGGAGATCTACCGCGATCCCCGCCATCCCTACACCCAGGCGCTGCTGTCGGCAGTCCCGGTGCCCGACCCGACGCGCAAGTCGCGCCGCATCGTGCTGACCGGCGACGTGCCCTCGCCCATGAATCCGCCGCCGGGCTGCCCGTTCCACAAGCGCTGCCCGAAGGTGATGGACGTCTGCTCGAAGGTCATCCCGCCGGTCGTCGACGTCGGCAGCGCCGCCGCGCCGCACCGGGTAGCCTGCCACCTGCACACCTGACCTGTGAGGACCCGCCATGTGTGACGACAGAACGCTGCGTGAAATGGAAGAGTACCTGCTGAAAGACGCTACGGAACTGACGCGGCGCCGTTTCGGCGCCCTGGTCGTTGGCGCGGGTGTCATCGCGGCGCTGCCGGCCTCGGCCGATGCGCTCGAGGTCACCGAGTCGATGGTCGAGGTGACCACAGCCGACGGCGTGGCCGAGGCCTGCCTGGTAAAGCCCGCGGGCGGAAGGAGTCCGGGCATCCTGATGTGGCCGGATGCCTACGGCCTGCGCGCCGCGCTGAAGCAGATGGCCCGGCGGCTGGCGGAGTCCGGCTACACCGTGCTCGTGCCGAATCCCTATTACCGCTCCACCCGCCTGCCGGCGCTGCCCGAACCGATCGACATGAAGAGCCCGGAGGTCAGGAAGCTGTGGGGCCCATTGCGCGCACCGCTCACGGCCGATGCCGTGACCCGCGACGCCCTGGCCTTCCTCAAGTACCTCGATGCACTGCCCTCCGTCGACTCGGCCCGCCAGCTCGGGACTTTCGGCTACTGCATGGGTGGCGCGATGGCGCTGCGCGCGGCCGCGGCGATACCCGGGCGGGTCGGCGCGGCGGCCTCGTTCCACGGCGCTGGCCTGGTCACCGACAAGCCCGACAGCCCGCACTTGCTGGCGCCCGCGATGCGCGCGCACTGCCTGATCGCGATCGCCGAGAGCGACGACAAGGCCGAGCCCGGGGCCAAGGATGCCTTGCGGGCGGCATTCGCCGCGGCCTCCCTGCCTGCAGAGATCGAAGTGTACGAGGGGACCTTGCACGGCTGGTGCCCGCCAGACACGGCGGTCTACAACGAGGCCCAGGCGGAACGCGCTTGGTCCCGGCTGCTGGCGCTGTTTTCGGGCGCACTCGTGCCGACCGGAGCCGCCTAGCCCTTGAACCCCTTCGCAACGACGTAGACCTCGCGCGAGCGCGAGCGCGACGCGGCAGGCTTGCGGATCGACACCTTGTCGAAGGCCGCCCGCAGGTCCTTGAGATAAGCGTCCGAGCCCACGCCCTGGAACAGCTTGGCGACGAAGGCGCCGCCAGGCTTGAGGACGCGCCTGACCATGTCGAGCGCGAGTTCCAGCAGATAGATCGACCCGGCCTGGTCGGCGGAACTGATGCCGCTGATGTTCGGCAACATGTCCGAGAGGACCAGGTCCGGACGCTCACCCCGCAGCTGCCCGAGGATCTCGTGCATGACGGACTCCTCGCGGAAGTCGCCCTGGATGAAATCCACGTTCGGCAGCGGGTCCATCGGCAGGATGTCCGTGGCCAGTACCCGGCCCTTGTCGCCGACCAGCGCGCCGGCCACCTGCGACCAGCCGCCCGGCGCGGAGCCGAGATCCATGACCAGCATGCCCGGGCGGATCAGTCGGTCCCGCTCGTTCAGCTCGATCAGCTTGTAGCTCGAGCGCGCGCGGTAGCCGTCCTTCTGCGCCTGTTTGACGTAAGGGTCGTTGACGTGTTCCTGCAGCCAGCGGCTGCTGCTCTTCGAACGTGCCACGGCGGGTCACCCATCATCTGGAACGGCTTGCAGTAGGGGTATTGCGCCTGAGGTCGCTACAATCCCGGTACTGATTGTATGCCTCTGCCGGGGACACCGGCCAGGAACCGACCTTGATCCGCATCACCGAGCTGTCGCTGCCACTCGATCACGCCGACGATGCCCTGCGCCAGGCAATCGTCAGGCGCCTGGGCATTGCCGACGCCGACCTGCTGGATTTCACGGTATTCAGGCGCGGCTACGATGCACGCAAGAAGAACAGCGCCATCGTCTTCGTCTACACCATCGACCTGAACGCGGTTGACGAGCCGGCGATCCTCAGGCGCCTGGCGCAGGACCGCCAGGTCGGGCCGGCACCGGACACGAGCTACCACCCCGTTGGCAAGGCGCCGGCCGGCCTTGAAGAGCGGCCCGTGATCGTCGGCTTCGGGCCCTGCGGCCTGTTTGCCGCCTTGATCCTGGCGCAGATGGGGTTCCGGCCGATCGTGCTCGAGCGCGGGCGCGACGTGCGTCGCCGCACCCAGGACACCTGGGCCCTGTGGCGGCAGAACACGCTGGATCCCGAGTCGAACGTGCAGTTCGGCGAGGGCGGCGCCGGCCTGTTTTCCGACGGCAAGCTCTACAGCCAGATCAAGGACCCGAAGTTCTACGGCCGCAAGGTGATGCAGGAATTCGTGCGCGCCGGCGCGCCGGCGGAAATCCTCTACGTCAGCAAGCCGCACATCGGGACCTTCCGCCTGACCGGCGTCGTCACCCAGATGCGCAAGGAAATCCTGGCGCTCGGCGGCGAGGTGCGCTTCGAGGCCCGGGTCACCGACCTGCTGCTCGACGGCGACAAGGTCGAAGGCGTGGTGCTGGCAGACGGGGAGATCATTCGCAGCCGGCACGTGGTGCTGGCGCTGGGCCACAGCGCGCGCGACACGGTGCGCATGCTCCACCGGCGGGGCGTCTTCATCGAGGCGAAGCCCTTTGCCATCGGATTGCGTATCGAGCACCCGCAGTCCCTCATCGACAAGGCACGCCTCGGCCCCTGGGCCGGGCACCCGGCCCTGGGCGCGGCCGACTACAAGCTGGTGCATCACGCCAGGAACGGTCGCGCGGTCTACAGCTTCTGCATGTGCCCCGGCGGCACCGTGGTCGCCGCCACCTCCGAGACGGGACGCGTCGTGACCAACGGCATGAGCCAGTATTCCCGCAAGGAGCGCAACGCCAACGCGGGCATCGTGGTCGGCATCACGCCCGAGAACGACTTTCCCGGCGATCCCCTGGCGGGCATCGAGCTGCAGGAGCGCCTGGAGTCGCTGGCCTTCGAGCTGGGAGGCGGCGATTACTGCGCGCCGGGCCAGCGCGTCGGCGACTTCATCCGCGGCGTGCCTTCCACCGAGCTGGGTGCCGTCGTGCCGTCCTACAAGCCCGGCGTGAAGCTCGGCGACCTGTCGTCGCTGCTGCCAGGCTACGCCCTGGAGGCCATTCGCGAGGCGCTGCCCGAGTTCGGCAAGCAGATCCGCGGATTCGATCGTGACGACGCCATGCTCACCGGCGTCGAGACCCGAACGTCCTCGCCGGTGCGTGTGACCCGTGACAAGCTGACGATGCAGAGCGTCAACGTGCACGGACTGTATCCCGCCGGCGAAGGCGCCGGTTACGCCGGTGGCATCCTGTCGGCTGGCGTGGACGGCATCAAGGCCGCCGAAGCGGTGGCCCTGTCCCTGCTCGGCGACATCGCCGGGAAAGCAACATCGACGGGTACCGCCCAACCATGAAACTCGACGAAGTCAGGAAGCTGCACCAGAAGAAGTTTCGTGACCAGCTCGGTCACTTCATCGTCGAGGGCGAGCATCTCGTGCTGGAGCTGCAGAAGGCCGCTCGTCGCGACCCCCGGCTGCTGCAATCCGAACTGTTCGTGACCCGGGAGCACGCGCACTGGGACAGCCCTTTCGAGACCCAGGTGGTCACCGAGGCGCAGATGGGGCGCATCTCGGACACCCGCAAGCCGCAAGGCATGGTCGCCGTGGTGCCGGTCGTGCCTGCGCCCGGACCCGGGGCCGACGAACGGGCAGTCTATCTGCATGAGATCCAGGACCCGGGGAACCTCGGCACCATCCTGCGCAGCCTGGCCTGGTTCGGCGGAATTCGCTGCCTGCTCAGCCCGGACAGCGTGGACCCGTACAACCCCAAGGTCGTCCGGGCCAGCATGGGGGCGATCTTCCACGTGCCCGTCGAAACCGACGTCGCCCTGGAGGCGCTACCCGGTCGCTTCGCCCGGATCGGTTGCCTGGACATGCAGGGGGAACGCCTGACCGCTGATGATTTCAGGCACTGCGACTGCTACGTCTTCGGCAACGAAGCCCGCGGCCTGCCCCGCGCGTCGCTGGCCGCACTGGGCGCGCAGCCCTTCACGATCCCCGGCCGCGGCGCGATCGAGTCGCTGAACCTGGCGTCGGTGGTCGGCATGTGCCTGTATGAGCTGAACCGCTAGCGAGGCTTCACGGCGCGGCCGATCCGGTGAATGGCGCCGGGCTGGCTCGCCGCGTCCGGGGCGGTCGACCCGGTGGGACGCCCCCAGCCGGGCCCAGACGAAAGGTGCACACCGATTCGCGAATCTGTGTATAGTGCGCCGCATCAAAACAGGGTCGCGCGGTCAGCGCCCCCTTTGTCTCGAAGCTGACGCCATACCGGCGCACTCGAAAACGACAACCCCTCTCGCTACTGACCGCCCCGGGGCATGGCCCCGTGCAGCGAGTCACTTTTCAAGGATTCTTCAATGTCTTTTTCCGTTCTCGGGCTTGAGCCCGAGCTGGTCCGTGCCGTATCCGACAAGGGCTACGAAACCCCTACCCCCATCCAGCAGCAGGCCATCCCGGCCGTGCTCGCAGGCCGCGACGTGCTGGCCGGCGCCCAGACCGGCACCGGCAAGACGGCCGGCTTCGTGCTGCCGCTGCTGCAGAAGCTCGGCAAGTCCGAGGGCCGGCTACCCCGCGTGCTCGTGCTGACGCCGACGCGTGAACTCGCTGCCCAGATCGCGCAAAGCGCGAAGGACTATGGCGCCCACAAGAACCTGCGCACGCAGGTCATCTTTGGCGGTGTCGGCGAGCACCCGCAGATCAACGGCCTGCGCTCCGGCTGCGACATCCTGGTCGCGACGCCGGGCCGCCTGCTCGACCTGGCCAACCGCCGGTTGGCAGACCTGTCGCATGTCGAGCATTTCGTGCTCGACGAGGCGGACCGCATGCTCGACATGGGGTTCATCCACGACATCCGTCGCGTCATGCAGATGCTGCCTGCCGAGCGGCAGAACCTGCTGTTCTCCGCGACCTACACCGACGATATCCGCACGCTGGCTGCCAAGCTTCTGCGTAACCCGGTGCATATCGAGGTGACCCCGCGCAACAGCACCGTCTCGAAGGTCGAGCAGCACGCCTTCCGCGTGCCCAAGGACCACAAGCGCCACCTGCTGGTGCACCTGTTCCAGCAGGGCGCTGCCGACGAGGGCGCCTGGTCGCAGGCGCTGGTCTTCACGCGCACCAAGCACGGCGCCAACCGGCTCGCGCAGCAGCTCGAGACGGCAGGCATCAGGTCGGCGGCCATCCACGGCAACAAGAGCCAGGCCGCCCGCGTCAAGGCACTGGCCGACTTCAAGGCCGGCAAGGTCACGGCACTGGTGGCCACCGAGGTCGCCTCGCGCGGCCTGGACATCAAGGAACTGCCGCAGGTCGTGAACTACGAACTGCCGAACGTCCCCGAGGATTACGTGCACCGCATCGGGCGTACCGCCCGCGCGGGCGCCACCGGCCGTGCCGTGTCCCTGGTCGCCCCCGACGAGGCGGGGCTGCTGAAGGACATCGAGCGGACCATGCGGCAGGCCGTGCCCTTCCGCGAGACCCCGCATTTCGCCATCATCCAGCATGCCGCCGACACCAGCCGCGACCGTCCTCGGCAGCCGCAGCAACGGCCCGCGAAGCCCGCGGCGGCCGCACAGTCGGCCAGGCGGCCGGCGCAGGGCGGCCAGGGCCGCAAGCCGGGCCCTCGCCCGGCCGGACGCAGCGGCAGCACCAGCGGTGGCTGGCAGGCGCCGCGGCAGCGGTCGGGCGGCTACCGCTCCG
>Ga0316188_10001430_pt1 | contig 11282 bp, 8 predicted proteins | sample Phiworburrow1_MG_FD_204933 | JGI IMG/M metagenome (GOLD analysis project Ga0316188, IMG submission 204933) | Coastal sediment microbial communities from Maine, United States - Phippsburg worm burrow 1 | ecosystem: Environmental > Aquatic > Marine > Coastal > Sediment | place: USA: Maine... | reverse complement strand
GAACAGCGATTCAATACTCTTGCCTTTCGCAACCCGGTTCCGCCAGGTAAGAAGGTATCAGGATTTGTCCTCACTCATCTCGACCAGGGGGTAAAGATAATCCAGGTGGACCTGGTCGGGGATCGTCGCCATAAGTCTTTCACGTTTTTTTCTACCATCCCCGGATTCCATGCAGACTACCGTAAACGCGGTACCTTCATACGTAGCATTTATGCCGACGAGGAGTTCATCAATTACACTGATGACGAAAACTTCCGTGCAGCGCTTGAAGCACTGCCTTGCTGCGTCAGCAACAAAGAGGGATCACTTAATGGTGACCCGCTTAATCTCGTCATCGTCGGTGGCACTGATGACGCGATGCCGGCACTTGTCCGGCGCGGCTGGCGCCCAACAGAGCAGGCCTGGTTCGGTTCGGTATTTAAAATGATGAAGTCAGGTCTTTCCGGTGAACGCTATCCTTATGCCCCTATCAGTCCTCTCTACCTCTATGGTCGGCCACAGGATTTCGCACTGCAGAAAGCCAGAGACAACATCCACCAGCGCAATCATCTGCGCCTCTGGCTAAGCCCGATGCAATACCACGGCAAGGCGGTGTGGGTAGGGCAAATCAGCCGTGACATCGGTACACGTTTCACCATCCACTCACCTTATCTCACGACACACAAGATCGATCCGGACGTGGATGAGGCGCGAACCGCACTGCAGGAAGACATGGTCTATTCACAGTCCCTGGTAAAGCTTGGCCTGGTCAAGGGCGTCGGTGCAGCAACGAAAGATGACCCTCGACGCAACCTGACGACTGACCCGTATTATACTGACGGTGGTCGCGCGGTGCTTGTTTTTGACAGCCATCCGACGGCGATAACGGAGATCAAGTTCCTGCCCTGGGAAGGTAGCGAGGGTGGATTTATCAAGCAATCATCCCGGCAGTTGCAACAATGAGCACAACAAACTCGGTACCACCTCGGGCACAACTGCCACTTCGAATATGGCCAGATTTTGCCATGTTAGCAACCAGCCTGCTATATCTTGCCCTGGCTGGTTGTGCCACCTGGCAGGCACCTGCCGAATTCGATGATGCCGCGTTACGCACCCGTGCTGAGATGCAGACCGTTCGAGGTGTCACATTGAGGGCGGCAGTACTCAGCAGCGAAGACAGCCAGACGATCTTTGCTGCCAGTGTTAACCAGACAAACGTGCAGCCGGTATGGATCGAAGTTGAAAACAACACCAAGCAGGTATTATGGCTGCTGCGCTCTGGTACCGATCCAGACCTGTTCTCACCACTGGAAGTCGCCTGGTCTTTCCACAAGACATTTTCGGGCGAATACAATGACAGGCTGGATGAACATTTCGCCAGCCTGAGTTTTAAAAATCCGATTTCACCGGGCACGAAACAGTCAGGTATTCTCTATACCAACCCGCATAATATGACCCGTCTGCTCAGCCTCGACATTCTCGGCCAGGGTGAGGTTTTCCCGTTCACCCTGTTTCTGCGGGTACCCGATGACCAGACCGAAGAGTCAGCAATGGTTCTCGAAAATGTAAAAAATTTAATCGCGTCGGTTACTGAGGATATCCAGGAAGCCGATATGCTGCGTGCCAGGCTGGAACAGCTGCCCTGCTGCGCAATGAGTGCAGACGAAAACGAAGCGGGTGACCCGCTCAATGTCATCATGTTGGGCAACCTTGCCGATGTTGCAATAGCACTGGTCCGCCGCGGCTACAGGAACGATGCGCTGGATTTCGATAAGACTCAACGTCTGTTCGGTCGACCTGCAGACGTTGTCGGTCGTAAAAAAGGTCAGGCCGGTGTAGCGGCAAACTGGCTGCGTATATGGGTAGCACCATTTAAATACCAGGGCAAGGCCGTATTCCTGGTGCAGGCAGGCAGAAGGCAGGGCTGGCGCATGCAGGAAGTTGAAGAAAAAGACATGGTATTAAGCCCTAACGTTGATGAGACCCGAAACCTGTTAATTCATGACATGATGTACTCCAATGGCCTGGAGAAACTAGCCTTCGTTAGCGGTGTCGGCGCAACCGCCGCGGGTGAATCACGCAGCAGTCTTGGCGGCGCCAGTTATCACACGGACGGGCTGCGCGCAGTACTGTTCCTGACAACCCGCCCGCTATCGCTGTCAGACCTGGAGATCCTCGAGTGGCATCCTTATCTGAAACAGGTTGAGACAGATGCTATTAAGGGGCTCGACGATGCCGGGCAATAAATCCATTGTTTCAAGTATCAGCATTAGTAGCAGGCTGCTGTTCACGCTCACGATTACAGCAAACTTGCTGCTGAGCGCCTGCTCCACCGCACCGCTGTTACCCTATACGGAAGACGATCCGCCGCTGGTGCTTATGCCTGTATCACAGGCCGGCATAGCAGACAAACGCGGACGATTCCGTGAGATCTTTTGCGCTATCATTGATCAGCGTGGTCAGACATTGCCAGACTATTTGCCCTGTTATCAGGCGCTGACACGGGTGGGCACAGAACCTGAAGGCACAGGCAAGAGCGTAAACCTTGGATCATCTGAGCGCGGCCTGCAGGCTGTGCTGGTGCCCGGCATTGGCTGGAGCTGTTTCTCTAACTGGCTGGAACTGAACGGCAGTACGGCCACTCATATCCGCCGGTTCGGCTACGACATGGTTACCCTGGAAGTGGATGCGTTATCGAGCAGCAGTAATAATGCACGGCAGATACGTGATGCAATAATGGCGATGGAACTTGATGCGCAGGCGCCGAAGCTGGTGCTCATCGGCTATTCCAAAGGGGCGATCGATATCCTGGAGGCCGTCGTCACCTATCCCGAGATCCGCAAGCACGTGGCCGCCGTTATCAGCGCCGCCGGTGCGATCGGTGGCTCGGCACTGGCAAATGATGCGACGCAATCAGAACTGAACCTGTTACAACACTGGCCGGACGCACAGTGCACCACCGGTGATGAAGGAGCACTCGACAGCCTGCGCCCATCCACTCGGAAAACCTGGCTCGGCAGCCATCAGCTGCCGCATGATTTCCCCTATTACTCACTGGTGACGTATCCGAAACCGGAACGCATATCAAGCATCCTCAGGAGCAGTTATGACAAGCTGAGCCTGATCGATGCGCGCAATGACAGCCAGGTGATCTCTTACGACCAGGTGATACCGGGCAGCGCCCTGATCGGTTATATCAACGCAGATCACTGGGCACTGTCTGTACCAATCGCCCGTACTCACTCAACCATCGGATCAGTCTTTGTCGATCAGAATAATTATCCGCGTGAAGCATTGCTCGAAGCGCTACTGCGTTTCGTGGAAGAAGATCTTGCGACATCGGGAAGAGACTGAGCGCCGCTCTCTGCCACAGACGACCAACACCATAATGATGATTAATTCACTGTTTCAATTTGCTGTCTTCTTAAGTATGTAGCAGACACCTTCATTTAGAAATCCATCGAGTCCAGCGCCTATAGACTGATTGATTCTTTATTTTGTCTTGAGCATTACCTGTTTTGGCGTGCGATCAACCTTGAATAAACCCCAGTGCTTTTCAGCGCCATCGGGATTATCAGGGTTGCCTTTCCATGGTTCGTCGAAGGCTTCAAAAAACATAAAGGTGATATTAGTTTCTGCAGCCCACCTGGAAACCTCGTGATAATAACGCGCCTGGTTGGCTTCATTCGCCTGCTCACTGAATTCTGTAGCGGTGGTTGCCCAGCCGCCTTCGAGCACGGCGACTGGTTTGTCTGGCAGCGCTCTATGCACATCCTCAATATTCTGAATAGTGTAAGCCAGTCCCTGGTCGATGGTCTTGTTTTCCCAGGACGGATAAGTATGCACACCGATAAAATCAACTTCTGCTGCCAGAGGCGTGCCATCGCGTATCCACCAGGCGTAGTTATCCGCCACGGTCACTGGTTGCTTTATGCTTTTTTTAACCTGGCGCACGTAATCGATAACAGACGACAGCGGGACCATATGATCATTCCAGTCCACCAGCGCTTCGTTACCGACGTTCACCGCGATTACGATATCCGAATATTGCCTGGCGAGTGCGATACCCCTGCTGATCTCGGCATCATTACTGATTTTGTTCGCCGCTAGCTCAGCCTCAGGAATAGGTGTGTCGAGCCAAGGACAGCCCTCATGATTGCTGACTTCTGCTTCAAGCCACATGCCTAGCAGTACCTTGATGGGCAATTCATGCTGCTGAATAAGGCGCAGTGTCGTGGCACTGTTCTCGCCCGAGTCGTAAACACGTATCAGCTTAAACTGATGTGCCGACAGGAGTTTCAGATCTTCGAGAATCTGTTCATCTGCTGGATTGATAGCACCCTCTCCGCGGTCAGGGTGCTGGCCCTCACGAAAACCGGAATACGCCACCGCCATCACCTGTCCATGCAACAGTTTATCGGGTGATTGTCTGTACTCAGCAGCTGCCATGGATGATTGGAAGAAAGTTTGCATGATGAATAATATCGCTAAGACCTGAGCCGCTCGTATCAAAGAAATCGCCACTATTAAATTCCTCTCATTTTAATTTGACAATCAGATTCTTATCCGGCAATCTGCTATATAGCAGATTATCATGTGTACGGCCGTAATTCAATTGAGTTCGAAATATCTAAATTGCATAGCGCCGGGGGTCGCCCGGGTGCTATCTCATGGGGCACAGATACACGGGGCAACACTATCAATAACACTTTCGTTGCAAGCCAATGCGTTGCAGCAAAACGATTACAGCTAATTGCAGGGCGTTCAAATGTCAAAAGGTTATAGCGATTCATTTGCCGCGGATTCACGGTCGAGCGCAATCCCGTGGGGCAGACCAGCTTACTTTGCTTCATCGCAATCCGTGTTTGCAAAAACAGATCTATCCAGGATATCTCATGCAGATAAAATCGCACTGTTTAAGCAACTTCTTTATAACAAGATCCACGGCCTCGCCTTCAGCCCCTACATGGATGGGCAGTCGCCCGGCATGGAAATCTCACAACAGCAGATTCAAGCCCGGCTGGAGATCATCAAACCCTATTGCGACTGGATAAGAACCTTTTCATGTACCGAGGGTAACCAGCACACGCCCCGTATTGCCCATGACAATGGATTAAAAACCATGGTTGGCGTTGGCCTGGGCGAAGATCACGAAATGAATGAGCTCGAATTTAAAAACGCTATCGAGGTAGCAAGATCAGGTCATGCAGATATCCTGGCGGTAGGCAACGAAGTGCTGTTACGCGGCGACCTGAGTGAAGAGACATTGCTGGATTACATTCAACGCGCGAAACACGCGGTTCCCGATGTGCATGTGGGTTATGTCGATGCTTATTTCCTTTTTGAAAATCACCCGCGCATCACCAAGGCCTGTGATGTGATACTTATAAATTGTTACCCGTTCTGGGAGCATTGCCCGGTAGAGTATTCACTGTTCTACATAAAAGAAATGTATCATCGTGCACAGAGAGTTGCCGATGGCAAAAAAGTCATCATCAGTGAAACCGGCTGGCCGAATACTGGATCACCCTACGGTGGCGCCATCCCCAGCCCGGAAAATGCACTGGATTATTTTATCAATGCCTATCAATGGGCCGATGAAGAAAACATCGATATCTTCTATTTTTCTTCGTTTGACGAATCTTGGAAGGTGGGTGATGAGGGTGATGTCGGCGCTTACTGGGGACTATGGGATAAAGATGGCAAGATTAAATATACCTGATATTGGCTGAATATCTGCGGAGATCACCATTTCCACAACCGCTCTCAATATAGAACTGGAAGGCATGGAATAAAACAGCAATTATGATAATCTACATAAAAAAGTATTCGAGCATGTTGAACAGAATTTTTAGATTACTAACACTAGCGCCGTCCTTGATCACAGGCATACTGTTAATGCTCTGCAGCCAGGTGCAGGCTGAGAGTCACCGCTGGGATATCGGACTGGAAACCGGCGCCGTCTGGCAAAGTTACAACGATGTACAGATCCCGGGCGATACGGGCACACGATTCTCGTTATCTGATCTTGTTGGCAATGATCCCCTGCCCTTTTATCGTCTCGAATTATTTTACGACCTTAAAGATAAACATCAGTTACGTTTTCTTATCGCGCCACTGGGTTACACCGAGAATGGTGTACTTGATAAAAATGTTGACTTCGACGGCCAGACCTTTGCCGCCGGTGAAAATACCGAGGCAACTTATAAATTCAACTCCTATCGCGCAACCTATCGCTACCTGTTTCATGAGGGTCCGAAATGGCGATGGCGGGTAGGCGGCACACTAAAAATTCGTGATGCAGAGATAGCACTGAAACAGCAAGGCATATCAGCAAGCAGCACCAATGTCGGTATCGTACCGCTGCTTAATCTCTATGGCGAGTACAGACTCGCCAACAACTGGCAATTTATTGTGGACTTCGACGGACTCGCTTCACCACAGGGTCGGGCCATAGATCTCGGTCTCAAGGTAAATTACGACATCGCCAAAAACTGGTATGTCGGTGGCGGCCTAAGGGTCCTGGAAGGTGGCGCCGACAATGACAAGGTCTACAACTTTGCACAGTTTAACTATGCTGTTATCTCCGCCGGATATCGGTTTGATTAATCTAAAAGGGATCTGTGACAAGCAAGAAGCATTTACATATAGAAATGATTATCATTTGTCACCGACCCCTATAATTGACCCCTCTAATTATTCGAATACTGTCGCAGCGTTTTCATAGGCCAGCCGCCTGGCGATATCATCGGGCAATTGTGCCAGCCAGTTTCGCATTACCGTTACCGCCGAATCGTAATTTTTCCAGCGCTGCAGGCTATAGGTATCAACACCCACCATGAAGCGCTCAGGATAGTCGATGAACAGCTGGTACCAGGAATCGTCGAGCTGACCATCAGGAGCAATCCGCTCATCACGCATCGACAGGTCGATAAACAGTGAAGGATAGCGCCGCAGATAGTCAGCGATCAGATCAGGATAAGGAAAGGTTCCAGCATGCGCCCAGATGACAGGTTGTTTTGGTGCGATATCATAGACAGTATCGATCACAGCCGGGTCACCATGTATAAGCAGAGGCAACTGCCGCGAAGAAGCGATCTCAACGATGCGTCTGAACACCAGGCTATGGCGATCCCTGGCAAAGATGTGCAACTCACCGATGCCACGCCAATGGCCCTGCTTGAGTTCCGCCTCCAGATAAGACGGCAACGAAGCATCATGCGGCCAGGAAATCTTGTCGTTCTGGCTGCGGTATAGGCCCAGTAACGGGATGATACGATCAGGCGCATATCGGTAAAGAGCCGATACCTGTGAGGCTGGTGTGCCGGTAACCGCGGCGTAACGGATATGGTTATGATCCAGGCGTGCAATAACAGCTTGTGGACTAAATGCTTTTGCATCAGCTGCACTGTAGTGAAGATGCGTATCGAATAACGACTCAGCATTAAGGCCAGGTGGCAGCAGCAACAGGGCAAATAAGCAGAGCGAATAAAAATTACAGTGTGTCACTGGATTAAAGGAGAACAGACGTATTATTTTTTAACTTCTTTTTTTGAATTGATCATTATTTAAGGCCCTCGTCACCTTTGTTCTGAATTCTTTAAGGCAATGTTAATGATCTGATTAACTCATCCAGCGAGTCCCATGAGGTCTCAACTTCAGCCTTGATCTCTTCCCAGGTTTCATCACCTGCCTGTTTTAGTCGTTGCAGTTTTTTATGGGCGCCCTCCATCTCCAGTTTTATTTCATCGATTAACGTGTAGTACTCAAGCTGCAAGTTCGTTTCTTCCTGATCGGCTTTTTCCTTGAACGTCTCAAGCCTGGTTTTCCACTCATCAAGCCGTGCCTGCATCTTCTTTTCATATACGTCTCTGATACTCATATCGATTCCTATGGAATATTCGGGTTATGGCAGCATTGTTCTATAACAACACTGTCTTATATCATACGGCCAGTACAGCAGCACGCAAGAATTAAAATTGAAGATGATGGAGGTTCATTATCTAAAGAGGACGAAGGTTATATCAATCGAGTCTGACCCTGTTGATTCGTTTACCTGTGGAGAATTATTAACAACTCCGCGCGAGCAGTCATGAAATACCCGTCCAAAGACAGAAGCCTTGCCTAAATCGAATACACTCTTTATTATTAAACCTTAATTTACTTATGGAATAAAATCGTGCAAATCACGGGTATGCTGTGGGGTGCAAAGCTCCTCAATTACGTGGGTTTCCCCACCTCTGAAGTCCTCGGTCCAGAGGCGACCAGCGAACAGATCAAAGACCTGTTAGATCGTTATGGCCAGGTCCTGGTGAAACCCAGCTTTAAAGGCGGTGTCGGTAAAAAAGGCAAGGCAGGCCTGATTGGCTTTGCCACAGACGTAGCCACGGCGATGCGGGAGAAAGAGCGGCTCTATTTCGTCGAACACAAGGTCGGTCACAGCCGTGCAAAAGCGGAAGGCGTGACTTTTGAAAGCGCGATACCGGCCAGATATGAAATCTATGTCTCGATCAGCGACGATACCAGGTTTCGCGCACCGACACTCACCATCACCCATCACGGCGGGGTCGATATCGAAGAGCTGTCAAAAGACCAGATCGTGACCATTCCATTTGATGCGTTAACCGGCTTTAAAGGTTTCGTTGTCGCTAACGCGCTGGACAGGATTAAAGCACCGAACGAAATCATCAGCCCGCTGGTACAGAGCCTGCCCAAACTATGGGACCTGTTTAATAACTACGGCATGAGCACGCTCGAATTAAACCCGATTCGCATGATGCCGAAAAATGGTCGCTTAGTGCCGGTCGCCTGCGACTTCAAATGTGCGTTTGATACCGACGACCCAGCCTGGAAACGGCTGGAACTGCCTGCCAGCCTGGACTCATCCAATTACTCAGACTTTGAAATGGAGATCAACGAACTGCGCACCTACCAGGGTCAGTCCGATGTTTTTGTCACCAATGAACTCGGCACGGTAACAGCGATGACCTTTGGCGGCGGTGCCAACGCCCTGGTCACCGAGCTGCTCGGTGAAGCCGGCACCATCTCTTCTGACTTCGGCGGCAACCCACCTTACGAGAAGATGTACGAGATCAGCCGTATCGTTTATAAACACTGGCTCGCGCAGAGCAACGTGTTATTCATCATCGGCGGCAAAGCCAATAACACCGACATCTACACCACCATGCGTGCCATGGGCGATGCGCTGCGTGATTACTTCAATCAGCATGGTCCAGTGCCGCTCTATGTCGTGGTCGGACGCGGCGGCCCGAACCTGATCCGCGGTATGGCCTACCTCAAAGATATCCTCGATGCGCTCGGCATTCCGTTTCGCATGTTTGGCCATGACTCGTCGATGAGCGGCGTGGTCAGCTATGTAAAGGCCATCGATGACTGGATGCAGGTCGAAGGCAAAGCCATCGTTGCGAAAAAAATGGGCATAAAATAATTATCGTAGATGAGTAAATCATGACAACCGCAAACAACCTATCGAAAGAACCGGCCAGGCGCCCTGGTCTTGCTGCCTTCCCGCACTATTATGTCGGCATCAATTCGCTGGCCGATCTTGCTACCAGCGAAGACCGGGTCTGTGTCTTGAATATCCTCGGCAACGAGAGCAAATCTGTGACCCCGACCAGCCACGTTTATTCCGGTGGCAACATCGTCTGCGGCACCATGCCCGGACGCTCCGGTTCGGTGCTGAAGACTGAATTAGGCGACATCCCGGTATACAACTCCGTGGCGGAAGTCTTACAGGCCGGACACCGATTTAATGTCGCGGTGGTCTATGTGCCACCGTCCGGGGTCAAAGATGCCGTCATCGAAGCCGTCAGGGTGAACCCGGAGCTGACCAAGGTCATCATCCTTACCGAGAAGGTACCGCTCAATGATGCCCGCATGATCCGTCATTATTGCCAGCAACAGCGGGTCGACGTCTTCGGCGGCAATTGTCTTGGCATTGCCGATGCCTACCAGCACGTGCGTATCGGTGGCGCACTTGGCGGCAGCCACCCTGAAGAATCATTGATCCCGGGTTCAGTCGCGATCTATTCCAACTCCGGCAACTTCACCACCACCATCGCTGTATATCTCAGCACTGCCGGCTGGGGTACCACCGTTTCTCTATCGTCCGGCAAGGATGTGTATATCCACTATGCCGCTGCAGAATTTACTCACGCCTTCCACAACGACGAGCGCAGCAAAGCCGCCGTGATGTATATCGAACCCGGCGGTTATTATGAACAGGACCTGGTGTTTAAGAAACCTGTTATCACCTGCGTGGTGGGTCGCTGGAAAGACCGCCTGACCAAAGCCTGCGGCCATGCCGGCGCCATCGCCGGCAGCGGTGATAATGCTGCCGCGAAAGAGCGCTGGTTTATGGAAAAATTCGGCGTCGATCAGATCTTCACCTCCGACAACCCGGTCTGTTCGGCCCGCGGTGCCGTAGTCACCAATATCGCTGACATCCCGCTCGCCATGACAGCGGTCATGGCGTTAAACAAGGCAACCCCGGATTTCGAATCGAAGGGCGACCTGTCAATGAAATGCTGGCTGGCCGATGACCTGGGCGATGTTTTACCCGCGGCCTTAAACATACAGCCGGTGACCGCCGTGCCGCCCTATGACGAACAGATAAAACTGGTGAATGAGCAGATCGGCGTCATCTTCCCACGGCAGACGATGAAGGATGCCTCTGCTGCCTCGATGATGGACCCGGTGACGCAGATTACCCGCCTGTTCGGCATCAGTATCCTGGATGTTGCGACCCATACTTATGAAGACAACCTGGTACTGTCACTGATCCGCGAGTACCCGGACGAAAATGCGCGCGCACTGGCCAACGTATTATTGAACGCTTACGTGAACCTGCATGATACCCCGATGCTTGGCGCGGCCTATGCTGCTCGACTGGCCGGCAACAGCCCGAACACGGCACTCTGCGCGGCATTGAGCATCATCGGCCCGAACATGGTTACCGATGCCAGGGAAGGCACGAAGCTGCTGCTGGAATTATTTCATCACCACGGCTTAACCGATCCACAGGCTGAAAATTTTGAGCTGCAGGCCTTAGTGAAACAGGCCATCGATCAAAACCAGCTCGATCTTTTAGTGGCGAGCGAAGAAGACAAACTGGCCGCTATCATGCTCGCCGGCGTGGCAGCGCGAAAGGCAGACTCGGTTTTCATCCGCTTCCTGCAAATCCTGGCCAGTGAAACTGGCCACTTCATTACGGCAGACGCGGTTGTTGCCGCTATCTGCTGTCACCTGGCATGGAAACCGCTGTTACACAAACGACTCTCAGT
>Ga0316188_10001429_pt1 | contig 11282 bp, 9 predicted proteins | sample Phiworburrow1_MG_FD_204933 | JGI IMG/M metagenome (GOLD analysis project Ga0316188, IMG submission 204933) | Coastal sediment microbial communities from Maine, United States - Phippsburg worm burrow 1 | ecosystem: Environmental > Aquatic > Marine > Coastal > Sediment | place: USA: Maine... | reverse complement strand
AACGGCGTACGTGAATCCGCCTGCATTGCATGCTTGGTCTGAAAGATATCGAACACCGGGTATTCCGAGTCCTTGTCGTGGCACTTGAGGCAGGTGTCTGCTCCTTTCTTCGAATATTGCAGCTCAGATACTGGCACTGTTGCCTCGGCAGCTGGCTTGCCGCCGGGACTCTCCGGTTCGAGAACCGGTGCTGGCGTGATCTGAGGAACCTCATTGACCGACCCCTGTTCAGGCGCCTGCGCCGGCTGCTCTGCATTGACAGCAACAGCTGTCAGCAGGCAACACAGCAGCAAGCTCAAAGGCAAGCGATATATCTTTTTCATAGCTAGCATGACACTCTTCCAGTTTCGTCCTGAGCGGACACTATCGTCTTACCTTTGATTCGAGGCAGTTCACTTGCAGACTACGGAATAATTTCTCCGAGGAAGTTTGCAAACGCCTGGTCATGCACCAGCTCTACATCAACCAGCTTTCCTGTGCCATGGCAAACCGGGCAACCTTCGATATTGGTTTCCTGCACCGACTGTTCGGAACCGGCTCCACCGAGGAGAGCACCGTTCTGCGACATGTGCGCCATTTCCAGATCACTGTCATGACAGGCGCTACAGACCGATGCAATCGGCGAGTACTTGTAATCATCGGTGTGATCCAGCAACGCTTCGGGAAGAGTCGCGGTAACAGCACCCTGTGTCGGATCCGCACTTGGGTAAGAATGCACGGTGCTGCCCAGGATGCCACTCATCGAAGGCAATTCCCAGTTAGGGCCGCCGTCCGCAGTATGGTCTTCCAGTGTATAGGTGTCATACTTGGCAACGTTTCCATCGGAGTCGGTTTCACCCTTTTCGATGTGGCAGGTACGGCACTTGGACAGTACGCCGGGGAAGCGGACATCACTGAAGTCATGTAAAGGTATGACATCCGAAGCAGGGTCAAGCGGGTCAGCGAATTCAGAACCGATGAGCAGCCCGTTTTCACGGAAACCGTGCACAGCGGCACCATCGTAGTTCGTCTTCGCAGCCGAATGAATGCCATGGATCATGCGTTTGAAGTCAATCGATTCCTCGGTTTTACCATTCAGCGTGCTAGGAAGTGGCAGGCCGGTTACAGCATCCCTCGCTTCACGATCTTTGACATCGGTGTTGCTCGAGTTGTGACATATCACGCACAGCTGGCCGTTATTGTTGCGGCTGCCGCCATGGACGCTCAGCACGTCGTGACAACGGTCACACTTGGTGATGGCATCCACCACCCTGCGCCGTGCAAAAGGCTTCGCATCATTGACCGCGACGTATTCGACCGGGCTATTGACTGCCACCGCTGCAGTGTACTGGAATATTTGCAAGGTTTCATTGTAAACCGGAGCTGCACCGCGGCCCTCGATTGCGACCACCGCACTGCCGATAGGTCTGGTAACCGAAGCATTGTCCGGAATCGTTACGTCAGTACCATCGTAAAGATACTCACCGTTACCCAGGTAGGACACTTTCGTAGACGTCAGCAGGTTCACCTGCTGTGCATAGGCCGGGTTATCCTGGGGATTACCGTGGACAATGGTCTCATTGGTGTAATCATGTGTATCCCATCCGAAATCCATCGTCAGCCGTGCAACCGATACCGTGGCGGGGTCGTAGCTCGGGTCAGAGGACGGAACTAATGAAGTCAGATACTCCGGATCAGTAGTCGTTGCCCTGATAATGTTATAGGAATTACCATACTCGTGCGTGGTTGCGCCCGAAGGATCGGTAACAGCGAACGTGACCGCTGGGTTACTTCCCGGCGGACAGACCGGACCATCTTTAACAGGTGTGCCACAGATACTCAGGATCTCGAACTTGAAGAAAGCACGCTCGGCCTTACCGGGAATGGTATGCGACAGGGCGACAGTGCCGGGAAATGTATTTGTTGCCGTATGACAGGTTAAACATAGACTGTTGTCAGTCTGGATGCCACCAGGATGGCCGGTTGGATCCACCGGCGGTGTACCTGAACCATCTTTAGAAAAATCGATATCTTCATGACATGATCCACAGGCTTCCATGCTTGGTACCTGCCAGTTATTGCCCTGCGGTGTGTCTGTATCGGCACCATCATGGCACTTGGTACAGTTGCGGATATCCTGCGGGAACACAACATCGGAGAAATCATGGTTACCAACGGCATATCCACCACTGGGCAGGTTTTCACCGCGGTGTATCTTATGGATCATGACCTTGAAGTCGACCGGGGTATCACTATCAAACCAGCTACCTGGGTTATGACAGGTCACGCACATCCTGGTCTCAAAACGCGAACCATGTGCCGTGATCTTGTCGTGGCACACGTTGCAATTTTCGGTTTTGACGATCTCGCGGAGGGTCGTCACCTCGCCACCGGCAGGCACAAAATCGAAGATGGCATTGGCCTGTGGCAGAGCGCTGTTGCCCTGCTGGATAGTGACACGGTGTGTCAGGCCGGGCTGATAGGAAACATCCAGTAGTTTACCATCGGCAGTGGTGCAAGGGGCAGGACATTCCACATTGGTAATATCGGTCTTAAAGGTGTAGGTGTAGCTGCCATCATTGTGATTGACCAGCTCACCCCAGACGTCGGTAGCTCTGCCACGATTGCGTTCCTGCGAACCGTGCACGGCATCGCCGCCAGTCATAATATAGTTCTGCCAGGTACTGGGGTCGCCGAAGGTGCCGGGGGTCAGTTTGGCGATGTTAAAGCGCAGGTCGGTATCGGTGAATCCGGTAAAACCCTGGCCGGCTTCATTGGTCACAGTGAAATTAACTACAGGTGGACTGGCAACGGTGACACCATCGATGGTGACTGTCAGCTCAGTTGCGGATGATGATAGCGAGGTACCTGGAACACCTTGCGGCCCAGTAGCACCGGTTGCGCCATCGTCCCCTGAGCAGGCGGCCAGTAGTGACATCCCCGCAATGAGTGAGAAACCAAAAACTATTTTTTTACCTTGCATCCTAATCTGATACCAGTTCATGACACTATTCTCCTCACAGCCTTGGGGTTCAGCAGAACCGCTTCGACATATTAATTGTTATTGTTTAATTTTTATTACTGTTATCACCGATCTTTTTTTGTTTACAGCTGATAATCAGTCGCATTACGACTAGACGAACTTTTTCATATTATTCGAAATAGTATACAGATATCCATTTTATAAAATTGACTTATATCAATTTTTAATAATTGAAATTGATATAAGTCAATTATTGTAATTGGTGATATTGTTACTGTTCGCATTATTGTAATGGCGAAATCTTAATTAAGTGCTTCCCCCTGTAATCAGCAGGTAGCGTAAAGCGGGTTTCCTTAAAAAAAACAAAAACTATCTGAGGTTGTACAATGAAATCATATACTCGCTTATTACCCTTTAAAGTCTGCATCAGTGTCTGCACCCTTGCACTCGGACTTGCTGGCACTGTGACGGCCGGTCTACAGGAAAACCTGGACACCTGTTATCACTGCCATGGCAAGGATGGCGCCAGTACCGAATCCGACATTCCGACCATCGGCGGCTATTCCGCTACTTATATCATTGACAGCATGACCGCATACCGCAATAAAGAACGTCCTTGCGAGGAAACGGAAATTCGCAGTGGCCCGCATAAGGGTGATAAAAAAGACATGTGTGCTGTTGCCAAGGACCTGTCCGAGGCCGATGTTGAAGAAATCGCCAATCATCTTGCATCCCTGCCTTTCGTGCGTGCGAAACAGCCCTTTGATGCCGATAAAGCTCAACTTGGCAAGGTCGTGCAAAATCGTGAATGCAAAAAATGTCATGAAGACGGTGGATCATCACCGGATGATGATGCAGGTATCCTGGCCGGCCAGCATATGAAATATATCGAAAAGCAGATGGAAGATTATTCTGCTGGCAAACGCCCGATGACAGACAAGATGAAAGTCAAATACGAAAAACTGAGCAAGGAAGATCTTGAGAACATAGTGCACTATTACGGCAGTTTCCAGTAACCGTTACACAACATGATGCAAGGTTCATACAAACCTCCGCATCTACAATAGCTCGATCAAGAGGATTTTAGCGTGACAGATAAAAACAAAAAAGAAGGAAAGAACTGGTATATCGAGCGCTTATGGCGGAAGCCGCTTGGCTGGTGGATGGTCGGCATCCCCGTTGGTGGCCTGTTGGCATTTCTGGCCGGTATTATTTTCTGGGGTGGTTTTAACACGGTTCTCGAAGCAACCAATTCAATAGAGTTCTGTGCACATGCCTGCCATGAAATGGATACGGTTTACCAGGAATATCAAACAAGCATCCACTATAAGAATGCGAGTGGTGTCAGGGCTATATGTTCTGACTGCCATGTACCCAAACAGTGGGTTCCCAAGATAGTGGCAAAAACCAAAGCCACCATCAATGAATTACCGAAAAAGGTATTGGGCACGATCGATACACCGGAGAAATTCAAAGCTAAACGCCTTGAACTGGCAGAACATGTCTGGGCAAAAATGAAGGCTACCGATTCAAGAGAGTGCCGCAATTGCCATGACTTTGCCACCATGGATCTGGATAAACAGGATAAAAGCGCAGCCAAAAAACACTCACCGATACGGCAGGCGGAAAAACATGAAACCTGCATCGATTGTCATAAAGGCATAGCCCATAAACTGCCTGATGATTACCAGGGCGACTAAAACTGATAATACTTCAGATAAAAAAAGGCTCAGTTAATGAGCCTTTTTATTTTAACCCGTGACATAAACCAGATGATTGTCATTTATATCAGCTAGATTAGCCGGTCAGAGTGCTTATTCATGACAAGACTGCGGATAGCCATTACCTGCTAATGGCTTTCATCGCTTTTATTAATACTTTTGCTTTATGGATAGAATCGTACACCGGCAAGACCTCCCTGCCACAGTCAAACATGCCGAAAACAGCTGTTTGCGCGCAGCGCACTGAATATTCCACGGTAAACACGCAATCATCCGGCACTTCAGCAAACTGGCCGAGGAAAGCGAAATTGGTTGCTCCCGCCGGCAATACATCGGGGCGGTCACCTTTGGCACAGGGCATAAACAGGCTATCGATAAACGGCATGGCAACCGGTATGCAGTTGACCTTGCCGGCATCGACCACCGGTTTCATCAGCTGCTGGATCTTCAGCTGGTACCAGAGCTCTTCGAGAATCTCTTCACCGTTGCAATCAGACATTCTCTTCTTAACGTGGTTGCCTTTCCTGTCTGGGTAAAGTGCATAACCCCAGAACACCTTGACCTCTTTTGGCTGGTCGGGAAAATGCGGCTGCCGGGCAAGCACCACTGACATCAGCCAGTTTGAATCGGTCATCGTCACCAGGCCACCGGTGCCGCATAAGTTGCCGGAGAAGTCTTCCATGTAATCATGGAAAGTATCGTCCTTCAGTGTTACCGTGAATGAATACCATTTCTGCAGATCGATATTGTCACTGAAGACGCCTGGATTGCCGAAGGCTTTATCTTTTGCGGCGATCTTGTGCCACAGCATCCAGGAACCGGAGGAGGATTTATCCTTTAGATCCGGTGATTTTGTCCACGAACCGCAGTCCGTACTTTCAGTAATCGAACCGTTGGTGATAAATACACAATCATTCTCACCGAGATAAATCGCTTGCTGTTTAACATCGCTGTTCACGATGTGTAACGCCGTCGCGGTTTTTGCATCGGCAGAGAGATCGAAATCGATATCGATAACCTGCGTCTGCATATCAAAATGTACACCGCGTTTTTGCAGGTATCGCTGCAGCGGCACCACCACCGAGTGGTACTGGTTATATTTGGTGCGCAGGATGCCACCGAGTGTCGGCATGCCCTCTAACAGGTGGATGAAACGTTTCATGTAACGCCGCATCGCTGCCACACTGCTCCACTTCTGAAAGGCAAACATCGAGGTCCAGAGCAGCCAGTAATTGGTTTCGAAAAACTCTTTATCGAACCAGTCGACGATCTCGATATTGTCTAATGATTCCTCAGCGGTAAACGTCAGTTTCAGCAGATCCGTCTGGTCTTTTAACGACAGCCCGAAAGAAGATAGATCCATCTTTTTGCCTTCCTTGAGCAGACGTGCCTGGGCATGGGAAACATAGCGGGAGTTGAAATCAAAGGTCTCATCTTTGACCGAGACTGTGGGATCATCGTAAGAAGGGATATTCGACAACAGGTCCCAGTAGCAGACGAAGTGCTCTTCATGCATACGGCCGCCACGGATGATGAAACCATTTTCCGCATCACCACTGCCGTCGAGCGCGCCGCCGACGATGGCATCCTGCTCCAGTATATGAATGTTTTCACCGGGCACCCCGGCATCCTTGACGAGATAAACCGCACTTGCCAGCGATGCGATACCGCTGCCGATGAGGTACACCTTTGAGTTTTCCGGATTAGTGTTTTTCTGTTCTGGCATCATTTCATTACTCCTTGAGAACGAACGATTGTTATTGTAACTGCGAACCTTTTTTATCAATAAACGCTTAATCGCTGACCAGGTTACGGCCCCGCTCCTGTAACCATTGTGCCGCCAGCCAGCAGGCAGCAGCCCAGGCTGCTCCGGCCGCCCAGCCAGCCAGTACGTCACTCGGCCAGTGCACCCCGAGATAGACGCGGCTTACCCCGACCAGCAAGGTGATCAGAACCGAACACCCGATCAGGTAGAGTCTTACCCTGTGCGGGGCATGCACCATGGCCAGCAGGGCACCGCCAGTGAGATAGACTACTGCCGACAGCATGGTATGGCCGCTGGGAAAACTGGAGGTATAGACCTGTGAACCGTGAGAGACGAGTTCGGGACGGGGGCGGTCAAAACCGCTCTTCAGCATACTGCTCAGCAACAGGCCGCCTAATATCGAAAACAGCAGAAACAGGGCAACACGACGCTGCCCCATCAGCCAGAGATAACCGACCGAGATCAGGGTAAGCAGGCTTAACATCCCGACACCGCCCAGCGCCGTGAAGTCGCGGAACATCTCTTCTACCCAGGCTGGTCCAAGCGGGTCGGCAGTATCGCCGGGTACACGCAGTGCCAGCAGCAGCCAGCTATCGAACCGCATGGTCTCGCCTTCGATTACCTCACCGGCAAGGTAGAGAAAAGCAAACAGACCCAGGCCGAAAATCAATAACGCCAGCGAGGTCCGGTGATGCAGAACGAACTGCCCGGGAGAAGTCACTGTCACTGTTTTTTTATCAGACATGTTTTATATCAGACCTAAACTTGTTTACTTGTTATGAATCCGGGCCGGATAAAAGCTGCAGCTAATATCCCATCAAAACGCATCATGCCAGTCGTCTTCCTTTTCTATTCTATAGATAAGTCAGGGTAACCTACACGTTTCATTATCTGTCATATTGATACTACATTCATTCAATATTCTACTCAGCGAAGCATGGTTTAACTGGCTTACCAGTTTTAATCATATGCACTAGAGCTTATCGACTCACTTTGGATGCACCGTCGTACCCGCCTCACCGGTTATGATACTTGCCAGATCGGTTAACGCGCCGATGGCTGCCGGCTTTCCGGTGGTGGCGGCAAAATGACAGGCCGCCTGCACCTTGGGCCCCATGGAGCCGGCCGCGAAATCCATTTCAGCCAAAGCGGCTGACGATATATGCCTGATCGCTTTTTGCGAGTGCTTCTCCCAGTCCAGATAAACGGCATCGACATCGGTGAGCATCACCAGCAGGTCCGCCTCGAGTTCACGCGCCAGCAACCCGGAACACAGGTCCTTGTCGATAACGGCTTCGACACCGACGAACTTATGCTCATCAGCAGGCTGATGCATCGTCGGAATACCGCCGCCCCCGGCGCAGATCACGATTGCGCCGCGCTCGAGTAACCACTTGATAGGCCGGATTTCGATAATACGCTGTGGCATCGGCGAAGCCACCACGCGGCGCCAGCTGCTGCCGTCCTGTTTGAACACCCAGCCCTTCTCGGCAGCGATACGATCCGCCTCCGGCTTCTCATATACGGGTCCGACAAACTTCGTCGGATTCCTGAAGCCGGGGTCGTCGCCATTCACCTCGACCATGGTCAGGACCGTTGCCAGAGGAGTTTCCTCTGGCAGCAGGTTCCCCAGTTCCTGCTCGATCATGTAACCGATCATGCCCTCGGTTTCGGCATCGAGGACGTCGAGCGGATAGGCTTCCACTGGCTTATAAGTCGAACCCTGCAATGCCAGCAGCCCGACCTGCGGTCCATTACCGTGAGTGATGACAAGCTGATGTGTATTAGCGACCGGCGCCAGTACCTGGGCAGCCAGCCTGACATTGGCGCGCTGCATTTCAGCAGTCATCGGCTGACCGCGCCTGAGCAGGGCATTTCCGCCGAGCGCAACAACGATGCGCATGATCTCAGTAGACCGGTTCGCGCGAGATCGGGCAGGTCATGCAGTGACTGCCACCGCGGCCACGACCGAGCTCGGCGCCACGGATGGTGATGACCTTGATACCAGCTTTGCGCAGCAACGTATTGCTATGGGTATTGCGGTCGTAGGAGACGACGACTCCGGGTTCGAGTGCGACGACGTTGTTGCCGTCATCCCACTGCTCGCGCTCTGCCTCGAAAGTATCGCCACCGGTCTCGATGACGCGAAGTTTGTCGAGACCAAGTGCCTGTTTGACGACATCAATCATGTGCTGGCCTTCCCTGCTGACATCATAAGCGCCGTTGTCATCGGTCGGGCGTACGCTGTAACAATGGATCTTATCAACAACCTCACGGAAGACCGTGACGGCGTCGCGGTCACAGAAACTGAATACCGTATCGAGATGCATCGCCGCACGGCGCTTCGGCATCTGGCACGCGATCACCCGCGTTGCCGCCCTGTACCTGAACAGCTGCTCACTCACCTGCAGCACGGCCTGGCGTGTCGTGCGCTCACCCATGCCGATGAGCACGATACCTTTGCCGATGGGCATGACGTCACCGCCTTCCATGGTGGCGCCGGTAAAATCCTCATCGGAGTCGCCCCACCACATCTCGAAGTCACCGTCGTTGAATGCCGGGTGATATCGATATACCGCCCGCTGTAGCAGAGCTTCCGGTTTGCGTGCCGGCCAGTACATCGAGTTGCAGACGACGCCGCCATAGATCCAGCAGGATGAGTCGCGCTGAAACTGGGTGTTCGGTATCGGCGGCAACAGAAAATCGATACTGCCGAATATGTCCATGAGCGCAAGCTTCATCGTTTTATCAGGGAGATCTGAAATAGCGATGCCACCGATCAGGTGCTCCGCGAGCAACGTTGCCGGCATATCATCAAGCCATTCCCTCAGTGCTATCGCAGCGCCTGGCCCCACCGAATTAACCTTCACCCGGCGATCGAGAACGAAGTCGCGCGCTTCCCTGTTTTCCAGCGTCTGTGCCAGCAAGTCGTGGAGCTCCAGCACCTCGATGCCACGATCCTGCATCTTGAGTACGAAATCATGGTGATCCTTCTTCGCCTGCTCGACCCAGATGACATCATCGTAAAGCAGTTGCCGGCAGTTGCCCGGCGTCAGCCGCTGATGTGCGAGACCCGGCCGGCACACCAGCACCGTGTTGAGTTTGCCGACCTCTGAATGGACACCAAATTTATGCACTTTCACCTCCCTAGTGATTTTTCAAAACATAGATAACAGATATACCAGTGGTCCTCGTCGTCCATTGATTCAGGTCAATACAATTACATTTAACCACTAACTTTGTTCGGGCGACACCATGCAACTGCCGGCATGTATACTGTCATCTTTAGTAGCGCTAGAATCTAGCCGATCACAACACAGTGATTAAATGATATGAATGAGGCTGCACGATGAGTATTTATGAAGTCAAGCTCGAACTGGAACGACCAAAAGCCTTTCTGGATGGCAGCAGCCCGGCACTACAAAGCCAAAACGTGTTACCAGACGCTACTGCTGAATTTTTAGAACGAAACTTTCAGCAAGCTCCGCGGAAAAATCCCTGGGTACTCAGCTTATCCGTAGAAAATACCACGGCGGAAGAAAGCAAAGAATTACAGGCAGCGATCACGGCCTATTACACCGAGCAGGTGCAGTCGAGCCGGGCCGATCTCAGGCAACACTGGCATACTACCCGGCAGATATTCGTGTATGGCGGCATCTTTCTTGGCCTCTGTCTGGGTTTACAGCAGTTGCTGGAGCAGGTCCTCGCTGAAAGGTTTCCTGACTTCATCAGTGAAGGATTGATCATCATCGGCTGGGTCGCATTATGGCGGCCAGCGGAAATGCTGACCTATGACTGGTTACCGCTGGTGCGGCGTCTCAATTTACAGCGCAAGCTGTCACAACTGTCGGTGCAGGTGAGCAGGGATTAAAAATGTGATGGAGAGATTGATTTATATCTCAACTTCAGCAATCAGGACTTCAATGCTTATCTGCACTTACATCGTCCGGATGCTTTTTTTGCCGCATGCGCTTAATTGCAGCTTTCTTATCAGACACGATCACCAGCACCAGCTTGGTCACGACAGAGACAAATACGCCGATACTGAGAATCGCATATGCCATGGTGAAAATTTTTGAATAAACAGTCGTCGGTGCCAGGTCGCCATAACCGATAGTCGACATGGTCATTACACAGAAGTAGGCTGCATCGACCACGCTCCAGCCCTCGACATACCAGTAAAAATAGGTGCCGCTAGAGAGCAGCAATAGCATCGTTACCAGCAGGATGAGAAACTCTTCATCTTTCCTGATCCCATGAATAATCGCGCGGAATAACTTAATTACGTTTAGAGAAAAACCAAACACAAGAGCACTCCCGACTTTATTAGTCCTGCTACTAGCTAAAACAAGTCTGCACACTGGTTCACATTAATGCAACCAATATATCAGGACTTCTCGCATGCAACACTCGCCTGAGAAAAACTCACATATAATCATCCCCTGTAAAATCTATGATGAAACCTGGTGACAAAATCAGATGATAAAGCACCTGCACCCATACAATAACCCCGAGCAGTCATGCTCACTCTGCCAGTTACGTTTGATCATTGACTTCGAAGACGCTTTCAGAGGAACATTACTGCTGTGGAATTTAATACCGAGTACAATCTGGTCACAGCTTCGCCGAAGATGTGTTCTCGATATAACACTGCTACCAGAGTGAATGATCAAAAGTGACGTGACACAAAACTTATGAAGATAACTAACCTGATATTGAGCAACGACATGCCAACACCCCTGAGAATCCTGATGCTCAGCGGTATTGCCTGGTTGCCATTAGCCGTGCTCACGCTCATCGAAGGAACATTCACCTCTGCCAATATCACCATGCC
>Ga0316188_10001428_pt1 | contig 11309 bp, 6 predicted proteins | sample Phiworburrow1_MG_FD_204933 | JGI IMG/M metagenome (GOLD analysis project Ga0316188, IMG submission 204933) | Coastal sediment microbial communities from Maine, United States - Phippsburg worm burrow 1 | ecosystem: Environmental > Aquatic > Marine > Coastal > Sediment | place: USA: Maine... | reverse complement strand
CGGCAACAACAAAAAGTTTGTCATCGTCGCCTGCATCAACGTGGTGGTCGGGGCCAACGCCGGTGGAGCATTCTCTCCCTTCGGTGACATTACCACCCTGATGGTCTGGCAGAAAGGCAAGGTCGACTTCATCGAGTTCTTTGCCATCTTCTTGCCTTCACTGGTCAACTGGATCATTCCGGCTGCAATCATGAGCATGGCCGTCAGCAAGGAGCGTCCGCAGGCCATGGACGAACCGATCAAGATGAAACTCGGCGCCAAACGAGTCATCGCGCTCTTCATGCTGACGATCACGACAGCTGTCTGTTTCCATAATTTCCTGCACCTGCCGCCAGCCACCGGCATGATGCTCGGCCTCGGCTACCTCGGCTTCTTCGCATACTACCTAAAGATCAAGGAAAATCGGCTTTACGTCGGAGGATCCCAACCTCTTGACATTATCGGTCACAACCCCGACGAACACCAACCACCCGCCCACAGTGGACCCGGCCACGCGCCGGTAGCCGGGTTCGACCTGTTTCGCAAGATTGCCCGTGCTGAATGGGACACTCTACTCTTCTTCTATGGTGTCATCCTCTGTGTCGGCGGCCTCGGCCAGTTCGGCTACCTAGCGGTGACCTCCAAGTTCATGTACACCGGCCTCGGTGCGACCACGGCCAACGTCATGGTCGGCCTACTCTCGGCCGTCGTCGACAATATCCCGGTGATGTTCGCCGTGCTGACCATGGACCCTCACATGTCCCACGGCCAGTGGCTGCTGGTCACCCTGACTGCGGGTGTCGGCGGCAGCCTGCTCTCCATCGGCTCGGCAGCCGGCGTCGCCCTGATGGGTACCGCGCGCGGCACCTACACCTTTGGCAATCACCTCAAATGGAGTTGGGCCGTCGCCCTCGGCTATGCCGCCAGTATTTTCATGCACCTCTGGATTAACGCCAGCCACTTTACTGACTTCCATTAAATTATCACCAACAGGAGACCATCGAGGCGGGGAGCTGATCCCCGCTTTGTGTTTTTATGACCGGTCTTTATCTGCACATACCTTTCTGCCAGCGCAAATGCCCCTATTGCGATTTTTTTTCCTTGGTGGCCGCCAACAGAGAGGTCGGCTCCTATCCAGAACTCTTGATCAGGCACCTTGACCTGGCCAAAGAGCAGGGTTGGCAGGGACCGTTCGACACCGTGTATTTCGGCGGCGGCACCCCCTCCCTGCTGCAACCTGAGGCCGTAGCCAAGATTCTGGAGGCGGCTGAGCAAAAATTCGGCCTGGCCATAGAAGCGGAGATCTCCCTGGAGGCCAACCCCGGCACTGTCACGCAACAAAGCCTGACCGGTTATCGCCAAGCCGGCATCAATCGCCTTTCGCTCGGTCTACAGAGCTGCGACAATCGCCAGCTGCGTGTTCTTGGCCGCCTGCACGATCGCCGTGAGGGCCTCGCCGCCGCAAGCTGGGCTCGGGCGGCCGGATTTGACAACCTTTCCCTCGACCTGATGTTTGCTCTGCCGGGTCAGACTCTCGGCGAACTCGAAGAGGACCTGCGCTGTTATCTCGAACTGGCCCCAGATCATCTCTCCTGCTATGGCTTGACCACCGAGCCACAAACCCCTTTCCACGACAGCATTGTCGCCGGCAAGCTCTCCCTGCCGGACGGAGAGTTCTATGCGGACGCCTTCTTGCAGGTTCATGAGCAGCTGGGCGCCGCCGGCTATGAGCATTACGAAATCGCCAATTATGCCCGAGAGGGGTACCCCTGTCGCCACAACCTCGGCTACTGGCAACGCCATGCCTACCTCGGCATCGGCGCCGGCGCCCACTCCTTTCGTGCCGATGAGTGGGGCAGCCGCTGGGAGGTCCCGCCCGACCTGGCGGCTTATCGACAGGCGCTGCGACACGGTCAGCAACCGATGCAATGCCTTGAAGAGTTTAATTCCGAATCGGCACTGCGCGAAACCATCTATCTGGCCCTGCGCACCCGGCACGGTATCAGTGACACCGAACTGCGCCAGCGCTTTGGCTGCTCTCTGCAGGAGGCTTTTCCTAAAGCAGTTGAAGTCACCGCTCAGTGGCTCTCCCATGACCATGACCGTTGGGCATTGACCCCCTCCGGCTGGCTCCTTTTCGATCGACTGATTCTCCCTTTCCTGTAAGGGAAAACACTCTGAGCAAAATAGCGGACCGTCCCTTGACAAAGGCAATCGGCGTTGTTATGTTGACCGTGCTTTTGGCACTCAACTCAAAAGAGTGCTAAAAGTCAGGGCAGGCCGGATTCTCCGGCTTGAGCTTTTTACACGGAGTATCCCATGGCAGAGTTCCTCTCTGAGCGTAGTCAGAAGATCCTCGAAGCCATCATCGAGGAATATATTGCAACCGCCCAACCGGTCGGTTCCAAGGCCCTGACACAGAATCTCGGTATCAAGTTGTCGCCGGCATCAGTACGCAACGTCATGGCCGAACTGGAAGAGCTCGGGTACTTGAGCTCTCCTCACACGTCGGCAGGGCGCATCCCCACGGAAAAAGGCTACCGCTTCTACGTTGACAGCCTAGTGCGCCTCAACGCCCTAGACGAACGCCAGAAGGGCCAGATCGAGCAGCAATACCAGCAGCAGGGCCTGCAGATGTCGGACATGCTACGTGAAGCCAGCCGCACCCTTTCCGCGGTTTGCCACTATACAGGGCTGGTCATGGTGCCACGCCTGAAAACCACGATTTTCCGACACATCGAGTTCGTCAAGCTATCGCCTCGCCAGGTCCTGGCGGTTTTCGTCACCCAATCAGGACTGGTGCAGAACAAGTTGATCGACGTCGACGAGGATTTGCGCCCGCGCGACCTGGAAAAGATCACCAACTACCTGAACCAGACCATGAACGGCCTGAGCATCCAGGAGGTGCGCGCCCGGATTCTCACTGAAATGGCCCACGAGAAGGCCCTCTTCGACCATTTGCTGCGACGGGCCTTCGCGCTCTCCAGTGCGGCCCTGGTCGATGAGACCTCGGGGGAAGTCATTATCGAGGGGACCAGCCACTTTCTTGAGCAACCGGAATTTTCCGATCTGCCGCGGATGAAGCGCATTGTCCAGACCTTCGAACAGAAGAGTATCCTTGTCGATCTGCTCGATCGCGGCATTGGGGCCAAAGGGGTCCAAGTCGTCATCGGCAGCGAGACGGCATACAGCGAATTGGCCGACTGCAGCCTGATCACCGCAGCTTACTCCGGCAAACGCGGCACGCTTGGCACGCTCGGTGTCATTGGCCCGTACCGTATGCCCTATTCAACCATCATTCCGATAGTCGATTACACGGCGAGCCTTATCAGTCGCCTGCTTGATACAGATAACGATTAGGAGAAAGTGCATTGTCGAAGAAATTCAGGAAACAGGAGACCCCGGAAGCAGAAGGCGTCGCAGAAGCTCCACCAGAGGTGCCCGCAGCCGAGAAGACCGGGCAGGCAACCGAAGAGAATGCCGTCGGCGACCCGTTGCTAGAGCTGCGGGAGGAAATCGCCGCCCTCGAGGCAGAGGCCAGCAAAAACTGGGACCTTTACCTGCGCGAGCGGGCCGACATGGAGAATGCCCGCAAGCGCCATCAGCGTGACCGGGAAGATGCCATCCGTTTTGCCAATGATCGCCTGCTCAAGGAGATGATCCCGGTGCTCGACAACCTCGAGCGCGCGATTGAACATGCCGGGCAAGGCCTCGATGACAACCAGGGGCTGCTGGAAGGCGTCAACATGACGATCAACCAGTTCCGCAAGGTCCTGGAGGACTTTGGCGTCAAAGCGATCAACGCCATCGGCACGGGTTTCGATCCAAACCTGCATCAGGCCATGGGCCATGTTGAGTCTGCGGAACAGCCCCCGAACACTGTTGTCACCGAGTTTCAGAAGGGCTACCTGCTGCACGACCGCCTCTTGCGTCCGTCGCTGGTTATGGTGGCCAAATCGCCGACCGTGACAGAACCTGTTGCGGAAGGGGAACATCCGGCTGCCACTGAGGAATAAATCGACAGGAGCAACACCCCTGTCCGAACAATAACAACGAACGCAATGAATCTTTAAGGAGGATTCTTATCATGAGCAAAGTCATAGGTATCGACCTAGGGACGACCAATTCCTGTGTCGCCATTATGGAAGGTGGCGAGCCGGTGGTTATCGCCAACTCGGAAGGAACCCGCACGACCCCCTCGATGGTGGCTTTCACTGAGAGCGGGGAGCGACTGGTCGGCCAGCAGGCCAAACGTCAGGCCGTCACCAATCCGGAGAACACTCTGCACGCCATCAAGCGCCTGATCGGCCGCAAGTTCGACACGGATGCCGTGAAAAAGGATATCGAAATCAGCCCGTTCAAGATCATCAAGGCTGACAACGGCGACGCCTGGGTCGAAGTACGCGGCAAAAAATACAGCGCCCCCGAGATTTCCGCCATGGTCCTGCAGAAGATGAAGCAGACCGCGGAAGACTACCTGGGAGAGCCGGTTACCGATGCCGTCATCACCGTGCCAGCCTACTTCAACGACTCCCAGCGCCAGGCCACCAAGGATGCCGGCAAGATTTCCGGCCTGAACGTGCTGCGCATCATCAACGAGCCGACCGCGGCCGCCCTAGCCTACGGTCTCGACAAGAAGCATGAAGAGAAGATTGCCGTCTTCGACCTCGGCGGTGGGACGTTTGACATCTCGATTCTGGAACTCGGCGACGGCGTCTTCGAAGTCAAGTCGACCAACGGTGACACCTTTCTCGGCGGCGAAGATTTTGACCAGCTGATCATCGATTACGTGGCTGACGAGTTCAAAAAAGATCAGGGAATCGATTTGCGCAAAGACAAGATGGCCCTGCAGCGGCTCAAGGAAGGCGCCGAGAAGGCCAAGTGCGAGCTCTCCTCCTCGGTGGAGACTGACATCAACCTGCCGTTCATCACGGCCGACCAGTCCGGTCCGAAGCACCTCAACATCAAGCTGACCCGCGCCAAGCTCGAAAGCATCTGCAGCAGCTTGCTTAACAAGCTGACCGGCCCGTGCAAAACAGCCCTCAAGGATGCGGGTCTCTCGGCCTCCGATATCGACGATGTCATCTTGGTCGGCGGCATGACCCGTATGCCGGCGGTGCAGGAGAAGGTCAAGGAGATCTTCGGCAAGACGCCCAACCGGGGCGTCAACCCTGACGAAGTCGTAGCCATCGGCGCAGCGATTCAGGGCGGCGTGCTCAAGGGCGACGTCAAGGACGTGTTGTTGCTCGATGTCACCCCGCTCTCCCTCGGCATCGAAACTCTCGGTGGCGTCATGACCAAGCTGATCGAGAAGAACACCACAATCCCCTGCAAGAAGAGTCAGGTCTTCTCCACCGCTGCCGACAACCAGCCAGCGGTATCGGTACACGTGCTGCAGGGTGAGCGTGAGATGGCCAACGACAACAAGACCATCGGCCGCTTCGAGCTCTCCGCCATCCCTCCAGCGCCGCGCGGTGTGCCGCAGATCGAAGTCACTTTCGACATCGACGCTAACGGCATTCTCAACGTCGGCGCCAAGGACCTTGGTACCGGCAAGGAGCAGTCGATCCGCATTACGGCCTCGTCCGGCCTTTCCGCGGACGAGATCGACAAGATGGTCAAGGACGCCGAACTCCACGCTTCCGAAGACCAGAAGAAACGTGCCCTGATCGAAGCCCGCAACCAGGCTGACGGCCTCATCTACACCACCGAAAAAGCCGTCAAGGAACATGGCGACAAGGTCGACGAAGAGACCAAAAAGGCGATCGAATCAGCCTTGGAAGATCTGAAGAAGACCATGGGAGGCGACGACCCGGAAGCAATCAAGAGCAAGACCGAAGCCCTCGCCACGGCTTCGCACAAGTTGGCAGAAGTGATGTACCAGCAAGCCCAGAGCAAGGCGGAAGCCGAAAGCGAGGGGGCAGCTGAAAGCGGCGGCCAAAAGGACGATGTCGTCGATGCGGAGTTCGAAGAAGTCGACGACGACAAGAAAAAATAAACTGGGATGAGATAACGGCCAGGGGCCAGAGGGAGACGTCAGTCTCCCTTGCACCCCTGGCTTTTGACCTTACGCCGCAAGGATATCATTTTGGCCAAACGCGATTATTACGAAGTTCTCGAGGTTAACCGCAACGCCAGCGAAACAGAAATCAAAAAGGCCTATCGAAAACTGGCATTGCAGTGTCATCCCGACAAGAACCCCGGCGACAAAGCAGCCGAGGATCGTTTCAAGGAACTTTCCGAGGCGTATGCAGTTCTCTCCGACGGTCAGAAACGTGCTCTTTACGACCAGTACGGCCATGCCGGCGTCGATCAGCAGGGAGGCTTCGGCTTCTCTTCGGGCGGTTTCGGCGGCACTCCTTTCGAGGACATCTTTGGGGATATCTTCGGCGACATCTTCGGTGGCGGTGGTCGCCGCGGCGGTGGCCGCCGTGGTGATGACCTGCGCTACAACCTGACAATCGCGTTCGAAGAAGCCGCCTTCGGACTCGAAACCAAGATCCAGGTGCCCCGGCATCAGTCCTGCGAGACCTGCAAGGGGTCCGGGGCCAAGCCCGGCACCAGCGCCGAGACCTGCCGAACCTGTTCCGGCAATGGCCAGGTCCGCTTCCAGCAGGGGTTCTTCTCCCTGACACGCCCCTGTCCAGACTGCCACGGAGAAGGAAAGAAAATCGCGCACCCCTGCAAGGGTTGCCGCGGCACCGGGCTCTCCCGCGGACAAAAGACTCTTTCCCTAAAAATCCCTGCCGGTGTAGAATCGGGCAATCGCCTCAAGATGAGCGGCGAGGGGGAACCCGGTGCCAAGGGTGGCCCTCCCGGTGACCTCTATGTGGTCATCACCGTCAAGGACCACCCGATCTTCCAGCGCGAGGGGAACGACCTGATCTGCGAGATTCCGGTATCCTTTCCCCAGGCCGCCCTGGGCTGCGAACTCGAGGTTCCGACTCTGGAAGGCAAGGTCAAGCTCAAGGTCCCGGCCGGCACCCAGAGCGGCAAGATTTTCAAACTGGCCGGCAAAGGGATTCCCGTACTGCAGGGCTACGGACGCGGAGACGAGCTGGTGATCGTACGGGTCGAAACACCGACCAGCCTGACCCCACGCCAGAAAGAACTGCTCGACGAGTTTGCCAAAGAAGCCGGCGAGGATATTCACCCTATGGGCAAAAGCTTTTTCGACAAGGTCAAGGAGCTGTTTGGCTAATGCGGTTCAGAATCATCAGTCTCTCCTTGCTGCCGCTGCTGTTGAGCTTGGTCGTGTCGGCGGGCGCTGCGCAGCTTGTGCCAGAGGCCGCTTCGCCGGCCAACACCGCCATGCAGAGGGCTATCGAGCACTATCAGGCAGGCAAGCTGAATGAAGCGGCCGGCCTGCTACGCGGATTGATTGTCAGCCAGCCCGACTCCTCCCTGATCAACCAGGCTTATTATTACTTGGCCCGCATCCACCGAGATCTCAATGACCCGGTAACCGCCCTCGGCTACCTGGACAAGATGCCGCTAGAATCTCGGACCCCAACCAGCGTGCTCCTGCAAAGTGAACTGCTGCTGCAAAAGGGCGACGCGGTTCGCGCTGTCGACCAGCTTCTGCAGCTCGATACGCAAGGATGGCCTTTGCCGGAGCGTCAGGAACGCTTTCTCTCCCTGGCTGAAGGTCAGCTCGCCCTTGACGAGCCGCACAAAGCACTCTACTTCTATCAGCAGGGCCTGTTGGTCGAAGGGAAGGAAACTCCGCGCGACATCCTCGTGCGAATCTACACTCTACTCAGCGATCGTTTCAGCGAAGCAGACCTCGCCGAAGCGACGTTCATGTACCGTGACAAACCTGCAGCCTACCTGGCGATGCTGCAGCTTGGCTGGCGTGCCCTGGCCGCCGGCAAAAAAGAGTTGGCCCAAGAGTGGGCAAGCGCTGCGATGGCGGCGCCCGCCGGCTTCGCGTACCGCGAAGAAGCCCTGGCGCTTCAATCCCAATTGAGCGACCCATCGCAACTGCAGCGCGCCATCGGCGTACTGCTCCCCTTGAGCGGTCGTTACGCCGCGTTCGGCGAGCGTGTCCAACGCGGCATGCAGTTGGCGATTGAGACCTTCCGGCCCTTCATTCCGGTACGTTTTATTTTCCGCGATACGGCCGGTGATGAAGCCATTGCCGCCGAGCAGGTTGCCGAACTGGCGATCAGTGACCGGGTCATCGGCATCGCAGGCCCGCTGGTTGGCAATGCCGCCCTGGGAGCAGCCAGACGCGCCAACCAAGAGCGCACGCCGCTTTTGACTATGTCGCAAAAAGAGGGGTTGGCAGCGTCGAGTCTCTATGTGTTCCGCAACTCACTGACTCCACAGTTGCAGGTGCAGGCACTGGTTGACTATGCTATGGAGGTCCGTGACTTTACCACCTTCGGTATCATGAATCCGCAGACCCGCCAAGGAGAGCAATTTGCCGAACTTTTCGGTGCAGAAGTCACTCGGCGTGGTGGCAAGATCATTGCAGAGCAGAGCTACCTCACCGATCAAACTGACTTCCGCAAACAAGTCAAACGACTGCAGGGGCTCGACCCGAACGCTCCCGACGAAGAGGAGTCGCCCAGCGACTCCGAGGATCCTGCAGCGGAGACGGAGGAGAAAGTTCCCCCGCCCTTCCAGGCCCTCTTCCTGCCCGACTATGCTGAGCGCATCAGCCTGATTACGCCGCAACTGGCTTTCTACGGGCTCGAAGGCGTGCAATTGCTGGGCACCAACGGCTGGAACGATGACGAGCTGCCGCGCCTGACCCGGCAATTCATCGAAGGCGCAGTTTTCACGGACGGCTTCTTCCGTCACAGCACCTACCCCTTTGTCCAAGAATTCGTTGAACGCTATTTCGAAAAGTACGGCGAAGAACCGACCATACTAGAGGCACAGGGTTACGATATCGCCGGCATCCTGCTGACGCTGCTCAACGACAGTCGTGTGAGCAGCCGTGAAGACCTGCGTCGCGCCCTGGCACAACTGCAGAACTACCCCGGGGTCACCGGTGCGACGCGCTTTGATTTCATCGGTGAGGCCGACAAGATCCTCTTCCTGCTACAGGTACAAAACGGCACGATTGTGCAAATCAACTGAACCTGCGGGGAGTTCGAACTCTCCTTAAAAATATTTCTGATCAACCTGCCTCTCCTGACATTGCTCCTCGGCGTTTTTTCTGGCTGTGCGCAGCCTTCTGGCGTCGCGGAGCCTCTTGTCACAGACTCACCTGCCCTTGGCCTCGCCGGCCAGGTCACAGACGGCCGGGGTTCTCCTGCAACCGGCGCCTTCGTCATCGCCTACCCTGAGGCCGACTTCCAACGTATGCCGGAAGCGACGTCACCCGCAGTCGGTGATGATGGCCGCTTTCTTCTCTACGTTCCCCGCACGGGCCCGGACTCGCGGCCAGCCCATTTCCGGCGAGCCTTACCGCTTTCTCGGCAAGCAAGAATCGGGCTGTCACGAAACCGTCCCGGGGCAGGTTTTCGACATCGGCAAGATTCGTTTAATCCCTTATCGATAGCCATTCTGCAAAGCATTTCACCACACCGAGAAAAGCCTTTACAGTAAAGTAAGCTTTAGTGTATTTTGCCTGTTCGCGGAGAGGTGACCGAGCGGCCGAAGGTGCACGATTGGAAATCGTGTGTACTGAAAGGTACCGGGGGTTCGAATCCCCCCCTCTCCGCCAGTTTCAGCTCCGGCCTTGTCTCGCATTTGCCGTCAGAAGTGACAGCCGGGTCCCGCGCAACGGACGGCCGTGAACTCCGTCAGGCCCGGAAGGGAGCAGCGGCAGCGGCCTCAGCCGTGTGCCGCGGGGGTGCCTGGCTGTCACTTGTGCCGGCAAGTCGCCGGTTACGGTGTTCCCCATCAGCCGAACTGTGAGCCAATGGCCTACCTGGTACTCGCCCGTAAATGGCGCCCGCAAAATTTTACCGACCTGATCGGCCAGGAACACGTCAGCCAGACCCTGACGAACGCCATCCGCTCGGGCCGTATCCACCATGCCTTTCTCTTTACCGGCGCACGCGGCGTCGGTAAAACCTCTGCGGCCCGCATCCTGGCCAAGGCCTTGAACTGCGAGGTCAAGCTCTCCGATCAGCCTTGCGGTACCTGCTCTTCCTGCACGGAAATCACCGCCGGCCATGGCATGGATGTCATCGAGATCGACGGGGCTTCGAATACCGGTGTCGACGATGTTCGGGAACTGCGCGAGAATATCCGCTACCTGCCCAGCCGCTCACGCTTCAAGATTTTCATCATTGACGAAGTCCACATGCTCTCGACCAACGCCTTTAATGCGCTGTTGAAAACCCTCGAGGAGCCTCCTGAGCACGCCAAGTTCATCTTCGCCACTACGGAACCGCACAAGATTCCGATCACGATTCTCTCGCGCTGCCAGCGCTTCGACTTTCGCAAGATCCCCCTGGTCAAGGTTGCCAGGCGATTGCGCGAAATCGCCGACGCAGAACAACTGAAGATTTCCGATCGCAGCCTCAGCCTGGTCGCCCGTCAGGGCGAGGGGAGCATGCGCGATGCGCTGTCAACTCTCGACCAGGTGATCGCCTTCTCTGGCGACGAGGTGGAGGACGAAGCGGTGCAAACCCTGCTCGGCATGGTCGACCGACGCCTGCTGCTCGATACGGTTGAGGCCGTCATGCAGCGTGACAGCCGCCGCGCACTCGATGCCGTGCGGCGGGTTGACCAGCTCGGTCTGGCCCTGCGCCAGTTCACGCAGGACCTGTTGGAGATGTTCCGCGGTATGGTGATCTGCAAAGTCGTCGCTGACCCTGCCGATATGCTCGACCTGGTCGGTGACGAATTAAAAGATTTAAAAATGCTGGCGGAAGAGGCATCACTGGAAGACCTGCAACGGGTTGTCACCTTGCTCATGAAAACCCAGAGCGAGTTGGTCAACAGCAGCTACCCGCTCCTGACCCTGGAGATGAGCCTGGTCCGTCTCGCAACACTGGCTCCCTCTCAGGATCTCGCCAGACTCATCAGTCATATCGAAAGCCTTGAAAAGCGTCTTGGCTCTGCGCCCCAACCGAAAACCCTGCACGCGCCGCCGCGACCAACCCAGGAGCCCCCGCCGCCAAAAAAGGCTGAAGCCCCCGTCGCCAAATCGACCGAGAGCAAGGGATGGCAGGGGCTGGTTGAAAAGGTCAGACAGAGCCGGCCGATGCTCGGCTCGGTCCTTGAGCACGGCCGCCCTCTGAAAATGGAACCGCCGACCCTCGAGCTCGGTTATCCCGCGGGGTCATTCATGATCAGTCAGCTGCAGGAGCAGGAGATCACCGAGGACCTCGAAGCCCTGGCAACCACGTATTTCGGTCAGGCGG
>Ga0316188_10001427_pt1 | contig 11310 bp, 10 predicted proteins | sample Phiworburrow1_MG_FD_204933 | JGI IMG/M metagenome (GOLD analysis project Ga0316188, IMG submission 204933) | Coastal sediment microbial communities from Maine, United States - Phippsburg worm burrow 1 | ecosystem: Environmental > Aquatic > Marine > Coastal > Sediment | place: USA: Maine... | reverse complement strand
CTCTGACAAGGGCATCACCAACCTGCACGTGCCGAGCGACGTGATCGTCGACGCTTCGATGCCCGCGATGATCCGCACATCTGGCCAGATGTGGAACGCGGCCGGCGAGCAGCAGGACGCGAAGGCCGTCATCCCCGACAGCAGCTACGCCGGTGTGTACCAGACCGTGATCGAGGACTGCATCGCGAACGGTGCCTACGACCCGTCGACGATGGGCAGCGTCCCCAATGTCGGGCTGATGGCCCAGAAGGCCGAGGAGTACGGCAGTCACGACAAGACGTTCGAGGCGCCGTCGGCAGGCTCGATCCGCGTCGTCGACACCTCGACCGGCGCGACGTTGATGGAGCAGGCCGTTTCGCCGGGCGACATCTTCCGGATGTGCCAGGTGAAGGACGAGCCGATCCGCGATTGGGTCCGCCTCGCGGTCGATCGTGCCCGCGCCACCGGTGCGCCGGCGGTGTTCTGGCTGGATTCGACCCGGGCCCACGATGCTCAGCTGATCGCCAAGGTCAACAAGTACCTCGGCGACCACGACCTCTCCGGCGTCGAGATCGAGATTCTCGCCCCGGCGGTTGCCACCCAGTTCTCGATCGACCGGGCCCGCCAGGGTCTCGACACGATCTCGGTCACCGGCAACGTGCTGCGCGACTACTTGACCGACCTGTTCCCGATCCTCGAGTTGGGCACCAGCGCGAAGATGCTCTCGGTCGTGCCGTTGCTCAACGGTGGGGGACTGTTCGAAACCGGTGCGGGTGGATCAGCGCCCAAGCACGTCCAGCAGCTCGTCAAGGAGAACTACCTCCGGTGGGACTCGCTCGGAGAGTTCCTGGCTCTCGCCGTCTCGTTCGAACACCTCGCCAAGGTGACCGGGAATGAGCGGGCGCAGATCCTCGCGGACACACTCGACACGGCGACGGGCCAGCTGTTGGAGAACGGCAAGTCGCCGGCACGGCGTCTCGGTCAGATCGACAATCGCGGCAGCCACTTCTACATCGCGCTGTACTGGTCGCAGGAGCTGGCCGCGCAAACCGCTGACGGCGAGCTGGCGGCACGGTTCGCGCCGATCGCGGCTGAACTCTCCGCCAACGAGCAGACCATCGTCGACGAGTTGCTCGGCGTGCAGGGCCAGCCGGCCGACATCGGTGGCTACTTCGCCCCCGACGCCGCCAAGGCAACCGCCGTGATGCGCCCGAGCGCCACCTTCAACGCCGCCATCGACGCCATCTGATTACATCAGGGGTCAGACCCGCGATGTGACTGGGGTCTGGGTCCTGATGAATCAGCGGTTGACGACGGGGACGTAGTCGCGTTCGTCGGGGCCGGAGTACCACTGACGCGGCCGCGAGATCTTCTGTGCCGGGTCGTTGAGGAGTTCCTGCCAGTGGGCGAGCCAGCCCGACATGCGGGGGATCGCGAACAGCACCGTGAACATCTCGACCGGGAAGCCCATCGCCTGATAGATCAGGCCCGAGTAGAAGTCGACGTTCGGGTACAGCTTGCGGTCGATGAAGTACGAATCCGACAGCGCGGCTTCCTCGAGCTTCAGCGCGATGTCGAGCAGCGGATTCTTGCCGGTCACTTCGAAGACGTCGTAGGCGGCGTTCTTGATGATCGTTGCCCGCGGGTCATAGTTCTTGTACACCCGGTGGCCGAAGCCCATCAGACGCCCCTCGCCGGCCTTGACCGAGTCGATGAATGCGGGCACGTTGTCGACCGAACCGATCTCGGTCAACATCCGCACCACGGCCTCGTTGGCGCCGCCGTGCAACGGGCCGTACAGGGCCGCCGCAGCGCCGGCAGCCGACGAGTACGGGTCGGCATGACTGGAGCCGATCACGCGCATGGCGGTCGTCCCGCAGTTCTGCTCGTGGTCGGCGTGGAGGATGAACAAGACCTCCATCGCCCGTGCGAGCACCGGGTCGACCTCGTAGTCACCGATCTTCCACATCATGTTGAGAAAGTTGGCCGGATACGACAGGTCGTTGTCCGGATAGTTGAACGGCAGCCCGGCCGAGAAGCGATAGGCCATTGACGCGAGGGTGGGCGCCTTGGCGATCAGGCGCAGGATCTGCCGATCGCGCTGAGCGGGATCGTCGATGTCCTTGGACCCGTCGTAGAACGTGCCGAGCGCGGCCACGGCGGAGGTGAACATTCCCATCGGGTGCGCGTTGTAGTGGAATCCGTCGACGAAGCGCTTGCGCATGTTCTCGTGGATGAACGTGTGATGCGTGACGTCGTGGACCCACACGTCGAGCTGCTCCTTGTTGGGCAGCTCGCCGTTCAACAGCAGGTAGGCCACTTCGAGGTAGGTCGAGTGCTCGGCCAACTGCTCGATCGGGTAGCCGCCGTATCGCAGGATGCCCGCGTCGCCGTCGAGGTAGGTGATCGCCGACTTGCACGATGCCGTCGACAGGTAGGCCGGGTCGTAGCAGTAGAGCGAGGGGTCGAGTTCGCGCAGCGCTGACGAGGGAAAGACCCCACCTTCGATGGGAACGGTGACGGTCTTTCCGGTGCGGTCGTCGGTGATGGTGATCGTGTCGGGCACGTGGCTTCCTCTCGTGGCGCGAACTCTGGGGTGATTCGGTCGGAGGTTCCTCCCCGTCCGCGACGCCACGTTAGTGCCGAATGGGTGCTCGACCCGCAACCGCGACGCCCTCAGAGCGGACTGTTGCCGTGCTTTCGTCCGCCGAGCGCTTCGCGCTTGTCCTGCAGCACCTCGAGCGCGGCGACGATCTCGATGCGGGTGTCGGCGGGATCGATGACGGCATCGACCAACCCACGTTCGGCGGCGACATACGGGTTGAGGAGCCGATCGGCGTAGTCGGCTTCGAAGGCCGCTCGTTCCTCCGGCGTCGCGCGTCGCTGGAGAATCGCCGCCGCTTGGCCGGCACCCATCACGGCGAGTTCCGCCCACGGCCACGCCAGACACAGGTCGTTGCCCATCGTCTTGGAGTCCATCACGATGTAGGCACCGCCGTAGCTCTTGCGCAGGATCACGCAGATCCGCGGCACGGTGGCGCGGGCGTAGGCGTAGACGAGTTGCGCACCATGGCGGATCATGCCGCGCCACTCGAGATCCTTGCCTGGGTAGAAGCCAGGCGTGTCGACGAGCGTGATGATCGGCAGATTGAACGCGTCGCACAGGGCAACGAATCGGGCCGCCTTCTGCGACGCGGGGATGTCGAGCGTTCCGGCGAGGATCATCGGCTGGTTGGCGACAATGCCAACCGGACGACCGTCGATCGTTGCGAACGCCGTGACGACGTTCGCCGCCCATCTGTCGCGCAACTCGAGCATCGAACCGTCGTCGACGATCGCGGCCGCCACCTGGCGGACGTCGTAGCTTCCCGTGGACGACGACGGGATCAGCTCGCCGGCCTCGGGGCAGCGGCGGTCGGCCACGTCGTCGATGTCGTGCCGTGGAGGCTCGGCGTCGACGTGGTCGGGGAGGTACGACAGCAGGTCGGCGACCATCTCGACGGCCGCAGCGCGGTCAGCAACGACGGCGGTGGCGACGCCGGTGTATCGGGCGTGATGTGCGGCGCCTCCCAGTTCATCGATGCTGATGGCGACCCCGGTGAACTCTTCGACCATCGTCGGGCCGTTCACGAACGCGTAGCTGCTCTGCGTCATCACTGTCAGGTCGGCAATGCCGAGCAGCAGTGCAGGCCCGGACACAGCGGGGCCCGAGACGATCACGGCGGTCGGCACGACGCCAGAGCACGCGGTCAATGCGGCTGCCACTCGGCCCCACGCATGCAGCGCCGAGACACCCTCATTGATGTCGGCGCCCGACGTCGCCAGCACCAGCACCAGCGGGAGGCGCCGAGCGCGTGCGGCTGTCGCTGCCGCCACGAACTGCTCGGAGGTCGTACTGGTCAGGCGGGTCGGTTCGTCGTCGGCATCGAATTCGGCCCACACGACTTGGCGGCCGTCGAGGTCGCGAATCGTGACGCGTACATCGCTCGGCGTGAGCCGGGTCAGTGCGAGCGGAGTCGAGGCGACGCTGGTCATCGAGTCGGACAGTACCGCGATCGGTCGTCCTGCGACGCCCGCACGATCAGCGGCTGAGCGGGATGGCGGCGGCATCGGTGTGGATGCCGTGCTGGGCAGCGCCATGGGCGCTGGTCACCGATCGCAGCACCTCGAGTACCGCCATCGTCGGTGCACTCGCAGCTGGGCGCCGCCGACGGGCGAACGCGACCACGCGGCGGGGGAGCTCGGGCACGGCGATGCGGTGGAATGTGCCCTCCAGCCAGTCGGGTACCGCGGTCGCCGGCACGATCGCAGCGCCGAAGCCGGCGAATGCCAGCGACGCGAGGAGGCGGACACCGTCGACTTCGGCCTGAGCGCGCAGGGTGATGTCGGCGTTCGCGGCTGCCCGTTCGAGCACGCGGCGCAACGCTGCGCCCGGGGGTGGCAGCAGCAAGGGGACCTCGTCGAGGTCGGCGAGGGGGATGACGTCGCGATCGGCGAGCGGGTGGCCGTCGGGAGCCAACAGCAGCAAGTCTTCGGCGAACAGAGGCTCGATGACGAGTTCGGGCTCGTCGACCGGCAGGTGCACGATCGCTCCGCTGAGCTGGCCGGTCAGGACGTTCGGCACGAGTGACGACGTGGCACCTTCCTGCACGATCGCCCGCACATTCGGATGCCGCTCGCTGAGGTCGCCCAGGAACTGTGGGATCAGCCAGCGCGCGGTGGTGCCGATGACGCCGATCCTCGTCTGGCCGATCACCTCGGCGTGGCGGCTCGACATGTCGGCGGCGATGTCGTCGAGTTCGTTGAGGATCCGGCGCGCTCGTTCGACGACGCGCGCCCCGTCCTCGGTGAGGCCGCCCTGCGCTCGGTCGACGAGCGTGACGCCGAGCTCCTTTTCGAGGCGAGCGATGTGGCTGGAGACGTTCGACTGCACGGTGTAGAGCGCTCGGGCCGCCGCCGAGAAGGTGCCGTGATCGGCGATGGCCACCAACGTCGAGAGTTGCCGAACATCCATCTCTGTGGACGATACCCAGTATCTCTTTGTTCTACTTGCACGATCGCTTGTTCACGTGCATACTTTCACAAGCAAGTCGCAGTGCGAACACCCCCCATGTTCCACTCGATAGAGAAGTCCACAAACCGGTTCCCCCAACCGGAGGACTTCGCTTGGTTGAGAGACCCGGATCCCCCATCCGGGTCTTTCCCATTTTTCGGCCCGTGTCCGCGAGATCGGGCGTGGCCTAGTCTCGGATCGTGACTTCCTCCGGCGCCGCCTTCTTCGATCTCGATCGCACGCTGCTGTCGGGAGCCTCCGGAGAGGTGTTCGCCGGCGCGATGCGCCAGGCTGGACTCACCGGACCCAATCCGATACCGGGCGAGCGGCTGCTGTTCGGACTGTTCAACGCCATCGGCGAGACCCTCCCGTCGATGGTCCTGGCCCGCCAGGCGGTCACCTTGGCAGCGGGCCGCTCTCGTGCCGCTGTCGCCGAAGCTGCGGAAACCGTCGCCGACGACCTGTGCGCCATGGTGCAGCCGTTCGCTGCAACCGCCTTTGCCTCGCACCGTGAGGCGGGCCGTCCGATCGTGTTGGCGACCACGACGCCGTACGACCTCGTCAAGCCATTCGCCGACCGCCTCGGCCTCGACGACGTGGTGGCCACGCGTTACGGCGTGAGCGCCGACGGCACCTACGACGGGACGCTCGATGGCCCGTTCGTGTGGTCGGCGGGCAAACTCGCCGCGATCAGCGAGTGGGCCGAACGCCACGACGTCGATCTCGCCGAGAGCTATGCCTACTCCGACAGCGTGTACGACACCCCCATGCTCGCCGCGGTCGGCCACCCGATCGTGGTCAACCCTGATCCGCGGATGGTGCTCGTTGCGGCCGCGCGTCGATGGCCGACGCTCAACCTCGACGTTTCGCCCGGGGTGCTGAAGATCCCGGTCATCGGTCTGGAACTGCAGCAGGTCGCCCTTCGGTTCGCTCGCCCGTCCGCCTATCCGTACGCGCGATTCGACATCGAGGGGGTCGAGCACATTCCGTCGAATGGGGCTGCGATTCTCGTCGGCAACCACCGCAGCTACTTCGACGTCGCCGCCATGTCGCTCACGATCGCCGAGTCCGGTCGTCCGGCTCGCTTCCTCGGCAAGAAGGAAGTGTTCGACGCACCGATCGTGGGTCCGATCGCCGCGGCGATGGGCGGGATCCGTGTCGACCGGGGGACCGGTTCCGACGAGCCGCTGGCCGCCGCAGCGGCGGCGCTCGAGGGCGGCGAGATGGTGACGATGATGCCGGAGGGCACCATCCCGCGCGGACCAGCGTTCTTCCGCAAGCCGACGGGGCGATGGGGCGCGGCCCGGCTCGCGCAGATGACCGGCGCGCCGGTGATCCCGGTTGGCATGTGGGGCACCGAGCGGGTGTGGCCGCGTTCCAGTCGCCTCCCCAACGTGCTCAACCTGACCGATCCGCCGACGATTCGGATTCGCGTCGGCGCACCCGTTCGCCTCGTCGGCCGTTCGCTCGAGGCCGACACCAAGCGGATCATGGCGGCACTCGTCGATCTGTTGCCCGCTGACGCATACCGCAAACGCACGCCGACTGCGGAGGAACTCGCTGCGACGTACCCGCCTGGCTACTCCGGCGACCCCGATCGCGAGGCGACGCGACGGCCCGGTACGGACTGACCGGAAACTTTTCGTACTCAATTGTCATCCGGATCTGAGACGGCCTCGTAGACCTGTTACTCCGCTCGAAGCGGCGTGAACAGAACACCTCCACTCAGACCCACGAAAAGGAACCACCCCCATGCGCAAGTCCTCCACCCGTCTCGCCGCCGTCGCCGCCATCACCGGCCTCGTCGTGCTGTCCGCCTGCGGCAGCGATTCGAACGATGCTGACGAAGCCGCCGCAACCACCGAGGCTGCTCCCGCCGCCACCGAAGCTCCCGCAGACGACATGGCCGACGAGCCGGGCACGATCGTCGACGTCGCTGTCGCCAACGGCTCCTTCGGGACGCTCGTCGCTGCGGTCACCGCTGCCGACCTCGTCGACACCCTGTCGAGCGAGGGCCCGTTCACGGTCTTCGCCCCGACCGACGATGCATTCGCCGCACTGCCCGCAGGCCTCGTCGACTGCCTCCTCCTCGAGGAGAACGTTGATGCGCTGACCGCCATCCTCACCTACCACGTCGTCGCCGGCGAGGTCATGTCGACCGACCTGACCGACGGCCCGGTCGCGACCGTGCAGGGTGAAGAGATCACCGTCGATCTGACCGACGGCGTCACCCTCAACGACAGCGTGTCCGTCGTGATCGCTGACGTCCCGGCCAGCAACGGTGTCATCCACGCCATCGACGGTGTGATCGTCCCGCCGAGCATCGACGTCGCAGCGTTCCTCGAGAGCTGCCCCGCCTGATCACTCGTTGATCAACCGCCGAGGCAACTCGGTTCACGTATCTCCCCTTCGGATGAGGGACCGGTCCTCCTGGCCGGTCCCTCATTCGCGTACGGTGCCAGACGTGAACGTCGACACCGGATGTGAGCTCTGTGAGGCGACACCGTTCACCGAGTGGTTCCACAGCGACGAGATGTGCTGGATCGCCGAGTGCGACTCGTGCGCCGTGCCCATGGTGGTGTGGCGCGAGCACGACGCGACGCCGTCAGCGGAGGTTCGAGCCGACCTGCATGCGAAGCTCACCGTCGTGATGGAGTCGCTCGACAGTGGTCCGTTCTGGATCGACGACTCCTTGCGTTCGATCCCCGATCACTACCACGCACATGCCCGACGACGACCCGACTGGAGCCGCTGATGTCGACATCCGAACCGAACGCCCTGCCCCGCCCCGAGGATCTGCTGCCGCATCGGCCTCCGTTCCTGCTCGTCGACGAACTGCTCTCGATCGTGCCCGGCGTGTCGGCATCAGGACGCTGGACGCTCACCGGCGACGAGTACTTCTTCGCCGGACACTTCCCCGGCCGACCGACGCTGCCGGGGGTGCTGATGTGCGAGGCGATCGCTCAGGTGGGTGCAGCCGCTGTGCTCGCCGACCCGAAGTACGCCGGCAAACTGCCGTTGTTCGGTGGCCTCGACGGCGCTCGATTCCGTCGTCAGGTGGTCCCCGGTGACGAGCTGATTCTCGAAGTCGAGTTGGGCCGCATGTCAGCTCGCGCCGGCAAGGGTTCTGGCCGCGCGCTGGTCCGTGGGGAGGTCGCCTGCCAATGCGACCTGCTCTTCGTGCTCGCCGACGCGTGACGATTACATCAGGGGTCAGACCCGCGATGTAATCGTCAGGTTGGTGGGGCGACGACGACGGAACCGTTGTGGCCGCCGAAGCCGAAGTTGTTCGAGATCACCGGCCCCGGCTCCCAAGGACGGGGCTCGCCCATGACGAGATCGATGTCCATGTCCGCGCTGATCGTCGTGGTGTTCGCCGTCGGCGGAATCAGGCGGTGCTCGATCGACAGCAGCGCGGCTGCTGCTTCGAGGGCGCCGGCGGCACCGAGTGCGTGGCCGGTCACACCCTTGGTCGACACGACGGGCACGTTGCCCGCCCCGAACACCTCGGTGATCGCCGCCGCTTCCGCAGCGTCGTTGAGCGGAGTCGAGGTCCCGTGTGCGTTCACCTGCTTGACGTCGCCCGGTTCGAGGCCAGACTCGGCGAGGGCCAGGCGCATGCACGCGATCGCACCCACACCACCTGGTGACGGCGCCGTGATGTGGTGGGCATCGGCAGTGCTCGCCCCGCCGAGGATCTCGCCGAGAATGGTCGCACCGCGATCGACGGCGCTCGACCACTCTTCGAGGATAAGCACCGCTGCGCCCTCGCCGAGAACGAAACCGTCGCGTTCGGCATCGAACGGTCGGCTGATGCCAGCGTTGGTGAGCGCGGTCATGTTGCCGAAACCGGCGAGCGCGGTCAGTGTGGCCGCGGCTTCGCTGCCGCCGGTCGCGACCGCATCGACGACGCCCCAGCGGATCAGGCGCGCCGCGTAGGCAATCGCATGCGAACCTGCGGCGCAGGCAGTGCAGATCGTCTCCGCCGGACCCTGGAGTCCGTAGCGCATCGAGATCGAGGCGCCGGGCGCGTTGGCCATCATCATCGGCACGAGGAACGGCGAGACCCGACGTTCGCCCTTCTCCAGGCGCACCTGGACCTGTTCCTCGATCGAATGGAGACCGCCGACGCCGGTCGCGAAGATTGTGCCGAAGCGCGAGGGATCGACGCCGATCGCATCGACACCGCCGGACTGCTCGAACGCCTCCGCAGCCGCGGCGACAGCGAACTGCTCGACTCGGTCGGTCCGGCGTGCCTGTTTGGGGTTGTCGAAGTACGGGGCGGGATCCCAGTCGTCGATGGTGAGCGACTGTCCGCTCGTGACGCCGGGACCGAGCAGCCCGTTCCAGAACGCCGTGCGCCCGATGCCGGTGGGAGCGACGACGCCGAGACCCGTGACTGCGACCCGACGGCCGCCGCCCGTCACAGCTTTGCGACGACGATGTCGTAGGCCTGCTGAACGGTCTCGACACCTTCGAGTTCTTCCTCGGGCACCGACACGTCGAATTCCTCTTCGAGGGCCATCACCAGCTCGACGAGGTCGAGGCTGTCGGCATCGAGGTCGTCACCGAAGTTGGCCTCGGGCACGACGGCGCTCTCCTCGACGGACAGCACCTCGACGGCGCACTTGCGGAAACGGGCAAACAGTTCTGGGTCCACGGGGTTCTCCTTGTCGATGGATCTTGCAGTGTGGCACACCCGATCGGGTGAGCTGATGATGTGGATTGGTTGTCAGTGTCCCATGCCGAGACCGCCGTCGACGGGAATCACGGCACCGGTGATGTAGGCGGCATCGTCCGAGGCGAGGAACGAAACCACGCCGGCGATTTCGGCAGGTTCCGCGACACGTTGGAGTGGCACCATCGCAGTCAACGCTGCCATCCGGTCGTCGCCGAGTGCGGCCGTCATGTCCGTGGCCACCGGGCCGGGGGCGACCACGTTGACCGTGATCGAACGCGAGCCGAGCTCACGGGCGATCGACCGGGCGAAGCCGACCAGGCCGGCCTTCGAGGCGGCGTAGTTCGCCTGGCCCGCCGAACCGAGAAGTCCGACGACGGACGACACGAGCACGATCCGACCCCGGCGCGCCTTGAGCATCGAGCGGCTGGCGCGCTTGACGACGCGGTATGCCGCAGTCAGGTTGGCGTCGATCACCGACGTGAAGTCGTCCTCGGACATACGCAGCAGCAGCCCATCGCGTGTGATGCCGGCGTTCGAGACGAGCACCTCGACCGGGTCGCCGAAGTGCTCTTCGACCGCGGTGAATGCTGCGTCGACGTCGTCGGTCGAGGTCACATCGCACCGCACGCCGAAAAAACCGTCGGGAGGCGGCGAGGAGTTGTAGGTCACGGCAACACGATCGCCCTGCGCGGCGAAGCGTTCGGCACACGCGAGTCCGATGCCGCGCGCGCCACCGGTGATCAGGACGACCCGGCTCACGACAGCGCCCCACCAGCCGGTGACGGCACCGCAGCACTCCAACGGACCACGGCACTGGCCGCAGTCATCCCTGCTCCGAACCCGACGAACAACACGAGATCACCTTGGCATATCCGGCCGCGATCCAAGGCGTCCGCGAGCGCGAGTGGGATCGACGCGGCGGAGGTGTTGCCGGTGCGGTCGAGCACGATCGAGGCGCGTTCGATGCCGATACCGAGCCGATCCAGCGATGCCGAGATGATGCGGATGTTTGCCTGGTGGGGGATGACGAGAGCAACGTCGTCGGCGGTGACTCCGGCGGCCTCCATCGAGGCGGTGGCCGAGTCGGCCATCAGCCGTACCGCACGCCGAAAGACTTCGCGGCCCTCCATCTGGAGCTTGCCACCGACCTCGGCATACAGCGCTTCTTCCGCGCTCCCGTCGGCCGTCAGGTGCCAACCGAGCAGCTGACCCTCACCATCGACCGCTTCGAGCACGGCGGCACCGGAGCCGTCGGCGAAGAGGATGGCGGTGTTGCGGTCGTCCCAATCGGTGATCCGCGCCAAGGTGTCGGTGCCGATCACCAACACCTTCTCGGCGCCGAGCGCAATGAGGCCGTGGGCGTTGATCAGGCCATAGACCCAGCCCGAACACGCAGCGTTGAGGTCGTAGGCGCCGCACGTGAGTCCGAGCAGGTGTTGCACCGTCGACGACGTGCCGGGCACCGCTCGGTCGGGCGTGGTGGTGGCCAGGACGAGGGCGTCGATGTCGCCTGGTTGCAGCCCGGCACGTTCGATCGCCTGGCGGCCGGCTTCGACCGAGAGGCCGGCGGTGGTGCCGCCGACTCGTCGTTCGTGGA
>Ga0316188_10001426_pt1 | contig 11312 bp, 10 predicted proteins | sample Phiworburrow1_MG_FD_204933 | JGI IMG/M metagenome (GOLD analysis project Ga0316188, IMG submission 204933) | Coastal sediment microbial communities from Maine, United States - Phippsburg worm burrow 1 | ecosystem: Environmental > Aquatic > Marine > Coastal > Sediment | place: USA: Maine... | reverse complement strand
TGCCGCGTTCATCGCTGGACGGAAAAGTGGATGCCAGTACCTATAATTTCGCCGGCAAACTGTTTGCAAGGATCAGCAACGATCTCAGCTTTACAGCGCGCGGCAAGTTTGACGAAAGGGACAACAAGACACCGGTCGATCTGTATACGCCGGTGGTCACTGACCTGGTGCCGACCGTTGCCCGGTACAACCGGCCTTATAGCTACAAGCGGCAACAGTATTCCGCTGACGTCAGCTACCGGGCGCACCGCATGATCAGGGTAAGCGCGGGTGGTAAACAGCAAGACCTGGATCGTACACTGCAGGCCGTGAAGAGTACCGAGGAAACCACCTGGTGGGGCGAGGTCAAGCTTAACCCGACCTACAAAGCGGAATTCCGGATCAAGGCCGAATGGGCAAACCGCGATATATCCAACTACCTGCAACCGGATGACGGCGGCTCGATTGATAATCCCCTGATGCGTAAATTCAACATGGCGGACCGGGATCGCGACCGCGTACTGGTCCAGTTTGATTACATGCTGACAGAAGCGCTCGGTCTCAATCTGAATTATGGCCAGGCTAAGTCACAGTACGAGCAATCAGTCATTGGTCTGCAGGAGAGCAAAGATGAGAATTACTCGGTCAACCTGAATTACGCGGCGGGCGACAAAGTTAATATCTATGCTTTCTACAATGTTGACACTTATGATTCCGAAATCGTCAACACGTCTGGCGGCAGCACCGGTTTCTGGACTGCCACGACTCGCGACCGGATTGAAACCACCGGTGTTGGCATGACGGCTACCATCAGCGAGAAATCAAGCCTTGGTATCGACTATGTTTACGCCGGTTCCAAGGGCAACATTTCAGTGCAGACATCAGCCGCTGAAGCGCCGTTTGACCCGTTAAAAACCAATTTGAAAAACTTCAAACTTCATTTTGATTACGATTTCAGTGATCACTGGGGTTACAGGCTGTATGCCGAACGTGAGCAATATGACAGCAGGGACTGGGCGATTGACGGAATCGGTGTGGACGGTATCAATTCGGTGCTGACGATGGGTGAAGACAGCCCCGATTACAGCGTCTGGTATTACCGTCTCCAGTTCAATTACCGGTTCTGAACAGAAGCGGTTAAAGGCTGTCCTGGAGAGACAATCCCAGCCTGATTGACGTGGGTCATTCAGCCGCTGCGATTAATACATTAGTTTAACGCAATCTAAAGTCTGATCGAGAACAAAAATTATGGAACACATTAAGGCAGATGTCGTAATTGTGGGAGCCGGCGGCGCCGGTCTTCGTGCCGCAATTGCCGTCGCGGAAGCTGATCCAAAGCTCAAGGTCGCGCTCATTTCCAAGGTTTACCCGATGCGCAGCCACACCTGTGCCGCCGAAGGCGGAGCCGCCGGTGTCAAGGGTGCGGATGACTCCCTGGAAATGCATTTCAACGATACCGTTGGCGGCGGCGACTGGTTATGTGACCAGGACGTGGTCGAGGATTTTGTCCAGCGGGCGCCGCGCGAACTGATGCAGCTTGAGCACTGGGGCTGCCCCTGGAGCCGCGAGGACGACGGTTCGGTGGCGGTGCGGCCGTTTGGTGGCATGAAGAAAAAACGTACCTGGTATGCCGCCGACAAGAGCGGCTTCCATATTTTACATACGCTGTTTCAGACATCGATGCAGTTCCCTTCCATCAACCGCTATGACGAGTATTTTGCGCTCGACCTGCTACACCTCGATGGCAAGTGCCGTGGTGTGGTTGCAATGGAAATGCGCAGCGGCAGGTTTTTCCAGTTTGATGCGCCGGCGGTCATTGTTGCGACCGGAGGTGGCGGCCAGGTATTTCCGTTCACCACCAACGGTGCGATCAAGACCGGCGATGGCATGGCCATGGCATATCGTGCCGGCGTACCGTTGAAGGACATGGAGTTCGTCCAGTACCACCCGACCGGCTTACCGGGCACGGGTATCCTGTTGACCGAAGGTTGCCGCGGTGAAGGTGGAATCCTGGTCAACAAGAACGGTTACCGTTATTTGCAGGACTATGGCATGGGTCCGGAAACCCCGGTCGGAGAACCGGTTCTCAAGACCATGGAACTCGGACCGCGCGACCGGCTCAGCCAGGCTTTCTGGCACGAGCACAAGAAAGGCAATACCGTTGAAACCCCGTGGGGTGACTGCGTGCTGCTGGACATGCGCCACCTGGGCGCAAAGAAAATCATGGAGCGTCTGCCGTTAGTACAGGAACTGGCCCATGCCTACGTCGGTGTGGACATGATCAAGGACCCGGTTCCGGTGCGCCCCGTCGTACATTTCATGATGGGCGGCATCGATACCAACATCAACGGCGAAACGCCGATGCCCGGTCTGTTTGCGATTGGCGAAACCGCCTGCTCCGGTTTGCACGGCGCCAACCGCCTGGGTTCCAACTCACTGACCGAACTGCTGGTAGCAGGCAAACGCTCCGCCGATACGGCCATAACGTATGCACAAAAGGCGAGTGAAAGCGGCGGGGACGAAGCCCTCAAAGCGCAGGCGGAAGCCATCGTGACCGGTGTACGTGAACTGTTGCAACAGGGTGGTTCAACCGAGACCATTTCCGGTCTGCGGCGGGAAATGCGCACCGTGCTTGAAGACGGCGCGGGGATTTATCGCGATGAGGAAGGCACCCAGTTCGCTTGCGAGAAAATCGCAGAGATCCGCAAGCGCTACAAGGGTATTGAGATCAACGACAAGAGCAATGTGTTCAATACCGACCTGCTGTCAGCGCTCGAATTGAAAAACTTGCTGGATGTGGCCGAAACCATTACCGAAGGCTCGTTGCAGCGCCGCGAATCCCGGGGTGCCCACCAGCGGCTGGATTATACCGAGCGTGATGATGTCAATTTCCTGAAACACACCTTGTGTTACCGCCAGCCGGAAGACCGTCCCCGCGTGGAGTGGTCGGATGTACTCATCACGCGCTCCCAACCGGGTACGCGTGACTATTCAGGGGGTAAAAAATAATGAGCACGCGCACCCGAACACTCGAACTGGAAATCATGCGTTACGATCCTGAGAAGGACAAGGAACCCTGGTTTCAGAGCTACACGGTCCCCTGTATTGAAGACTGGGTGATACTGGATGCGATCAATTATGTGAAGGAAAACCTCGATACCACGCTGGCCTATCGCTGGTCCTGCCACATGATGGTTTGCGGCAGTTGCGGCATGATGGTCAATGGCGAGCCCGCCCTGACCTGCAAGACATTTATCCGCGAACTGCCCGACAAGGTGCGCATCGAGCCGCTGGAGAATTTCCCCATCGAGCGTGACCTGGTGGTGGTGCTGGATGACGTGGTGCAGAAACTTCACAAGGTACAGCCCTACATTATTCGCAAGGATCCACCACCGGCCGAGGACCAGGAATACATCCAGACCCGTGGCCAACTCGCAATATTCAAGCAATTGACCATGTGCATCAACTGCATGTGCTGTTATGCCGCCTGTCCGCAGTACGCGCTCAACAAGGATTTCATTGGCCCGGCTGCCCTGGCGCTGGCTCACCGCTATAACCGGGATAACCGCGACCAGGGTAAATCTGACAGGCTGAATATCCTGGCAGATCACGATGGTGTCTGGGATTGTTCCTTCGTTGGCGCCTGTTCCGAGGTCTGCCCCAAGCACGTGGATCCGGCAGCGGCCATACAGCAAATGAAAGTCGATGGCGCAATGGAGTTCTGGAAACAGAAGATGGGCATACCGGGAGACAAGTCATGAGTCGTAATCCTTATGTAAGGCCGATTTCCACAACCACCTGGTACATGCGTAATGGACGTTACAAGGTCTATGTATTACGTGAGTTAAGCAGTTTCCTGGTCATGTTTTATAGCTTCCTGACGATCTGCGCCCTTTCGGCCGTTGCTGACTCGCCGGAACGCTGGAATGCATTTCTTGCCTCGCAGCAAAATACGGCAATGATAGTTTTCCACGCCGTGGCATTGTTGTATTTCCTTTTCTTTCAGACATTTCCATGGTTCAAGCTGGCTCCGAAGGCGATGCCGGTTCAGTTGGGTGAAAAGAAACTGCCCGACAGCTACATCATCATTGGCCACTATGTGGTTTGGGCGGTGGTCTGTATTTTTATTTTTTGGCTTGCGGGAGTAATCTGACATGGCAATTGCAAAAAAAGCAGTCGTTTGGGGACTGTTCGCAGCCGGCGGTACCCTGACAGCATTCGTTTTACCGGCCTTGATCGCACTATTCATCGTGATAGCGACCGGAAATATCCCGGAAGGGCTGCAATTTGCACAAATTCACGCTTTTGCGTCGAGTTGGCTTGGCAAAGCATGCCTATTCATCGTACTCTTTCTCTCAGTATGGCATGCAGCGCATCGGTTGCGGGTCGTGGCTCACGATTTCGGAATCAGAAAAGATACGCTGGTGGCTAACGCCGTCTACACGATTGCCGCGATTGGTACCGTGCTGACGGCTTTTTATTTATTGATGATCAATTAAAACTGAGAGAAGGAAGATTAAGTTGCCAGGACCTGTTTCTGGCAACTGAAACTGATATGAATGACGATTCAAGAGCGATAGCAGAAGACTATCCGTACGAGGTTGGTGAACCCGCGCGTCAGGAAGCGGCGACCATTGCTGCTGCCACGACCCCACCAGCCATCCCCGATTATCTTCAGGACACCTACTGGTGGGCGTATGTCCATCCGAAATCCGTTTGGGTTTTTGAACGCGAATGGCTCGTCAATCTGATTTTATGGGGCAATATGAACCGGCTTACGCGTGCCGTACTGGATGAAATGGATCTCCAGCCGGACAGCAGCGTGTTGCAGGTCGCCTGTGTTTATGGTGATTTCTCAAACCGCCTGGCTTCACATCTTGGGCAAAGGCAGTCCAGGCTCAGTATCGTGGATGTTGCCCCTATCCAGATCAGCAATGTCGAGAAAAAGTTAGCGGCGCACGACAATGTCTCGGTTCACCAGCAGGACTCAACCCGCATGTCATTCCCGGATGACAGCTTTGATGAGACCGTGATATTTTTTCTGTTGCACGAGCAGCCTGAAAAAGCCCGCCGCAAGACCGTCGCAGAGGCTATCCGCGTCACCCGCCCGGGCGGCAGGGTCATCTTTGTGGATTACCATGGGCCCAAGCGTTCCAACCCCATGCGATACGTGATGAAACCCATCCTGACCCTGCTTGAGCCGTTTGCGATGGACCTCTGGCGCGAGGAACTGCCCGCGTTTATGCCTTCTGAGGTCAGAGCGGAACAGCTTAGCTCCAATTTTTATTTCGGTGGCCTTTATCAGAAAGTAGTGCTCAGTCTCTGATGTTACTGGGAAAATAGTAACCTAATTAAGATGCACCCTGCGGATAACCCACTTGTTTCACACCCGCACAGAAAGGGGCGATTAAGAATTTTTTGGCACCAGGCGCGCAAGGCGGCAGAGCCGCTGACCGACAGTGCCATGGCATTACTTCCCATTGTTCTCGTCATCGCTTTTTTTCAGCTTGTGGTTCTTCAGCAACCCATTCCGAACCTGGGGCAGATGCTGTGGGGCCTTTTACAGGTGCTCATCGGGCTGGCGCTGTTTGTTCGTGGTCTGCAGATGGCCTTGTTTCCCATCGGTGAGGAAATGGCCTACAACTTTGTCCGCAAAGGTAGCCTGTCATGGTTGCTGGTATTTGCATTTGCACTTGGTTTCGGCACCACGGTGGCCGAACCGGCCCTGATTGCGATTTCGGAAGAAGCGGCAAGAATTGCGGCTTCCGGGCAGGTTATTGCGAGTTCGGTCGAGGCGCAAAACAGCTACGCCATCGGCCTGCGACTGACCGTCGCTCTCGCCGTGGGTATCGCGCTGGTGGTGGGCGTCTTCAGGATTCTAAAAGGCTGGCCGGTGCAATACCTGATTATTGGCGGCTACTTCGGCGTGGTCGTTATGACCTTTTTCGCTCCTCCGGAGATTATTGGTATCGCCTATGATTCCGGTGGCGTCACGACCTCCACGGTGACCGTGCCGCTGGTCGCGGCACTGGGTATCGGCCTGGCCCACACCATCCATGGCCGCGACCCCATGATAGATGGTTTCGGCCTCATCGCCTTTGCCTCACTGACGCCGATGATTTTTGTCATGGCCTTCGGGATGCTGTACTGATGGAATGGTTGATCGGATTTGGCACAACACTGCTGACCATGCTGCGTGATGTTTTGCCCATCGCCGCAATTTTATTTGGTTTCCAGGCACTGGTATTGCGCCGAAAAATCAAGGATCCGGCGCGCGTTGCCATGGGTATGGTTTTGGTGCTGCTGGGTCTTACGCTGTTTTTGGAAGGCCTGGAGATGGCATTGTTTCCCATCGGCCGGCTGATGGCCCAGCAATTGACAGCACCAGAATTTATTTATGATTCGGCAAGGGCGGCGGCAGGGCCCATTCATTGGCTGGATTTCCTGTGGATTTATGCATTTGCAGCGGCAATCGGTTTTGCAACCACGGTAGCCGAACCGGCCCTGATGGCGGTCGCAATCAAGGCGAACCAGGTTTCAGGCGGAACCATCACCGTCAGGGGGCTGCGCTACGCGGTCGCGGTGGGTGTCGCGGTGGGAGTCGCTGTTGGGGCATTCCGTATCGTGACCGGCACACCCCTGCACTGGTTCATCATCAGCGGTTATATCGTGGTCATCATCCAGACCATTTCAGCGCCCAGGGCGATCATACCCCTGGCGTACGATTCAGGTGGTGTGACCACATCCACCGTTACCGTCCCGCTGGTGGCGGCACTGGGTCTTGGTCTCGCCGAAACGATACCCGGTCGCAGCCCGGTTCTTGATGGTTTTGGCTTGATCGCCTTTGCCAGTTTATTCCCGATCATAGCCGTTCTGGGTTATGCGCAATTGGGCGATTTAAAAGCGCGACGTTTGAAACGCCGTTTTGAGAAGAAATAGTCTATTCTTATGTGAGGTAATGCTATGCACTTTAAACTAATTATTATCATGGCTGAGGATGAAAGGACTCAGGATATCCTGGACGCCGCGCGCGGAGCGGGTATAACCGGATGTACCGTGCTTAACCAGGCGCGCGGCGAAGGGGTCAAGCCGGCAAAAACGTTTCTTGGTTTAAGTATCGACAGTCATGTCGATGTCATCCTGATGCTGGCCGAGGAGCATATGAGCAGGGAGATTATGGAAAAGGTGGCTATCGCCGGTGAGTTTGATGAATCACCCGGGTCCGGTATCGCCTTTCAAATTGATGTGGAAGACGCAATCGGTGTGCGTCACCAGATCGAAGCACTCGCCGGGGCAGTGGAGGAAAGATTATGAATGGGCTGGAAAAGGTTATCCGTGTGCGTGACGTGATGAAAACTGAACTGGATGTCGTGGACGGTATGCTGACCGTGGCTGAAGCGGTGAGATCGATGAAATTCCCGGATACGCACACCCTGATCGTAAACAAACGCCATGAGGACGATGAATATGGCATTGTCATTTTTCGGGATATGGCAAAGAAGGTACTGGCTCCAGGCAGTTCGCCAGACCGTGTAAATATTTATGAAATCATGTCCAAACCGGTGATTTCTGTCCACCCTGACATGGATATTCGCTATTGCACACGATTGTTTGACCGTTTTGGCCTATCGCGCGCACCGGTGCTCGAAAATCAGAAGATCATCGGACTGGTCAGCTATACGGATATCGTATTGAAGGGTTTATTTCGGGAGATTGAGTAAAAACAGTATCCTTTTCAATCCCCTGTGAGAGCAAGAACCGGTTCCGGTTCTTGCCGGTATGCCTAGCCCTGTTTTCAACTGTATTTTCCGGGCAAATCCCAACTTGAGATAGATCAATTTAAAGTGTAATTGTGATGTCTTAGCTGTTCCTGCGTGAGTCTATATATTATAAAATACTAATATTATAAAACGCTAATATTAGGATGATTTCTGGACTGGTATGAGAACACGAAAACGTAACTGGTTACCCGGCTTTATAGCCATACTTCTGTTGATTGGTATCCCGGTCTGGTATTTCACCGGCGATGCTGAATCCAATCTCGATACCCCCTGGGACAGCATGCCCAGGCGGCCGGAACACGTGGACCACACGAACCTGTTCGATGGTTTTGCTGAACTCACAACAGGTCCGGAAGTGACAAGGGCATGCCTGAGCTGCCATGCAGATGCCGGTGAGCAGGTGCTGCACACGGCCCATTGGAAATGGGAATCTGAGCCGACCGAAATCGAAGGGCGTGAAGGCCTTTTTACGACCGGCAAGAAAAAATCCATCAATAACTTCTGCATCGGCATCCAGGGTAACTGGGCATCCTGCACGGCCTGCCATGCGGGTTATGGTTGGGATGACGCCGATTTTGATTTCGGCGATCAGACTCATATCGATTGTCTGGTCTGCCATGACAATTCCGGTATTTATCGCAAGGGCAAAGCGGGACTTCCGCTTGAGGGGGTCGACCTGGTGACCGCCGCGAAAAGCGTCGCTGTTCCCACGCGTGAAAACTGCGGTGGCTGCCACTTCCGTGGCGGTGGTGGTAACGCGGTCAAACATGGCGACCTGGATGAAAGTCTGTATTACCCGACGGAAGGAATTGATGTCCACATGGGGCGTTACAACTTCCAGTGCGTCGATTGCCACAAGACCAAAGATCATGTCATTCGTGGCCGGTCCAGCACGGTAAGCCTGGACAATGAGAATCAGGTTGCTTGCACGGATTGCCATAATCCCAAACTGCATAGCGATGACCGTATCAATGCGCATACCGATACGGTTGCCTGCCAGACCTGTCATGTTCCGGAAATCGCGGTTGCACAGGCCACCAAGACCCATTGGGACTGGTCAAAAGCCGGTGATGGTTCCAGGGAAGATGACACGCATCATTATCTTAAGATCAAGGGTGAATTTATTTATGAGAAGCACCTGAAGCCCGAGTATCGCTGGTCCAACGGACTGGCGTACCGTTACCTGATGGGCGATAAGATCAACACCGATGGGACCACCGCGCTGAACGCGCCCCGGGGTGATATCCGTGATCCCAATGCGAAAATCTGGCCGTTCAAGATACACCGGGCCAAGCAACCCTATGACACCGAATACAACTACCTGTTGCAACCGGTCACTTCGGGTGAAGGCGGTTACTGGAACGATTTTGACTGGGACAAGGCTTTCCGTCTTGGTGAGGAGGTCTCGGGTACAAAATATAGCGGCAACTACGGGTTTGCTGAAACGGAAATGTACTGGCCATCGACACACATGGTCGCAACCAAGGAAAAGGCGCTGCAATGCCAGGCCTGTCATTCCGAGGGCGGCCGGATGGATTGGCAGGCGTTGGGTTATGACGGCGACCCGATCAAGCAGGGCAGCCAAACCCGTAAGAGAATGATAGAAGCACAAACGAGTGCCGGACATGAATAAGCACAATAAGCACAAGAACACAGCCATCCTGTTCGGACTGCTGACAGCCGTTTTGAGCCTGTCAGCAGCAGCCAATAGCCTGCACCCGGAAGTACCGATACTTGACGCACAAGGTAATCCTGCCGTTGAGAGCGGTCTGCCGATGTCGACCATGGTCAGTTGTGGCGGGGACTGTCATGAGACGTCCTATATCATGGCCAACAGCGACCATGCAGATGCCGGCGCCAGCCAGATCGGAAAGGGTACGAATTTACACGACTGGCAGCAGGGGCCCGGGTATTTCGGTGGATGGGATCCGCTGGCTTACGATACCGATGGCTTGACGCCGGACGGAAATATGGATCTGGACGCCTGGTTGAAACGTTTTGGCTCCAGGCATGTCGGCGGCGGACCGGTTGCCGGTCTTGTCGAAATGGACTGCCTGCTTTGTCACACGGCAATTTCCGATCACTCGGCACGCGAAGCAGCGCTGGTCAGCGGCGACTTTGCCTGGGCGAATACGGCCTCGCTGTCTGCGCTGGGGATCGTGTCGAAGGCGAACGGCCAGTGGCAATGGGACACGACAAAATTCGAGCCCAATGGCGCCCTGCAAAAAGGCCTGCTCGATATTCGCAAACCCCGCGATGAAAACTGCTCCTTATGCCACGGTATCGCTGAAAACAGCCTTGATATCCCGCTTACCATACCCGCCGATCAGGAAAAGCGGCACAACACCGACCGGACCGGACAGATTATCTCACCGCAGAAGTTATTGAACAGCGGTTTGAATATTTCAGACAAGGAAGAGTTGGACTATCCGTTCGATGTCCATACAGATCGTGTCGTGGGTTGTGTGAATTGCCATTATTCGCTGAATAATCCCGTGTATTTCAGACAGCGCGAGGAAAGCCGGCCGGCTCACCTTGAATTCGATCCACGTCGCCTGACCAACGCCGATTACCTCGTACGTCCCTTGCACCAGTTTGCCAAGGGTCGCTCCACGCTGGGCCTGGCGGCAGCTGACACGGAAAACAGCCTGCGCCGCTGTGAGTCCTGCCACGATGCAAACATGGTCCATGATTGGCTACCCTACAAACAACGGCATTTCGCCTCACTGGCGTGTGAGTCCTGTCATATACCCAAGATGTTCGGGCCCGGTTTGCAGGTCGTGGACTGGACCATGCTGGATCACGAAGAGCAGCCATTGAGGCAATATCGCAACGTAAGCGGTGACCCGGTGGCGGTCGACAGCCTTATCGAGGGCTTCCGACCATTGATTCTGCCAAGAGCCGATGGCAAGGGCGATTTCCACCTCGCACCATTTAACATGGTTACGACCTGGTACTGGACCGCGGGTGAACCGGTTATGCCCGTTTCCCGGGATTTGCTTGAGCAGGCCTTATTCAGGGATGGTGACTATCACCCGGACATTATTGCCGCGCTGGATAAGAATGGCGATGGCGGACTATCCGGCGATGAGTTACGGCTTGTGGATGAGTCCGATGTCGCTGCGGTCAGAAACCGGCTTGAAGCGATCGGCTTGACCGGTTTGAACATCAAGGGTGAAATCACACCGTTCTCGATCAGCCACAATGTCGTCAATGGTCTGCAGGCAACCCGGGAATGTCGCAACTGCCATGATCGCGAATCATTACTTGCGGCGTCCTTTATACTGTCTGATTACCAACCGGGCAACACGCAACCGCAGACGCCTTCGTTGGCGGGTGTCAAGCTTTCCGGTGATATCACAACCAATCCGGCTGGCAATGCCAGTTTCCTTTCAGACGCACATCGCGCCGGCTATTACATTATCGGTCTGCACGCCGAAAGCTGGGCCGACATGCTGGGTTTGTTGATGTTCTTGGGTATTACGCTGGGTGTCAGCGTCCACGCAATTGCTCGTTACGTCTCATACCGCCGCAGACCGCCGGTTGCACGCC
>Ga0316188_10001425_pt1 | contig 11326 bp, 5 predicted proteins | sample Phiworburrow1_MG_FD_204933 | JGI IMG/M metagenome (GOLD analysis project Ga0316188, IMG submission 204933) | Coastal sediment microbial communities from Maine, United States - Phippsburg worm burrow 1 | ecosystem: Environmental > Aquatic > Marine > Coastal > Sediment | place: USA: Maine... | reverse complement strand
CTCGCGGCAATGACCGACGGTGACCTGACGACCCATCCGCATCCCTGGGGCAGCGACGAAGCCGCGCAGCTGATGGTCAGCTTGAGCGAGATGCAGGAATCGTTACGCCGCATCGTCTCCGAAGTGCGGCAGGGCAGCGACGAGATCCTGCATGCGAGCACCGAGATCGCCGAAGGTGCGCTCGACCTGTCGGCGCGAACCGAGCAGACGGCGGCCAGCCTGGAGCAGACCGCGGCGTCGATGGAACAGATCGGCGGCACCGTCAGGAGCACCGCCGACAACGCGGGCCAGGCAGCGCAGATCGCGCTCGAGAACAGCCAGGTGGCCAGCGACGGCGGCCGCGTGATGACGGAGGTGGTGCAGACGATGGCGGGCATCGGCGAGTCCTCGGCTCGCATCAACGAGATCATCGGCACCATCGACGGCATCGCCTTCCAGACCAACATCCTGGCGCTGAATGCTGCCGTCGAGGCGGCACGGGCTGGCGACGCCGGGCGCGGCTTTGCCGTCGTCGCGAGCGAGGTGCGCGCGCTGGCCCAACGGTCCGGCGCCGCGGCGCGCGAGATCAAGTCCCTGATCCAGGCGAGCGTGGATCAGGTGCAGGGAGGCACCGAGACGGTGTCGCGCGCACGGGTGTCGATCGACCAGGTGGTTTCGAACGCCCAGCGCATCGGCGACCTGATCGGTGAGATCGCAACCGGGGCGCGCGAGCAGACACTGGGCATGGCGCAGATCGGCCAGGCCGCGCAGGAGCTCGACCGCAGCACGCAGGGCAACGCCGCGCTGGTGGAGCAGACCGCAGCGGCGTCGCAGGCGCTGCGTGACCAGGCCCAGCAGCTTTCGCAACGCGTGTCGCGCTTCCGGCTGCCGGACGGTGCTGTGGCCGCAGTCGCTGCGGACGTCGCGGGCGCTGACGCATCGAACCGCACCGTGGCCGCCATCGTGCAGGCGCAGCGGGGGCTGTGATCCTTCCCGCCGGCGGCGTGCCGCCGCAGTGGCGACTGGCCGCCTGCGCGCTGGCCCTGGCCGGCTTCGGGCTGGCCGTGATGCTGACTTGGCACCTGATCGCCGCCGGAACTGTCGGCTGGGCCGCGGCAGGCGTGACGCTCGCGCTGATCAACGGTGCCGCGCTGGTGCTTGCCGTGCGCAGGCCGTCCCCTGCTGCTGCGATCCCCGCAGCCTCGCCGGCCGGACCCGAACCCGACCTGGCGAAAGTCCTGCTGGACGACCTGACCGAGGGCCGATTGGACCTGCGATTGCGGGCCCAGTGCCGGTTGCCCGACGGCTTTTGCGTCGCCGTGCTCGCCCAGGCCAACTGGCGCCACCCAGACCAGGGCCAACTGCAGGGCAAGCCGCTGCTCCACTTCGCGCGGGCTCACGGCCTGTCGGAACAGCTGTTCGACGCGACGCTCGCCCAGGCGGGCGGTCACTGGGTTGCCTGGCAGCGGCAGCGGCCGGACCTGGTTCCACCGCTGCTCGTGCTGGACCTGCCGCAGGAGCAGGCGCTGAGCGGCGATCTGGCTGAGCGTGTGGCCGCCTTGCTGGCGACTTCCGGAATGCCGGCGCATGCGCTGCGCCTGCAGTCGACCGAGCTCGCGTGGCAGCAACCGGTCGCCACCAGGCTGGCCGCGCAAGGGGTTTCACTGGCACTCACTGGCCTTGGCGCCCCTGGTGGCTCGCTGGGGGCCCTGCAGCATCTGCCGGTGAAGGCCGTGGTGCTGGACGCCGACCTGGTCGCGCGCGCGGCGGGCCCCGGACACCCGAGGCTGGTCGTCGAGGCGATCGCGCGCTTGGCGGCCACCGTTGGCGTCACGACCGTCGCCGATGGGGTCGGCAGCGCCGCACTGGCGCAGACCCTGACCGACCTGGGCTGCGACACGGCGCAGGGCGATGCCATGGGGCCGTGGCTCGACGCGGCAGGCTGGGTGCAGCGCCGGGACCGGCTGCGGGCTGGGGCCTGACCGGCTCGCGCTCCCGGCGGTGCGCGGGCCGTCGGGGCCGGCTGCAGTCCGTCGCCAGCGGACGCCGGTTCGTCGCAGCCCAGCTTCGCAGAGTCATGTGCCCCGCCTACACTTGCGGTGCCCTGCTGGCAACGGCCGGACAGTACACGCACGGGAGAGTGGCAGATGCGCATAAAGCGGGTAATTGGCGGCGGACTTGCGGTTGCGGCAGTGGTTGCGATCGCCGTCGCCGTCATCGCGGTTGCCAAGGGCGGACACGGCGACGAGAAGAAGCCCGACGTGCCACTGGAGTTCCTGGCACAGGAGGTGGTGCAGCCCACCATGGCGCCGGTGACGTCGCGGCTGGAGTTCTCCGGCCCGCTGGTGGCCCCCGCCACGGCCATCGTGCGCGCCAAGGCGGCTGGCACGCTGCTCACCCTGTCGGTGCAGGAGGGCGACCGCGTTCGCGCGGGCCAGGCGCTGGGCTCGATCGACCTTGCCGAGGTCACCAGCCTGGTGGCCGAACGCAACGCCAACCTGGCGTCGGCCCAGGCCGGACTGGACCAGGCCCAGCGCGTGCACTCGTCCAACGAACGACTGGCGGCGCAGCAGTTCATCTCGGCCAACGCACTGGAGACGTCTCGCGCGGCCCTGGACACGGCGCGCGCACAGTTCAACGCGGCGCAGGCCTCGCTGCAGATGGCGCGGGTGGGGCTGCGCGACGGCCAGCTGCTGGCCCCGATCGCCGGCATCGTCGCCAAGCGCCACGTGCTGCCGGGCGAGAAGGTCAGCCCCGAGCAGCAGGTGCTGACCATCATCGACCTGAAACGACTGGAGTTGGCGGGCCACGTGGGCACGCACGAGGTCGCGCGCCTGGCCGCCGGGATGCCGGTGCAGCTGCAGGTGGAGGGCCTGGCCCAGCCCTACGAGGGACGCATCGCACGCATTGCCCCGGCCGCCGAGCCCGGCACGCGCTCGATCGGGGTCACGATCGAGGTCGAGAATGCCCAGGAGCGGCTGCGCGCCGGCCAGTACGCCATCGCACGCGTGGACCTGGCCGACGACAAGCCGCGCCTGACGGTGCCTGCGACGGCGCTGGTGCAGGCCTCCGGCCAGAATCACGTCTGGATGATCGAGTCGGGCGTGCTGGCGCGGCGGGCCATCACCTTGGGCCTGCGTGACGAGCGCAACGGCCGGGTGGAGGTGCTGTCCGGGGTCACACCGATGAGCGCCATCCTGACGGCGCGATTCGACAACCTGCGCGAGGGGGCCAAGGCCTCGGTGGTGGCCGGCAAGGCCGCGGCCGTGGCCTCGGCCGCCGCTTCGACGCCCGTGCAGTGAGCAGGAGCGCCGCGCCATGTGGATGACCCGAGTCTCGATCGGCCACCCCGTCTTCGCGACGATGGTGATGGTCGCGCTGTGCGTGCTGGGGCTGTTCAGCTACAACAAGCTGGGCGTCGAGCAGATGCCCGACATCAGGCCGCCCGGCGCGTGGATGAACATCGAGTACCCGGGCGCCACGCCGGAAGCGCTGGAGCGCGAAGTGCTCAAGCCGCTGGAGGAGGCGGTCAACAGCGTCGCCGGCGTCAAGCGCATCATGTCGCGCGCTTTCGAAGGCCGTGCCGACCTGAGCATGGAATTCACCCTGGACACCGACATGGACCGCGCCATGCAGGAGGTGCGCGATCGGGTCTCGGCGGTGCAGAGCACGTTCCCGCGTGATGTGAAGGCGCCGATGCTGGCGCGCTGGAACAACGACAACAACGAGCCGGTGGTCACGATGGCCATCCTGAGCCCGACGCGCAGCCTGCGCGAGCTGTCGATCATCGGCGAGAACGACGTCAGCAAGCGCCTGCAGCGCGTGGCCGGCGTGGCGCGCGTGGAGGTCCAGGGGCTGACCAAGCGGGAGGTGCGCGTCGACCTCGACCCGTTGCGCCTGCGCGCCTACGGCGTCACGCCCGGCGAGATCGCGGCCGCGCTGCGCGAGGCCAACGCCGACCAGCCGGTCGGACGGCTGACCGACAACACCCAGGACACGCTGCTGCGCGTCGAAGGCCGCATCCGCGACCCGAAGGCCTTTGCCGACGTCGTGGTGGCCCACCGCGACGGTCTGGCGCTGCGCCTGGGCGACCTGGCCTCGGTGGTCGAGCGCGAGGCCGAGCCGGATTCGATGGCCCGCGTCAACGGCCAACGGGCGGTCAGCTTCAACGTCTTCAAGCAGCAGGACGCCAACATCGTCGCCACCGGTGACGCCGTGAAGAAGGCGATGGACGAGGTGCGCAAGCGCCTGCCGCCGGACGTCGAGCTGCGCCTGGTCAACGCCAGCAGCGACTGGGTCAAGGGCAGCCTGGACGGGCTGCGCAGCACCCTGATCGAGGGTGCGTTGCTGACCGTGGCCATCGTCTTCCTGTTCCTGCACAGCTGGCGCAGCACCATCATCACCGGGCTCACGCTGCCGATCGCCGTCATCAGCAGCTTCATCGCCGTCTACCTGTTCGGGTTCACGCTCAACTTCATGACGATGATGGCGCTGTCCCTGTGCATCGGCCTGCTGATCGACGACGCGATCGTCGTGCGCGAGAACATCGTGCGCCACGTTCGCATGGGCAAGGACCACGTCACCGCGGCGAAAGAAGGGACGCAGGAGATCGGCCTGGCGGTGATGGCCACGACGTTTGCCATCGTCTCCGTGTTCGCCCCCGTGGCCTTCATGGGCGGGATCATCGGCAAGTTCTTCTACCCATTCGGCATCACGGTGGTGGTGGCGGTGCTGGTCAGCCTGTTCGTCAGTTTCACGCTCGACCCGATGCTGAGTTCGGTCTGGCCCGACCCGCCCGCCGTGCGCTTGCTGCGCATGCCCGTCATCGGGCACGCCATCCGCGCCGTCGACCGGCTGATGGACGTGCTGCATGCGGTCTACGAGCGCAGCATCCACTGGATCTTCAGCGGCCGTCGCTGGCGCCTGTGGCTGCCGGCCTATGGGCACGCGTTCGGTGCCGACGGACGGCGCGACAAGGCCAGTGCGCGCCGTGCTCGCCGGGCCACGATCACCCCACGCGGCCTGGTCATGGTGGGCGGGACGATCAGTTTCGTCGCCGCGCTCGCGCTGGCGCCCCTGGTGGGCAGCGAGTTCGTGCCCGAGACCGACCGTGGCTTCACGCAGCTGACGGTCAAGCTGCCGGTCGGCAGCAGCCTGGAGCGGACCGCCGCGAAGGTCGGTCAGATAGAAACCATCCTGCTTGCGTTCCCAGACGTCAAGCACGTCAGCAGCTGGATCGGCGGCCCCGGCCAGCGCCACCAGGCCTGGCTGAACATCGCGCTGGTGGACCGGAACAAGCGCCACCGGACGCAGAAGGAAATCGAGGGTGCGATCCGGGAGTCGATCGCGGCCATTCCGGGCACCGACGTGAGCCTGGGCTTCGACCGGCCGATCTACGTCGCGATCCTGGGCAACGACTCGCAGGGCCTGGCCCAGGTGGCGACCGAGTTCGCCGAGAAGGTGAAGAAGATCCGCGGCACGGTGGACGTCGAGACCTCGGTCCAGGACGGCGTACCGGCCTATGCCGTGCGCCTGAAACCCGGCGCCGTGCGTGAACTGGGCCTGACGTCGGCGCAGCTCAGCAGCAGCCTGCGCGCCTACGTCAACGGCGACCCGGCCACCACCTGGACCACCCCGACGGGCGACCAGGTCGACGTCATGCTTCGCCTGAACGAGACCGAACGCAAGCACGTCGACCAGCTGCGCAGCCTGCCGGTGGCCTTCTCCGCAGACCGCACGCCGATCACGCTGGGCAGCGTGGCCGACATCGAGCGCGTGTTCAATCCGCAGAACATCCGGCGCCAGAACCTGCAGCGCCGAGAGGCGGTCTTCGCCGGCGTGAAGGACCGCAGCGCCGGCGAGGTCAGCGGGGACGTGCAGAAGCTGATCGAGGAAACGACGCTGCCGCCGGGGTACAGCTTCGACATCGGCGGCCAGATGCAGGAGCAGGCCGAGGCCTTTGGCGGCCTGCTCGGGGCCATGGCGCTGGCGGCGATCTTCATCTACATCGTGCTGGCCAGCCAGTTCGGCAGCTTTGTCCAGCCGATCGCCATCATGGCCAGCCTGCCGCTCGCCTTGATCGGTGTCATGCTGGCGCTGCTGGTGTCGCGCAGCACGCTCAACGTGTTCTCGATGATCGGCCTGGTGATGCTGATGGGCCTGGTGACCAAGAACGCGATCCTGCTGGTCGACTTTGCCAACCACGCTCGCAAGGCCGGCGCGAGCGTGAAGGACGCGCTGCTGCAGGCCGGCCAGATCCGCATGCGGCCCATCATCATGACGACGGCGGCGATGGTCTTCGGCATGCTGCCGCTGGCCCTGGCGCTGAACGACGGCGGCGAGATCCAGGCGCCGATGGGGCGCGCCATCATCGGCGGCCTGCTGACGTCCACGCTGCTGACGCTGATCGTGGTGCCGGTGATCTACAGCTACCTCGTCCGCGACAAGCGGCCGGTGGGCGCCCCGCAACCGGCCGCGGGTGGGGCCATGCCGGCGGGCATGCCGGCGGACCGGGACTGAATCAGCGGGGAGGTCGACGGGTTGGCCTCGGCGCCATAGGTGCGGGGGGTTGCATTCGGTGTAGAGCGACCTGTCGTGCGGCTCGACCTGCATGGCTGCTTTGCAGCGTGGAGCCGATGGTCAGTTGTTCGACGTCGTAGCAGCCGGCCCCAGCCGCTCCCTGCCGGCGCTGCCTTACAGCAGCCACCAGGTCGCCAGCCCCAGGAACGCGAAGAAGCCGATCACGTCGGTGACGGTCGTCAGGATCACGCTGCCCGCCAGTGCGGGGTCGATGCCCATGCGATCAAGCATCAGCGGGATCGCCAGTCCGGCGACTGCGGCGCACAGCAGGTTGATGAGGATCGCCACGCCGAGTACCCCCCCCAGGCCCCAGTCGCCGAACCACAGGACTGCCAACAGGGCGATGATGCCGGACCAGAGGACGCCGTTGAGGACCGAGATGCCGAGCTCCCGGGTCATCAGATCACGCAGGTTGCCTTTCTGCACCTGCCCCAGCGCCAAGCCCCGGATCACCAGCGTCAGCGTCTGGCTGCCTGCGATACCACCCATGCTGGCGACGATGGGCATCAGAACCGCCAGTGCGACCAGCTGCGCCAGCGTCGCCTGGAAGCGGCCGATGACCCACGCCGCCAGGAAGGCCGTCAGCAGGTTGATGCCCAGCCACACCGCGCGCCGACGTGAACTGACGAGCACCGGCGCGAAGATGTCCGCCTCGTCGTCGAGGCCGGCCATCTGCATCATCGTGCGTTCCGATTCGTCCCGGATCAGGTCCACGACGTCGTCGACCGTGATGCGGCCGACCAGCCGCGAGCCCTCGTCGACGACCGGCGCCGACACCAGGTCATGGTCCTGGAACAGGCGCGCCACGTCGGTGCCTGGCGTGTCGACCGGTATGCCGGCCAGATCGGTGCGCATCACGTCGGCGACGCGCGTGTCGAGGCCCGAAGTGACGAGGGCGCTCAGCGGCAGGGCGCCACGATAGATGCCCTGGCGGTCGACGACCATCAGGACGTCGGTCTGTGGCGGCAGCGTGTCCAGTTGCCTCAGGTAGCGCAGCACGGTGCTCACCTTGACGCCGGCCCGGACTTCGATCACGTCGGTGTTCATCAGGCCGCCGGCCGCGTCCTCCGGGTAGCGCAGCATCGATTCGAGCTGTTGGCGGCGGCGGCCGGTGCTGGCGGTCAGCAGCGGCGCCGCCACGGCGGGTGGCAGCGCCTGGATCAGGTCGACCAGGTCGTCCAGTTCCAGCGGCTGCACGGCCGCGAGCAGGTCGTCGGGTTCCAGCTCGGTGGCCAGTGCGCTGCGGATCTCGTCGTGCAGGTAGCACAGCACCTTGCCGCTGCGCTCGACGTCCACCATGGTCCACACGGCGCTGCGTTCACGCGGAGGCAGCGCCTCCAGCAGGCCGGCCACCTTGGCCGGGTGGGTGCGGCGCAGGATCTTGCCCACGCGCTTGAGCTTGCCGCGCGCGTAGGCCTGGCGGATGGCATCCAGCTGGTTCGGCGCGGCGGTATCTGCGGGGTCGATATGGGCGTCGTCGATGCTGTCGCCTGCCAGTTGGGCGCGCAGCGCAGACCTCAGGTGCTGCAGCACCCGGTCTTCCATGGGGGCGTCAATGTGCTGCCACAGGGCCAGTCGCTGCTCAGGCGCCAGGCTCTCCAGCAGGGCCGCCACCTTGGCCGGGTGCATGCGCTGCATCAACTTGCGCACACGCTTGTGCCGGCCCTCGGAGAGGGCCTGCACGATGTGCTCGCTGCCGGTGCGGCTTGGGTGTACGGCTTCGGGTGCCGCGTCGGGGTCGTCGTTGGTCATGGTCGGATCTGGGCGGCGCCTGTGCGCCGCGCGTCGAGGACAGGCGCGATCATCCGCGCCCGATCTGGCCTGCCTGCCAGGGCCGCCACTGCGCGGCCCGCGTGCGCGGCGAGGGCGACTGGCCCGGTGCGACCGATCGCTTGCACCCGCCGGACTCGCCTCCGGCGCACGCCGCGCGACCGGCTGTTCCGCGCCGCAATGGGCTTGCCGTCGGGACTCAGCGGCTCGCCGTCGGGATCGAAAGAGCCGAAATCAACAGCGCCACCGCGCCCACTCGTGCTCAGCACTCGACGATGTTGACGGCCAGCCCGCCGCGCGCGGTTTCCTTGTACTTGGTCATCATGTCGGCGCCGGTGTCGCGCATGGTCTTGATGACCTTGTCCAGGCTCACATGGTGCACGCCATCCCCCCGCAGTGCCATGCGCGCGGAGTTGATGGCCTTGACCGACGCGATTGCATTGCGCTCGATGCAGGGGATCTGCACCAGCCCGCCCACCGGGTCGCAGGTCAGGCCGAGGTGGTGCTCCATGCCGATCTCGGCCGCGTTTTCGACCTGCTCGGGCGTGCCGCCCAGCACCGCGCACAGCGCGCCGGCGGCCATCGAGCAGGCCACGCCGACTTCGCCCTGGCAGCCGACTTCGGCGCCGGAGATGCTGGCGTTTTCCTTGTAGAGGATGCCGATCGCCGCGGCGGTGAGCAGGAAATCGATCACGCCACGTTCGTTGGCGCCGTGCACGAATCGGCTGTAGTAGTGCAGCACCGCCGGCACGATGCCGGCCGCCCCGTTGGTGGGGGCGGTGACGACGCGGCCGCCGGCGGCGTTCTCCTCGTTCACCGCAAGAGCGTACAGGTTCACCCAGTCCAGCACCTGCAGTGGGTCGCGCAGCGCCGCTTCGGGGTTGCTGCGCAGGGCGTCGAACAGGGCCGGGGCGCGCCGGCGGACCTTGAAGCCGCCCGGCAGGATGCCCGGCGTGCGGCAGCCACGCTGCACGCAGGCCTGCATGACCTGCCACAGGTGCAGCAGCCCGGCGTCGATCTCGGCGTCGCTGCGCCAGTGGCGCTCGTTGCGCCGCATCAGCTCGGCGATGCTGCAGCCCAGGGACACCGTCAGTTGCAGCAGTTCTTCGCCGCTGTGGAACGGGTGCGGCAGGACGGTGGTGTCGGGGGCCACGACCTTCAGCTTCTCGCCGTCGGCGGCGATCTCCTCGCTCACGACGAAGCCGCCGCCGACCGAGTAGTAGGCGCGCGAGTCCAGCAGCCCACCGTCGCTGTCGAAGGCGCTGAAGCGCAGGCCGTTGGTGTGAAACGGCAGCGTCTCGCGACGGTGGAACTTGAGGTCGTCCTTCTCGTTGAAGGCCACGCCCAGCTGGCCGAGGAGGTCGACCCGGCGCTGGGCGCGGATGGCCTCCAGCATCGCCGGCACGGCCTCGACGTCGACCGTGTCGGGCTCGTGGCCAGCCAGGCCCAGGAGCACGGCCTTGTCGCTGCCGTGGCCCTTGCCGGTGGCGCCGAGCGATCCATAGAGCGACGCCTGCACGCGTGCCGTGCGCGCCAGCAGGTTCTCGTGATCCAGCCGCAGCACGAACATGCGAGCCGCGCGCATCGGCCCCACGGTATGCGAGCTGCTCGGACCGATGCCCACCTTGAACAGGTCGAACGCCGATACGGCCATGGCGCTACCTGAACTCGCTCACGGGCAGGCAACTGCAGAACAGATTGCGGTCCCCATACACGTTGTCGATGCGACCGACCGGGCTCCAGTACTTGCGCGCCTTCAGGGACGGCAGCGGAAAGGCCGCCTGCTCGCGCGTGTAGGGGTGCGGCCAGTCCGTCGCCAGAAGCGCCGCAGCGGTGTGCGGCGCATGCTTCAGCGGGTTGTCCTCGCGCGGCCAGGCCCCCGTCTCGACCTGGCGGATCTCGTCGCGGATGGCGACCATGGCATCGCAGAAGCGATCCAGCTCGGCGCGTGGTTCGCTTTCGGTGGGCTCGACCATCAGCGTGCCGGCGACCGGAAAGCTCAGCGTCGGCGCGTGAAACCCGTAGTCGATCAGGCGCTTGGCCACGTCCTCGGCGCCGATGCCGCTCGTCTTCTGCAAGGGCCGCAGATCCAGGATGCACTCGTGCGCGACGCCACCGCCGCGGATGCCCGCAGCGTGGCTGTTGAACTGGATGTGGTAGTGCTCGGCCAGTCGCGCGGCCACGTAGTTGGCCGACAGGATGGCGGTCTCGGTGGCTGCCGTCAGGCCCTCGGCGCCCATCATGCGCATGTACATCCAGCTGATCGGGAGCACGGCGGCGTTGCCCAGCGGCGCTGCCGAGACCGCGCCCACGGGCGTTTCGACGCCATTGGCCGTCGCGTGGCCGGGCAGGTAGGGCACCAGGTCCTCGACCACGCACACCGGGCCGACGCCCGGGCCGCCGCCGCCGTGCGGGATGCAGAAAGTCTTGTGCAGGTTGAGGTGGCTGACGTCGCCACCGAAGTCGCCCGGCGCGGCCACGCCCACGAGCGCGTTCATGTTGGCGCCGTCCACGTAGACACGCCCCCCGTGGCGGTGGATCAGCGCGCACAGCTCGCGCACGTTGCGGTCGAAGACGCCGAAGGTGCTGGGGTAGGTGATCATGATCGCCCCCAGCTCCTTGCCATGCAGCTCGCACTTGGCCGTCAGGTCGGCCATGTCGATGTTGCCCAGGGCATCGCACTTGACGACCACGATGCGCATGCCCGCCATCTGCGCGCTGGCCGGGTTGGTGCCGTGCGCCGACTCCGGGATCAGGCAGACCGTGCGCTGATCGTCGCCGCGGGACCGGTGCCAGGCGCGGATCGCCAGCAGGCCCGCGTACTCGCCTTGGGAGCCGGCGTTCGGTTGCAGGCTGACGCCGGCGTAGCCGGTGGCCTGGCAGAGCCAGCCTGTCAGCTGCGCGTTCAGCTCGGCGTAGCCGGCCAGTTGCTCGGCCGGGGCAAACGGGTGCACCTGCGCGAACTCCGGCCAGGTGATCGGGATCATCTCGCTGCTGG
>Ga0316188_10001424_pt1 | contig 11331 bp, 10 predicted proteins | sample Phiworburrow1_MG_FD_204933 | JGI IMG/M metagenome (GOLD analysis project Ga0316188, IMG submission 204933) | Coastal sediment microbial communities from Maine, United States - Phippsburg worm burrow 1 | ecosystem: Environmental > Aquatic > Marine > Coastal > Sediment | place: USA: Maine... | reverse complement strand
CCGCCGACGCAGAGGTTGCCGTCGTTGACCGTGATGCCATCTTCAGACGTCACACGCAACACCTTGCCCTGCTTGCTGTGCATATCGACCTGACACTGGGCGGCACAGAGGGTGCAGACCGTAGGCGTCTTGCGCAGCTCCCAGGGACGGGCCTTGAATTTGAACGGTTTCGAAATCATGGTGCCGGTCGGGCAGACCTGAACGCAGTTGCCGCAGAACTCGCACTTGTCGAGATCCTTGTCGATAAAGGCCTTATCACCCTTTTCGTTGACGAAAAGGGCGCTGGAGCCGATCGTTTCATGGCAGGTTTTGACACATTTCTCGCACATGATGCAGCGGTTGGGCACCTGCTGGATCAGCGGCCAGTGGTCGATGGTCGCGGCGTTGACGTCGTCAGCCTCGAACTGCTGCCGCACCACATCCTGGGAATAACAGATATCCTGCAGGTCGCATTCGCCGCCGGCGTCACAGACCGGGCAGTCAAGAGGATGGTTGACCAGCAGTAATTCGACGATCTGGCGCCGAATGACGGTCAGCTTCTCGGACTGGGTCGTCACGACCATACCATCGACTGCCCGGGTGTTGCAGGCGGTCATCGTCTTGTCTGCTCCCTCGACCTCGACTGCACAGATGCGGCAGGCACCGGTCGGGGAGACCTTTTTCAGGTAACAGAGGGTCGGAATCTTGATGCCCACTTGTTCAGCCGCATCGAGAATGGTGGCTCCCGATGCAATCTGGACATCTTTGCCGTCGATCTTGAGGTTGATCATCGAATCTGCCCTTTAATCAGTTTATCTGTAAGTATTCGGAAACGTCAGTTGACCGCCAGCATGCCGACCCGGTAGCAGCGCAGGCAGCGTTCCGCCTCGCGTACTGCCTGGCTTTCCGGCATGGCCAGTTCGATCTCTTCGTAGTTGCTGGCGCGTTCGGCGCCGTTGATTTTCGGCTGGTGTTCGCGGTGCTGTCCACCGCAGATGCCAACATTCTCGTTCTTGTCGAAGGCCCCGAGGTTGTTAATGATATCCTCCATGGCATCCTCTTCGTCGAGGTAGACCTTGCCTTCCATCAGGTAGCGGTGCATGACGCGGGCAGCGCGCCGGCCGTGACCGACGGCGAGCACTACGGTCATGGCGCCGTACTCGCAGTCGCCACCGGCAAAGACCCCGGCGTTGTCGGTCATCATGGTCCCGCCGTTGGTGACGATGCTGTTCCAGCGGGTCTGTTTGATGCCGTAGTCACCATCCTCCAGGTAGGAGAGGTCCGGGTCCTGGCCGATGGCCGGAATGACCAGGTCGCAGGGCACGATATACTCGCTGCCGGGAACCGGTTCCGGGCGGCGGCGACCGGACTCATCGGGCTCGCCCAGTTCCATCTTCTGCACTTCGACGCCGACGATCTTGTTGTTTTCGGTAATCAGCCTGGTCGGCAGCGCCAGGAAGATGAACTTGACATTCTCCTCCTCGGCATCGTCGACCTCGTAGGGCTCTGCAGGCATCTCCTTGCGGGTCCGGCGGTAGAGCAGAATCGACTCCTCTGCCCCTTCGCGCAGAGCGACACGCACGCAGTCGATGGCGGTGTTGCCGCCGCCGACAACGATGACGCGCTTGGGAGTCTCGATCGGCTCGCCGAGGGCTACGGCACGCAGGTAATGGATGCCGCCCTCGGAAAAACCCTCGTACCCCTGGTCCTCGCCCTCGACGCCCATCGGCTTCGACTTGAAGGCGCCGGTGCCGAGGAAGACCGCGTCATACTGCTCCTTGAGCTCGCGCAGCGAGACATCGCGGCCGAGCTTGACCCCGTACTCGATCTCGACGCCGAGGGCGGCGATGACATCGGCCTCACGCTGCAGCAGGTCGCGCGGCATGCGGTAGTCGGGAATGCCGACGGCGACGGTGCCGCCCGGTTCGGAGAGCATATCGATGATTTTGACCTGATGCCCTTCAAGCGCCAAGTAGTAGGCACAGGTCAGGCCGGCTGGACCGGCGCCGACAACCATGACCTTCTTGCCGGTCGCAGGCTTCGGCTTCATCGGCGGTTCGTGGTGGTGGATCCATTCGTGATCGGAGGCGACCCGCTTGAGAACCATGATGCTGACCGGTTCATCGACCAGGGCCCGCCGGCAGTTCTTCTCGCAGGGATGCGGACAGACCCGGCCGCAGACCGCCGCGATCGGCATGTACTTGCGGATGGTCGCCAGCGATTCGTCGTGACGGTAGTCCTTGATCTCCTCGACATAGCCGGGGATATCGATATGTGCTGGGCAGCGATCGGTGCAGGGTGCCGTCAGCTTGTCATGATAGGCTTTGGCCTGCTTTGCCTTGCGCTCGCCACGCATGTAGGCCAGGTAGTCGTCACGGAAATACTTGACCGTGTCGAGCACCGGCCTGGCCGCCGTCATGCAGAGCGTACACTTGCAGTTGTCGAGCAGATCGGCCAACCCGGTCAGGGTGTCCAGGTCGCTCTCTTCGCCGTGTCCGGACAGAATGCGAGCCAGAGTATCCATCATTACCCGCGTGCCACGCTTGCCCGGGGTGCATTTGGCGCAACAGTACTTCTCCTGGACACGCTTCATATACTCGGCGGCCATGGTAATGATGTCGACATCCTTGTCGAGGACGATGAGACCGTCCCAACCGATGAAAGCGCCCACGCTGCCTTCATCAAGATAGCTTGCCGGCAGCTTGAAGGCTGCTGCTTGCGGCTCACCACCCTGCCGATTATCGATCACCTTGCCGCCCCAGCTGGAAAAAACCACTTCAGCCAAGTTGAACCTCCCATTCAGGTCAGGTTTTTTGACACACAGAACCGCACTAAAAAAGCGCCTCAGCGCCATTTTATCGCGATATGTGCCTTGATTTCATACTCTTTGTTTTGTATACAGTATGCAGCTAAATACCACAAGGATGCCTCTAAAATCAAGGGAAATTTGAGCCATGAACTCTGCTGCAGAAGGGGTTTTTAAGCCCCGGCCTGAGGATTGGGGGTGCAGCCCAAGAAAGCTTCACGACTGAAGATATGGGGTTACCACCGCCGGTCATAGATGGTGTAGAACCGTGCGCGCGCAGAGCCGCGCCAGGACGACTAAATTGTCCTCTGCGGCCCGAGACTCACGGGAACTCGGGAAAAGGTGTCACGATCAGAAATCCCTGTAGAGCCGGATCTTCTCCATCGAATAAAACCCAGGTCTGTTCGAAGCGGAAGGTCTTGACCGTGATCGAAGGCAGGATGTAATAGTCCATTTCAATTGTCGTCTCAAACCGCCGACCCTCCATGGACGTTTGCAGGTCGATGAGCCTGACATCGACGATGTCCAGGGTCTTCAGATTATTGAAGGTCGCCAGGAAATCCTTGCGATACTCTGGCTTCATGAGGCTGGCGGCAACCGGGTACTGCTTCCAGCGCATGGCGGACATGAAATCTTTGCGGCTGTCTTCGTCGGCCTTGTCTGGCGGCGCCTGAGCAAATGTGCCACATGCCGCAATAATCAGGACCAGAACGACACCACATAACCCTTTTGAAAAATTAAAATTCACCGCGTTTCCCTTCCAACCGCTTGCATCTCGCCTGTTCTGGGGTATCTTAATCCCTAATAAGATCTCCTCACGGAAAGGCAAGGTATGAGCGTCAAGGTTGAGATCTATACCAAGATTTACTGTGCCTACTGTCAGCGTGCCAAGGAGTTGCTGCGCATCAAGGGTGTTAACTTCGTTGAGTATGATATCACCGATGACCATTTCAAGGCAGCAGAAATGCAGCAGCGCAGTCTACAGCAGACTATTCCGGGGATTTTCATCAACGATGCTCCGGTCGGCGGTTGTAGCGATCTCTTCGAACTCGATGAACGGGGTGTTCTGGACGCCCTGCTCGGACTCAATTTGGCCCTTGGAGAAGTGCTGCAATAAAAACCTCACGGCCAGCCTCACTTTGCCGAAAAGCGGCTTCTGGCAGTATCCGCCCAGACCGACCCTGTTCCCTGCTTCAACCAGCGCCAGGGCAATGACCATCCCCTCGCCGACCCCTTACTATACTATTTTTGCAGCGCATCTGTTACGCACGCTCTCCGGAAGGTGAATCCCCGGGCCCTCGTTGTGTAAAAAACTCGGCGTTGCGCGCGCTCATCAGCGACATGATCCCCAGTATCACCGGAATCTGCAGCCCGTCAGTGGCGCGTGCTGGCTTGACGGTGTAAAGCACGCGAACGCTGCCGGTGCCCGTGCAGCAGGCTAACGCAAGTCAGCAGTCTCCTCGAGGAACTGGCGCAGGATCGCGGCGGTCAGCCCCCAGATGATGTGCTCCTCGAAGTGGTAGAAGTCGACCAGGTGGGTGCGGCCGCGGTGCTGCCAATCCTCGATGCGGTGCACCTTCGGGTTGCGAAAATGATCAAGGGGAGCTTCGAAGGTGCCGGCGATTTCAAAGGGGTCGTGCCGTAGGTTGTCGGGCCTTGGGATGATGCCGACAAAGGGCACGACATGGTAGCCGTGCACCGAATAGAAATCGTCCAGACGCCCCAGCATCTCGATTTGCCCACGGGCAATGCCCAGCTCCTCCTCGGTTTCGCGCAGGGCCGTTGCCCCCAGGTCGGCGTCACCGGGGTCCTGGCCGCCGCCGGGGAAGGAAATCTCTCCGGCATGATGCTCCAGGTGCGCGGTGCGCTCGGTAAAGAGCAGGTAGTCACTGTTACCGCGCTGGAAGAGCGGAATCAGCACGGCGGCCGGACGCAATGAACCCGTCGGGATGGTTTGTCGTGGGAAGGCCTTTAGCACGCTGGCTAGGCGGCTGCGATCAAGCATCAGACCATAGAGCTGACAGCGTTCTCCCGCAAGGCCAAAATCGTTGCGGCATAGTCGGCCGTGTTGAAAACTGCGCTGCCGGCAACCAGGACATCGGCGCCAGCGGCAACCACCTCATGGATGTTGTCAATCTTGACGCCTCCGTCGACTTCCAGCTCGGTAACGAGGCCACGCGCCGTGATGCGTTGCCGCAGCGCACGGATCTTGTCGAGCGCTGAGGGGATGAAGGTCTGACCACCGAAGCCGGGGTTGACCGACATGACCAGCACCAGGTCGAGTTCGTCGAGGATGATGTCGAGGGTCTCGACCGGCGTTGCCGGGTTGAGCGAGATTCCGGCTTTTTTGCCAAGGCTCTTGATCAGTTGCACGGTGCGATGCAGATGCGGCACCGCTTCCTGGTGGACGGTGATGATGTCGGCACCAGCCTTGGCGAAGTCGGAAATGTAACGGTCCGGGTTCTCGATCATCAGGTGCACGTCGAGGGGTTTGGCGGTGATCTTGCGCAGGGCGGCGACCACCAGCGGACCGATAGTGATGTTGGGGACGAAGTGACCGTCCATGACATCAACGTGGATGTAATCGGCACCGGCCCGGTCAACGGCTTGGACGTCTTCGCCGAGCCGCGAGAAATCGGCGGAAAGGATCGAGGGGGCGATCTTGATCATCTAAGCGCTCCGATCAAAAAACTTGAGCTATACTGGCCACCAATGGCATGTAGAGCAGGCAATGCAGAATCTTTATACCCTATTTGAAAATGTTTTGACCAGTCTTTGCTTTGCCTTGCGGTTAAATCAGGCTTTGACCAGTCGGGCGACGAAAAAAGCATCCATTCCGTCATGCTGGTGCGGCAATGTCCGCACGCTGCCGGATGCAGTAGCCAGGGCGACCCATGCTTCCGGCAACAATGTGCGAAAATCCTCCTGCGCAAAGTCGGCATGAGCGGCGAGAAAATTTTTAATCACAGCATCCGTCTCAGCTGCGGTGAAGGTGCAGACCGAGTAGAGCAGATGACCGCCCGGGCGCAGCAGCGGCGCAACCTGGGTGAGAATCGTCTGCTGCAGTGCGGCGAGCTCTGTGAGGTCGGCCGGTCGCCGGCTCCAACGGCTCTCCGGGTTGCGGCGCAGAACACCTAAACCGCTGCAGGGAGCGTCGACGAGGATACGGTCAAAACTGTTGTGCTCAAGAAAATCGGGCGCGGCAGTGAGGTCCCAGCAGCGCGCTTCGATCCCGTGACAACCGAGGCGCTCGGCGCCCTGGCGAATCAGTTCCACCCGCTGGGGATGCTTGTCGACCGCCAAAATTCGAGCCTGATTGCCGGTCAGGGCGGCAATATGGGTGGTCTTGCCACCAGGGGCAGCGCAAGCGTCGAGGATTTTGTCACCGGGGCGCGAATCGAGCAGGTGGGAGATCAGCATGCTCGCCTCGTCCTGGACCTGATACCAGCCGTCGCGGTCTCCGGGCAGCGGCTTCGGTGCACGCTTCTCGACAATAATCCCCTCGGGGGCGTAACAACAGGGCCGGGCGCAGTGACCTGCTTCGGCCAGCGCGACGAGCAACGTGTCACGATCGGTTTTCAGCGTGTTGACCCGTAAAGACAGGGGGGCCTGACCGGCTAGAGCCTCCGCCAGCGCGCGGGATTCACTGTTCGGGAACTGGCGCAGCAACTCCTTGGCGAGCCAGCTTGGTAGGCTACACACATGCTGAAGATAAGCCCGCAGGTCCTCCGGGGTTGGCCAGGCAATGGCAGCGCGGTCCCGCTCCAGGGAGCGCAGCGTACCGTTGACCAGGCCGGCAACTCGCCCTAGGCCGACCTGGTGGGCCAGTTCGACAGTAGCATGCACCGCAGCGTGCGCCGGAATGCGATCGAGTTCCAGCAACTGGTAGGCACCGAGCCGCAACAGCAACAGGGCGTCAGGCTCAAGCCGCATCAGGGGCTGTCGAGAGAAAAGACCCAGGGCAAAATCGAGGCGACCGCGCAGGCGCAGCACCCCATAGACCAACTCGGTCAGCAGCCCCCGTTCGCGCGGGTCCATTCCCGGGTTGCGCTCCAAGTAGGCATCCAGCAAGCGGTCAGCATAACCGCCCTGCTCGACCCGTTTCAGTATCTCATAAGCACCAAAACGGGCCTCGGCAACCTGGGACGCGTTACTCTTTGGCATAGATTTTTACACTCAGCTACACGCATTAGGGGTCAGGTCTACACATTTCACATTTTTGCAAAAAAAGCACTTTTTGTGAAATGTGTAGACCTGGCCCCTAAGAAATAAAAAGGGGCAAACCGTGCCCCCTTTGATGATACGGCTGTTCAGCGCGGCCCGCCGGCCATCGCCTCAAGGCGGCGGATGCGCTCGACCATTGGCGGGTGGGTGGTGAACAAAGCCGCAACGCCGCCGCCACGCAACGGGTTGACAATGAACATGTGTGCCGTCGCCTCGTTGACTCGGTGCATCGGCATGGCCTGGTTGGCGTTTTCCAGTTTGCGCAGCGCGTTGGCGAGGGAGAGCGGGTTGCCACACAACAGAGCACCGCCCTTGTCGGCCTCGTACTCGCGGGAACGCGAGATCGCCATCTGGATCATCATGGCTGCAATCGGCGCGATGATCGCAAGGGCGATCAGGGCCAGCGGGTTGCTGTCCTCGTCGTCGCGGCCGAAGCCACCGAACATTGCCGACCACTGGGCCATGTGCGCCAGATAGGTAATCGCCCCGGCGATCGTTGCAGCGATCGAACCGATGAGGATGTCTCGGTGCATGACGTGGCTCATCTCGTGGGCCATGACCCCCTTCAACTCGTCCCGCGAGAGGATGTTCACGATCCCCTCGGTGGCGGCAACCACGGCATGCTCTGGGTTGCGCCCAGTGGCAAAGGCGTTGGGCGTTGACTGCGGCAAGGTGTAGACCTTGGGCATCGTCAGCTGGTTGGTCCGGCAAATCTCGGCAACCACATCGAAGAGCGGGCCGCTGGTCACCTGGCTGCCGCGATACATCTTGATAACGATCTTGTCAGAAAACCAGTAGGAGCCCAGGTTCATGACGCCGGCCATGACTAGGGCAATCAGCGCTCCCTGCCGGCCACCGATCATGCCGCCGACCAAAACCAGGGCAAGGGTCAATACCGTCAAGAGAATGATGGTCCGTAAAGTGTTCATTGTTTTGCGAGGCCTTTGTCCATAAAAAGTGAGCTAACGTCTGTGTCATTTCCCATGGGACACAGTTTAGTCATGAATTTCTTGAAATCAAGGGATGACCGTCGAGTTGCAGCGCCTATTCCAGTACGGTGCCCGGCTCAAGACGGCAGCCGCGCAGGAATTCGGCGGCGGGCAGGCGTTTGCGTCCGGCGAGCTGCAGCTCTCTCACCAGCAGGATGCCATTGCCGCAGGCAATGCGCACGCCACTTTTATCGGCCGAGACCACGCTGCCAGGGGGCCCGCCTATGCCCGCTTCCGGGGCGGTACCAGCCAGTTTGAGCCGTTCACCGTTGAGACTGGCGTAGGCTCCCGGCCAGGGGTCGAGACCGCGCACCTGGTTGTGGATATCTGCTGCCATTCGGTTCCAGTCGATGCAGCCGTCTTCCTTTTTCATCATCGGTGCATAGGTGCTCAGGGAGTCGTCTTGGGGGGTGTGATGCAGGGAGCCGGCACACAGCTGCTGCAGCGTCTCCTCCATGGTCGCGCGGCCAAGGGCAGCCAACCGGTCGTGCAGCTGTCCGGCAGTCTCGTAGGGGCCGATCGCTAGGGTTTTCTTGACGAGCATGTCGCCGGTATCGAGTCCGACGTCCATGTACATGGTGGTGATGCCGGTCTCGGTTTCGCCGTTGATGATCGCCTGGTTGATCGGCGCCGCGCCACGGTACTTGGGCAGCAACGAGGCGTGGACGTTGATGCAGCCGTAGCGGGGGATGTCGAGTACGCTCTTCGGCAGGATCTGGCCGTAGGCGACCACCACGATCAGGTCCGGGGCTAATGCAACCAGTTCGGCTACCGCCTCGGGCTGGCGCAGCTTGAGCGGCTGGAATAATGGGATGCCGTACTTTTTGGCCAGCTCCTTGACCGGCGGCACCGCCAGCTGTTTACCACGCCCCTTGGGACGGTCAGGCTGGGTGAAGACCCCGACTAGGTTGCAGCCAGCATCAATTAAGCCCTGCAGAGTCTGCAGGGCGAAATCCGGAGTCCCCATGAAAACGGTACGCAAATCCTTTGGCTGCATTACATCTGCTCCGTCATGTGTTCCTCGATCTTCTTCCACTTCTTGCGGAAGATGCTGCGCTTGAGCGGCGAGAGGTGGTCGACGAAGAGGATGCCATCAAGATGGTCGATCTCGTGCTGGCAGGCGATCGCCGTCAGCCCCCCGGCCTCGACGACGTGGGTCTGGGCATCGAGATCCTGGAAGCGGACCTTGACCACGGCGCTACGGTCGACCTTGGCATAGTATTCCGGCACCGAAAGGCAGCCCTCTTCTTCGCAGCTCTCCCCTTCGCGGGCGATGATCTCTGGGTTGACCAAAATCAGCAGATGGGCTTCTTCGTCCCGTGCCGAGCAGTCGATCACGGCTAGGCGCTTGCTGACGCCGACCTGCGGCGCGGCTAAGCCGACGCCCGGTGCGGCATACATGGTTTCCGCCATGTCGTGTGCCAGCTGGCGCAGCGACTCGTCGAACTCGGCGACCGGCACGGCGACCTTTTTAAGGACCGGGTCGGGGTAGTGACGTATCTTCAGTAAAGCCATCGTCTTATCCTTTAAAGCTGTAAGGGTCCGGCTGCTGCAAGGCAGGCAGGCCTTGATGTTCTTGATATTTCAATGATAGATGGGGATTTCGGTGCAAGTCAACCTTCGCTTTCCATTGTTTGGCTTAACTTGAAATAGTAGTATGATCCCTTCGCTTTTCTGCAGGTCTGCTCTTCTCGGAAGAAGGATAATTAGCGAAATACAATTAGACAATACTTGCACTGATTAATACGGTTCATGCGAGACAATACTATGCAATTATTCTTTAGTTTTCTGTTGTTTTTTAGATCAAATCTCCTCTTTAAAATGTGACAATCTGGCAGCCTGCGATGATGTTGTCGATTTTTTAGCACCCCTTTTAGTTATGCATCCCTGCACCCAGATGATAATTGGAAATAAATTTTTATGAATTTGAGAGTTGAAAGTCTTCAGATGATAATCATTCTTTTTAAACATGAAAATCAGTAACACCCTAATGCCTACCAGTGTGCGAGATTTTTGTCGAATAGACTTACATCCCAATACTTCCAACATACTGCCTGAGTGACACCTGCCAACACGCTGGATTTTAGAGTGATTTTTCCAAACTGGGACGATATATTTACAAATTTTTAAGCTGCAGCTTCTTGGACTATTAAATTCAAGAACATGGAAAGAGTTTTAGTCAAAATACTTTACCCCCCCCCACCGAGTCTTTGTCTTAGCATAAATCTCATTTTTAGTTGGTTGCAATGACGGCACCGTTATTGCTTCCTATAATTGGTAAGGGACAAAAATCGATTGTTCTGAATAATACTTGTATACAAACATAATTGATCGCGCTTTCTTGCAAGGATTTTAAAAATGAACATCATCAAATTGAGCTTAAATACTTTGTTGATTCTGTCGATTGTCCTCCTCATACTGGTTTACACCAGAGCCGCCGATGCCACTGTAATTATGGGAGACTCAGCCTTGGCCCGTGGCTCCGGTCTCTCCCCACTCGAAATCGGGTTCGGAAAGGGACCTCTTGGCAAAACCCCTAGCAACTCAGAACCTGATTCCCATAGAGTTATTGATAATACAGGAGGGCCCTTCAGCTTAATGGAGATGCTAAGTCTTAATGTTACGGCACCTTTCCCCGAGCTTTCAAGTGTGCTCCTTCTCGGCATTGGACTGGCCGGTTCAGTCTACTTGTATCGCCGGAAGCGGGAGTAGTGGTAGGGATTTTCGACAACATTTCCAGGGCAAAGTCATTTTATGTCCTGCCTTTCAAATCCAGTCGCTATTAATTCTCCATCCCAGAACTCACGACAGTCAGGACGGATTAAAGGTGGGGGCAGATTCTTGGATTGCAGGACTTTCAGGATTGCCAAGAAATTTGTCGAAATATTTACAGAGGCAGAAATTGATATAGAGTATATAGATCTAAATCATATATTTCATGTAGTTAGGCATAATGTTGCGGTATCTGTATATACTAAATATTTAGTTTGAATGTACAAAATGAGGCGAGGATGAGAAAAATTAAGTGAATATTGTACAAAGGGGGGCAAGTTGTGATAGCGGAAACGGTGCGTTTGACGGTGGCAATATTCTCAATCGTCGGCCTTCTCGGGTTTCATTCTACCTCCTACAGCGCTGAGGATATGGTAGCACCCGCTCCGGCGATCGTCACGGACCGCCCGGTCAAGCGCTTCGAGTTCAGCTCTAGATCCCAGCTCGAGCAGCTCATTAACGACCTCAACTACAAACCGGAGGATTGGCAGACCGGCCACCGAGAGGTGCCTAGACTGTACATTACCAACATTCCTCGGCACTGGCGTGACAAAAGCTCCA
>Ga0316188_10001423_pt1 | contig 11336 bp, 13 predicted proteins | sample Phiworburrow1_MG_FD_204933 | JGI IMG/M metagenome (GOLD analysis project Ga0316188, IMG submission 204933) | Coastal sediment microbial communities from Maine, United States - Phippsburg worm burrow 1 | ecosystem: Environmental > Aquatic > Marine > Coastal > Sediment | place: USA: Maine... | reverse complement strand
AGCTCGTTGAAGGGCGTGCCGGGGGGGATCTGCCAGACCTCGTCACCCAGTGCGGGGTCGTAGACCGTCCAGCACACACGGCATTCGAGCCGCGTGGACGGCCCGATCGCGGACTGGCGATCTGCGGGGGCGGGTGCCGGCACTTCGGTCATCGCTCAGGCGGCGGCCGACTCGCTCATCCACTGCACCAGGTCGGCCAGCCGCTCGGCGCTCTCGACCATGTCCTCGCGCGCGGCCAGCGCCACTTCGGGCATGTCCACCACCTCGACCGTGTTGAGGATCAGCGTGTTCATGTTGTTGAAGTACTGCACCCTCCAGACGTCGCGCGCGGCGGTGCTGCTGATGCGGCAGTTGCCGAAGCCGCGCGACAGGATCACGGCCGAGCCACCTTCGAGCACCCGGTCGATGTGCGCCGCATCCTCGATCGACAGCGGCAGCAGCGTCAGGTTGATGACGTGCGGCGGCACACCCGGGGCGCAGCGCTGCATGGCGTCCTGAAGTTCGGTGATCAGCGCCGGTACGTTCATCGCGCCCGGCGGAAGCGGTAGATCGCGCAGGCGCTCGGCACCGCGCTGGCGCGCGACTTCGCCGACGAGCGGCGGGATCGGCGCGGCCAGCAGCACGTCGTGCGCGAGAGCGCCGTCGCTGTGGAAATGCTGCTCCCGCCACACGCCGGAGAACACCGTTTCCTGGATGCGGATTTCGCCGACTGCATCCACGATGGCCGAGACCTCGCCTTCGCCCAGCGTCTCGTTGAGCACGCGCAACGTGGCCGGCGGCATGCCCGCCAGGTCGAGTGCAACCGGCTCGCCGCCGTCGGCCAGCCAGCCTTCCAAGTGCGACACGAAGGCGTGCAGCACGTCTCGTGCGCCGGCCAGGTCGTTGTCGGGCCCCACCTCGGGCAGGTGCGGCATCTCGAAGGTGCTCATCTCGCGCGGCATGGCCATGAACTCGATGGCTTCGTCCGGCTCGGGCGACAGGTTGCGGATCGGGATGTTGATCGCTCGCATGGGCGGCTCCGGTACTCAGTGGCACGACGGCGCGGCATCGGCGGCCTGCACCGCAATGCCCACGCCGGGCGGGCGCGACGGTTCGGCCGTCAGCAAACGCTGAAGTTCGGCAACATAGACGTCCCAGTCGCGGATGCCGTCCACCGCACCAAGGTACAACCCGTCGCGCAGCATCACGAAGGCCGGCCAACGGGCGAAGCCGTAGCGCGGCGCCAGCGCGCGCGCTGCGTCCGCTCGCAACAGGCCCACACGGAAGCCGCGATGCGCGGCCGCGTGCAGTTCGGGCACGATCACCGCCAGGTCCAGCACCTCCTTGTAGCGCTGCGGGTCTTCGGCAAAGACGAGCATGGCGGCGCCCGTGGGCTGCGACCAGGCATCGACGCTCTCGGTGTCGAGGACGGCGGCGCCGGTCTCGCGTACGAGCCGGTCGAGCAAGGGGTGCAGCGTTTCGGTGTCGCTCATGGCTCGATCTTCGATGGGGGTTGCAGGTGTGCCGGCAGTCGGGGCTCGCGGCCCACCAGGTCGGCAAAGAAGGCGTCCATGTCTGTCTCGCCGGCCAGCGCCGCGGCCAATGCGCGACGCGCGTCGCGGGCGAGTGCGGCCTCTTCGGGGCACATCACCTGCCGTGCTGAGCCCTGGAAGGCCAGCACCCAGGTGCCCGGGGGCTGCATGCCGATCAGCGCCATGTCGAGCCGCTCACGCTGACCATCGGCCTCGCACCAGGCGTGGTGCTCCTCGGTCTGAAGCACCTGCATCGGCGTGCCGATGCACATCAGGCGGCCCCGCGCTGCATGGCCGGCGACAGAAAGCGGGCGTCCCCGAAGCGGCACGCCTCTGCGGCCGACGGGCGTTCGCCTTCGTACATCGGCAGCGCCAGCGCTTGCGGGCTCAAGGCTTCGTCGGCCGATGCGGCGCGCGGCGTGCCTGGCTCGCCCCAGGCAGCCAGTTCCGCCAGCGCGAGCGCGACGGCCTCGTCCAGCCGCGCGCGTACGCACGGGCTAAGGCTGCCGCCCAGGTCGTCCATGACGGCGGGTTGCACGCCGATCAGCGTGATGCGCTGGGGGAAACGGTCGCGCAAGCGCGCCAGCGCCAGCAGCTCCTGGAAGGTGGCCTGATGCAGGCTCATCTTGGTATCGGACCACACCGGCACCTCGTCGCCACGGAAGACGCGCAGCGTGCCCGGCTCGAGGCCGAAGTCGATGCAATCGAGCACAAGCACATGGCTGGCCGAGCAGACATGCTCCAGCAGATACAGCCCTTGCGTGCCACCGTCCACCAGTTGCACGTTGGGCGAAAACGCGTACCGCTGGTGCAGCGTTTCGACGCAGCGCACACCGAAGCCTTCGTCGGCCCACAGGACGTTACCGATGCCCAGCACCAGCGCGTCGGGCACCGCTTTCGAGGGATTGCTCACCGCTTGGAAACTCGCCAGCCGTTGACCATGGTGCTGATCACCGTTTCCTCGGAGCAGATGTCCTCGCGAATCACCATGTACACGTGCACGATGGTGAAGGTCACCAGATACCACATGCCAAGGTGGTGCAGCGTGTGCAGGTTCTGGCTATAGCCGGCCAGCGGCTGCACCCACGAGGTGAACATCCTGAAGGCCCAGCTTTCCATGCCCAGGCCCTCGCCGTACAGCGCGAAGCCGGTGCAGATCATGAATACCGTTCCCAGCACGTACATGAAGAACATTGCCGCCATGGCCAGCGGGTTGTGGCCCTGCCAGGGGCGCGCGCTGGGCGTCAGGAACAGGTAATACCTGATCTGCGAGAACATGCCACCCCACCAGGCAGGGCTGAGCATCTTCAGCGGCACCAGGAAGATCTCGCGCGCGAAGCGATTGCCGACGAACACCCAAAGCAGTCGCAGCAAGAAGGTGACGGTGAAGATGTACGCCGCGGCGAAGTGCGCGAAGCGGATGTAGCCGAACAGGAAATGATTGCTCGCCTCGCCGCCCACCGAGGGCAGCGGCGAGCCGATAAGGTAGCCGGTCACGGCCAGCACCACCATCGCCACCGCCATCACCCAGTGCCACAAGCGCACCGGCACCTGCCAGACATAGACCGGGAAGAGCTTGCTGCTGTGCGTGCTCATGGCCGCCTCCTAGCGCACGGTGACACGCGTGATTTCCTCGCCCTGCGGCGAGATCACGTGCGTCGAGCAGGCCAGGCACGGGTCGAAACTGTGGATCGTGCGCAGGATCTCCAGCGGCTCGTCCGGCTTGGCCATCGGCGTGTTCATCAGCGAGGCTTCGTATGCGCCGATCTGGTTCTTCGAGTCTCGCGGGCTGGCGTTCCAGGTGGTCGGCACCACGCACTGGTAGTTGTCGATGCGCGTGTCCTTGATCTTGATCCAGTGGCCCAGCGCGCCGCGCGGCGCCTCGCAATAGCCAGCGCCCTGGGCCGTCGCCGGCCAGGTCCGCGGCTCCCAGCTATCGACGTTGGCGGTGGCGAAGTTGCCCGCCTTCAGGTTGGCGATCAGCTTGTCGTGGAAGTAGCGCATCTTGTGGGCACACCACGACGCCTCGAGCCCGCGCGCCGCTGTGCGGCCGAGCGTGGAGAACAGCGCCGGCAGCGGTACGTCGAGCTTCTTCAGCACCATGTCCACCGGTTCCTTGAAATCGGGCTTGCCCATCGCGTAGCCGACGACATAACGCGCCAGCGGGCCGACTTCCATCGCATGCCCGCGCCAGCGCGGTGCCTTGACCCATGAGTACTTGGCGCTCTCGTCGATCTGGTCGATCGCCGTCGGCGTGCCCTTGGTGCCCTTGCCGAGCACGAACTCGGGCGTAGTCACGCCTTCGAAGGGGTGCAGGCCCTTGCCGGCGTCGCCGTACTTGTACCAGCTGTGGTCGACGAACTCCTGCACCTGCGCCGGGTCCTTCAGGTCCACCGGCAGGATCTCGGTGAGCTTGCCACCAATGATCGCACCGCGAGGCATCAGCAGGCTCTTGTTGCTGTCGTCGTTGGCGATGTCGGGGAATTCACCGTAGGCCAGCAGGTTCTGGCTGGAGATGCCGCCGCCTATGGCGCCCCAATCCTTGTAGAAGGACGCGATGAGCAGCAGGTCAGGCACATACACCTGGTCGATGAAGGTGATGGTCTGGTCGATGATGCTGGACACCAGGTTCAACCGTTCCATGTTGATCGCGCCCACCGCCCCGGTGTTCTCCATATTGAAGGAGCAGGGCACGCCACCGACCAGCCAATTCGGATGCGGGTTCTTGCCGCCGAAGACGGTCTGGATCTTGACGATCTCCTTCTGGAAATCCAACGCTTCCAAGTAGTGCGCCACGGCCATCAGGTTGCCCTCGGGCGGCAGCTTGTAGGCCGGGTGGCCCCAGTAGCCATTGCGGAACGGGCCCAGCTGGCCCGAGGCGACGAACTTCTGCAACCGCGTCTGCAGGTCGCGGAAGTAACCCGGCGACGACTTCGGCCAGGGGCTGATCGACTGCGCCAGCTCGGACGTCTTCTTCGGGTCGGCGCTGAGCGCGCTGACCACGTCCACCCAGTCCAGCGCATGCAGGTGGTAGAAGTGCACCAGGTGGTCGTGCGCATACAGCGTGGAGTGCATCAGATTGCGCACGATGTTCGCGTTGTCCGGGATCTGGATCTTCAGCGCGTCTTCCACGGCGCGCACCGACACCAGCGCATGCGTGCCGGTGCACACACCACAGATGCGCTCGACGAAGGCCCAGGCGTCGCGCGGGTCGCGGCCCTTGAGGATGACCTCCAGACCGCGCCACATCGTGCCGGTGGATACGGCGTTGCGGATGACGTTCTTGTCGTCCAGGTTGGCCTCGATGCGCAGATGGCCCTCGATGCGTGTGACCGGGTCGACGACGATGCGCTTGCCGCTGTTGTCGAGCTTGAAGCCTTGGGTTTCGATGACGGACATGATCAGTTCTCCACCTTCTGCGCGCTGTCGGCCGTGTTCTTGTCGCGTCGCGACGCGCGCTGCAGCGCGCTGGCCGCGGCATGCGCGACCACGCCTGCACCGACGACGCCGGCGGCGATCAGGCCGACACGGTCGGCATTGGCCTCGACGCCGAACTGGGTGATGTTGCTCAGCCGGTCATAGAACGAGCCCTTGTCCCAGAAGCCATCCTCCGAGCATCCAATGCAGCCGTGGCCCGACTGGATCGGGAAGGACACGCCTTCGTTCCAGCGCGTGGTCGAGCAGGCGTTGTAGGTGGTCGGGCCCTTGCAGCCCATTTTGTACAGGCAGTAGCCGGCGCGGGCACCTTCGTCGTCCCAGGCCTCGACGAACTGTCCGGCGTCGAAGTGCGGCCGGCGGTAGCACTTGTCGTGAATGCGCTGGCTGTAGAACATCTTCGGGCGGCCTTGGCGGTCGAGCTCGGGAATCTTGTCGAAGATCGCCACGTAGGTGACCACCGCGGTCATCACTTCGGCGATCGGCGGGCAGCCGGGCACCTTGATGATCGGCTTGTCGGTGATGACCTTGTTGATCGGCACCGCGGTCGTCGGGTTCGGCTTGGCCGCCTGGACGCAGCCCCAGCTGGCGCACGAGCCCCAGGCGATGACCGCCTTGGCGTCCTTGGCGACATGCTTGAGCTTGTCGACGAAGGGCCGCCCGCCCGGCATGCAGTACATGCCGTCGTTGCCCAGCGGCGGGTTGCCTTCCACCGCGAGGATGTAGTTGCCCTTGTATTCCTTCATCACCTGCTCGAGCGCGGCCTCGGCCTGGTGCCCCGCGGCGGCCATGATCGTGTCGTCGTAGTCGAGCGAGATCATCGACAGGATCACGTCCTTGGCCAGCGGGTGCGCCGAGCGGATGAAGGATTCGGTGCAGCAGGTGCACTCCAACCCGTGCAGCCACAGCACCGGGGTGCGCGGCTTGGTCTCCAGCGCGTGGGCGATGCGCGGCGCGAAGGCCGGCGCCAAGCCCAGCGAGGCGGCGGTGAGGCTGCAGAACTTGAGGTAGCTGCGGCGCGTGATGCCCTGACGACGCATCACCTCGTAGAAGGTCTCGGTCATTCGGATTCCTCTTGTCTTTCCCGGCCGCCGCATCGGCGCCGCCACGGACACATCTCGAACCGGACGCCAGTCTGATCCTTCGGCAGCGTTAAAGTGTGATGCACATCAAGGACCGTGCAGTCGCACTGGGCCAAGCTCGCAGCGCCGTCATCGCCATGCGCAGTGGATAGTCTTGGTCTGGATCGGCAGCTTGTGAAGGCGGAGACTAGGCTGTTGGAACTCAAGCGCTCGGTGCTCGTCCCATACCCTGCAGAAATGATGTTCGACCTGATCGAGCATGCTGAGGACTACCCGAAATTCCTGCCGTGGTGCGTGGCCGCGACCATCCTCGAACGCAGCGACGACTGGGTCGCCGCGCGCATCGATTTCAGCTACCTGCGCGTGCGTTTCGGCTTCCAGACACGCAACCCGAAGCGACGACCCGAGTGGCTCAAGGTACGCATGGTGGACGGTCCCTTCCGCCACTTCCATGCCGACTGGACCCTCAAGCCTCTGGGCGACCAGGGCTGCAGGATCGATTTCGACTTGTCCTACGAGGTGTCGGACGGCATGCTCGATCGTGTGGCGGCCAAGGCCGTCGATCTGGTGTCGCGCTCGATGATGGATGCCTTCGTCGCCCGCGCCGATGCGACCTTCGGCGCGCACGCTGCCACCGTGCCGCCCGTGGCAGTTCCTGCGCCCATGCCCATGCCCGTGCCTGCGCTGCCTGAAACGCTTACGATTTCAACCATTACTCCAGGGGAAGTCATGAACACCATCGATCCCAGGTTGCTCGATGCGCTGGGCGCCTCGCCGCTCGCACAGGACATGAACGACGAGGAGCGCAAGGTGCTCGCCGCGGCGCTCAGCCTGCAGGCCGTGCCCGCCAAGCAGGTGCTCGCCCGTGAAGGCAGCGCCGACAACCGCTTGTTCTCGGTGGTCAGCGGGTCGCTGTCGGTCGTGAAGAACCTGGGTGGCAGCGAGGAGGAATTGCTGCACACGCTGAACCCCGGTGACTTCGCGCACGAACTCGGCTTCCTGGACGGCGCCGAGCGTTATGCCTCGCTGGTGGCCGGCAGCGACGCGCAGGTGCTGGTGCTGGAACGCGAGCAGCTCGAAGCATTGGTCGACAGCCACCCCAGGGTGATGTACCGGGTGATGTGCGCGATCGTGCGTGCGGTGCACCGCGTGCAGGCGCGCCAGTCGATGCATGCCAGCGAGCTAAGCAACTACATCAGCAAGCAGCACGGGCGGTATTGAGCACGCTTGACCTGCATCAGGGCCGCGGCGTCGGACTTTGCTTAGGCTGGCCGCACGTTCATTGGACAGGGGATGCCATGCGCCGCAGCAGCAGCACGCAAAATCGCTTCGATCGCCGGCGGCGTGTGCTGTGCGCGGGCGCTCTTGGCCTCGCGGCATGTCAGAGCCTGGTGACTGCGCAGGCACTTCCCATAGTCGAGGTCTGGAAGAGCCCCACCTGTGGATGCTGCGGCGACTGGGTCCGCTACCTCGAGGCGAACGGTTTTCGCACCCGCGTGTTCGACGTGGGCAGTGTGAAGAAGCGCGCGGAGATGGGTGTCGATCTGCGCTATGGCTCGTGTCACACCGCGGTGGTTGGCGGCTATGCGATCGAAGGCCATGTGCCGGCGCGCGAGATCAGGCGGCTCCTGCGCGAGCGGCCGACGGCCATCGGTCTGGCGGTGCCGGGCATGCCGATCGGCTCGCCTGGGATGGACGGCCCCGAATATGGCGGCCGCAGGGATGCCTACGAGGTGCTGCTGCTCACGAAGGACGGCCGCTCCAGCGTCTTCCAGGCCTACAGCTGACATCGCTCATCATTCGTCGCGCCGGTGTCCTTCGGCGGTTTGCAGCGCGTTGCCGCTGTTCGGTCGGAGCAACCGGCCGACGCCATTGCAGCGGTTGCGGCTGGTGGCAAACGCCCGCATTCGGGCGGTCCACTTTCATGAAGAGTGAATCCAGTCAGCGGCTTTTCGAGTAGGCCGGCACCCGACCCTTATGGAGAGCTCTCCAGGCCGTCACCCCGCTGGGCGGGCAGATCCTGGTCGCGCAGGAAGCCAGCACCAGCCCCTGGCAGTCCACCGAACTTCATCTCTTCTACATCCGCCCCAGCGCGACTGGCGCGTATGCACCCGTCAGCCAGCGGCTGCTGCCTCTGGACGAAAGCTGGAGCGGCGAATTCACTCGCAGTCCTTGGCCCACCTCCTTGCTGCCCGAGGTCATGGGCAACGGCGGCGCGACCCTGCGTGCCCTCATCCGCGAGTACCTGTTCGTCTTGCTCTTTCGGGCCTGCGCCGAGTCGCTGGCGAGCGAGAACGCGAGCCGCTTAACAGCGATGGAGCGCGCCGACCGGAGTATCGACGAGCTGCTGCGCAGCATGCAGGGCACGTTCCACCGTCTCCGCCAGAGCGGCATCGACGAGGAATTGTTCGACGTGGTTTCAGGCTTCGAGGCATTGGCTCCTCGCTGACCAGCATCGAACATGATGCGATGAAGCTCTATCCACGGAACTTCCAAGCATGTGAACCGGGCATGGTGCCCGGAACGTTGGCAGCAGGTGGCATTTGGACCGCATTTCGTTTGGTCGCGTGTGAGGTACCGCCAGCCTCAATCTCCTGGCCGGATGCGCCCGCTCACAGACGACGCTTGACCACGATGCACTTGCGCTCATGAGCAACCTCGCTGCGACCACCTTGATGAATGCGGTCCGACCGGCAGTGATCGCCAAACGCCTGGGGCAGCTTGCCGTGGTGCTTGCGAGCCTGACCGTCGTGCCGTTGTTCGTTTCCCTGGTTACGCGTGAGCCCACGATCGCGCTGCGCTATGGGTTGGTTGTGCTCGCACTGGCGATCGCCGGAGTGTGGCTCAGTCGACGCGACGCGCCCGGGACTATTCAGCTCAACGAGGGCCTGACCATAGGCGCACTGGCATTCACGCTCACGCCGTTGCTCATGAGCTATCCACTGATGGGCTCCGGTCTCGGCTTCATCGACGCGCTCTTCGAGTGCGTGTCCGGAATCACGACAACCGGGCTGTCGACGCTCGACAGCGTGGACGGCCGATCATTTGCGTTTCTGTTCGAGCGGGCCTGGCTGCAATGGATCGGTGGCCTCGGCATCGTCGTACTGGCGGTGGCATTGCTGGCCGGGGACGACATCGCCAGCCGGCGGCTCGTCGAATCAGCGGTCAGTGGGGAGTCGCTTGGAACGAGCACGCGCTTGCATGCGCGCCGTTGCCTTGTGAGTTACACGCTGCTCACGGTGGCAGCGATTGCGGTGCTCTGGCTCAGCGGCTGGTCGACGCCGGACGCACTGCTGTTGGCACTGGCCGCCATCTCCACCGGTGGGTTTTCGCCCCACGACGCCAGTCTGGCCGCAGCACCGCTGTGGCCCGCGCGCCTGGCCGTGATCGGCGTCGCGCTGTTGGGAGCCGTGTCGTTGCCCCTGTACCACAGCGCGTGGCGGCGGCGCTGGGGCACTTTGGCCCGGGATCCCGAGCTGCGCCTGCTGCTGCTGAGCATCGTGCTGGGTAGCGGGTTGCTCATGCTGTTGATGTCACATGCCCAAGGCCGCTGGACCCTGGAGCAGGCCGCCCAGGCCCTCACGATGGCCATGTCTGCCCAGACGACCAGCGGGTTTGCAAGCATGCCGCCGGCGCAGCTCGATTCTGCGTCGCAACTGGTTCTGATGGTCTGCATGACGGTGGGAGGCAGTGTCGGTTCGACGGCCGGTGGCATCAAGTTGCTGCGGCTGTGGATGCTGCTGCGGATGGGTCAGTTCATCGTGCGCCGCACGCTCCTGCCCAGCCATGCGGTCCAGGTCACCCGACTGCACGACCGTGTGCTCGACGGCGAGGCAATATCGGCGGCACTGTTCCTCGTGTTGCTCTTCGTCGCCACGGTACTGCTGTCGTGGCTGCCCTTCCTCGTCGCCGGCCACCCGCCTATGGCGTCATTGTTCGAGGTGGTTTCGGCTGTCGGCACCGTGGGGCTGTCCTCGGGCGTGACGCAGGCCGGGCTGCATCCAATGCTCAAGGGTGTGCTGTGCATCGATATGCTGATGGGCAGGGTCGAGTTCGTGGCCGTCCTGGTCGTGCTCTACCCGCGCAACTGGTTCGGAAGACGGAGGGCAGCATGAGGGCGGTATTCATCGGCGCGAGCGCCACCACGCAGGCTACGGCCCGCATGCTGCTGCAGCGCGGGCACGATGTCGTGATTATCGAAATCGATTCGAGCCGCATCGAAAGCGTTTCGGAAGGCTTGGACTGTGGCTATCTGCACGGCGATGGCAGCCGCCCGGCGCTGCTGCGCGAAGCCGACCCAGAACGCACCGACCTGCTGTACTGCCTGACCGATAACGACCAGGCCAACATTCTGGCGAGCCTGGTCGGGCGCACGCTGGGCTTCAAGCGCGTGGTATGCAAGCTCAAGAACGCCGAACTGATCCACCTTTGCATCGAACTCGGCCTGGAGGACACCGTCGTTCCAGCGCAGGCGTTCGGACGTCAGCTCGCCGAGATTTTCGAGGGGCAGGACCCGTTGGAGATCTCGGCCAAGATCCGCGGTGACGCGCGCATGTTCTCGTTCGTGGTGAAGAAGGGCGATGAGTGCACATTGAGCGAACTGCCGCTGCCACCGCGCACGCGCATCGTCTGCTTCTATCGCGAAGAGCAATTCAATCTGCCCGATGACACGACGAACCTGGCTCCGGGCGATGAAGTCGTGCTCATAACCGAAGCTGCCCAGGTCGATTCGCTGGTCAATCGCTGGGGTAGGGTCAGCAGCAACCGTCATTGAGATTGTTGGGCGCGTACCTGGGTCGCACGGTCAAGTGCGCCTGCCCGATCGGCCTTTCGCGGCATATTCGACTTTCACAGTCAATCCGGCAGTTGCCTTCTGACCAAGCGGGTGACAACTGCGAAGCGGCTGCGCAGCTTCAAGTGGCAGCCAACCACCGCTCAACTTTGGCGCGGGCGGGCAAGCCACTGGCGTGCACGACCTTGCCGTTGATCACTACACCTGGCGTGGACATCACGCCATAGCCAGCGATGTCGCGCGGCTTCTCGACCTTGCCGAGTGTGATCGCAACAGTCATTGGGTGGCGGTTCATGACCGACAGCGCCCGGTCTGAAGCGAGTGCTCAGCTGAGGTCGGGCAAGGTCGGTTGATGGCCGGCTGCGGGTACCCCGCCCGCCGATCTGATTGCCACATTGCCGACCGCGAGCCTGTAGCTCCAACAACTGCAACGGAGCATGCGGATCCAAGAGTCGTGTGACCGGGTTCACAGACTTCTGCCGTCACCCGAAGTGCCCGGATGAACCGCCAAACTGC
>Ga0316188_10001420_pt1 | contig 11350 bp, 9 predicted proteins | sample Phiworburrow1_MG_FD_204933 | JGI IMG/M metagenome (GOLD analysis project Ga0316188, IMG submission 204933) | Coastal sediment microbial communities from Maine, United States - Phippsburg worm burrow 1 | ecosystem: Environmental > Aquatic > Marine > Coastal > Sediment | place: USA: Maine... | reverse complement strand
CAGAACAACCAGTGACAGTGCGAAAACGTTCAGGCCGGTACGGTGCAGGGTCAGGAAGTAGGCGAATTTTTCTTTGCTGGTCATTCTCGTATGATCTCTCCAGGAGATGAATGCCCCCGTGACTGGCGACATTCATCAGGGCCTCGTCCGGGCCGCTGCCTATGTATGCAAGCCCTTGCGAAATGCCGCCAGGTTCAGCTCGACGAACTTCACCGGTGCCAACTGGCGGATTGCCGTTTCACACTCCTCGGCGGAGCAGAAAAGTGCCTGCTGCCTGATGGCCAGCCCGAGCAGCACCAGGTTGGCGAGGACGGCGCTGCCAAGTTCGCGGGCGATTCCTGAGGCATCGATCCGTTGGCCTTCACCGGCCTGGTCCGCATTGACCAGAAGCTGTCCGTCTGCCTGCAGCAGTGGACGATGCACCGGCAGGTTTGCCTCCCAGAGAACCAGGCCGACATCCGCCTGGCCGGTGCGGATCAGCGGGCTTGCAAAAGCGCCGACCTTGATAGTGGAGAGCACCGTCCCACCTCTTTGGGCCATGCCGTGGGTCTCAGCCGTCAGCACCGGCATCTCCCGGTTCACTGCAGTCTGGGCAATCACCCGGGTAAGGAACAGTACGCCCTGGCCGCCGATGCCGCTGACGATCAACTGTTGCTTCATGCGCTCCCCTCCTCGCCGATGGCCTCGACCGGACAGACAGGAATGCAGACGCCACAACCGATGCAGCGATCCTGGTTGACCACTGCCTTGCCGCTGACAGGGTCCATCGACAGGGCCGGGCACTCGAAGGCCTCGACGCACTTACGGCAACCGACGCAACGCTCGTCGATACTGATCTTGAATGAGGGCTGGCCCGAGCGTACCGTGCGGTCCATGATGCAGCCATGGCGGGAGATCAGAACCGCCACTCCGCCGTCCGGGCGGCGGGTGTAGGTATCAGCCTGCCTCAATAGCGCCTTGAAATGCTCCTGGTCGTAAGGGTCGCAGACCTCGAGGAAGTCGACACCACTCGCTTTGACCAGGGGCTCGATGGCAACCGCCCGGGTCTGCTTACCCCCGGCCGCTATGCCCATATGCGGCACGGGTTGGCCGCCAGTCATGGCCGTGGTGGCATTGTCGAGAATGACAATGATGATCCGGGCCTGCTGGACGACCGCGTTGATCAGGGCCGGTATGCCGGCATGGAAAAAGGTCGAATCGCCGATGGTCACGACGATGGGCGGGACCTCGCCATCCTGCGCGTAGGCGTGGTAAAAGCCGACCCCCTGGCTGATACACGCCCCCATGCAGTGCACGGTGTTGACTGCGCCGAGGTTCATCCCCAGGGTGTAGCAGCCGATATCGGAGGGAAAGATCCCTTTCGGGAAACATGCCTTGATGTTGTAGAACGCGGCCCGATGAGGACAACCCGGGCAGAGCGAAGGGCGCTGGCCGCGGCGTTCGGTCGGCAACACCGCCGGCGGCGACAGATCAAGAAAGCTGGCCAGCACCTGATGGATAATGTCCGGGGTGAGTTCCCCTTCCCGCGGCACCGCCCCACTCTGCTTGCCGATCGTCCCGGGGTGGGCGAGCTGCAGTTCGATGACTGGATAGGTCTCTTCCAGGACCAGCACCCGATCATATGCTGTGAGCAGCTGGTGGCTGAAGTCCGGGTTCATCGGATACGGCATGATGACCTTGTACAGATCGCAGCAGCCGGAGAGGCCCAGTTCCTCGAGCAGGTCGACCAGGTGGCTGTAGACGATCCCGGAGGCAACCATGGCGAGTCGGGGGTGACTGCCGTCGCCAGGCGTCAGTTGCGGCTGCAGGTCAGGCTCGCTGGCGATGCTTGCCAGATGCTGGTTCAGTTTCCGATGCAAAGCGGGGAGGAAGGCGGGCGTGGCGGCCCAGCGGGTCGGGTCCTTCTGGAAATCGGCGACACGTTCCAATCGTTGTGGTTGTCGCCGAGCGACATTCTGCCGGGAATGGCAGATGCGGGTGGTGGGGCGCAGGACCACGTTGACTTCGTATTTTTCCGACAGGTCGAAGCCGACCGGAACCAGGTCTTTCGCTTCGGCCGGGCTCGCAGGATCGAGGACCGGCACCCGCGCCTGCAGGCAAAAAAGGCGAGTATCCTGCTCGTTCTGTGAACTGTGGGGGCCGGGGTCGTCGGCGACGATGGTCAGCATTCCCCCCTTGACGCCAAGATAGGCGGTTCTCATGAAAGGGTCGGCGGCGACGTTCAGCCCGACCTGTTTCATCACGGCGGCAGCGCGCTTGCCGGTGTAACTCGCCGCGAGTGCGACCTCGAAGGCGATCTTTTCGTTCACCGACCATTCGATGTGCAGCGGTTCCAGCGCCAGCCCGGCACGGTCGATGACCGCCTGGAGAATTTCCGTCGAAGGGGTTCCCGGGTAGGCGGCCGCGACCTGGCATCCCGCCTCGATCAGCCCCTGGCCGATCGCCTCGTTCCCCATCAGCAGTTGGGTGTCCTTCTCAGTCATTGGCTCTCTTCACTTGATGAAATTAAAGGGGGAACACCCCTGATCGTGCCGTTTATTTTCCCAGCAGCCCCTTCGGACGGACGAAGAGTACCGCCAGCAGGACGACGAACGCCACCACGTCTTTGTAGGCACTCGAAAGGTACCCGGCCGAAAGCGATTCGAGCAGTCCGAGGCCGATCCCGCCTAGGATCGCCCCTGGAAACGAACCGAAGCCACCGAGAATCGCAGCCGCGAAACCTTTCAAGCCGAGCAGCACGCCGACATCGTAATTCAGGGTGGTAATCGGGGTGATCAGGACCCCCGCCAGGCCACCGAGGGCGCCAGCAATAGCGTAGCTGGTCAGGCGCACACGTCCGGCCGGGATGCCGACTACGGCTGCTGCGGTCGGGTTGGAGGCCACCGCACGCATGGCGAGCCCGAGGGGGGTCCGATAGAAAAACCAGGTCAGCAGGACGATGGCACAGAGAGTCAGCAGCAAAATCCAGAGGGCCTGCGGCAGGACGCTGGCACCGAAAATCCGGATCGGCTCGTCCGGTGTCAGCGGCGGCAGTGCCATACGGTTCTTCCCCCAGATCAGCTTGATCAGGCCGCGCAAAATGATCGACAGACCGATGGTCAGGAAAATCAGCACCAGATGGTTTTCTGAACGGCAGGGCCGGAGACCGCAGCGTTCCACCAGCATGGCGACGAGGGCCACCCCCGCCACCGCCAGCAACAGGCCGGACGCCAACGGCACCCCCAAAACGAACAGGGCGGAGAACATCAGCATCCCTCCCAGGGTGATGAAATCGACCTGGACGAAATTGACGATCCCCATGGTGTTGTTGACGACACAGAAACCGATGGCGATCAGCGCATAGATAGAGCCGCTGGTCAGCCCGGCAAAAATGAATTGGAGGAGATCCTGGATTGACATGGCATGAGATTACCGGGCTGGTTTCACTTTGCCGGACATTCGCCAGGCCCCGAGAAATTAACCCGTATCCGTAATACTTACCCTAAAAGTTGCGCCTGCTCTTTTGACAGGCCAATGATTTCAAAAGGCTCTTCGCTCAGGGAAAACTTTTGCATGATTCTCAGGCGAAGGTCTCAGCAGTGCTTCCTTGACTCATGTCGAGTGATGCCTTGGAGCGAGGGGCCGCGTATGGCAAGAACGTATCAGATGCTTGATGCATTCTTTAATCATGTCTGCTCCCGGAGCTTGCGCTGTTGAAAGGTGCCCGTGCCGCCCTTGAGAAAGGTCAATTTATCAGAAACACCGATGAATAGGAAAGAATCAATTCCCTGCCGAATCTATCTGCTTGCGTGACTGAGGCGTCTGGCCTTTTGTCTTTCGGTGCCGGAAATATCGATACCCGCTGTCAGGGCAGAGAGCTCATAACGGTTAACCAGGCAGAACCATAGCCGCCGACCTAGCCCGGTCGCCTTGTTTTACCCCTGCAGATGGGAGCCCACAGATAAATAAAGCCCTGCAAAGGCTGTCTTGACACGCTGCTCCAGGATGAATAGACTTCGACAGGCTTTTGCTGACGGACTGCGCGCCGGGAAGGAGAGACAACCATGAACAGCTGTCCATGCGGTAGCGGCAGCGATTATGCCGCCTGCTGCGAGCCAATCATCACCGGGAAGAAGAAGGCTGTGACGGCGGAACAATTGATGCGGGCTCGCTATACAGCCCATGTCAAGGTTGAAGTCGACTTCCTCTACGACAGCACTCACCCTGATTATCGCGAGGGCTACGACCACAAGGGGACCCGGGTCTGGGCCGAGAAGTCCGAGTGGCATGGCCTCGAGATTGTCGGAACCACGCAGGGTGGCCCGAAGGATGAGCAGGGCGAAGTCGAGTTTCTCGCCCGCTTTCGCGACAAGGAAGGGTTGCGCAGTCATCACGAGCGCGGTCAGTTCAAGCGCAAGCGCGGGCGCTGGCTGTTCACCGAGGGCACCATGGTCAAGCCGCAGCCGCTGAGCGTGACCAAGATCGGTCGCAACGATCCCTGCACCTGCGGCAGCGGCCTCAAGTACAAGAAGTGCTGCGGGAAATAAGTCTCCTGTCGCCCTGCTCCATCAGCGGCCAATTCGCCCTTAGCAAGGGGGCCGCCCAAACCGGGGTTGCCCCCTTGCTCTTTGCTCTTTCAGAGCGGCCCGCAAGAGCACGCTGATTAAGCAGTGTTGAGACTGCCCTCCGCAAAAATCAAAGCGCCCCGGAATTTCCCGGGGCGCTTTGCGATCGCTCAGTTCTTTGTGATTCCCGTCGTGGGAACCTGTTTCGGATCACTCGACGACTGCGATCCAGATTTTATAGAACTTTAAATTGATAAGACTATCCTTGAGTGGCCCGGTGGTTCAGAGACTGGCATACGTCTTCCTCCTTTGCCTTCGAGGCACCTCGTTTTGCGTTTGAGGCGTAATTCAACTATAGCACAAAAGCGCCACCCTCAAATCGAAAAATCACACATTAATCTTCTCAGCCAGGAATTTTTCTTCGGTAAGCAGCTCCATTCACAGGTCGGCAGGGGGGAGGATGACCGGCCCTGTCGAGCGTGGCCCGCCAAGCTGACCCAACTGGACCAGAGCGTCGGCGACCTCGGTTTCGGAGAGGATGTGGCGCAGAGCGAGAATCTTGAGCAGCTGCGCCGCACGCTGGCGGACCTTGACGGCCCGGATCTCAGGATTGAAAGCGACCCGCGGGCCGGGCAGTATAGCAGCCAGAAAGGTCGCTTCAGCCGGGGTCAGAAGAGACACCGGCTTGCCGAAGTGGTAGCGGGTACCGTGCCCCATGCCGTAGACCAGCGGCCCGAGCTCGACCACGTTTAGGTAGAGTTCCAGGATCCGCCCCTTGGTCAGTTCCTGCTCCAGGCGCTGCGCGATCAGAATTTCTCGCAGTTTGCGCCGCAGTGATTTGTCGCGGGACAGGAACAGGTTCTTGGCCAACTGCTGGGTGATGGTCGAGGCGCCATGGGCCAGGCGCTTGCGCTTCAGGTCGTACTTGATTGCCTCCTTCAATGCTGGCACGTCGATGCCGCTGTGCTCGTAGAAGTTGGCGTCCTCGGCGACGATCACCGCCCATGTGAGTTCGCCCGGCATAGTATCCAAGGGCGCCCAGTACGGGTTTTTCGGCCCGACCAGCAAGGGGTGCATTACGCCCTGCCAGTCGGGAACCTCGATGGTCAACGTGGCGCTGCGATCCTTGAGCGTCGCGACGTCGGGCAGGTCCCAGTAGAGCCAGCTCGTCAGGATCCCGCCGAATAAAACCAGGGCGGCCAGCAGCAGGAGAGCGTATCGCAGCAGCCCCTCCGGCCGTCGCCACAGCTTGGTGAACGATTTGCGGTCGAGTTTCATCCCCTTGTTTTCCTGTGCCAGGCACGCTGTCAACATGGCAGGCCGCTGGTGCGCTCAATAGCAGTGTAAAGAACTTACCGCTGATAGCAAGCGGTGCTTTCCCATGGCGCGCTATGCTGTGCGCCGATTTGTGGTTGCTATCTGCCCGGAAAAATCTAAGATGATAGTTGTTCGCTGGCAAAGGAGGACAAGATGACCCAGCAGCGGCTCTACCATATCGGCTTCGGTCGGGGAGATCTTGACAGCGCCCCGCCGACCGCCGCCCTGCTCTGCGGTGATCCGGAGCGGGCGCGACGCATCGCCAGAGACACCGACGGCGTGACCTGCCTGGCGACACTCTCGGAGAACCGGGGGCTGCACAGCTATCTGTGCCGAATGGCTAGCGGCCGGCCCTTCCTCGCCTCGACCAGCGGCATGGGGGCGCCGTCGCTGTCGATCGTTGTCAACGAACTGGTTGCCGTCGGTATGCAGACCGTCATCAGGGTCGGGACCAGCGGCGGCATCGCCGAACCGGTCAAGGCCGGCGACCTGGTGATCTCGAGCGCTGCGCTCTGCCGCCAGGGCGCCGCGCAGGATATCGCCCCGGCAGATTACCCGGCCGCCGCCGATCCTTTCCTCACGGTGGCGCTGGCCGAGGCAGCTGAGCATCTCGGCATCCGAGCCCATCTTGGTGTCACGGCGAGCGTCGACACCTTTTACGAGGGGCAGGAGCGCAGCGACTCGGCCAACCCGCACCTGCTGCGCACCCTGCAAGGTGTTACCGAAGAGTACCGGCAGCTGCAGATCCTCAATTACGAGATGGAGGCCGGAACTCTGTTCAAGATGGGCCTGGTCTACGGTTTTGCGGCGGGCTGCATCTGCGCGGTGCTGGCCGAACGCCTGGTGACCGAGGCTGTCGATTTGGACGTCAAGCAACGCGCAGAGCGGGATGCCGTGCGGGTGGCGCTGGCGGCTCTCGAAGCTTTGGCGGGCGCCTGAATCGCGAAACAGGGTCACTGCACCCGATACCGAATCGGAAGATCCACCCGGAAAGACATAACCTCTCTACTCAACACTTGCCAATGGCGGCGGCATGCCCCGCTCATGCAAAGCGCCCCGACCCTGATTTCGGCTTTCCCCAAGAGTTTTTTTGCTTTATCTTCGAGCGGAAATTGAGCAAACTGCGGTTCCGTGAAACCCTCCCGCCTTTGCCGGAAAGGCTCCGAAGATGATTGCAACCGAGCAGCGCCCGATGCTGCGTTTTCTGATTGTCCAGACCACGGCTTCAGTGGTCGGTCTGCAGTGCTGGATGATCCTGTTCAACAACTTCGCCGTGGAAGTCGCTGGCCTCGATGGCCTGCAGATCGGGATCATCGGTTCGGTACGAGAAATCCCGGGGTTCTTGGCGCTGCTGGCGGTTTTCGTCATGCTGGTGATCAGGGAGCATCGGCTCTCGGCCCTTTCCATCGTCTTTCTCGGTGCAGGTACCGCTCTGACCGGGATGTTCCCCAGCTTTACAGGCCTGGTGATCACTACGCTGATCATGAGCTTCGGTTTCCACTATTACGAGACCACCAACCAGTCGCTGACCCTGCAGTATTTCAACACCGCGACCTCGCCGCTGATCTTCGGCCGGTTGCGCAGCCTGGCTGCGGCGACCAGCATCGTGGTCGCCCTGCTGCTGTTCCTGATGGGCCTGGCGTTCAGTTACCGGGTCATGTTCCTGACCGTCGGAAGCCTGGTGGCCGCCGCCGGTATCTGGGGGCTGCTACAGGATCCAACCCACAAGGAGGTGCCGCCCCAGCATCGCAGGATGATCTTCCGGCGCAGGTACTTCCTCTATTACTTTCTCACCTTCATGGCCGGTGCACGACGCCAGATCTTCGTCGCCTTTTCGGTGTACCTGCTGGTCAAGGTCTTTGAGTGTTCGGTGACCGAGATCACCCTGCTGTTCGTCGTCAACAATGCTGTCAACTACGTGTTGAGCCCCGCCATCGGCCGGGCCATCGTCCGCTTTGGCGAGCGCCGGGTTCTGTCCCTGGAATACGGCGGCCTAATCGGCGTCTTCCTGGTCTATGCCTTCACCGGCTCGAAGCTGATCGCGGTCGCCATGTACATCCTCGATCACATCCTGTTCAATTTCTCCATCGCCATCCGCACCTATTTCCAGAAGGTTGCAGATCCCAAGGATATTGCTCCGAGCATGGCGGTCGGCTTCACCATCAATCACATCGCCGCCGTGGTCATGCCGGCCATCGGTGGAGCGCTCTGGATGGTCGACTATCGCATCCCCTTCGTCGCTGGCGCCGTGCTCAGCCTGGTCTCCCTGCTGGCAGTGCAGCGTATCCCGCGACCCGCCTAGAGGAACTGATAACCAGCCGTGAAGACTTAAACTCAGATTTTTTTGAGCGTCGCCCTGCTTCGCTTCGGTGACCATGTGAAAAGAATTGACCGCACGCGTGAACAGGTGAATATGCTTTACGAATGATTTGCAAAACTTGCTGGCATTCACCTACCCGCAACGGCTCGATCATCATGCACGCCAACGGCCACTTGGCCGTTTCTCATGAGCCGACTAACAGATAATTTTAATTTTTAGTTGCATTGACACTGGCAAATCCGCCGGTAAACTTAAGTCAAACAGTGGCGAAATAAGCCAGCATGGAGCACGTAAAAAGCCTGCGAGCGACCAATGGCAAAACCTGACGGCAATGCCAGGCCGCCCAGACAGGACCTGAATCAAGCGGCAGAACTACTTTAACAGGTAGCAGATGCAGCAGCTGCTTTAAAAAACAGTCGATTCAGGGTAGCTCAGCGGCCATTTCGTCACTGTTGTTTTTTGTGCCGCACACAAGCGACAGGCGACCGCCTGGTCGCCTGTTTACTGACCGCTGACCGGTCAGTGGTCCAAGCTCCGCGGCAAAGGCCAGATTGCTGCAAGAGCGGTCCCAAGCCTTAAGCCATGCTTCTGGACATGGCTCTTCCCTCCGTGTAACATCCGACAACCCCACAAGGAAGGACAAGCAATTATGGCAGGACCGCTTAGCCATATTCGTGTGCTGGACCTCAGCCGGGTTCTGGCCGGTCCCTGGGCAGGACAGACTCTGGCTGACCTTGGCGCAGAGGTCATCAAGGTCGAACGACCGGACGGCGGGGACGACACCCGCAGCTGGGGCCCGCCGTTTCTCACCGACGACTCAGGACAACCGACCGCCGATGCGGCTTACTTTCTTTCCACCAACCGGGGCAAGAAATCGGTCTCGATTGATTTTACGTGTCCGGCCGGACGCGAACTTATCTGCCGGCTGGCAGAGCGGAGCGACATCCTGCTGGAAAATTTCAAGGTCGGTGGATTGGCCAAATATGGCCTTGATTATGCGTCCCTAAAGCAGGTCAACTCGCGGCTGATCTACTGCTCGATTACCGGTTTTGGCCAGACTGGGCCCTATCGAGAACGGGCCGGATACGATTTTTTGATTCAGGGCATGGGCGGGCTGATGAGTGTCACCGGTGAACCCGCCGGCGAGCCGATGAAGGTGGGTGTGGCGATTATTGATGTCATGACGGGCATGTACGCCAGCACCTCGGTACTGGCCGCCCTCGCCCATCGCGATCGGACCGGCGAAGGACAGCATATCGACCTGTCTCTGCTTGATGTGCAGGTCGCGACCCTGGCCAACCAGGCGATGAACTACCTGGTCAGCGGCTGTGTCCCGCAAAGGCTCGGCAACGCCCACCCGAATATCGTTCCCTACCAGGCCCTGGCAACTGCCGACGGGCATATCATCCTGACGGTCGGCAACGATGGCCAGTTTCGCAAACTCTGCAGCATCGCCGGTTGTACCGAGCTGGCCGAGGACCCACGTTTTGCCAGCAACGCGACCCGGGTCGCGAACCGCAAGGTGTTGATTCCGCTCCTGGAGAAGGCCCTGAAGCAGCGCAACAGCACGGAGTGGGTCTCACTGATGGAGGCGGCGGGGGTGCCCTGCGGCCCGATCAACAACATTGCCGAGGTCTTTGCCGACCCTCAGGTCAAGAGCCGGCAGATGCGCATTGAACTGGACCACCGGAACGCCGGCAAGGTTCCGCTGGTCGGTAGTCCGATGAAATTTTCGCAGACGCCGGTGGCATATTGCCAGGCGCCGCCCACGCTTGGCGAGCACAATGCCGAGATTCTTGGCCAGGTCCTTGGTCTCTCCGAGCAGCAATGCCTGGATCTCAGCGCCCAGGGAATTGTCGGCCCCGGCCCATCTGCAACGAAATGATGTGCAACTGGGGCCGGCCATTTGAGGTTGGCTTGCAACCTGGCAGTTTTCAAATCAACGCCTCACAAAAATAAACCCGCAGGCGGAAACATCCGCCTGGCGGGTTTATTGTCTAGGCCCTTGGCGTCGGCGGCATGCCCGGCGGCCTTTACCTCCCACATCGAAAAATCAATGCAGTCCATCGCCCGTGGTTCAGGGCCGCGGCCGGAAAGGGTTGATTTTGAAACATGCGTCCTTGGCATGCACCGCCGAATTTTGCGGGACCAGGTGCCAGATTTCGGGGAAGATGCCGATCGGCTCAGAGACGATGGCGCGGGCTTCGGTTCCGAAGCGGGCCCGCAGGTCCGGGTTCAATTGGCACACGGCTTCGATGTCCTTGCTGTAGTAGAGTGTCGGGGCATCACCGTCGCTCGCGTAGCGCACCGCGTAGAGATCCTTGCCGTTGGTGACCCCGACTGTCATCCAGAGCGACTCCTCAATCCCCTGTTTGCGGGCGGTTTCCTCGACGAAGCCGGCCATTCTCGCCAATCCCTGCAGCGGGTCGTGTTCGAGACCGAAGGTCAGGGCGAGAAAGAACATGACCTCCGAATCGGTGGTGCCGAGGATGTTGGGAAACAGCGCAGGGTCTACGGCCATCAGCAGGTCCCGGCGTATTTTCTCGACCTCGAAGATCTCGCCGTTGTGTACGAACAGCCAGTTTTTGTAACGGAAGGGGTGGCAGTTGGTCTCCTGAACCGTGGCCTGCGATGTTGCCCGGACGTGTGCCACGAACAGGGGAGACCTGATGTGGGCGGCAATGTCGCGCAGGTTGAAATCGTTCCAGGCGGGACGAATGCTGCGGAAGATCCCCGGATACTTGGCTTCGGCGTACCAACCGACCCCGAAACCATCGCCGTTGGTGGGGGTTTCGGCTGATTTAGAACACATGCTCTGATCGATCAGGTTGTGCTTCGCCTTGAACAACAGGTCTTCGAGCAGGATCGACTGCCCCGTATACGCCATCCATCGACACATAACGCGAATTCCTTTGCCAATCAGGGTTAACGGTCAGAACCCGCTGCAATCCAGCACCTGTTTTGCCGCAAATTCTCTCCGCTGTCATGTAACGTGCCATTGTATTAATGACACATTATATCTCGTGAATCCGTCTCGTCCCGGCTACAGTTTAAAATTCCGATATGTGGTTAGATCTTGAACCTTGATGTCTAGACATGATGAGGGGGAATGAAAGGGGTGCTCTTTGCGAGGGCCCCTTTTGAGTGGTCAGCTCTGCGAAACTACCGG
>Ga0316188_10001419_pt1 | contig 11351 bp, 11 predicted proteins | sample Phiworburrow1_MG_FD_204933 | JGI IMG/M metagenome (GOLD analysis project Ga0316188, IMG submission 204933) | Coastal sediment microbial communities from Maine, United States - Phippsburg worm burrow 1 | ecosystem: Environmental > Aquatic > Marine > Coastal > Sediment | place: USA: Maine... | reverse complement strand
TCCGACCTCGGGCTCGCCGACGATCGTGTCGAACACCATGACCCGGTCGGCCTCCGCAACGACCTCCAGCGCGACGACATGCGACCAGATCCGATCTGAACGCTCGCCACGATCGCTCAACGAACGTCGGAGGTTGCGCATGTGCCGCCGCATCTCGGGCTTGCCTTCCACGAGCGGCGTTCGGTCGGCCATCGGGGCGGAGCGTACAGTGGTCGACGATGAGCGATCAGCCGCCACTCCCCGACGCCAACGCCGTCGCCTTCGATTCGAAGCACTTCCGCACGGTGCTCGGCCACTTCCCGACCGGGGTGACCGTGATCACGGGCATGGCGGAGGGGGATCGGCCGCACGGCTTCACGATCGGATCGTTCACATCGGTGTCGCTCGACCCGCCGCTGGTCGGCTTCCTTCCACAGGTCGACTCCGAGACGTGGGCCTTGATGGCCGATGCCGGAAGCTTCTGTGTCAACGTGCTCAGTGACAAGCAGAGCGACCTCTGCTGGAAGTTCGCGAAGAGCGGCACCGAGTCGACCCGCTTCGACGGCGTCCAATGGCACACGGCCCCGTCGGGTGCGCCGGTGCTCGAGCGGGCCGTGGCATGGATCGACTGCGAGGTCGAGCACGTCTACGAGATGGGCGACCACTACTTCGTGCTCGGCCGGGTCACATCGCTCGACGCCGACGCCGACCACGACGGGCTGCCACCGCAGCCGCTGGTGTTCTACCGGGGCACCATCGGTGGGTTCTCGGCCGAGGGCTGACACCGCCGACACGACGACGACCCGAGCCGGATTTCGCGCCGACGGCGAGAGACTGTGGAGATGAACCCGATCGATCGACGCACCCCACTTGCCGCTGGGCTCGACACGTTCGCCGTGGTGCTGTTCGTCGCCATCGGCCGCCGGGAACACGAAGAGGACTCGGCGATCACCGGCCTGATCAACACCGCCGCGCCATTTCTCATCGCGTTGGCGATCGGCTGGCTGGTGACGCGGGCCTGGAAGCGACCGACCGAGCTTCGGACCGGAGTCGCCATCTGGGCGATCGTGGTGGCCGCCGGCATGCTGCTACGTCACTTCGTGTTCGACGACGGAACGGCGACCGCGTTCATCATCGTGGCAACGCTGTTCCTCGGATTCTTCATCGTCGGATGGCGCGTCGCGTTCGCGGCGATCGAGCGACGCCGCACCACCGTTACATCCGGGGTCTGACCCCGGACGTAACGATCGGACGCAACGGTCAGAGGCCGGGCGACACGTTCGAGCCGTGTGACGTCCAGTAGGCGTTGAGCGCGCCCTGGATGCGGACGTACCAGATCAGGTTGCCGATCAGCGGCAGCAGGAACCAGAGACCCCAGATCGTGGTGATCGGAGGCTCCTTGCCGTCGTCGCGGTACATCTGCTCGACCTCGGACGCCATCAGGAACATCGTCACCGGCGAGATGAGCAGCGTGATGAAGAGATAGGCCACGCCGCCGAGGCCAGTGGCTCGACGACGCTTGAGTTCGTCGCCGTTCTGGAACGACCACACGAGGGTCCAGATGCCGAACGTGACGATCGACAGCAGGATCACCAGCAGTGCCGAGCGAGGTTTGCCGAGTGGACCAGACGCCCCTGGAGGCGGAGGGGGCGGGGTGGGGACGGGTGGATTCATCGGTGGCGGCGTGTCGCTCATGACCCCAAACGTAGACCCCTGCGTCGATCCGACCCGGCGACCCTGTCGGCGCGTCGACGACGGCTCCGGCGCGGCGTGCCCGACGGACTCGCGAGTGGGGTCGGACACCACTCACGATCCGGATCGCGATCACGGCGTCAGCAGGCTCAGGACGTCGTCGCACACCGAATCGAAGAGGGCATCGACGTCGTCGAGCCAGTCGAGATGATGGTTCGCTTCGAGGCTGACGAAGCCGTGGAGCTGCGACCACGCACCGATCGCGCGTGCGCGCATCCGGGGCGACCACGTCCCGATGTCGCTGCTCTCCTGGCCGAGCAGTTCCGCGAGCGCCTCGATCATCGGGGCCATGACGCCGACCTGAGCACCGACGGTCGGGCCGCCAGGTGGCGCGACGTAGCCGGGCAGGACGTCGGTGAACACCAGCGTGAATCGCGCCGGGTGCCGGGTGGCGAAGCGCCGGTACCCCGCCATCGCCTGGCGAGCCCGAACCTCCGGTGGAGCGTCGACGTCGACCTCTCGCGACACCTCGAAGGCCATCTGCGCGTAGATCTCGACGATCAGCTCGGTGTGGAGCGCATCGAGGCTGTCGAAGTACGTGTACAGGGTCGACGGGCTCACGCCGACCGCGCGGGCGAGCGCTCGCCAGTTGACCGCTGACGGACCGCCCTCGTCGAGTTGGCCGAGCGCCGCGTCGAGCACGTCGCGACGGAGTGCCCGTTGCTGTTGCTCCCTGCGGGTCGGTGTCGACACCCCCGCCACGATACTGCGTGATTCGGATGCTGTTCGACATTCGAACACTGTGACGGATGTCCCGTTGACCCCATGGTTCGGTCGTCGTAACTTGAACACTGTTCGAATCACGAATGTTGTTCATACCGGAGGAATCGTCATGTCGGAATCCACGACAAGCAACCAGAGGGACCAACGCCACGCGGTGCTCGGCGCAGGGCCCGTCGGGCGCGCCATCGTCGCCGAACTCGTCGGTCGGGGCATCACCCCGACGATCGTCTCAAGATCGGGCACCACCGTGCCGGGCGCAACCACGAGGCGGGCCGACATCACCGACGCGAGCCAACTCGCCGCGGCAATCGACGGCGCCGACGTCGTCCACCAGTGCGCACAACCCGCCTACCACCGCTGGCAGGAGGAGTTCCCGTCACTCCAGGCCGGCGTCGTCGAGGCCGTGTCGAACTCGGGAGCAGTACTCGTGGTGGTCGAGAATCTCTACGGCTACGGGCCCGTCGACGGGTCGCTGACCGAAACGCTGCCGATGTCGGCCACCACGAAGAAGGGGGCGGTTCGCGCCCGCATGTACCTCGACCTCGTCGAAGCCCACCAGGCGGGCCGGATCCGGATGGTCGTCGCGAGGGCATCGGACTTCTACGGGCCCCACGTCGAGGGTTCGGCGTTCGGCGAACGCTTCGTCTCCCAGGTCGCCGCGGGCAAGAAGGTCGACATCGTCGGCGACCCCGAGGCCCTCCACTCGGTCACGTTCGTCCCCGACCTCGCCGGTGCGATGGTCCGCCTCGCCCGGGAGCCCGACGCATGGGGTCGCGCCTGGCACGTCCCGAACGCCCCAGCGGTCACACAGCGCGAACTCGTCGAGTTGGCGGCTCACGCTGCCGGGACACACCCGACGATTCGCCGTGTCGCTCGATGGCAGCTCAGGGCCCTCGGACTGTTCTCGGCACCGATGCGCGAAACCGTCGAGATGACCTACGAGTTCGAGCACGACTTCGTCGTCGACCACAGCGACTACGCCGCTCACTTCGGTGATCACGCGACACCGTTGGCGGCGGCATTCGCCATCACGATGGAGCGCAACAGTGCGACAGACCTTGCATCAGCGATCTGACCCTCGATGCAAGGTCCCTGTTGCTCGGTCAGAGGGTGTTGGTGATCGCGCCGGTCTCGGCACCTTGGACGAGCTTGGCGTACTTGCCGAGCACGCCGGTGGTGTAGCGCGGCGGGTTCGGCGTCCAACCGTTCATCCGGTTGGCGAGCTCTGCGTTGTCGACCAACAGATCGAGCGACTTCGTCGGCACGTCGATGCGGACGAGGTCGCCGTCGTGGACGTATGCGATCGGACCGCCGTCGGCCGCCTCGGGAGCCACGTGGCCGATGCAGAATCCCCACGTACCGCCGGAGAAGCGGCCATCGGTGATCAGCGCACAATCCGAGCCGCGCCCCGCACCCTTGAGCGCTCCGGTGATGGCGAGCATCTCGCGCATTCCCGGGCCGCCCTTCGGGCCTTCGTACCGGATCACGATGACCGTGCCCGGCTGGATCGACCCCGCCATGATCGCCTCCATCGCGAACGACTCGTCGTCGAACACACGGGCCGGACCCTCGAAGTGCATCTGCGCGTCGGACAGCCCGGCGACCTTGACGACGGCACCCTTCGGGGCGAGCGTGCCGGTGAGGATGTTGATGCCCCCGGCCTGGTGGATCGGCGCATCGAGCGGGTGCACGACCACGCCGTCGGCTGCCGGCGGATCGATCTCCGCGAGATTCTCGGCCATGGTCTTGCCCGTGACCGTCATGACGTCACCGTGCAGCAGGCCGGCGTCGAGGAGCATCTTCAGCACGACGGGCACGCCGCCGACCCGGTCGAGATCGCTCATGTGGAACTTGCCGCCCGGCTTCATGTCGGCGATGTGCGGCACCTTGTCGGCGATGCGGTTGAAGTCGTCGAGATCGAGTTCGACCCGTGCTTCGTTGGCGAGGGCCAAGAGGTGCAGGACGGCGTTGGTCGAGCCTCCGAGTGCCGACGTCAGCGCGATCGCGTTCTCGAAGGCCTCCTTCGTCATGATCTTGCGAGGCGTGATGCCGAGTCGCAACAGGTTGACCACCGCAGCACCGGCGCGCTCGGCGTCACCCTCGCGGCGACCGTCGATGGCCGGAGGTGAGGCGGTACCCGGCAGGCTCATACCGAGCGCTTCGGCGATCGAACTCATCGTGTTGGCGGTGAACATTCCGCCACACGCACCCTCACCGGGACACGCCCGCGATTCGATCTCGTGGAGTTCCTCCTCGCTCATCGTGCCGGCGGCGCACGCACCGACGGCCTCGAACACGCTCGTGATGTCGAGCGCCGTCCCGTTGTACTCGCCCGGCATCGTCGAGCCGTTGTAGACGAACACGCTCGCCAGGTCTAGGCGAGCGGCCGCCATCAACATGCCGGGGATCGACTTGTCGCAGCCTGCGAGGCCCACGAACCCGTCGAAGCGTTCTGCGTGCATCACCGTCTCGACCGAATCGCAGATGACCTCACGCGACACCAGCGACGCCCGCATGCCCTCGTGGCCCATCGAGATGCCGTCGCTGACGGTGATCGTGCCGAACTCGAGTGGGAAGCCGCCGGCCTCGCGCACGCCGACCTTGGCGTGCTCGGCGAGCTTGCGCAGCGTCATGTTGCACGGTGTGACCTCGTTCCACGACGAGGCGATCGCCACCTGCGGCTTCTCCCAGTCGGCGTCACCCATGCCGACGGCGCGCAACATCGCCCGCGACGGTGCCTTCTGCATGCCGTCGGTGACGTCCCGCGACCGCGGCTTGACGTCGACCGGCGTGTCGATCGGGCTGTCGTTGTTGTTCGAGCTCATGGCTCGCAGAGTAGTGCTGCCCCGTCGCGGCCAGCCTGGTGCTCCGCGCACCCTGGTGCACGACCGGACGGTCGATGCCACAATGGCCCCGATGGCAGAGGTGCGGGAGACCAAGTTGCCGGGCGTCGGCGTACGTCACGAGTTCACGACCGAGGACGGCGCAGACATCGGCGTGCTCGTCCACCACGACGGTCGACGTGAGATCCTCGTGTACGACTCGGACGATCCGGATGCCTGCTCCTCACTCGTGAGCCTGTCGGCGGCCGACACGCGGACGGTGTCGGAACTGCTCGGGGCGAGCCGGGTCACCGAAGCGGTCACCGCTGTTCAGCAGGAGATCGAGGGCCTCGCCATCGAGTGGATCGAGTTGACCCCCAGCTCGCCCGCATCGAACGCGACGATCGGCGACGGGATGTACCGCACGAAGACCGGCTCGTCGATCGTCGCCGTCATCCGCGACGGCCAGTCGATCCCCGCACCCGGCCCCGAGTTCGGGCTGCTCGCGGGCGACGTGATCGTGGCCGTCGGCACCACCGACGGCCTGGCCGCCATGCGCGAACTCGTTCGCCCCTGACGGTCGGATGTTGATCGCCGCCGGTTCCTCAGACGTCGCATTGGCGTTCGTCGAGATCGGTGCGCTCGTGCTCGGCCTCGCGTTGTTGTCACGCCTGGCCGGCCGCTTCGGGATCACCGCGATCCCGTTGTATCTGCTGGCAGGTCTCGCGATGGGCGAAGGCGGCGTCGTGCAACTCGACGTCACGCTCGAGTTCTTCGAGATCGCCGCCGAGATCGGTGTCCTGCTGTTGTTGTTCGCGCTCGGGTTGGAGTACTCCGAGGGCGAGCTGCGAAGCGGTCTGCGATCGGGATTGACCCCGGGCGTGGTCGACATGGCGCTCAACGCGACGCCGGGGGTTGCGCTGGGACTGATCCTCGGATGGGACCCGCTGGCGGCCGTTCTGTTGGGCGGCGTCACGTGGATCACGTCATCAGGGGTCGTGTCGAAGGTCCTGTCCGACCTCGGTCGCCTGGGCTTCCGCGAGACGCCGGCGGTCCTGAATCTGCTCGTGATCGAAGACCTGGCCATGGCCGTCTATCTCCCGGTGGTGGCGGCGCTGATCGTGGGCGGCACGGTGGAGGCGACGATCACGAGCGTCGCGATCGCACTGGCCGCGGTCACGGTCATCCTCCTCGCGGCGCTGCGCTATGGGCGTCGACTGAGCGATCTGGTCGCAGGCGGGTCGGACGAGACGTTTCTGTTGACGGTGTTCGGCATCACGCTGCTCGTCGCCGGCGTGGCCCAGCGGCTCGAGGTGTCGGGCGCGATCGGTGCATTCCTCGTGGGCCTCGCGCTGTCGGGCAAGGCCGAGCGCCGTGCCAACGTACTGATCTCACCATTGCGCGACCTGTTCGCAGCGATGTTCTTCCTGTTCTTCTCGTTCCAGATCGACCCGGCCGACCTCGTCGCCGTCCTCGGGCCGGCGATCGCGCTGGCCTCGGTGACCGTGTTCACCAAGGTGGCGACGGGTTGGTATGCAGCGGGACGCATGGGCGTCGGGTCGAAGGCCCGCATGCGAGCCGGCACGGTGATGATCGCGCGGGGCGAGTTCTCGATCGTGATCGCCGCGCTCGGATCGAGCCTGGTCGACGGCCCCGACCTCGGGGCGCTGGCGGCCGGCTATGTGTTGATCACCGCGGTCGTCGGTCCGCTGGCCTCGAAGTTCTCCGACCGGATCCCCATCCCGGGCAGACTCGCCGCCCGACCTGTTCCATCCGGTGTCTGACCCCGCCCACTGGTTACGCCGGTGCCTGGCACCGGCGTAACCAGTGCTGGGCCCGGATGTAACGCTCAGTGCTTGACCATGACGTGCTTGACCTCGGTGTAGGCCTCGACCGCGTACATCGACATGTCCTTGCCGTAGCCCGACTGCTTGAAGCCGCCGTGCGGCATCTCCGACACGATCGGGATGTGATCGTTGACCCACACCGCACCGAACTGCAACGCCTTGCTCATGCGCATGGCTCGGCCGACATCGGACGTCCAGACGCTCGCGGCCAGGCCGTAGTCGACGTCGTTGGCCATCGCCAGCGCCGTCTCCTCGTCGGCGGCCGGCTGCACCGTCACGACGGGGCCGAACACCTCGCGTTGGATGATCTCCGACGACTGGCCGGGACCCACCACGACGGTCGGCTCGTAGAAGTACCCCGCGCCCGGCCGCACCGATCCCCCGACTGTGACCTCGGCACCGGCCTCACGTGCACGGTCGACGAAACCGGCGACCCGCGAACGATGGACGTCGGAGATCACCGGCCCCATGTCCGTGTCGTCCGACATCGGATCGCCCATCTTGATGGTGCCCACCGCATCGCTCAACTGGTTCACGAACTCGTCGTGCACGCCCGCGCCGGCGATCACCCGGCACGGTGCCGTGCAGTCCTGCCCGGAGTTGTAGAACGCCATGCCCTTCAAGTTCTCGACGACCGCCGCGATGTCGGCATCGTCGAACACGATGACGGGCGCCTTTCCGCCGAGCTCGAGGTGCACACGCTTGAGCGAGTCCGAAGCGGCACGCGCCACGGCCTTGCCCGCGCCGACGCTGCCGGTGATCGAGATCATGGCGATGTCAGGATGCTCGCTGAGCGCGGCACCGGCCACCGCACCTTGGCCACAGACCACGTTGAACACGCCCGCCGGCAGAACGTCAGCGGTCAGCTCCGCGAGTCGCAGCACGGAGTACGGCGTCAACTCGGATGGCTTGAGAACGACGGTATTCCCGGCGGCGAGCGCAGGGCCGAGCTTCCACGTGGCCATGTTGAGCGGATAGTTCCACGGGGTGATCGAGGCCACCACGCCGAGCGGGTCGCGGCGGATCATCGAGGTGTAGCCCGCCATGTACTCGCCGGCGGCCTTGCCCTCGAGGAAACGACACGACGACGCGAAGAAGCGCCAGTTGTCCTTCGTGAGATCCATCTCGAACTCGACGATCCCGACCGGCTTGCCCACGTTCTCGCACTCGATGCGCGACAACTCGTCGATGTTCTCGTCGACGATGTCGGCGACGCGATGCAGGATCTCGCTGCGTTCTCTCGGGGTCAGCGCGGCCCACGCGGGGAATGCGGCCGCGGCCGCTGACACCGCGGCATCGACATCGGCCGCATCACTCGCGGGTACCTCGCCGATCACCGCCCCGGTTGCCGGATTGACGACCGCGTCGGTCGCGCCGCTCCGCGCCGTACGCCAGTCGCCGCCGACGAAATTGGAGTTCAAGGAGGACAGATCGGAAGCCATGGTGCACAGATTGCCACGCCACGCGTCGCAATGTTGCGGCCGGATGAACGACGGTCGCGTTTGCTTGCCGACCACACGGCGCGATGTAACCTCCGTCACAAATGATCGAGGGACCGACGCGATTCAGGACGGAAGAGATGGGTCACCCGTGAACGACACCGTCATCCAGCTCGAGCACGTCCGCAAGTCCTTCGGGGACTTCGTGGCGGTCGAGCAGGCCAACTTCGGCATCCAACAGGGTGAGTTCTTCGCCATGCTCGGGCCGTCCGGCTGCGGCAAGACCACCACCTTGAAGATGATCGCCGGGTTCGAGCAGCCGACGTCGGGCAAGGTGCTGCTCAACGGCGTCGACGTGAGTCGGGTCCCTCCGTACAAGCGCAATGTCAACACCGTGTTCCAGCAGTACGCGCTCTTCCCGCACATGACGGTCGCCGAGAACGTGCGCTTCGGACCGAAGTCGAAGAAGATCGCCAAGAGCGAGTACGAGCCGAACGTGGCCCAGATGCTCGACGTGGTCCGTCTCGCAGAGTTCGCCGACCGCAAACCGACACAGCTGTCGGGTGGACAGCAGCAGCGTGTCGCACTCGCACGGGCGCTCGTCAACTTCCCGAGTGCGCTCCTGCTCGACGAGCCACTGGCGGCGCTCGACCTCAAACTCCGCGAGGCGATGCAGTTCGAGCTCAAGCGCATCCAGCGCGAGGTCGGGATCACGTTCGTGTTCGTGACCCACGACCAGGGCGAGGCACTCACGATGAGCGACCGCATCGCTGTGATGAGCGACGGTCGCGTCGAGCAGATCGGCACGCCGGAGGAGATCTACAACAGCCCGTCGACGTTGTTCGTCGCCGGCTTCATCGGTTCGGCGAACCTGCTTCCCGGCGACGTGGCCGGCACCGACGGCGACGACACCGTCGTCACGCTGACCGCCGGCCCGACCGTACGCGCCCGAACCGACATCGTCCGCCGCGTCGGCGACCCCGTGTCGGTGATGCTGCGCCCCGAGCGACTGACGGCGACGGCCGAGGCCCGCACCGACGGACGCTCGATCGAGGGCATCGTCGGCGACGTGGTCTTCCAGGGGGCGACCGCACGGATCGTCGTGCGCCTCGCCGACGACAGCGAGGTCATCGCCAGCGTGATCACCGGCACCGATCTGCCGTTCCTCCACCCCGGCAGCACGATCCATCTGTCGTGGGATCCGGGCAGCGCGTACATGCTCGCCGGATGGCCGCGGCGACCGGGAGCGACGGCAAGCGACATCGACACGCTCGAGGAACTCGCCGACTCGTAGTGAGCCGACGCGATCACACCCGACAACCAGCACCGGACAGACTGACAAGCGATCGACCGACAAGACAGCAAGAGGAAGCGAAACATGACGACCCAACGACCCACCCCGTTCAACAGCCCTCGCCGCGGCCTCACCCGCCGCCAGCTGCTCGCGCGCGCCGGCGCGCTCGGAGCAGCCGGGATCTCGCTGCCGGCATTCCTCGCTGCATGCGGCAGCAGTGACGGCGACAGCGGGTCGGCCGGTTCGACGCCGGCATCGGGAAGCACCAGCGGCACCTCCGGCGGAGGGGGCGGAAGCGGTTCGCTGTTCTTCGAGAACTGGCCCGCCTACATCGACCTGACCGAGGACGGCGCCACCGGCACCGTCGACCGCTTCATGGAGGCCACCGGGATCGACATGCGCTACACCGAGGCGTACAACGACAACACGGAGTACTTCGCGAAGATCCAGCCGATCCTCGGCCGGGGGGAGACGATCGATCCCGACATCATCGCCCCGACCGGATGGATGGCCGGTCGCCTGCTGACCCTCGGCTGGCTCGACAAGCTCCCGATCGACCAGGTGCCGAATGCCGCCAACCTGCGCGCCGACCTGCAGGGTGCCGCTTGGGATCCCACCGGCGAGTACTCACTCCCGTGGCAGACGGGCTTCGCGGGCATCGCCTACAACATCGATGTCACCGGCCGAGAGCTGACGAGCGTCGACGACCTGTTCGACCCCGAGTTCGCCGGCAAGGTCGGTGCACTCACCGAGATGCGCGACACCATCGGGCTGCTCCTGATGGCCGAGGGCGTGAACATCTCGACACTGACCAGCTTCGAGGAGGCGGCTCCCGCGTTCGAGCGCCTGGAGAAGGCGAAGGCCGACGGCCAGATCCGACGCTTCCACGGCAACGACTACTTCGACGACCTGTCGAACGGCAACTTCGCTGCGACCATCGGTTGGTCCGGCGACGTCGCAGGGCTCGCTCGCGACAACCCAGCCGTGCGGTTCGTGTTCCCGGAGTCCGGAGCCACCGCGTGGGCCGACACGATGGTCATCCCGAAGGGTGCAAAGAACGTCGACGCCGCCGCCCAGTGGATGAACTTCGTCTACGACCCCGCGCAGGCTGCGAAGATCACCGCCTCGGTCCAATACGTCTCTCCCGTCGACGGCGTGCAGGCCGAGCTCGAGAAGATCGATCCGAGCCTCGCCGAGGATCCGTTGCTGTTCCCCGACGAAGCGACACTCGCGCAGACGCAGACGTTCGCGCAGCTCTCAGAGGACGTCGAGGCCGAGTACGACGCCGCGTTCTCCTCGATCATCGGCGCCTGATGCGATGACCGCTGCGATGGTGCGCCGGGGGGTGAGGCGCCCCGAGAATCTCGGTCTCGGCGCGCTCGTCCTCGCCGGCGCGCTGTTGGCGGCGGTCGGCGCCCGCGTCATCTCCGGACCACTGGCAGCGCTTGCGCTCGCCCTCGTGTTCGCGAGCATCGTGATGCTCGTCGTCGTTGCG
>Ga0316188_10001418_pt1 | contig 11354 bp, 6 predicted proteins | sample Phiworburrow1_MG_FD_204933 | JGI IMG/M metagenome (GOLD analysis project Ga0316188, IMG submission 204933) | Coastal sediment microbial communities from Maine, United States - Phippsburg worm burrow 1 | ecosystem: Environmental > Aquatic > Marine > Coastal > Sediment | place: USA: Maine... | reverse complement strand
CAGTTTCTTAAAAAGAATTTTACAAAGTTCGGTGTTTTTATAAAATAAGACTTCATAATTATTCGCTAAGCATAAATTCAAACAATTTAAGATACGATACATATTCTTCTTTTAATGAAGTTATATAAGTTTCATCATCAAACTGAGCAGCGGTTTTTATAATTTGGTCATACATTAATAAACTTCTTTGAAGTTCGTCTTCAATCATACCAAAATAGGATTCGTCAAACTGACTATAGTAAGTTAAATTTTCCTGAAAAACCTTATTTAATTCAGCAATTAAAGTGCGAGCCTTTTCTTTTTCATTTAAAAGATAGTACAAATCTATATATGAAATAAGCATGCTGTAATGTCCAAATTTATTCACGGGCATTTTTTCTAATGAAATATCCAATATTTCTTTCGCTTTCTCATTTTGGCCTTCGCTAATTAAAACTCTTGCCAAACGCTCCATATTGTTTCTATATGTTACGGAGTTTTTTCTGGTTTCTGGATCTAAATAAATATTATCATCAGTAATATTTCGCCAATCCCAATTCATTACATTTTTGTACATGATGTCTGAATTTATTCGACCCATTTCAAAGAAATTACTTTGATTAGGTGTGTGTATAGGAACCAATTTAAAGGTCATTCCATCTAATTGTAAATAATCTTTCAACCAGATATATTCTTCTTTTGCCTGAGCACCACCTGTAAAGTATATTGGTTTTTGCCAATGGTTATTAGCTAAAATATCTAACATTAAAATTCTATTTTTGGTTAGTGAAGAACCAATTTCAATATCAATATAAGGGACAATAAGGGCTGAATCTTTTTGAGCCACTATGCCATTTTTTAAAACAGCTTCTTTGTCAACAGGTATTCTTATTTTTTTTGAAGGAAGTACTTTTTCATCGATACCATCATCATCTAAATCAAAGTAAGTTATGCTATTTTCACTTTCAATCCATTTCATAAAAAATTCAATATCAACAACCGAATCTTTAAGCTGAGGAAAATTCATTTCCTGAACTTCTTCAAAAAAGTAAGCAACATCAAGTGTTCCCCATTTGTATTTGTCGTGTGTTAATTGAGATGGAATTGGATCTGCTTCATATGTTTTTCGCTTCATTTGATCTATGTACCAATCAGTAGCAAAAAGGCTGGTATTAATCAATTTCATGTCAGTTCGGTAATTTTCTACTTCTTGTAAATACCAAAGCGGAAAAGTATCATTATCGCCAATTGTAAATAAAATAGCGTTTGGATCACAAGAATCTAAATAAGCTTTAGCATTTAAATGTGAAGTGTAACGATTTGACCGGTCGTGATCATTCCAATTTTCTGATGCCATTAATGTTGGAACAGCTAACAGAGCAATAATAGAAACTGAAATTGCCACCATTTTATGATTGGCAAATTCTTTTAATTTTTCGAATAAAGCCAATACGCCAAAACCAACCCAAATGGCAAAAATATAAAACGAACCTACAACAGCATAATCACGTTCACGCGGCTCAAATGGTTTAGGGTTTGTGTAAAATATGATTGCCAAGCCTGTAAAAGCGAAGAAAAGGAGCAGTATATAAAAATCGTTTTTATCTTTTTTAAAGTGAAAAACCAAGCCTATAATTCCTAAAATAAGGGGTAAGAAATAATAGGTATTTCTACCTTTATTGTTTTTCACATCTGAAGGTAAATTTGTTTGTGGGCCTAAACGCATTTCATCAATAAAATTGATTCCGCTCAACCAATTTCCGTTTTGAATATCCAACTGCCCTTGTTCATCGCTTTGTCTTCCAACAAAATTCCACATAAAATAGCGACCATACATATATCCAAATTGAAAATCGACCATAAATTTTATATTTTCAATAAAAGTGGGTCTTCTTTTGCTACTTTGTGGAATGCCTGCAATGGATTTATAATTTTTAATTACAGAAGCATCAGTACTTACCATTCTCGGGATAATTCCTTTGTGTTTGCTGCTCCAGTTTGGTAATGATTCTTTGTAGTTATTTACAATTACATAAGTATTTGTTTTAAAATCTTTTTCATATTTAGGTTTGTCATCTCTGCTAGGGTTGTCACTATCGGTTTCTCTGTTATAAATCAAAGAATAATAGGTGTCGTAAAAAACATTGGCATCACCGTATTGTTCGCGGTCGTAATAGGCTAATAACTCTCGGGCGCTTGACGGATTGTTTTCGTTTATTGTAGTGTTTGCATTGGCACGAATTGGCAGCATTAACCAAGATGAAAATCCAATCATAATAAACAAAACAGAAAGTACAATGGTATTGGCTTCAACCATTTGTTTTTTATGGGTATAATTAATTCCGAAGTAAAATAACGCAACTAATAAAATAGCAGCAATTATACTTCCTGAATTAAAAGGCAATCCAATTGAATTCACAAAAAACAATTCTAGGGCACTAAAATACTTTAATGTATATGGGAATAACATTTTAAATACAAACATCAATACAAAAACAGCCACGATATTGGCAATAATAAATTGTTTTGTATTTAAGTTTCGATATTTTTTGTAGATGTATAAAAACACAATAGAAGGAATTACCAATAAAGATAAAATATGAACTCCAAAAGATAAACCAACCACAAAACTTATAAGTAGTAGCCATTTATTTCCTTGAGGTTTGTCCATTTCGGCCTCCCATCGTATGCCTAACCAAAAAAGTAAAGCCATTAAAAATGAAGACATTGCATATACTTCGCCTTCAACAGCGCTAAACCAAAAACTATCAGAAAATGTATAAGTTAAAGCGCCAACTACACCACTTCCTAAAATAGCAATATATGAGCTTGAGGTTAATTCGTACGATTTTTCAACTAACTTTTTACCCAATGCAGTGATGGTCCAAAACATGAATAAAATAGTAAATGCACTTGCTAAAGCAGACATAAAGTTAACCATTTTAGCAATTTCCATTACATCAGTTGTAAACATAGCGAAAAATGCTCCCAACATTTGAAAAAGTGGAGCTCCTGGAGGATGTCCAACTTCTAATTTTACAGCTGTTGAAATATATTCTCCACAATCCCAATAACTAACCGTTGGCTCTAATGTTAGCGTGTAAGTTGCTAAGGCAATTGCAAATGTGGCCCATCCAATTAGAGAGTTCCATTTAGAAAAATTAAAAGAATTCATATAAAATTTTTTATCGCTGCGAATTTAATAAAATTAATTGTAAATAAGTTAACTATACGGTATTAGGAATGTTAATATACTACTAAAGCTATATAGTATCATAAATTTTTAAAAAAAAGAACAAAAATATTTGTTTGATTGAAACTTTACTCTAAATTTGCACCCGCAAAATGACCCATGGTGTAATGGTAGCACTCCGGTTTTTGGTATCGTCAGTCAAGGTTCGAGTCCTTGTGGGTCAACAAGCAAATTTAAAGAATCCTGTAAACATTATAGTTTGCGGGATTTTCTTTTTTTAAGATTCATTCTTATAAATATTTAGATTACCAGTATTTATGAATTCCTTATATGTTAAATTTAAATCATTTGGAAAAATTGGACTTATTTATACAATTATATATCCACACCATAGATTAGATGCAGTATTTAGCAGGATATTAGATTATTCAGTGTACTTGTGTTGTTGTATGATATATGGAACCACTTATGGGCAGTAAGTAAATTTAAAAAATCCTGTAAACATAGTAGTTTACGGGATTTTTTATATTTTAGCAAAATGGGCTAAAGAATTTAATTTAAAACTTTCTTAAATCAATAACCTAAAAAGTAGGTTATTGATTGATTTTAAAGAAACTTAAAATATCAAATTTTAAAAGTTACAACTGGCATTTTAGCGTGGTTGGCTAAATCTTCTCCAATACTTCCTGTAAAAAGATGTGCCAAACCTCTACGACCATGTGTATTCAATAAAATAACATCAGCATCAATAACTTTTGAGAAGTTTAATATCCCTGCTTCAACAGAAACATCATTATAAATATTAAGAGTGTAGTCTTTTAGATCAAAATCGTTTATAAAATTCCTAATAGCATCACTTGAATCTTTTGTGGTTTCAAAATTATGAATCGTATTAATTTTTAACAAGTGTAATTTAGCATTAAATATACCTGTAAAATCTAAAATATGTTGAAAAGCAACTCTAGCATCTAGATTAAAATTAGAAGCAAAAACAATATTTTCTATTTTAAAATCTGTAATTTCTTTTTTAATAACCAAAACAGGGACATCAGAATTTCTAACAACTTTTTCAGTATTTGACCCAACAAGCATTTCTTCAAGACCTGAAGTACCTTTGGATCCCATAACAATTAAGTCTACCTGCTGTTTTATACTTTCATCAATAATTCCATCATAGGCTTTGTGAAATAATACAGAATCTTCCATTTCAATTCCTTCAAAAAAAGGTGATTTTTTAAAGTTTTCAAACTTTTCATATGCTCTTTTTAAAAACAATAAAGATGTAGGTGTACTGCTTGATGATCCATAATTAGACGGGTCAATTACACCAGTAGGAAGCTCTAGCATGTGTAGTAAGAAAATCTTCGAATTGGTAAGTTTTGCAATTTTTACAGCTACTTTTGCAGCATATTCTGCTTGAACAGAAAAATCTATGGGAACTAATATTCTTTTCATAAACCGTGTTGAATTTTTTGTTAAGACAAATGTAAAGTTAATAATTTTAAATTAAAAAGAAGAATGATTTTTTACCATTTAAAAAAATGTTAGTATATTTGCAGCGAATTTGAAACAGTTTAGAGGATAGGAGGGGACAATGAGTCCCCTCTTTTTATACTAATACTACCATGGATAAAGAAAAAATTATAAATTTGTTGAACATTGCGCTTGAAGAGAATTCAGCATTGTTTTTGATTGAATTAAAATTTCTAGCAGACAATAAGATATATGTTGAAGTTGATGGGGATAATGGAGTGTCTTTACAGGAATGCATTAGAATTAGTAGAGAAATTGAGCATAATTTAGATAGAGAGGAAGAAGATTTTTCGTTAGAAGTAACCACACCGGATATTTCAAACCCCTTGAAAGTAAAAAGACAATATAAAAAAAACATCAATCGTACTTTAGAGGTAAAACTGAAAGACAATACTAAGATACAAGGCGTTCTTAAAAATGCACAGGAAGATTATATAGAGTTGGAGTGGAAAACACGAGAACCTAAAACTATAGGAAAAGGAAAAGTAACTGTTGTAAAAAACACAACAATACCATTTTCTGATATTAGAGAAGCAAAAGTGAAAATAATATTTTAATTAACAGAGTGCATGGAAAATATAGCATTAATTGAGTCATTTTCTGAATTTAAAGGAGATAAAAATATTGATAGAGTAACGCTTATGGCAATACTTGAAGAAGTTTTTAGAGCTGCTTTAAAAAGAAAATTCGGATCTGATGATAACTTCGACATTATTATAAATCCAGATAAAGGAGATTTAGAAATTTGGAGAAATAGAGTTGTTGTAGCTGATGGTATGTCAGAAGATGATAATGAAGAAATTGAACTTACTGAAGCACGTAAAATTGAACCGGATTTTGAAATTGGGGAAGATGTATCGGAAGAAGTAAAGTTGATTGATTTAGGAAGAAGAGCAATTTTAGCATTGCGTCAAAATTTGATTTCAAAAATTTATGAACACGATAGCACAAATACCTTCAAACATTTTAAAGAATTAGAAGGCGATATTTACAGCGCTGAAGTTCACCACATTCGTCATAACGCAGTTATTTTGTTAGATGATGATGGAAATGAAATTGTGTTGCCTAAAAGTGAACAAATTCGTTCAGACTATTTCCGCAAAGGAGATTCAGTTCGTGGAATAATTAAAACAGTAGAATTACGTGGTAACAAACCAGTAATTATTATGTCAAGAACCGCACCTGAATTTTTAATTAAATTATTTGAACAAGAAATACCTGAAGTATTCGATGGTTTAATTACCATTGAAAAAGTTGCCAGAATACCTGGCGAAAAAGCAAAAGTAGCTGTTGATTCTTACGATGATAGAATTGACCCAGTTGGAGCTTGTGTTGGTATGAAAGGTTCTCGTATTCACGGTATTGTTCGCGAATTAGGAAACGAAAATATTGATGTGTTAAACTACACAAAAAATACGCAACTTTTTATTGCAAGAGCTTTAAGTCCTGCAAAAGTGGTTTCAATGAAAATCCATGAAGAAGAAGGTAGAGAAGACGGTAAAAAAGGAAGAGTTGATGTGTTTTTATTGCCAGAAGAAGTTTCAAAAGCTATTGGTAAAAACGGAGTTAACATTCGTTTGGCATCACAATTAACAGGATACGAATTAGACGTTCAACGTGAAGGTGTTGAAATGGAGGATGATGTTGAATTAACTGAATTCTCAGATGAAATCGAAGCGTGGGTAATTCAAGAATTCAAGAATATAGGTTTAGATACTGCACGCAGCGTATTGGATAAAGATGTATCAGAACTTGTAAAATTAACGGATCTAGAAGAGGAAACTATTTTAGACGTTCAAAAAATATTAAGAGAAGAATTTGAAGATTGATCTTTAAAAATTCAAAAATAATAGGCTTAAAATTAATTATATGGCTGACGACAAAACATTGAGACTAAACAAAGTATTACGAGAATTAAACATTTCGTTGGATAGAGCTGTTGAGCATTTGGCTAGCAGTGGTTTTGACATTGATGCGAGACCAACAACAAAAATATCTAATGAAGAGTACAAAGTATTGTTGGATGGTTTTCAAACTGATAGAACTAAAAAAGCAGCTTCAAAAGAAGTAGGCGAAGAAAAGCGTAAAGAGAAAGAAGCGCTTAGAATTGCTTCAGAAGAAAAAGCTGAAAAACATCGTTTAGATGAAGAATCTAAAAAAGAAGTTGTCAAAGCCAAAGCCGATAAACTTGAAATTAAAACTGTAGGCAAAATTGAAATTGAGCCTAAAAAAGCTGAACCAAAAGTTGAACCAAAAGTTGAGCCAAAAGTTGAGCCAAAAGTTGAGGTTGAAAAGCCAATTGTTGAAGAAGTTCAGGAAAAAGTGGTTGCCAAAGTTGTTGTTGAAGAAGTTGTACCAGAGCCAGTAGTTGTTAAGGAAGAGGTGAAAAAGGTTGAGGAAAAAGCGGTGCCAGTTAAGCAAGTTGAAAAACAAACTGAGGTAGTTGATAAAACTAAAGAAGTTGTTAAAGAGGAAATTAAAAAACCTGTTGAACCTGCAAAAATAAAGAAACCTAAAGAACATGTAAAGCCTTTTCAAAAAGTTGAAATAAAAGCTGAGCCTGTTCAAGATGTTGAAGAATCTACGGAACCTCAAACCATTCAAACACAATATAAAGTTTTATCTGGGCCAAAAATTATGGGTGCAAAAATTGACTTAAAGCAATTTGAGAAAAAGCCTAAGCCTAAAAAAGTTGAGCCTGCAAAAAAGGAATCTGCAGAGGATGCGAATAAAAAGAAACGACGCAGAATTAAGAAAGCACCTATTCAAGGAGAAAGAAAACCATATGCTAACGGATTACCGGGAGCAGCAGGTCAAAATAGAGGCCCAGCAGGAAGAGGACCACAACGTGGAGCTAGAAAGCCATTAATAAAAGAGGAACCATCTGAAGCTGATGTTCAAAAGCAAGTTAGAGAGACCTTAGAAAAACTTCAAGGAAAATCTAAAAAAGGAAAAGGCGCAAAATATAGAAGAGATAAAAGAGATTTACACCGTCAACAAACTGAAATAGATCAAGAACTTCAGGCTGCAGAAAGCAAAGTGCTTAAAGTAACAGAATTTGTTACTGTAAGTGAAATTGCAACAATGATGGATATAGCTGTAACTAAAATCATTTCTACTTGTATGTCTTTGGGAATGATGGTAACTATGAATCAGCGTTTAGATGCTGAGACAATTGTGATTGTTGCTGAGGAATTTGATTATACAGTTGATTTTGTTGGTGCAGAAGTTGAAGAATCAATTGAAGAACATGAAGACACTGCTGAAGAATTAGAGACAAGAGCTCCAATTATTACAGTAATGGGTCACGTAGATCACGGAAAAACGTCATTATTAGATTATATTCGAGAAGAAAATGTAATCGCTGGTGAATCGGGTGGAATTACACAGCACATTGGTGCTTATGGTGTTGAACTAAAAAGTGGTCAAAAAATTGCTTTCTTAGATACACCAGGTCACGAAGCTTTTACTGCGATGAGAGCTCGTGGAGCGCAAGTAACAGATTTAGTTATAATCGTTGTTGCAGCAGATGATGATGTTATGCCTCAAACAAAAGAGGCGATCAGCCATGCGCAGGCAGCTGGTGTGCCGATTGTTTTTGCTATTAATAAAATAGATAAACCAACTGCAAATCCTGATAAAATTAAAGAACAACTTTCAGCTATGAATTTATTGGTTGAAGATTGGGGTGGAAAAATCCAATCTCATAATATTTCGGCTAAAACTGGAGAAGGTGTTCCAGAATTGTTAGAGAAAGTGTTATTAGAAGCGGAAATGTTGGATTTAAAAGCGAATCCAAACAAAAATGCTGTTGGTACTGTTGTTGAGGCATTGTTAGATAAAGGGCGTGGATATGTTTCAACAATTTTAGTGCAAGAAGGAACTTTGAAAATTGGTGACTATCTATTGGCTGGAAAACATAGTGGTAAAATTAAAGCTATGTACGATGAAAGAGGAAACAACATGAAGCAAGCTGGACCTTCAACACCAGTTTCAATACTTGGTTTAGATGGTGCGCCACAAGCAGGGGATAGATTTCATGTATTTGAAGACGAAAAAGAAGCAAAACAAATTGCCTCAAAACGTTCTCAATTGCAACGTGAACAATCTGTTAGAACACAACGCCATATTACTTTAGACGAAATTGGAAGAAGAATAGCGTTGGGTGATTTCAAAGAATTAAACATTATATTAAAAGGTGATGTTGATGGTTCCGTTGAAGCTTTAACCAATTCTTTCCAAAAATTATCTACAGGAGAAATTCAAGTAAATATTATTCATAAAGGAGTTGGAGCAATCACTGAATCTGATGTATTATTGGCTTCAGCCTCTGATGCAATAATTGTTGGATTTAACGTAAGACCTTCAGGAAATGCTAGAGTTCTTGCTGATAATGAGGAGATTGATGTTAGAACATACTCAATTATTTATGATGCAATCAACGATTTAAGAGATGCAATGGAAGGTATGTTATCAGCTGAAATTAAGGAAGAGGTAACAGGTAATGTTGAAATTAGAGAAGTATATAAAATTTCTAAGATTGGAAATATTGCAGGTTGTATGGTAACAAGTGGAAAAATATTTAGAAACTCTAAAATTAGAATTATTAGAGATAGCGTTGTAATTCATTCAGGTGAGTTAACTGCATTAAAACGTTTTAAAGATGATGCTAAAGAGGTTGCTAAAGGATACGATTGTGGTATACAATTTAAAAACTATAACGATATTGAAGTTGGAGATGTGATTGAAGCTTATCAAGAAGTTGAAGTTAAAAAGAAACTTAAACGAAACTAATTTTAAAATAGGTATAAAAAAAGGAGTGCAATTGCACTCCTTTTTTTATACCTCCGAATTTGCCTATACTTTATCTTCTAAAACGATAGCACCGGCAAATTTTTCTTTGACAATTTTTAAAACTTTATCTGCTTCTAAACGAGTTTTAAATTTACCTACTTGAGTTTTCCATTCAGGAGCAGTATAAATAATTTCAGTACTGTACTCAGGATAAGCTATTTGAAAATTTTGTTTCATTTTGTAAGCATCTGTCTCATTTCCATTGTATAATTGAATTTTAAATACAATCGAAGTTTTATTACTTTTATTATAAGCTATTTTTTGTTCAATCAATGTGTTAATATTTTCACTCTCGTTTTGTGAATAACAATTGGTTATGCCAAAAAGAATAATACACGCAATTACAAATAGTTTATTTATTGATAATTTTTCCATGAATAGTTTATGTTTTTGCAAATTTAGAGTTTTCATTTAATTCATAATTAAATATTTTCTTATTTAGAATGAATATAAATTAAATATATCGTAATTATTACTTTTTGAGATTTATTTATTAGTAGTACTTTTGTCAAATCGTTTAAAAATGACTTAAGTCATATATTGTTACATGAAAATATTGTACCAAACAAGAAAGAAAATATTTTTTTTAACTATGAAAAGTGTGAAACAACACAGTACATTATCAAGATTAGTCATTAGCGGTCTTGCTTTCCTTTTATTTTTTTCAATTAATTTATCGGCTCAAGAAGGCGATGCAGCTAATGGAGAGAAGATCTTCAAGTCAGTCTGTGCAGCTTGCCATAAATTAGATAAAAAATTGGTAGGTCCTGCTTTACAGGGAATTACAGAAAGAAGAGAACAGGATTGGTTAATTGCTTGGATTAAAGATAGTCCAGGATTGATTAAATCAGGAGACAAATTAGCAATTCAGGTTTTTGAAGAAAACAACAAGTTGCCAATGACAGCGAATCCTCAATTATCTGACCAAGATATTATTGATGTTTTAGCGTACACCAAAGGTGAATCAGCAGCACCAAAAGCTGTTGCAACTCAAGAAATTGATCCAGGCGTAGAACTTGGTAAGGCAATTTTTAAAGCTAATTGTGCAGCATGTCACAAATTGGAAGGGAAATTAATTGGCCCTGAACTTTTAAAAATTACTGACAAGCGTGAAGCTGATTGGTTAAAAGCTTGGATTAAAGATAACAATGCTTTAGTTGCTTCAGGAGATAAATTAGCGAAAGAAGTTCAGGATAGTAATCCTGCAGCAATGACACCATTTCCGCAGCTTTCAGATGAAGATATTGATAATTTACTTAAATACTTAGCCGTTGGTGATGTGAAAGAGGTTGTTGCTTCAACTTCTTCAGCTACAGATCAAGAAATTTTTAACAAGCCAGGTTTTGGGGTGTTACCAACTTTAGCACTAACAATTTTAGCGTTTTTATTATTATCTCTAATCGTTGCTGCAACTACCAATAAAAAAGTAGAAGAAGGAGAAGAAGCTACGGTAAGTATGTTGAAATCTATGATTTTCAATCCTTTCTTGCGTTTCTTATTAGTGATTTTTGTTTTGTTAGGAGGGGCTTGGCTATTATTCGGTTTCTTAATGCAAGTTGACCTTAATGAAGGTTATCAGCCAATTCAACCAATAGCATTTTCACATACAGTGCATGCTGGTGATAATAAAATTGATTGTCAATACTGTCACTCTTCTGCTAAAAACAGCAAAACTTCTGGAATCCCTTCTGCAAATGTTTGTATGAACTGTCATAAATCAATTTCAGAATATAATGGAGAACTATTTGATGGGTATTCAAAAGAAGATTTAGACAAAGAAATTCAAAAAATTTAC
>Ga0316188_10001416_pt1 | contig 11358 bp, 4 predicted proteins | sample Phiworburrow1_MG_FD_204933 | JGI IMG/M metagenome (GOLD analysis project Ga0316188, IMG submission 204933) | Coastal sediment microbial communities from Maine, United States - Phippsburg worm burrow 1 | ecosystem: Environmental > Aquatic > Marine > Coastal > Sediment | place: USA: Maine... | reverse complement strand
CAGAACCTGCGTATAGAAATCGATGGAGCGCTGTAAATCACCGACCCGCAGCATGGTATGTAAAATTCGCATGATATTCTCCTGAACTAGGTTCCGTTGGCTGACACGATCAAATCATACTTTGGCGCGCGATTTCAATTGCTTCTTCCATGTTTCGCGAGAAATCCACAATGCCTTCCTTACGCCTGGCGCCAAGATGGCGAATCTTAAGGATCAGTCGTGGTTGTAAATTATTGAATACCAAACCAATCCGTTGTTTCTGTAAACTACTGACGATGTTTTCAAGTACAATAATGGCGCTCATGTCCAGCATGGGTACATCACCCATGTCGAGGATAATCACTTTCACGCCAGGGTTCACTGTAGTGATACTTCTTAGTGCTTTCTGGGCCGAGCCAAAAAACAACGGCCCATTCATATCATAGATACAAATCTCTTTGGGCAGATCTTTTAAATGCGGATGTGCCTCCTGATTATCCAGGCGTTTAATTTCTGTGAGCTGAATGCTGCGACGTATAAACAACATTGCCGCCATACCCATACCCACCGCCACGGCAATCACCATATCGAACACCACGGTCAGCGTAAAACAGGTCAACAGGGTAATGACATCTTCACGCCGGGCGATCTTGATGGTACGAATAAAGGCTTTCGCTTCACTCATATTCCAGGCTACAACCAGTAACAATGCCGCCAGGGCCGACATCGGAATATAGGAAAGGTACGGTGCCAGAAACAAAATCGCGCACAGGATAAACAGACCATGGATGATCGAGGCCAGCGGCGAGGTTGCCCCTGCGCGGATGTTAGCGGCGGTACGGGCAATAGCCGCGGTTGCCGGTATGCCGCCCACAAAGGGTACAAGCATATTTCCGATACCCTGGCCGATCAGCTCATCATTGGGACTATGTTTCTTACCGGACATGCCATCGGCCACCACGGCGCACAACAGGGATTCAATCGCACCGAGCATGGCGATGGTCAGGGCTGGCCCGATCAGATCATGGATCAGGCCAAACGACAGACTCAGTTGGGTACCATCAGGTCCGGGTTGTTGCCACGGCCAGGCGAACTCCGGAAGAAAAGGTGGAATACCGCCGCCAGTGAGACCATCTTTCACAAATTGAAAACGCGAGCCAATGGTTGCCACGCTAAAATCGTTATTGATGTGCGCAAGGATCAACGCTGCGACAGTTCCGATCAGCAAGGCAACCATGTGGCCAGGAACACGCGACCTGAGCCTGGACCAAAATATCAGAATCAGTAATGTAAGGATCCCGATAAAGCTCTCCTGCCAGTTTATCTGCGGCAAGGCCTGAACGATCTGCCACAACTTGTGCACGAAGTGACCTTCGAGTGAGGTCAGAGGTAAGCCAAAAAAATCCTTGATCTGCAATACGCCGATGACAACGGCAATACCGGAAGTAAATCCCACCGTAACCGGATAGGGCACCACCTCGATCAAACGTCCCAGCCGCGCCAGGCCCAGCATCACCAACAGGCTACCAGCCATGAACCCGCTCAGCAATAATCCGCCCAGGCCATACTGCTGCACGATAGGTAATAGCACCACGACGAATGCTGCAGTCGGGCCCGAGATATTCACACTGGAGCCACCCGCCACGGCAATCACGATCCCGGCGATCATCGCGGTATACAGACCATGCTGCGGCGCTACGCCGGTGGCAATCGCTAACGCCATTGACAAAGGTAAGGCGATCACACCGACCGTGAGCCCGGCGATCACGTTCGCGCGCATCGCATGCCACGATCGTTGGCTAGCGATGGCTTGCTTTAATGCAGAGAACATAGCTTCTAATTACCCCCGCCCGGTGTCGCAGGTCATTGTAGCTGTAAGGTGGAGATCAAGCTTGTGGTTTATTGATGATACGGTTTACTGAGTTCGTGCACGGCATCGACGAAGGCCTTGGCGTGTTCGGGATCGACGTGTTGGTGAATACCGTGGCCGAGGTTAAACACATGGCCACTACCCTTACCATAACTCTCGAGAATGAAGGCCACTTCTTCGCGTATACGTTGCGGTGAAGCATACAACACCGTCGGGTCCATGTTGCCTTGCAGGGCCACTTTGTCCCCAACGCGTTTGCGCGCCAGGCCGATATCGATGGTCCAGTCCAGACCGAGGGCATCGGCGCCGGCCTCGGCCTGGTCTTCCAGCCATTGGCATCCACCTTTAGAGAACATAATGACCGGCACTTTGCGCCCCTCGTGCTCGCGGGTCAGGCCGGCAATGATCTGTTGCATGTACTGCAAGGAGTAACATTTGTAATCGCGCGTGGTCAGCGCGCCGCCCCAGGTATCGAAGATCATTACGGCCTGGGCACCGGCAGCGATTTGCGCATTCAGATACTGGGTGACGGCCTTCGCAGTCACATCGAGTAGTTTGTGCATGCTGGTCGGGTCGTCATACAACATGCCTTTGACCTTGGCAAAATCCTTGCTGCCACTGCCTTCGACCATATACGTCGCCAAGGTCCAGGGGCTGCCGGAAAATCCTATCAGTGGCACCCGGCCCTGTAATTCGCGGCGAATGGTGCGTACTGCGTCCATGACATAGCCCAGTTCCCGCTCCATATCGGGGACAAACAATTTATCCACCGCAGCCTTGCTTTGCACCGGGTGTTTAAAGTTCGGGCCTTCGCCTTCGGCAAAGTACAGCCCCAGGCCCATGGCATCGGGGATGGTGAGGATATCGGAAAATAAAATCGCCGCATCCAGTTCAAAACGTTCCAGCGGTTGCAGCGTGACTTCGCAAGCGAGTTCGGGATTTTTGCAGAGATTTAAAAAACTGCCCGCCTTCTTACGCGTGGCCTTGTACTCTGGCAAATAGCGCCCGGCCTGACGCATCATCCATACCGGTGTGACATCGACCGGTTCACGTAACAGGGCCTTGAGGAAGCGATCGTTTTTTAATTCTGACATACGTTTTCAACCACGGAGTGCATACAGAAAATAAAATGTAACAGTTACTGCGCCATTAAACATTGGCGCAAGCAACAAACTCAAAAAAGATTTATTAATTTTTAGGCTGTGTGCTCTGTGACTGCTGTGGTCCAAATCAGACGTCCAGATAATCCAGAATTCCCTCAGCGGCCTCACGCCCCTCAAACACCGCTGTGACAACCAGATCAGAGCCGCGCACCATGTCGCCACCGGCGAAGATCTTTTTATTCGTGGTCTGATATTTGTGCGCCTGATTCATCGGCGCCTTGACGCGGCCGCCTTCATCCAGCTCGATACCAACATCGGCAAACCAGGTTGCCGGGCTGGGTCGAAAACCAAATGCCACGATCACCGCATCGGCGGGAATGATCTCTTCCGAACCGGCGACCGGTTCAGGACTGCGACGGCCACGGGCATCGGGCTCGCCCAGTTGGGTGGTGATCACTTTAATCCCTTCAACCTTGTCGTTGCCGATAATCTCAATTGGCTGGCGGTTCCATAAAAACTGTACGCCCTCTTCCTTGGCATTGGACACTTCGCGGCGTGAGCCCGGCATGTTCTCTTCATCACGGCGATAGGCACAGGTCACCGACTCGGCACCCTGGCGTATCGAGGTGCGGTTACAGTCCATGGCGGTATCGCCGCCACCGAGCACCACTACTTTCTTGTTTTCCAAGCTGATGAATTCTGATGGGTGCTTTTCGTAATGCCAGTGGTGATTGACGTTGGAGATCAAAAAGTCGAGCGCTTGATAAACACCGGACAAGTCTTCGCCGGGAATGTTAGCGGCCATAAAAGAATAGGTGCCCATGCCAAGGAAGACCGCATCGAATTCGTTAAGAATGGCATCAAACGCAATGTCTTTACCGACTTCAATACCGGTCTTGAAGATGATGCCCATGTCTTCAAAGATTTTGCGCCGGCGTTTGACGATCTCTTTTTCCAGTTTGAATTCGGGAATACCGAAGGTGAGCAAACCACCGATCTCCGGCTGCTTTTCAAATACTGTCACATCCACGCCGCCGCGGGTCAATACATCGGCACAACCCAAACCGGCAGGACCCGCACCGATTACCGCAACTTTTTTCCCGTTCCGTCTAACACCGGTAAGATCCGGTTTCCAGCCTTGCGCAAACGCGGTATCACTGATGTAACGCTCAATCGCGCCAATGGTGACAGCACCGAAGCCGTCGTTTAAGGTGCAGGCGCCCTCACACAGTCGATCCTGTGGACAGACACGCCCGCAAATTTCGGGCAGGGAATTGGTCCGATGAGACAACTCGGCCGCCTCGAAGATATTGCCCTCGGCAATCAACTTTAACCAGTTGGGAATATAGTTGTGTACCGGGCATTTCCATTCGCAATAGGGATTACCACAGGCCAGACAACGGTCGGCCTGTTGCGCAGCACTTGTCGCATTGTACTGTCCATAGATTTCCCGGTATTGCTTGATACGCTCTTCGGCCGGTTTTTTAACCGGGTCGATGCGAGGGACATCCACAAACTGAAAATTATTCGCCATAGCCATTTTTACTTGTTAGTTATGCGGCACGATGCTGCATGTCTTCGATTAAGGATTCGAGTGAGGCCGCCTTGGGCTTGACCAACCAGAACTTCACGATGGCATCACTGAAGTGATCGAGTAAATGCCGGCCGCGTTCACTACCGGTCTGATGCACAAACTCCTCGATTAGCTCACGCAAGTACACCCGGTGGGCCTCCATGTGTTCCGCCGCAATGCGCACGATATCGACATCGTGATTATAGTTATCGCTGAAATTATTCTTTTCGTCATACACATAGGCGAAACCACCGGTCATACCGGCACCGAAGTTCACGCCGGTACTACCCAGGACCGCGACGACCCCGCCGGTCATATACTCACAACCATGGTCACCAACGCCCTCGACCACCGCCGTGCAACCTGAGTTGCGCACAGCAAAACGCTCGCCCGCGGTGCCTGCTGCGAATAGCTCACCGCCGGTCGCACCGTATAAACAGGTGTTGCCGATGATGGTGGTTTCATGGGATTTGAACACGCTGTCCTTGGGTGGATAGATCACCAGCTTGCCGCCGGTCATACCCTTGCCGACATAGTCATTGGCATCGCCTTCCAAATACATGTATAGGCCACCGGCATTCCAGACCCCAAAACTTTGTCCGGCGGTGCCTTGCAGGCGCAAGGTGATCGGGGCATCGGCCATACCGTGATCGCCATGGCGGATGGCGATCTCGCCGGAGAGGCGCGCACCAATAGAGCGGTTTATGTTTTGTACCTGATAATGGAATTCACCACCACGCTTGGCTTCAATCGCCGCCAGGGTGTCGACGACCATTTGTTCGGCTAATAAACCTTTATCGAAGGGCTCGTTGCGTGGTTGCACGCAATGACGCGGTTTGTCCTTGGCAACACCGCCGTCGGACAAAATGGGTTTGAGATTTAGTTTATTCTGTTTGCTGGTATTGCCGCTTAAGATCTCCAATAGATCGGTACGGCCGATTACGTCGGTGAGTTTGCGACAACCCAACTGCGCCAGCAACTCACGCACCTCACGAGCGATGAATTTGAAATAATTCATGACCCACTGAACTTCACCTTTGTAGTGCTCCATGCGCAGAATGTTATTTTGCGTGGCGACCCCGGTCGCGCAGTTATTCAAATGACAAATGCGCAGGTACTTACAGCCCATGGCAATCATCGGGCCAGTACCAAAACCAAAACTCTCGGCGCCGAGGATGGCGGCCTTGATGACATCCAGGCCGGTCTTCAGGCCGCCGTCGGTTTGCAGACGTACCTTGCCACGCAGGTCATTGGCGCGCAGGATCTGGTGAGTCTCGGTCAGACCTAATTCCCATGGACTGCCGGCGTATTTCACCGAGCTCAATGGTGAAGCTCCAGTACCGCCGTCATAACCGGAAATGGTAATGAGATCGGCATAGGCCTTGGCGACACCCGCAGCGATAGTACCTACCCCGGCCTCGGCCACTAACTTGACCGAGACCAGACCATCGGGATTGACCTGTTTCAAGTCGAAGATCAATTGCGCCAGGTCCTCGATGGAATAAATATCGTGGTGCGGCGGCGGCGATATTAAGGACACACCAGGTTTGCAAAAACGCAGGCGGGCAATGAACTCATTGACCTTGTTACCCGGTAGCTGACCACCCTCTCCGGGCTTGGCGCCCTGGGCGATCTTGATTTGCATGACCTCGGCGCTGCGCAGATAGGCCGGGGTCACACCAAAGCGACCGGAGGCAACCTGTTTGATCTTGGATTTAGTTTTCGAATCGTAACAACGCTCGGGGGATTCGCCGCCCTCGCCGGAATTGGAACGCCCGCCCAGGGCATTCATCGCCTCGGCCAGCATTTTATGTGCCTCGGGTGATAAGGCCCCCAGTGACATAGCCGCGGAATCAAAACGGATGACGATATCTTCCAGAGGTTCGACTTCATCGACAGAGATCGGGGCGACGTCTTCGCGCAGTTTTAACAAATCACGCAAGGTCAAAGGCGCACGCTGATTCACACTGTCTGCGTAAATCTGATATTTCGCGAAATCTCCGCTCTTGACAGCTTCTTGCAATGTTGCCACCACGTCGGGATTATAGGCATGGTCTTCACCGCCATGAATAAACTTGAGCAGACCACCCTGTTGGATCGGCTTGCGTGGATTCCAGGCCAGCTTCACCAGCTTGCGGGTATCTTCTTCAAAGTCGGTAAAGTGAATTCCGGCGACGCGGTTGGTGGTGTTCTTGAAGCACAGGGAAACCACATCCGGGTGCAGGCCCACTGCTTCGAATAATTGTGCGCCGCGATAACTGGCGATGGTGGAAATGCCCATTTTGGAGGTGATCTTGTATAGACCTTTGTCGATCCCATCGCGATAGTTCTTGCAAAGTTTGCTGGTGTCTTTCTCGGTGATCTCGCCGGAGCGCTGTAAATCCCGAATGGTCTCGTAAGCCAGATAAGGATAAATCGCGGTCGCGCCATAACCGATTAATACGGCAAAGTGATGAGGGTCGCGGACCGTTCCAGTTTCTACCACCAGGTTCGCGTCACAGCGCAGGCCTTGCTGGATTAAATGCTGATGTACAGCGCCGGTGGCAAACAGGGCATGCACGGGAATTTGCTCAGACTTGATATGACGGTCGCTCAGCACGAGTATGACGGCACCGGCACGCACAGCCTCGGTGGCCTGTTCACAGATGTTACGAATTGCCTGCTCCAGATTGCCGCCAGAACTATAAGCCAACTCGATGACATGGGTGCCGTATTGTTTCTTGTCGAGTTTGAATAGCTGCTGGAATTTGCTGTAGGACAACACGGGTGATTTGACCAGCACACGCTTGGCATGTTCTGGCGATTCCATAAACATATTACGCTCGCGGCCAAAACAGGTCTCCAGTGACATCACAATTTGTTCGCGGATCGGGTCGATCGGCGGATTGGTCACCTGGGCAAACTGCTGACGGAAGTTATCAAAGGGCGAACGGATCTGACGCGAAAGTACCGGGAAGGGAGTGTCATCACCCATGGAACCTACGGCCTCCTGACCACCCTCGGCCAAGGGGCGAATGATTTGATCGCGTTCTTCAAAGGTGACCTGGAATAATTTCTGGAAGACCTGGATGGTCTCTTCGTCCATGCCTTCGCCACTCTCTTCTTTGAGGCGTGATTCCAGGCGTACCGCATTGCCGCGCATCCATTCCTTGTAAGGATGGGCCGACTTCAACATGCTGTCGATGTCTTCAGGCAACAACAATTCACCGGTCTCGGTGTTGGCCGCAATCATCTGACCGGGCTTCAAACGTCCCTTCATGACCACGTCCGCCGGAGCATAATCATAGACGCCGATTTCCGAGGCCAGGGTGATATGGCGATCCTTGGTGATGACCCAGCGCGCCGGGCGCAGGCCGTTGCGATCCATGCCGCAAGCGGCGTGAACGCCATCGGTCATGACGATCCCGGCCGGGCCATCCCAGGGCTCCATGTGCATGGAGTTGAATTCATAAAAGGCGCGCAGGTCCGGGTCCATGGTGTCGACGTTTTGCCAGGCGGGGGGAATCAACAGGCGCATGGCGCGGAAGATATTCATGCCACCGGCGAGCAGGGCCTCGAGCATATTGTCCAGGGAATTGGAATCCGAGCCGGTCATGGAGACCAGGGGCCGGACCTTGTCCATGGGCAGTTCCGGAGTCTCGAATTTATGACCGCGGGCCACTGACCAGTTGCGGTTGCCCTGGATGGTATTGATTTCACCATTGTGAGCGAGATAACGGAACGGTTGGGCCAGGCGCCACTGCGGCCAGGTATTGGTGGAGAAGCGCTGGTGGAACACACACAAGGCCGAGGCCAGGTCCTCATCGCCGAGGTCGCGATAGAACACCGGCAAGTTAGCGGGCATCACCAGGCCTTTGTAGGAGATAACCTTGCTCGACAGACTGGGCACATAGAACACCTCGTCCTGGGGCTGGACGCGCTTCTCGCAGACCCGACGCGCTATATATAAGTGACGTTCGAAGCCGGTGCTATCCATGCCATCTGGGGCATTCACAAAAACCTGCTCGATCTGGGGTAGTGTCTTGAGGGCCTCGGCACCACAGGCGGAGGGGTCGGTTGGCACGCAGCGCCAGCCGGCTACGGTCAGACCCTCGGCCTGAATAGCCTGCTCCAGTTCCTGGCGGGCGGTGGCGGCCTTGCTGGCATCCTGGTTGAGAAACACCATTCCCACCGCGTATTGTTCGGCGAGCTTGAAGCCTGCCTGGGCAGCCGCCTTGTGGAAAAAACTGTCTGGCTTTTTCAATAGCAGGCCACAGCCGTCGCCGGTCTTCTGATCGGCGGCAATGGCCCCACGGTGTGTCAGGCGCTCCAGGGCGGTAATGGCGGTCATCACCAACCAATGGCTGGGCTTGCCGTCCATATGGGCAATCAGGCCAAAGCCACAGTTATCGCGCTCGAACTCTGGGCGATACAGGCCATGCTCTGTCAGTATTTTTGTCTTGTCATTCATGCTTCGGCTACCCTCGGCGCCTGGTCAATAATTAGCCAAACTCCAGGCAAAATGGCCTCGCAGTATACAGTCAGCATGCGCATGGCTTCAATGTCCCGGATGGAGTGGCTATAACTGGAAGTTGTTGATTTTGCGTTGATATTATTTTGTGGCTATTTTGCCAGCGCAGCCAGTTCCACTTAATTCCGCCGAACGCCGGTATTTCGCTAAATATCCCCACGGGCATACCGATAATTACTTTATGGGCATTGTGCGCCCAGGACTTTTATTGGGGCAAGCAGACGTGACGAAACCGGCTTTGGGTTCGACCCAGGCAACTACCACTCTACAGAAAATGCAGCAACAGCTTGGCCTGCATACCATTTTGGGCCGACTCTTGTTAAGCGCGATCACCCTGGTTGCCGTGGTCTCGGCCGTGGCCTGGTGGTCGCACGTGAAAGTCAGTAATGCCACCGCCAGTAACACCCTGCAATTGTCGGAGCGGCTATCGATCAGCCAGCAGATCAGTGTCATCAGCAACACCCTGTGGAAAATCGAAAATGATTTCAAAGCCTACATGCTGGTGCCCGATGAGCGCTTGAGTAATCAGATCCTGGCAACCACAGACGCACTCGTAATCCATGCCAACCAACTCAGCCTGGAGCGTTGGGTAAATGAAACAGGAGAAATCAAGCTAACAGCGCAAACCTTTTCCCAGGACACGAAACGTCTGCATACCAATCTTGATGAGGTCATGACCATTCGCGCCGACCCCTTGAAGGTCTTCCCATCGATGCCAATCATGGTCGACCAGATGAATCCGATAAGCACCGAATTCGTGAATCTTATCAACATGACGCTGGAAGATGGTAAAGAAAACTTTGATCAAACCTCCCAAAAAGAAATCCAAAATCTTTTCCAGGAACTCCGCTATTCCTGGTTATCAAAAATAAATGCATTCCGAATGCTCGCAGTAAGCCGAGTAGGGATCTTTCTCCATTCAGTCGAATCAAGCATCCGTGATGCCACATACAACACCAGCATTTATGATCAAAAAATTCAACGTATATTAAATTCTCTGCAAGTTCACGAAGACAAAGGAATGCTGGGATTTGAGCAAAGTGCCACCTTACAGACTTTACAAAGTTTAAATACTGACTGGAATATGAGCTATCAAGAAGTCAGAAATATTCTAGAGTTGGAAGATGGCTGGCGACGCGATACTCCAATTATTCAAAAGACGATAAGTCCATTGTTTAACCAGCTTTGGACCACGGTCCGAAAACTAGAGAGTGAACTGGAGAAACGCGCGGCTGAGGATATCCATTCCACCTCTGCCATGGCGGATCAGGTTTCCAATACACTCTGGCTGCTGGTCATCGCCGTGGTATTTGTCACCATCGTCATTACCCTGTTGTTTGAATCGCAAATTCGCCGGCCGATTGTCCGTGTTGCGCGCGCGTTAAAAGCGGAAGCGGAGGGGGAACAATATATTAGCTTACCGGAGTCACCGATTGTTGAAGCCATGGATCTGGTCACCGCCTTTTCGCATATGCGCGAAAAGATCCATGCCCGTCAGGAGCACTTGCAAGCGGTACTCACCTATGCCGCCGATGCCATCATTACCACCACCCTTGACGGCACGATTCAAAGTTTTAACCCGGCAGCGGAATTTTTATTTAGCTACAAAGACATCGACATCAAGGGTAAATCAATCAGTTTGATTGTCCCGGATTTTCATTTGCTGGCACCACGCAGTGATGGCAGTGAAATCGAGTCCTACGCCACGCAGTCTTTCGGTGAGCGCTTACCGGTCGGTATCAATATCAGCAAAATGCAGGTCGGTGGTGAAAATTTATATCTGGTGATGATTGCCGATATCCGTGAACGCCAGGCCATGCTCGAAGGCATCCAGGCCCGTGAACAACGGCTTCGCTCAATTCTGGACAATACCGCTGAGGGCATTGTGACCTTTGATGAGAATTGCCGTATCGAAACCTGGAACCTGGCCGCGGAGCGCCTGTTTGGCTGGAAGGAAGAAGAGGTATACGGCGCACAATTCATGCAGTTTATTTTTTCCGAAACCGATGACAATCTTTGTGTGACCGTACAGAGCACCGGATTTGATGAATTTGTGGGCAGGGACAATGAAGTAGTCGGCCGCCACAAAAACGGATCTCACTATCCCTTGTCACTCAAAATCAGCCAGATGACCCTGGATGGTAAGATCAAATACACGGCCCTGATTGCCAATATTAGCGAACGCAAGGCGATGATGGAAAATCTGCGTTACCTTGCCGAGCACGACAGCCTGACCCATCTGCACAACCGCGCTTATTTTAATGCAGAACTCGAACAGCTAACCAATCTTGCGAGTATCAGCTCAAAAGACTGCGCCTTACTC
>Ga0316188_10001415_pt1 | contig 11358 bp, 11 predicted proteins | sample Phiworburrow1_MG_FD_204933 | JGI IMG/M metagenome (GOLD analysis project Ga0316188, IMG submission 204933) | Coastal sediment microbial communities from Maine, United States - Phippsburg worm burrow 1 | ecosystem: Environmental > Aquatic > Marine > Coastal > Sediment | place: USA: Maine... | reverse complement strand
GCGAGGCTGCCGATGCGACGGATGCGATCCGCGCCCGGTTCCGCCGCGGCCGGCGGCTCATCTGGCTTGAGCGCGGGAAACTCGCCCGTCAGGCTCGCCATCATCGAGCCGGGCAACCGGAATCCGGACACCGACTTGCGCAACTGGGCCGCGAGCTCGGCGAGCTTGCCGATCGATGCGGAGGTGGCGGTGGTGCTCTCGGCCGTCTGCGAGCTGATCTCCCGCAGCACCTGCATGTTGCGCGAGATGCTCTGGGACACGCCGGCCTGCTGGCGCGAGCTGGCGGAGATGTTCTGCACCAGGCTCGCGATCTGGTTCGAGACCTGCTCGATTTCCTCGAGCGCGGCCCCCGCGTTTTCAGCGAGCAGCGCGCCACCAACGACGTCGGTCGTGGTGCGCTCCATCGACACGACGGCCTCGTTGGTGTCCGCCTGGATCGTGCGGACCAGCCCTTCGATCTGCTTGGTGGCGGTGGCCGCACGCTCGGCGAGCCGCTGGACTTCGTCGGCCACCACCGCAAAGCCGCGACCCGCTTCACCCGCCATCGACGCCTGGATCGATGCGTTGAGCGCGAGGATGTTGGTCTGCTCGGCGATATCGTTGATCAGCTCGACTATGTTGCCGATTTCCTGCGAGCTCTCGCCGAGGCGCTTGATGCGCTTCGACGTCTCCTGGATGTTCTCGCGGATCGCGTTCATGCCGGTGATCGTGCGCCGCACGGCGTCACCGCCCTTGTGCGCGACGTCCACCGAGTGACGCGCGACGTCGGAGGAGCGCTCGGCGTTGCCGGACACTTCTTCCGTCGAGGCAGCCATGGCCGCGATCGACTCCGAAGCGGCGCCGATCTGCTTGGACTGCGCTGCGGAGGCCTTGGCGAGGTGGGTCGAGAGCGCCTGCGTCTGGCGCGTGGCGCCATCGAGCTTGACGGCCGAATCGTTGATCGTGACGACCAGCTCGCGCAACGCTTCGATCGCGTAGTTGATCGAGTCTGCGATCGCGCCGGTGATGTCTTCGGTGACCGTGGCCTGCACGGTGAGGTCGCCGTCGGCGAGGCTCGACAGTTCATCGAGCAGGCGCAGGATCGCCTGCTGGTTGCGCTCGTTCTGGCGGGTCTGGGATTCCGCGGCGTCGCGCAGGACCGCGAGTTCGCGCTGCAGCCAGAAGGCCGCGCCGAGCGTCAGCAGCGTGATCGCGATGAACAGCAGCGGCAGCCATGGGCTGGCGAAGAAACGGCCGTACCCGCTCGCACCCTTCGCGTCGAGCCTGGCGAGGCCACCGGCCAGGCCCGCGCCGGTCTCGGTCAGTGCGTTGCGCGCCGCCTGCATCTGTTCGAGCTGGTCCGCGAGCTTGATCACCGCGCGAACCTGCTCGGCTTCGGTGCCGAATGCAACCGCCAGCGCCTTGGCTGCACCGGCCGCATCGCCGACCGCCGGAGCGATGCCGAGCGTATTGTCCTGGCCGTTCACGCCAGCCGTGACCTGCGCCATGAATTCGAGGCTGTCGGTAAGTCGGCGCGACGCCGCCTCGACCGAAGCGGTGCCGTCGGCGAGCGCAGTCAGATCCTGGTCGATCGCCTGCGCGCGCAGTTCGAAGCGCTCGAAGCTGCGATTGACGGCATCGGGACGGCCGGGACCCATGGCCTTCAGCACGCCGGCTGCAGTGGACAGCAACCAGGGCGTGGACTCGCGCACGCTCGCCGCAGACTTCTGCGCCTGCAGCGCGGCATCGCGGCCGTCCAGTACGGCCTGCGACTGTTCCAGCAGCGCGGGCCAGCCGCGCTCGCTGCCGAGCACGCGGGCGCTCGGTGACGACAACAGGCCGACCGCGGACTTGCCGGCGTCGATCTCGTCGATCACGCGCTCGAGCCGGGTACGCGAGGCCGCCAGCGCATCGAACGCCGGGGCTGAACCACGCACGGCGGCTCCCGCCTGCAATGGAATGTTCTGCGCGAGCGCCGTAAGGGACGACATGTGCTCCCGCAGCTGCGCCTGCTGCTGCATCGCACGACCGGAAAGCAGCAGGGCCCCCGCGGCCAGCAGTGCCGCGACGAACGCCACAGCGAGCAGCAGGGGCTGCAGGCGGGCGGCGTCGATTCGATTGGTCATGTCGTCACCATCTCTTGTCGGATCGGGCCGGCGGCTCAGGAAGCCGCGGCCTGCATGAACTGTGGGCTCTCGAGCAGCGCCCGCACGCTGAACACCGGCCAGACCTCGGCCCCGCGCCGGAACGCGCCTGCCAGGTAGCGCTCGCAACGCAGCAGGGTTGGCGGCAGGTCGGCCGAGAACTCGCTCTCGTAGAAGCGGCGGAACCCCATCACCTCGTCGACGACCAGGCCGGCGGGGATTTCACGGTGGTTGGCGAGCAGCACGCGGCTCGAACGCGCGATCGAGGTCGCGCCTGCGCCGAGGAATGCGCGCAGGTCGATGACCGGCAGCAGTTGCCCGCGAACGTTCGAAAGTCCACGGATCCACGGCTTGGCGCCGGGCACGCGCGTGACCGCGGGCGGGTAAGCAAGCACCTCGCGCGTCTCTTCCCGCGCGAGCAGGAACGCTTCCCCACCGAGACGAAACGCGACGCCCACCCATTCTGCGCCCGCAGCGACCGACTCGGACTGGCCCTGCGCAGTCGCACGGGCGCGGCGGTCGATCTCCCGCAGCAGTTCGAACGGGCGTTCGCGCAGCGAACGGAGGGGCGTGACGCCGGGCTGCATGTCAGGGGGCAAGGGCCGCCTGCGCCTTGCGCACCAGCTGGTCCGTGGCGACAGGCTTCACGAGGTAGTCGACAGCGCCCTGGCGCAGGCCCCAGACGCGATCGGACTCCTGCGCTTTGGAGGTGACCATGATGACCGGGATCGTGCGTGTGGACGGATCGTTGGCCAGTTCGCGCGTTGCCTGGAAGCCGTTCACGCCGGGCATGACGATGTCCATCAGGATCAGGTCGGGGTGCAGTTCGCGCGCCATGCGCAGCCCTTCGCCACCGTCGGCCGCGGCGGCCGTCCTGAAGCCGTGCTGCTCGAGCGCCTGCTGCATGACGTGAACGTCGGTCGGTGAATCGTCCACGATCAATACGAGTGCCACAGTCAATTCCTCCGCGGGCCGCGCTCAGGCGCGATGGACGTGAGTCTCGATCGCGCTCAGCAGTTCTTCGCGCGTGAAGGGCTTGGTCAGGTAGTGCTCGGAACCCACGATACGGCCACGGGCCCGGTCGAAGAGCCCATCCTTGCTCGACAGCATGATCACCGGGATGCTCTTGAAAACCTTGTTGTGCTTGATCAGGGAACAGGTCTGGTAGCCATCGAGACGCGGCATCATGATGTCCACGAACACGATGTCCGGCTGATGGTCGGCAACCTTGGACAGGGCGTCGAAGCCGTCCACGGCGGTGAAGACCTCGCAGCCCTCCCGGGCCAGCAGCGTTTCGGCCGTGCGCCGGATGGTCTTGCTGTCGTCGATGACCAGCACCTTGAGGCCGGCCAACCTTGGCCGACTGTTGCTGGCAGCCGTGTTTTCCATGCGGTCGAACCCTCGGAGTCGAGTGGGCGTGCGTACGAGTGCGACGCTATGCGCGAGGCCACCGCTCGCGAGGGCGTTTTAACATATTGGCCACCCCCCTGCCATTGGCGGCTTTCGATACCATGACACCCATCACAGTCACCTTCCCCGAGGCCGCCGCCCGCGTGGAGTCCGCATGTCCCTGAAACCCCTGCGCATCGCCGTCGTCATGGATCCGATCGAGGACATCAAGCCCCGCAAGGACACGACGCTGGCGATGCTGCTCGCCGCCCAGCGCCGCGGCTGGGAAATCCATTACCTGGAACTGGGCGGCATCTGGTTGCGCGACGGCGTCGCCCTGGGTCGTGCGCACCCGATCGGCGTCCGCGAGCACGACACGGACTGGTTCACGCGCGGCGAGCCGGTGGTGACCCGCCTCGGCGACTTCGACGCGATCCTGATGCGCAAGGATCCGCCGTTCGACACCGAATACATCTATTCGACCTACATCCTCGAGCGGGCCGAGGTGCAGGGTGCGCTGGTCGTAAACCGCCCGCAGGGCCTGCGCGACATGAACGAAAAGGTCTACACGGCCTGGTTTCCGCAGTGCTGCGCGCCCACCCTGATCACGCGCGACATGGCGGACATGCACGCGTTCCTGAAGGAACACGGCCGGGTCGTCTGTAAACCCCTCTATGGCATGGGCGGCCGTTCGATCTTCGTGGTCGACGCCGGCGACAAGAATGCGAACGTGATCTTCGAAACGCTCACCGAGTACGGCACGCGCTACGCGATCGTGCAACGCTACATCCCAGACATCGTGACGACTGGCGACTCGAGGGTGATCCTGGTGGACGGCGAACCCGTGCCCTACGCGCTTGCACGCATTCCGACCGCCGCGGACAACCGCGGCAACCTGGCCGCTGGCGCCAAGGGCGTCGGCCGCCCGCTCGACGCACGCGACCGCTGGCTGGCCGCCGAGATCGGACCGGCGCTGCGCGACCGGGGCATGCTGTTCGTGGGCCTCGACGTGATCGGCGGCTTCGTCACCGAAATCAACGTGACCAGCCCGACGGGCGTGCGCGAGATCGACCAGCAGTTCGGCACCGACATCGCCGGTTCGCTGATGGCTGTGATCGCACGCCGGATCGACGCGCGCGGAGGGCCGCATTGAGCACGCCGGCCATCCTCCGCAGGCGCCGTGATCCCACCGGGGACCGGCTGGCCACGGCGATCTTCGTCGCGGCACTGATCCATGGGCTGGTGATCCTCGGGGTGCGCTTCAGCGCCCCGCCAGTCGCCGACAACGCACTGCCCACGCTCGAAGTCCTGCTGATACCGCCCGGCCCCGACGACCCGCAGGAGAACCAGGAGGCGGCCTACATCGCGCAGCGCACGCAAAGGGGCCACGGCACCGACACGGAAGCCAGGCGCGCGTCGTTGCCGGAAGCGCGGGACGAGCAGCAGGCTCCTCCCGATGCGTCCACGGCCGATCTGGAGAAGCACAACCGGCTCGCTGAACCGGAAGGGGCCGTGTCGGTGCTGGCCCGCCGCGCGCTCGAAGCCGAGCGGCTGGCGACCGGTTCCGAGCCGCACGACGAGGCCCCGGTGTTTTTCGCCATTCCCACGCCGGCGGTGCCGACAGTGGGCCTCAACGCAGCGGTGGCAGACCGCGAACTGCACCTGCGCGGCCAGCGCTCGGCGGACGGGAAGCTGCTGGCCGACACGCGCGAGTCCGCGATCGCGGCTTACCTCGATGGGTGGAAGCGCCGGATCGAGCGCGTGGGCACCATCAATTTTCCGAACGAGGCCCGGCGCCGGCAATTGTCCGGCAATCCGGTCGTCGAGGTCGCCATCCGCGCCAACGGCACGCTCGAGACCGTGATCGTGCGCCGGACCAGCGGGCACCCCGAACTCGACAACGCCGCGGTCGGCATCGTGCGACTCGCGGCCCCGTTCGAACCTTTCCCGGGCGCACTGCGCGAACGCTTTCCGGTGCTCCGCTTTGCCTACGAATGGCAGTTCATCAACGGACAGCTCGGGGGCGACGGCGCGGTCTTCTCCTCGGGCCCGTAGCGCGATACTGTCGCGCCGTGGCCTCCTACCTCACCAACCAGTTCCTGATCGCCATGCCCGCCATGGACGATCCGAACTTTGCGCAGACCGTCACGCTCGTGTGTGAACACAACGAACGCGGTGCACTCGGCATCGTCATCAACCGCACCTTGCCGATGACGCTGGGAGAGGTGTTCGACCAGCTCGGCCTCGACTCCTCGCGGTCGCGGGTGAGCGGGCAGCCCGTGCTGCGGGGCGGCCCGGTGCAGACGGAACGCGGGTTCGTGCTGCACTCGCCCGCCGGGCAGTACGAATCCTCGTTGCCGTTTTCCGACCGCATGCACCTCACGACCTCGCGCGACATCCTCGATGCCCTGGCAGTGGGCGAAGGGCCTGCAAGTGCGGTCATTGCGCTGGGTTATGCGGGTTGGGAGGCTGGCCAGCTCGAAGACGAGATGGCCCGCAATGCCTGGCTCACGGTGGACGCCGACGAGCGCGTGCTGTTCTCGACCCCGGTCGAAGAGCGCTGGAGCGCCGCGGCCAGGTTGCTCGGCGTCGACCTCGTTGCCCTGAGCAGCGACGCAGGCCACGCCTGATTCCCCCTCAAGACGACTCCCTGCCTCCCCCGGTCGACGGCACGCGCCCGGCTGCCGGCGAGGTCGTCCTCGCATTCGATTTCGGCACCCGCCGGATCGGACTGGCCGTGGGCCAGACCTTGACCAGGTCTGCGAATGCAGTGGGAGTGCTGCCCGCCCGCGATGGAGTACCTGACTGGGCCGCCGTCGATACGTGCATTGCCCAATGGGGCCCGGGCCGACTGCTCGTCGGTCTCCCCTATAATATGGACGGCTCGGACACCACCACGACGGCAGCCTGCCGCGCTTTCGGCGAGAAGCTTGCGCGGCGCTCGGGCCTGCCGGTCGTCTACGTGGACGAGCGCCTGACGTCCAATGCCGCTTACGACGAGTTGCGCGACGAGCGCCGCTCCGGCACGCGCTCGCGGCGCATCCGTCCCGAGGACATCGATGCGAACGCGGCGCGGCTGATCCTGCTGACCTGGATGGGCCCGCCTTGAAAACCGACACCGGCCGAGACCTGCAACGCGACCCCGCCGGGCGCCTGCGCCACCTGCTCACGCTCGAAGGGCTGTCGCGCGACGAAATCGTGCGCCTGCTCGACCTCGCGCAGTTCTACGTGCGCGAGCCGGGCGACCTGCCCGCCCGCGACGGCGCCCTGCTCGGTCGTACGGTGGCCAACCTCTTCTTCGAACCGAGCACGCGCACCCGCGTCTCGTTCGAACTTGCTGCGACCCGGCTCGGTGCGGACGTGGTCAACCTCGACCTGCACTCGTCGTCGCGCGTGAAGGGCGAGACGGTGCTCGACACGATCTACACGCTGCAGGCGATGATGGTCGACGTCTTCGTGATGCGCGATTCCGAACCCGGACTGCCGGCCTTCGTCACCGCCCACGTCCAGCCGCACGTCAGCGTGCTCAACGCCGGCGAGGCCAACGTTTCACACCCGACGCAGGGCCTGCTCGACGTGTTGACCATCCGCCAGCGCAAGGGCGACGTGCGGAACCTCTGTGTCGCGGTCGTGGGCGACATCCGCCATTCGCGCGTCGCACGCTCGACGGGGACCGCCCTGCAGACGCTCGGTGTCGGCGAACTGCGCTTCGTCTCGCCCGCAGGCCTCGCGCCCGAGCCGGAAGAATTCCCCGGTGCGAAGCGGTTCGATTCGCTCGAGGACGGCATCCGCGGCGCGGACGTCATCATGGCCCTGCGCATACAGAAAGAACGCATGGACCAGTCGCAGATTCCGGACGTCGACGCGTTCCTGAGGGAATGGGGCATTACCGAGCGCAGCATCCTGCACGCGAACCGGGGCGCCATCGTCCTGCATCCCGGCCCGATGAACCGCGGCGTCGAGATCACGAACGCGATTGCCGACGGCCCGCAGTCGGCGATACAGCAACAGGTCCGCAACGGCGTTGCCGTGCGCATGGCCGTGCTCGCCACGATCGTGCGCAACGTGCAGGTCCGCAACGTGCAGGCCGGCCGACGCGAGGTTTGAGTCGCATGGGCCCCTCCCCCACCTGCACGATCGATGCACCGGGCCGCGGCCGCGGCGCGCCCCTTGAACAACGCGCGCACCGCGACTCGATCTTCGTCGAGGACGGCAGGCTGCTGTCGCAGCAGGAATACCCGGGCCAGCAGTTCGTGATCCGCATCCAGGCGCCCAGGTGCGCGGCGGCCGCGTTGCCCGGCAGCTTCGCGCACCTGACGTGCGACCCGCAGCGCCCGATGCGCCGGCCGCTGTCGCTGATGCGCGCCGATGCTAAGGCGGGCTGGATCGAGATCCTCTACAAGATCGTGGGCCCCGGACTCCAGTTGCTCTCGCAACAACCCACCGGCGCGACGATCAGCGTGCTGGGCCCGATCGGCCACGGTTTCGTCGCGCATCCTGCGCGACCGCGGCCGCTGCTCGTGGGTGGCGGCGTCGGCATACCGCCCATGGTGTTCCTGGCGGAATCGCTGCGGGCTCGCCGTGCGGAGGCGTCGTGGCAGCCGCTGGTGCTGATGGGCTCCGAAATCGAGTTTCCGTTCCGCGCCAGGCCGTCGCAGATCCTGGTGCCGGGCATACCGCACGAGGCGATCGCGTGCATGCCGCTGCTCGACGACTGGGGCATCGCGAGCCGTCTTGCCAGTTTCAGCGACTTCCCGGGCTGCTTCCACGGCTACGTGACGGACCTCGCGGCGCAGTGGCTGTCATCGCTCGATGCCAGGACGCTCGCCGAAGTCGAAATGTTCGCGTGCGGGCCGACCCCGATGCTGCAGGCCACGGCACGCGTGGCGCGCAAGTTCGGCGTACCGTGCCAGGTGTCGCTCGAAGAGTTCATGGCCTGCGCGGTCGGTGGTTGCGCCGGTTGCGCGGTGCCGGTCGTCCAGCCGGATGGATCGCTCGCAATGCAGCGCGTCTGCGTCGATGGCCCGGTATTCGACGCGAATGCCGTGTTTCCGCCGGTGGCTTCCTAGCGCGCTTCGGGCGTCCGAGAGGCCTGGCACAAGGCGATGGCTGGCGCGGAAGCTGGCCATCGCGTGCGAACAAGGGCCGGAGCCTTGCGGCCGCAGCCCGTTCGGTTCATCCAGTTCAGGGCCGTCTGTAGACCGTTTTGCCTTCCTTGACGGTCTCCATCACCTGAATCTTGTTGATCGTCATTGGGTCGACGGTGAGCGGGTCCTGGTCGAGGATCACGAGGTCCGCGAGCTTGCCGACCTCGATTGATCCCTTGGTCTTGTCCTCGAAATGCTCATAGGCTCCCCACAACGTAATCGCCTTGAGCGCCTCTATCGGGGTCAGTCGCTCGCCGGCGCCAATGACCTTGCCGCTGCGCGACACCCGATTCACGGTGGCCCACATCACCTGCATCAGGTTCGGCAATGCTACCGGGGCATCGGTGTGGCTGGTGACCATCAGGCCTTTGTTGAGCGCCGTCTTGATCGGCGAGATCTGCTGTGCCAGATCGGGTCCAATGATCCTGTCGTACCAGTCGCCCCAGTAGAACGTGTGCATCGGAAACAGCGATGCGATCACCTGCAGGTCTTTCAGCTGGTCGAGCTGGTCCTTGCGCACGAACTGCCCGTGAATCAGCGTGATGCGGCGATCTCCCGGACCGTACCTGGCCTGCACCGGCTTCAGCGCCGCGATCATCTGGTCGATGGCCGCGTCGCCGTTGGCATGCACGTGCACCGGCCAGTTGTTCCGATACGCCTCGTCGAACAGGCCTTCAATTGACTTGGTATCGGCAATGGCGGGGTAGCCCTTGTAGCCGGGCTTCTGTCCGTCCGGCGGGATCAGGTATGGAATCGTGCGCCACGCCGTGCGGCCCTGCGGCGAGCCATCGAGAGTGATCTTCGTGCCACCGATGCGATACCGGTTCCTGTAGGTACGGCCGAACCACTCCGGCGTGATGACCTTCCGGTCCGTGTAATCGATGTATGAGATGACATCGATGTCGAGCAGCCCCCGCTGCGCTGCGCTGGCGAGATCCGCATGATTGAACGAAAAGGCGCGTCCTTCATTGATCGTCGTGTAACCGTAGCCTTTCGCGAGTTCCAGGCCTTTGCCCAAAAAGTAGTCCTTGTCCTCAGGTTTCTGCGGACTGATCGCCGAGATCGTGGCAGGGATGCTGGCCAGTTCCTCGAGTACGCCGTTCGGCTCACGGCTGCCCGCGCGGCGCCGGATAACGCCGCCCGGGGGATCATTCGACGCTGCCGTATAGCCGACCTTCGCGAGTCCGGCGCTGTTCATGGCGCTGAAGTGACCCGAAATATGCACGGCGATGACCGGGATGTCCTTCGACACTTTGTCGAGGTCGTCGCGCGTCGGATGGCGACCCAGAAGGGCGTCGTCATAGCCCATGCCGAAAATCCAGCCGGTGCGTGCGACATCCGGTCCCTTGGCGAATTGCTGCAGCTTCGCGACGAGGTCATCGATCGTGTTGACCGTGCCGTCGGGCGGCGCCAGGAGATTCGCACCCATAGCCTGCGCGCCGAAGCCCAGCAAGTGCGCATGACCGTCCACGAACCCGGGTACCAGCGTCCGGCCTGCCAGGTCAATCATCCTGGTCGCGGCGCCCTTGTGGGCCTTTTCAACCTCGGCACGGGCGCCGACCGCGACGATCTTCCCATCCTTGACGGCCACCGCTTCCGCCGTGGGCTGCGCGTCGTTGACAGTCACGATGTCACCGCCCACGTAAATTGTGTCGGCAGCCTGTTCCGCCGCGACCGTTGTGCCGCCGCCTTCGGCAGGCCCCGGCTTTCGACTGCAGCCTGTGACGACAATGATCGCCGTGGCAATGGCAATCGCAGTCATCGTTCTGAATTTCACGCGCGTCACTTGGAAGGTCTCCCCTGGTCGACATGCTGCAGCTGGGCCGAGTTCGTACTGATGATGCTCAAGACTGAATCGCCCGACAAGCTGGCCTGGAAATATCCAGAGGGCGACAGCCTGTGGGCGCGGGCCATCGCAGTTTTTCGGCTCGATGGCATCGCGAGCGTCTCCTTTTGGACGTCGGCTTCGATGTCATCGTCCGCAAATACGCCACTCGCTACCCCGCCGCTGCAGCATCGGGGCTGGAGACATGATCCACGACACTCGCGATCCGCCGTGAACCCGATCCCCCGCTGCAGACCAGGAGCGGGCTTCATCAGTTCCCGGATCGCCGACAGCATCGCAGCAATGGCCTCGTCATGACGCGCCAGCTTTTTCTCGATCCGCGCCTCGATCTCATCGAGCCGGCGCGCCAGTTCGACGTTGGCCGCCATGATCGACCGCAGCTGCACCAACGCCCGTACCACGTGGATGCTCATCTCCACTGCTCGCGGGCCGTTGAGCACGGTTGCAGCCATGATGGCACCATGCTCGGTGAACGCGTGCGGGGCGTACGTTCGATGCAGTCCACGCGAACTCTTTGGGGTCACAATCTGTGCCCTTAGAGATCCGGCCTCTTCGGCCGTCAGCCGGACTACGACGTCCGTCGGAAAGCGCGCGGCGTTCCGCCTGACCGCCCTGATTGAGCGCTTTGGTCGCGACGCCATTCAGCGCCGCGAGCACGTTGTCCATGAGCACGCGCTGACCGCGGACCACGCGAGCCGCCCCCGCAATGGCTTCAACCTTCCTCGCCACGGTCAACCTGTAGCCCCCTTCCAATACACCTCCCGCACCACGCGTCGCCCCGCTGCATCTCTCCCGCACTGCACCACCACGTCGATCAACTGATCGAGCAGCGCCCGGATGTCGGACCGCGGGA
>Ga0316188_10001414_pt1 | contig 11359 bp, 7 predicted proteins | sample Phiworburrow1_MG_FD_204933 | JGI IMG/M metagenome (GOLD analysis project Ga0316188, IMG submission 204933) | Coastal sediment microbial communities from Maine, United States - Phippsburg worm burrow 1 | ecosystem: Environmental > Aquatic > Marine > Coastal > Sediment | place: USA: Maine... | reverse complement strand
GAGAAGTCTTTCCTTGCTTTTAATAACGTGGATCTCCTCGTGATAAAGAGGCATCACCACCTTTATTTCATCACGGATATCCAGGTTTGTATTCTGGTAGAGGTTGCGGGCTGCCTTGATGTAGGCGTCCAGCTGGAAGATCGCAAACTCGGTGTCGTTGTTGAACAGGGCGATGATATTGGCCCACGATCCGGCTGACGGCAGGACCTGGAGATTGAGTCCGACCTTGTCAGTCTCATGGGCAATCTCCCGGCCTATCTGGTAGTAGGTCCCCTGTTCATCGCCGGTCATCAGTCGCAAATCGACCGCAAGGACTGGTCCGATGGCAAACCCTGATATCAATAGGATTGTGAGGACAACCCGTGTTGCTTTATTCACCCTTGACTCCTTGTGGCCGTTGAACAAAATCCGGCTGATGGTTTATTCAAGCGGTTATCGCTCATAATGGTGTGTCCGGTCCCGGTTCGATTTACGACACCGTAGGGCCTGGCTCCGTTGCATTCTCCTGTCCCTCTGCGACAGGCGCCGCCAGTTTGAGGATCAGGTAGCCGGCGATTCCGGCGATCAGGGATCCGGCAAGAATACCCATGCGATGGGTGAGGAGATAGGTCTCGGCATCACCGCCGGTATGTTCAAAGGCCAATCCGCCGATGAACAAGCTCATGGTGAAGCCAATCCCGCAGAGCGCGGCGACACCGAACAGGTGCGTCTTGGACGCCCCCTGGGGCAATTTTGCCAGCCCCAACTTTATCGCCGCCAAGGAGAAGCCATAAATACCGACCAGTTTGCCGACCACCAGGCCGAGCATGATCCCCAGCGGTACGGCGTGGAACAGGTCTCCGAATGACATGCCGACAAAAGGGATCCCTGCGTTGGCAAAGGCAAACACCGGCAGGATCAGGAAGCTGACCCATGGGTGCAGTTCGTGTTCAAGATACTCAAGGGGAGAATGGTCCGGATCATTGTGGTCTTTCAAAGGGATGGCAAAAGCCAGGACAACGCCGGCCAGGGTGGCATGTACACCTGATTTGAGGACGAAAATCCAGAGCAGGGCCCCAACCCACATGTAGGGGGTGATGTTCATGACCTTCAGCCGGTTCAGAATGACCAGAGCGACCAGGCAAATCGCTGCCATGATCAGCATACCGTTGGAGAGGTCCCCGGAATAGAACAGGGCGATGATGACGATGGCGCCGAGGTCATCCATGATCGCCAGGGCGAGCAGGAAAATCTTCAGTGAGGCAGGAACCCGGTCACCAGCCAACGCCAGGATTCCCAGGGCGAATGCGATGTCCGTTGCCGCCGGAATCGCCCAGCCGTTGAGAGCGGCGCTGTCACCGGCGTTGATTACGACGTAGATAATCGCCGGAGCCAGCATGCCGCCGATCGCCGCGATTCCCGGCAGGGCGATCTGGGCCCTGCTGGAGAGTTGTCCGACCAGGACTTCGCGTTTGACCTCGAGACCGATCAACAGGAAGAAGATCGCCATCAGGCCATCGTTGATCCAGAGCAGCAGGGGCTTGGCAATGTGGAGTTGGCGACCCAGGCGGACTTCGAACGGAGTGTCCAGGAAATGATTATAGAGGGTATCGAGAGACGTGTTGGCGAACAGCATCGCCAGGCCGGTGGCGATCATCAACAGGATCCCCACCGAAGAGTCTTTCTCCAGAAATTTCTTAAATGCTGATGTCACGGTGTGTCCTCCAAGTGCCCTGCCGCCGGTAAATCAGATTGACCACAAAGGGAAAGGTTTTGATAACATGACTCATACCAGAGTTCAGACCAGTTTTAAAGCTATCAAACCGGAAGAATGTGCGCAACTGTAAAGCCGGATTTACCGGTTGATTCGTTCTGTATTCACCATTAACATGATACAGTAACAGCCTGGTTAGATGATGGGCTGGAAAACTTGGAATAATAAGTTAGAATTACTGACAAAATTCTTTTTTAAAAGTGGGAGCCATTATGATGATTAACCGTATTGCTTTGTTGGTCCTGATTGCCGCAGGAATGGTTTTGGGGGCATGTTCCAGCACCATGATCACAGGTTCCTGGAAAAATCCTGATTTTACCGGCAAGGTCGAGAAGGTCTACGTGGTCGGGATTGCCAAGCAGGAGACCACCCGACGCATTTTCGAAGACGGGTTCAGCAAGCAGCTGGCCACTTTAGGAGCAACCGGCATACCGAGCTACGATGACCTGAAGATAAATGAAGAGACCGACCAAGATGTGATCGCCGCCAGGATCAAGACTAACGGCGCCGATTCAGTCCTGATGGCCCGTGCGGTAGGCAAACGTACCGAACAGGTTGTCAACCCGGGTTACGTTTCAGGTCCCGGCTATGGCGGTCGGGGTTATTATCCGGACCCCTACTATCGTAATTATGGCGGCTACTACTCGCGCAGTTATGATGTCGTCTATCAACCGGCCACCGTGAGCGAGTACCAGATCATCACGATCGAGGCCAACCTTTACAGCGCGGCCAGCGGCGAATTGATCTGGTCCGCGCAGTTGGAGACCGTGGTTGAGGCCAACCTGGATGCGCTTATCAATGACTTTATAGCGGTTGTAACCAAAGACCTCAAGGATAAAGGGTTGCTCTGACAGTCTGTCAAATGTCTCCCTGGCATGTTGCCGGGAGCCCTGATTAACCAATATGAGTTTTCGCCAGCAAGCCTGCGAGGGTTGACACGCTCACTTCGCAGGCTTGTCGTTCTGATAATCTTCTTCCCCAAGGCAGGTGGCGGTCGTTTACAGTCACCTGAATCTGATAGAAATTGATCCGATCAGTGCCTTCACGAATAATTTTTTTCGAGCGGTTGCGCCGCGCCATGAGTGCTCTGCAGAGTTCTTTTCGCCTCAGCGAAAACACTTTCCTGATCATTCTCGCGGTGGTTATCGGGCTGCTCGGCGGCCTCGGCAATTACGCGTTTCGCAAGACGATCGAATTCGTACATTGGGCGGTGTTCGAACAGAGCGAGCAACTGTTTGGCTACTCCCTGGAGGAGTGGAGCCTGGCTAGGCTGGCCGTGGTGTTTTGCCCGGTGGTCGGCGGTCTGCTGGTCATCCCGCTCTGGTATTGGTTCGGCAAGGACCTCAAGGGTGGCTTCTCGGCGTTCCTCGAACGAGTCAACCTGCGCGGTGCGAAGCTCCAGTTGCGACCGATCTTCACCCGCGGTTTCGGTTCGGCGATTACCATAGGTGCCGGTGGCTCGGCCGGACAGGAGGGCCCGATCGCCATGATCGGCGGGGCGATCGGCTCCCAGTTCGGCCAACTCTTCAAGATGAGTGGCGACCGCCTCAAGGTGCTGGTCGCCTGCGGTGCCGCCGCCGGTGTCGCCGCGACCTTCAACGCACCGATCGCCGGGGTCTTCTTCGCCCAGGAGATCGTGTTGCTGTCCTCGTTTGAGTTGTCCAGCTTTACCTCGATTGTGATCGCCAGCGGCATGGCGACGGTTGTCTCGCGAGCCCTGCTCGGCAACACCCCGGAACTCTATGCCCCGGTCTACCTGGTCAACAGCTACTGGGAATTGTTGCTCTACGTGCTGCTCGGCCTGCTGATCGGTATCCTGGCGACACTCTTTATCGATACGCACTTTCGCATCAAGGACAAGTTCACCGCATTGAAGATCCCGAAGCTGGCCAAACCGGTTCTCGGTGGGCTGTTGGTCGGGGTCATCGGCCTTGGCTTCCCGCAGGTATTCGGCAACGGCTATGAATTCATGGAATCGGTCCTGCTCGGCAACCAGACCTGGTACCTGCTCGCAGCGCTGGTTCTGATCAAGGCCGTGGCGACCTCGATCACGCTTGGCTCCGGCCTGCCCGGCGGCCTGTTCGCGCCGTGCCTTTACCTCGGCGCGGTGGCCGGTGGTTTCTTTGGTCATGCCGCAGTCAAGATCTTCCCGCAATTCCACCTTGCCCCTGGCGCCTATGCCCTGGTCGGCATGGGAGCCTTCTTGTCCGCGGCGACTCACGCGCCAATGACCGCGATCTTCCTGCTGTTCGAGATTACCGACAGCTACGAGGTCATCGTGCCAATCATGCTGACCTGTGTGATCGGTACATCGATCGCCCGGCACTTCAAGAAGGATAGCCTTGAAACGGTCGAACTCTCCCGCGCCGGCATTGACCTGGAGGCGGGTAAAGAGCGCAACATCATGAAATCACTGCAAGTCGGTGATGTCATGGCGCGCGATGTGGAGACCATCCCGGAACATATGACTTTGGGACAATTCGCCCGTTTCATCGAAAAGACCCAGCACACCAACTTCCCGCTGGTCAATGCGCAAAATGAACTGACCGGGATTATCTCGGTGCAGGACTTCATGGGCGTAGTCTTCGAGCGGGAGCTGATGAACCTGGTGGTGGTCAAGGAACTGGCAACCGCCGATGTGATTACCGCTCATGCCGACGAAGACCTCGACCAGACCATGCGCAAGATCGGCTACCGCAACATTGAACAGCTGCCTGTCGTCGATCGCGAGACCCATCGCAAACTGGTCGGCATCATTTCCCGTCGCGACATTGTCGCGGCCTACAACCGGGCCCTGATGACCCGGACCCTCGAGGACAAGTAGTTGACAGACCTTCTGGCCCAACTCAACCCGATGCAGCAGCTGGCGGTCAAACATGACACCGGGCCGTTGCTCCTGCTGGCCGGCGCCGGCTCCGGCAAGACCCGTGCCCTAACCCACCGGATCGCCTGGCTGATCCGGCAGTACAAGGTCGATCCGTGGCAGATCCTGGCTGTGACGTTCACCAACAAGGCGGCCGGCGAGATGAAGGCGCGTCTCGAAGAGTTGCTCGGCGACAGCCAGGGCCTCTGGGTCAGCACCTTCCATTCTGCCTGTGTCCGGATTCTGCGCCAAGAGATCGAGGCCCTCGGCTTTAACCGCAACTTCACCATCTACGATGACCAGGACCAGGAGCGTCTGCTCAAGGTCATCCTGCAGGAACTTGGCATCGACGAAAAGCAACTCAAGCCCCGGGCGGTGGCCGCGGCGATCGACCGAGCGAAGAACAAGGGGGTCTGGCCGGAGCAGCTCCAAGACAATGATTACCAGGCCGAACAGGTGACCCGTATCTACGCCCTCTACCAGGAGCGCCTGAAGCAGGCCAACGCGCTTGATTTCGGCGACCTGCTGATGCAGACCGTGCGGCTGTTCGAGGACCATCCGGAGGTCCTGGAAAAATACCGTCAACGCTTTCACTATGTCCTGGTCGACGAGTTCCAGGACACCAACCAGGTGCAGTACCGGTTGATTCACCTGCTTGCTTCCGGGCACGGCAACCTCTGCGTGGTCGGCGACGATGACCAGTCTATCGCTTGCGTGGTGCCGAAGTCGGCAACATCCTCGGTTTCGAGCGGGACTACCCCGGTTGCGAGACGATCCGCCTGGAACAAAATTACCGCTCGACCAAAACCATTCTCGATGCCGCCGGCGCGGTGGTTGCCCATAACAAAGGACGCAAAGCGAAAAAACTCTGGACGGAGAACCAGGACGGCGACCCGGTCACCCTGGAGGTCCTGCCCGATGATCTCGAGGAGGCCCGCTACCTGGCCGGCGAGATCTCCCGCCTGAAACAGCAGGGGAGGCATCTGCGCGACATCGCGGTGTTCTACCGGACCAACGCACAATCCCGGGTGCTCGAGGAAGCCCTGCGCAATGAGCGCATCCCTTATGTCATGTTTGGCGGGCTCAAGTTCTACCTGCGCATGGAGGTCAAGGACATCCTGGCGTATCTGCGGATTATCAGCAACCCGGCCGACACGGTCTCGGCCCGGCGGATCATCAATGTCCCGCCCCGGGGGATCGGTGCCGTGACCGTCAACAAGATTGCCGCTTTTGAGAATGACGCCGGCGGGTTCCTGCCCGCCTGCCGGATGGCGCTTGACCGCGGCGCGTTAAGCGGCGCAGCGGCGAGCAAAGTCAGGGCTTTTGTCGAGCTGATCGAATCGTTTCGTCAGCGGGCTGATGACACACCCTATCCGCAGTTGACCGCAGACCTGATCGAGGAGACCGGCTATGGCACTCAACTGCGGGCTGAAAAGACCGAAGAAGCCCGCAATCGCATGGACAACCTGCAACAGCTCCTGGCGGGGATGGAGGAGCATCAGGCCAGTGAGGGCACCCTGCAGGATTACCTCGAGCAGGTCGCGTTGATCACCGACCTTGACTCCTATGACCAGAGCCTCGACCGGGTCACCCTGATGACGCTGCACGCAGCCAAGGGGTTGGAGTTCCCGATCGTGTTCATGGCCGGGATGGAGGAAGATATCTTTCCTCACAGTCGCTCCGGCGGCGGACAGGAAGAACTGGAAGAGGAGCGGCGGCTCTGCTATGTCGGCATGACCCGCGCCATGCAGAAACTCTACCTGACCAACGCCCGCCGTCGCCGGATTTACGGTGCTTTCAAGTTCAACCCGCCGAGCCGGTTCCTCGGCGAAATCCCGCCCAGCCTGATCGGCCGGGAGACCCCCGACGGGCTGCGCAAGTCCTCCAGTCACAACCTGGCGTCACTCTTTGACCAGGCCGAACCTGATTTTGCCGACGAAGACCCGTTCTTCGATGATGACGAAGTGCGGGTGGTCCCCGATGCCGAAGAGGGCTTACGGATCGGTCTGCAGGTGCGGCACATCAAGTTCGGTGTCGGCACCGTCCGTCGTATCGAAGGACAGGGTGACAACCAGAAGGTCACTGTCTACTTCCACCGTTTCGGGCCGAAGAAACTGCTGGTCAGGTTTGCCGGACTGGAACCTGCCTGAACCATTTTTCTTAACGCAAATGCGCAAAGACGCTAAGAGGGACAAAACATGTTGTCTTTTCTCTGCGGTCTTTGCGCCTTTGCGTTAAAATGGTTGTCTAACCAAAAGGCTCAGGAGGCTATCATGTCAAAATGGATCTGTGTTGTTACCCTGATCTGTATTGTCGCTATGCCTGTCGGATCGATCTCGCATGCCGATGAAATTGTCAGTACGCTGGACGATCAGCAGGAGGTAGCGGTGACTATCTATAACGAGGACCTGGCGCTGGTGCGTGATCAAAGGCAGGTCGATCTTCGGGCCGGCAGCGTCGATCTCGCCCTGCGCGAGGTAAGTGCCCGGATTCGTCCGGAGACGGCTTTGTTGCGCAGCCTGACCCGGCCCGGTGGCCTGACGATCCTCGAGCAGAACTTCGATTTCGACCTGTTGACGCCGCGCAAGCTGCTCGAGAAGTACGTCGGCAAGGATGTGCAGCTGGTGCGTAGCCACCCGGAGACCGGCAAGGACCAGTTTGAAACGGCCCGCGTCCTCGCTGCCAACGAGGGCGTCGTGTTGCAGGTCGGTGACCGGATCGAGACCGGCGTGCCGGGGCGCCTGGTGTTTCCCGATGTGCCGGCCAACCTGCGCGATCGTCCGACCCTGGTGGTTTCGCTCGAGAACGCCAAGGGTGGCGTGCAGACCACTGAGCTCAGCTACCTGACCGGCGGGCTTGGCTGGCGCGCCGATTACGTCGCCGAGCTGAACCCGGACGATACGGCTCTTGACCTCTCAGGCTGGGTCACCCTGACCAACCGGAGCGGCGCGACCTATCGCAACGCCCTGCTGCAGCTGGTGGCTGGCGACGTCAACCGGGTGCGCGAGGAGATGCGTTTTCGCGGCGATGTGGCGATGGCAGCAGGGATGGTTCAGGAGGCCGCTCCGCAGATGAGCGAACAGGGCCTCTTCGAGTACCACCTCTACACCCTGCAACGACCGACCACCATCAGGGACAACCAGACCAAGCAGGTGGCCCTGCTGAATGCGTCCGGGGTCACAGTCAACAAGGAATTTCGATTGCAGGGCAGCCCCTATTACTACCAGGGGCGTCAGGGCGACCTGGGCCAAAAGCTCAAGATCGGCGTGTTCGTCGAGTTCGACAACCGCAAGCAGGACAATCTCGGCCTGCCGCTGCCCAAAGGAGTCGTGCGGGTCTACAAGCAGGACCAGCAGGGCCGCCCGCAGTTCATCGGCGAGGATCGCATCGATCACACTCCGGAAAATGAGACCGTGCGTCTGAAACTCGGAGACGCTTTCGATGTCACCGCCGACCGCAAGCAGACCGATTTTCGCAAGCTGGGCGGCGATTCCCGCTACAACTACCGCTTCGAAAGCGCCTACGAGATCAGGCTGAAGAACGCCAAGGACGAGGAGGTGACGGTGACCGTTGCCGAACCGGTGCCGGGCGACTGGGAGATGCTGCAGGAAAGTCACAAGCATACCAAGGCATCTGCTGATACGGCGCTCTGGAAGATTAAGGTGCCGGCCAAGGGGGAGACGGTGTTGACCTATCGGGCAGAGGTTAAGTATTAGAGACTGTTGGTGGGAATAGATTGAAAAAGATGGTTTGGTGAAGGTGAGGCAGAACCATGCAGGCCATAGAGAAGAAACTGACGATTTCCGATTCTGCAAAGATTCCCGGGTTCAAGTACGAACCCAGCAAAAAGGCGTTATGGGTCGGTCTCGCCATCATCGCTACGGTCGCGATTGTCGCGATCATCTGGGTCGCGGTGGCGCTGAAAGCGCGGGAAACCGAGTTTGAAGCCAACTTGCAGAAAAGGCTCGACTTGATGGCTGCTTCGCAGGTACAGGTCATGGATGCATTGATTGAGACCTCGATCGCGCAAGCCAACCGGGTGATCAACTCGGAGCTCTTCAAGCTCTACGCCTCGGAAGTCCACCTGCTCAAGGATGACGTCTCACTGCTGGTCTCCGGGCCCTTGCACGGAGCAGGCAAGGTCCGTAGTGAAATCGCCCAGCTCTCGGTGCAATTGCCAATGATGCAGAGCCTGCTGCTTGAATTTACTCGCATAACCGACTACCAGGCCGGTCGTATCGTCAATAGCAACGGCGCGGTCTTCATTGCGACCGATGGTGCGACGAGGCCTTTGCGCAAAGACCAGATGGAGATGGTCAAATTGGTCCTGCAAACCCGGACACCGCAGTTCGGACCTCTGCGTTATTCCGAACAGGGGTTGGTGCTGGAGTCCTTTATGCCGATTTTTCCACCAGAAGCCAGTAAACTGGAAAAGGCTCCTGTCGCCGTGCTGCTCCTGACCAAGCTGACGGGAGAACGAATCAAGGCCTTGGGCGGCAATCAGCTGCTGGAAAAAGGCGAGCGGGCCCGTTTGCTGCAGAAGGTCGCCGACGGTTACCAGGAAGTGGACCCGTGGCTGCCCGGCCAGCTTCAGGATATCAGCACCCCGCTTGACCTTGACCAGAATGACCAATTGCCCTTCGCAGTCAGGCCAGCGCTTAACCGGGAAGGCCACACCTATTCCCTGGGCCGTCGTGTGGTCGGTCCGAACTGGTGGGTCTTTGTCGAGGCGGATTACGAGATCTCTCGTGAAAGCCTGCGCAGTCAACAAAGAGCCATGATAAGCATCGCAACATTGCTGGTAGTGTTGTTCGGGGTCGTTTTCGGTGCCTTCTGGGCGCTATTGGTCAGTCACCAGCAACGCAGGGGCGCACAGCACTTTGAAGCGTTGGCACAGGAGATCGAAAAACAACGACAACTGCTTGACCAGATCAACAACACGATCTCCGATTACATCGTGCTGAAAGACCTGCAAGGACGCTACCTCTATGTGAATCCGGCGTTTGCCGAAGCGGTGGGTCTGGAGCCCGCGGACATGATCGGGCTCGACAGTGAAGCCGTCTTCGGTTACGACACGGCACGTCACCTGGAACATTCGGACCAACAGGTTTTGGCCAGCGGCGAGCCGGTCACTTTGAGCGAGCGGGTCTCCTTGCAATCACGGCCGCATTATTTGCAGATATCGAACTCGGGACTGAAAGACGCGCATGGAAAAATTACCGGGATTGTCTCGGTCCTCCGGGATGTGACCGAGATCGTAGAAGTGCAGAAGCGCCAGGAGCAGGCCACGGCGAAAACCCTCGAAGCCTTGGTCCGGGCGATCGAATTAACCGATCCCTATCTGGCCGGGCATTCGCGCTTGATGGGCAGGCTCGGTGTCGAAGTTGCCAAGGCCATGAACGCCAGCGATGTCGATGTTGCCACCGTTGGCACGGCCGCCAATCTGTCCCAGATCGGCAAGCTGTTTGTCGATCGTGAGCTGTTGTTCAAGGCGGAAGCTTTAACCGCAGATGAAAAGGCGAAGATGGAGGCGCATGTCGAGTATGCAGCCAAAGTCCTTAGGGACATAGACTTCGGTCTGCCCATATACGAGGCTGTCTGCCAGATGAACGAGGCTCTCGATGGCAAGGGCTATCCGAAAGGCTTGCAGGGCGATGAGATCACCTTGCCGGCACGTATCCTCGCGGTCGCCAACAGCTTCTGCGCCATGGTGGAGCCGCGCGCTTATCGTGCTGCCCGTCCAATCGATGAGATCCTGGCGATCCTGGAATCAGATGACGGTGCCTACGATCAACGGATTGTTGCGGCGCTCAAGGCGGTCGTGAATTCGGCTATCGGCGAAAAACTGCTCGCCAAACCAAGTTGACATCTGATCCCGAATATTTTGTTCACAACCTCTGGCCATAGCGCATGCTATGGCCAGAGGTTGTCCGTGGGTTTCCTGAAAGATTAGCAATGCCGGGTATTTACCGTGAAATCTTTTGCTTTTCTTTGGATTCGCAGTATAAATAATCCGTATCCATATTATAAAGACCGGCACCAGGAATACGGCAGCATCAGCGCAGCTGAACGGCTTTTCTGCCGAATCCTGAATCCTCGATTCCCGGGATACGGCAGACTTGTTCACTCACGGAAATTTACCTGGAGCTTGCAAATGGATTATATTGGTCATCTAGATGAATATTTTGCTCCGGAGTTTATATGAACAACTTTGATCAGGCTGTGCGCGAGGTGCTTGGCGCCGGCCTTGAGAGTGCCGTCGTCCAGACCATCCAGGTCAATCTTGGCCTGGTGTGTAATCTAAGCTGTCGACACTGCCACGTGGAAGCCTCTCCACATCGTAACGAAGGTATGACCTGGGAAACCATGCAGAGTCTCCTGCGCTTAACCGAAGCGCTGCCCGAGGCCCGGGTTGACCTGACCGGTGGGGCTCCTGAACTCAATCCGAACTTCAGGCCTTTGCTCGATGCCCTGCTCGCACAGGGGCACCAGGTCCAGGTCCGGACCAACCTGACGGTCTTTTTCGAAGCCGGACAGGGCGATACCCCCGAGTTCCTGGCGGACCGGGGTGTTCACCTGGTCGCGTCATTACCCTGCTATCTGGACGACAACGTTGACAAACAAAGAGGCGGCGGGGTGTACAAGCGCAGCGTCGCCGCATTGCGTCGGCTGAATTCACTCGGCTACGGACGTCAGCCAAGATTGCCCCTGAACCTGGTTTACAACCCCGGCGGGGCTTTCCT
>Ga0316188_10001413_pt1 | contig 11360 bp, 8 predicted proteins | sample Phiworburrow1_MG_FD_204933 | JGI IMG/M metagenome (GOLD analysis project Ga0316188, IMG submission 204933) | Coastal sediment microbial communities from Maine, United States - Phippsburg worm burrow 1 | ecosystem: Environmental > Aquatic > Marine > Coastal > Sediment | place: USA: Maine... | reverse complement strand
AGGGTGTCCCCGGCGATGACGATGGTGGAACGGATCGCGGCGCGCTCTGGGTGCTGTTTATGAATAATGATGGCAGCGTCAATGCCCGCCAGAAAATTTCCGTTAATACCGGAAATTTTAAAGGTGATGTGCAAGATGGCGATCGCTTTGGTACAGCGATTGCGAACTTGGGAGATCTGGACGGCAACGGTCTGAATGACCTGGCGGTAGGCGCCCCAGGCGATGATGACGGCGGCGCGGATCGCGGCGCGGTCTGGATACTCTATATGAATAGTAACGGCACGGTCATTAGCGAGCAAAAAATATCTCAGACCCAGGGACAGTTTGATGGTGCCCTGGCGGATGGTGATGAGTTCGGCAATGCCATTACCAACCTGGGCGATATGAACAATGATGGTGTAATCGATCTTGCCGTCGGTTCCTCCCGAAGAGACGATGGCGGCATTGAGCGCGGTGCCACCTGGATGCTCTTTTTACGCAAGGATTACACAGTGATCTCATCATCGCGCATATCCAGCACCGACGGGAATTTTAAAGAGACCCTGGACGATAATGATCAATTCGCTACCGCCTTGGTGAACCTAGGCGACCTGAATGGCGATGGTATAACCGACCTGGCCAGCGGTGCGAGTCTGGATGATGATGGCGGCACGGACCGCGGCGCGGTATGGATAATGTTTATGAAGTCGGTAAGTATCAGCGTAAAGGGTAATAAGGATGTTGACCTGGTAACCTTGTTTAGTGGGAGTGGTTACTAAAGCGTATTGATTACGATAACCAGCTCTTTTGTCATTCCATCAGTTATATATAGGTATACCAACGAAACAATTTATTTTCCCGCCGATCACCTGCTGGCATCATTTTCATTTGGACCGGTGTGGTCGCTAAATCCCCGTTTCACTCACATATCAATAGCCAATGCCTTCTGGCAAGATCATGGCTTGTATATTCAGATTTTTGGACAAGAAAAAGCGTTTTGCGCCGATAATCAAATGTTTCCTCGTCAGTTGGTGGCTTGTGCCAAGCGCATGATAACTATAGGAATTGTCATGTAAGCCGTGATTATTTCTGGACTATCCTCTGGTTTCATTGTACGGCGATAGGATTTGGGTATAATGCGCGCACTTTTCGGAGGTACCCCCATTTTGGATTCACTGCAGAACCTGCGCAATATCGCCATTATTGCCCACGTCGATCACGGCAAAACAACACTGGTAGACAAGCTCCTTTCCCAGTCCGGCACCCTGGATACCCGCGGTGGTGTCGAGGAACGGATTATGGACTCCAATGACCTGGAGCGTGAGCGCGGGATTACGATTCTATCCAAGAATACCGCCATTACCTGGCAGGACTACCGGATCAATATCGTCGATACCCCCGGACACGCCGACTTTGGCGGTGAGGTCGAGCGGGTGCTGTCTATGGTGGATTCAGTCCTCTTGCTGGTGGATGCGGTGGACGGCCCCATGCCGCAAACCCGCTTTGTCACACAAAAGGCCCTGGCACGTGGATTGCGCCCAATCGTGGTGATTAACAAAATTGATCGCGATGGTGCGCGCGCCGACTGGGTACTGGACCAAACCTTTGATTTATTTGACCGCCTGGGCGCCACCGACGAGCAGCTGGACTTCCCTGTTGTTTATGCCTCTGCCCTCATGGGTTATGCAGGTCTGGATAATTCAGTTCGTAGCGGCGACATGACGGCGCTGTTCGAAACCATCATCAAGCATGTGCCGGTACCGGATGTTGACCCCAATGGGGCCTTGCAATTGCAGGTCAGCTCCCTGGATTACAATTCCTACGTCGGCATTATCGGTATCGGGCGCATCACCCGTGGTCGCCTCAAAACCGGCACCTCGGTGACCGTCATCGGCGCCGATGGTGAAAAGCGCAATGGCCGGGTGCAACAGCTATTGCGTTTAATGGGTATGAATCGTACCGAGATCCCCGAGGCCGAGGCAGGCGACATCATCGCCTTTACCGGCCTGGACCCCCTCAACATCTCGGATACCATTTGTGATCCAAACAAGGTCGAGGCCATGCCACCGCTGGTAGTGGATGAGCCCACGGTGTCCATGACCTTCCAGGTCAACAAGTCACCTCTGGCTGGACGGGTGGGGAAATATGTGACCTCCCGCCAGATCCAGGCCCGTCTGGAACAGGAACTGCTGCATAACGTCGCCCTGCGGGTCGACAATACCGGCGACCCCGATAAATTCCGGGTCTCGGGTCGTGGCGAACTGCACTTATCCATATTGATCGAGACCATGCGCCGTGAAGGTTACGAACTAGGCGTGTCACGCCCGGAAGTTATTTTCAAGGAAATTGACGGTGTACGTCACGAGCCGTATGAGCAATTGACGGTGGACGTGGAAGAACAGCATCAGGGCGGGGTGATGGAAAAGCTCGGTCAACGCGGCGGTGATCTGCGTAACATGATGCCTGACGGTAAGGGGCGTGTACGTCTCGAGTATGTGATCCCTGCGCGTGGACTCATCGGTTTTCGTACCGAATTTTTAACGGCAACCCAGGGCTCCGGTTTGATTTATCATGTGTTTGATAAGTATGCCCCAGTGAAGTCAGGGGAAATCGGTCAGCGCATTAATGGTGTGCTGATCGCAAATGGTGCGGGCAAGGCCCTGGCCTATGCACTGTTCAACTTGCAGGAGCGCGGTCGGTTGTTCGTGGGCCACGGCGAGGAAGTGTACGAGGGCATGATCGTCGGCATACACTCACGCAGCAACGATCTGGTGGTGAACCCATTAAAGGCCAAACAACTGAATAATATTCGCGCCGCCGGTAATGATGAGAACTTAATTCTGACTCCGCCGATTCGTATGTCCCTCGAACAGGCCCTCGAGTTTATCGACGACGATGAGTTGGTGGAGGTCACCCCGGGCGCGATTCGCCTGCGTAAGAAACACCTCAAGGAACACGAACGCAAGTCCATGTCACGCGCTGTATCCTAGTGACGGGAACTATCTAAAATCGATCAGCTCACCCCGCGCAAATGCGAGGTGAGCTGCAAAATAGAATGAGGGAATTACTTCGGGCTAACTTCTTTGGCCTGCGGACCCTTCGGACCATCTTCCACACCGAACGTGACGGCCTGACCTTCCTTTAGTGACTTATATCCATCACCGACAATAGCGCTGAAGTGTACAAACACATCCTTGCCACCATCATCCGGTGTAATAAAGCCAAAACCTTTTGATTCATTAAACCATTTAACCGTACCAGTACTCATTTAAAACCCCTTAAATATAGCTAATCCGAGATCGTTGTCAGTTTATGATAACAACTCAGAATTGCTGACAACGCCTCTAGTTTAGCCCAAATATTTGACAATGTGATATCAAATTTCTCCACTTTACCTGACGGAATTGGCACTAATTCTGCCAGTGTATTCCAAGTCGCACATTCAAAATGTTGTTTTTGGTGCATGTACTGCATGATCTGTCCACTCATTTTAGTGCTCAATGACTTACTCTCATGGGTAACAGAATGGAGAACTGACCGCGGACGGGGCGGTTAGCTGGAGGAATCCGCCTTAATGTAAGAAACAATGCGGTTGGCATGATTGACGTATTCGAGGACAGACAGTAGCGTACCAAGCTATGGGTTTTTTCACGATACCGAGGTATATCGCTAGGTCAATCGGTGCTTGTCCTGCACGGGGCCTGCCATGACGCAACTGGCACATCCACAGAAGTCGGTGTCGATACGCCGCAGCCTGGTCCTCAATATCTCCAGTTTGATGTTGCTACTGGCGGGCAGTATCGCCGCCATCATGTTTTACGGCACCCACAAACAGGTCAATACCCTCTCCCGTTATCTGGTAGAGCGCGCCTTACAGCAGACCCATTCCGAGCTGGAGCGTTTTCTGCGGCCGGTGACTCGCAGCCTGGGTGTCGCCTATCATTGGTCAGTCAACGGCATGTTACAGACCCGCCAACCCGAGCAAATGCGCAGCCTATTGCAGCCGATCTTGATGGAGTTCCCACAAATGTCCGCCCTGTTGAACGCCAATGGGCATGGCGATGAATACATGCTGCTACGCATGGGTGAAGATTGGTTGGAGCGGGAGACACGGGTCAACGACTGGCAGGACAAGAGTCATGTTTCGCATTGGCAAACCGGACAAGCGCCACAAATAGAATGGCAGATGCTGCATTATGACCCGCGTCAGCGCCCCTGGTTTGAGGGCGCTGTGGAGCGCATCAAACTACTGGCTACTCATGCACAACCAGCCAATGATATCTATGCACAAGTGCACTGGACGGCGCCGTATACTTTTTTCACGACCCAGGAACCGGGTATCACCGCCTCGCTGGCCCATTACGATAAAGAGGGCCTGGTGCATGTGGTGGGCATCGACATTTTGCTCACCGATATCTCCCGCTTTACCACCAAGCTGAAAGTCAGTGAGCACGGTCTGGTGTTCGTCTTGACGGATGATGGGCGCTTGCTTGGCCTACCCCGAGTAGCCAGTCTTGCGCAGGAATCAGATTGGCAAAAATGGTTGTTAAAGACGCCAGATACGCTGGGGGTCCCTGTGCTTGATGCTGGTATTCGTGCCTACAAAAACCTCCCGGACAATCACGAACCCTTCGCGTTCGAACAAAACGGTAAGACCTGGTGGGGGGGCTCGGTAGAGTTTGAATTGTCCAGCTACCGTAAATTACTGATCGGTGTCGTCATCCCGGAAGAGGATGTCACAGGCGATATCTATTTGGTACGGTATGGGATTCTCATTTTCCTGATTGGTGTGATTGGGCTGAGCGTGATTCGCATACTCAGTATGGCGCGACGCTACAGTCGCCCCATCGAGGCGCTGGTCGAGGATAGCTATCGAATAAGCCATGGTGATTTGAGCGAGCCCGATCATATCGCCTCACGCGTGACCGAAGTTCAGCAGTTGGCCAAGGCGCATGATGTGATGCGTGAGGGCCTACGCAACCTATTGCGCATGGAGCGTGATATGCAATTGGCCCAGGAAATCCAGCAAAAGGCCTTGCCGCACGAGCTTCCTTATATCAATCATTTCAAAATAGCCGCCTGGAATCTGCCTGCCGATGAAACGGGAGGTGATAGCTATGATGTGCTTGCCTTAAACCGGCACCAGGGTGACAGTTACCGTCTCGCAGACGGACACAGCGACTATGCCCTGTGTATGCTCGCTGATGCCGCCGGGCACGGAATTGGTCCGGCCCTTTCGGTCACCCAGGTCCGCTCAATGTTGCGCATGGCCGTACGTCAGGGTCTGCATTTGCCGGATGCCATTGGCATGTTGAATCAGCAAATTCTGGAAGATTTATCCGGAGGTCGGTTTATCACTTTATGGCTTGCTATTCTGGATGCGCAACTTAAACAGATCCAAAGTTACAGTGCTGGTCAGGCACCCTTGTTGCACTATCAGGCTCAAAGCAACACCATTCAGGTACTGGACGCGGATTCACCGCCGATTGGTATCGTCGAACAATTGAACCTGACAAAACCGCAGCTGATCAATATGGAAGAAGGTGATTTGTTTATTGTGCTCAGCGATGGTATTTACGAGGCCAGCAATGCCAAGGGTGAACCCTTTGGGCTTGAGCGAGTAAAACGGATCATCAACTTGAATCAGGGGCAGACGGTGCAGGAGTTACTAGAACATCTTCGCCATGGCCTGGATACTTTTACCGAGCATGCCAAGCCCAGTGACGACAGAACCGCGCTTATTATCAAATGTGTTTAAGAAAAAATATGTTTAAGAATAGCTGAGTGGAAAATATATGAGTAATCGTGTCGTGATCAAACCCAACGGGCCCTTGGTGTTATATGGGGACATTCGCATCGAAACCGGCGACGGCAAGGTCATTGAACAGACCGACAATGCCTATTTGTGCCGGTGTGGTTTTTCCAAGAACAAACCCTTCTGTGATGGTGAACATAAACGTATTGGTTTTAATGACCCGGCACACATAAAGGACGATAAGGCCGAGATCCCGGGAGTCGCTGCGCCCTTAGTGGTAACCGTCAGGCCCAACGCTATGTTAATTCTCAAAGGACCGATGCAGTTTGAAAGTGAGGACGGGCAATACCGCACACAGCGCAACAAGGCGGCCATGTGCCGCTGTGGCCAATCACAAAACAAACCGTTCTGTGATGCCAGTCATAAGGCCTGTGGATTTAACCCAGACTAAGCACGCCTATCTTGGATAGGCGTTGGTAAAGATGTCCTTCCAGGCGACATAGGTGGCGGCAATCATTACCGGCCACATGACCAGCATGCCGAGCCCGAACGGAATTAACGCAATGAGTACGAAAACCATCATTATTATGCCAAACACCATGATGGGCAGGATGTTGCGCCAGCTACCAATGAAGCTCATTTTGATGGCGGCAAAGGCCTCCAGATCATGCAACATCACCAATTGTGGCGCCAGCCAGAACGCCATGCTCAACATGATGAGCGAGATAACAAAGATGGGAATGAAGGCAATGAAGGCAACGCTGGTAAAGATGGCTTCGGGATTGGGCGTGTCGCCATTCTGGCCCAGCAGCGCGGAGCCGCCGATGAAGATGGCAGCCAATATCGCAATCACCACAAAGTAAAGAATCATGATTCCCAACTGCAGGGCGCCCAGGGTGGCCAGTTTGCTGCCTTTTTCCTGGAAACCTGCAAACAGATGATTGACTTCATAACTCCCGCCGGTATCCAGCGATTGTGTGCCACGCATCAAGCCGCCGATAAAAATCGGATTCAATATGTAAACGACGATGGATATAAACGGCAAGATAGAAAGAACGATAGTGATGGTGAAATAGATAATGATATTGACTATCCAGATACCCGGGCTCTTGGCGAAGAGTCGAAAGGCCTCAGCGATCCAGAACCAGCCTTGTCCCGCAGGCAGGCGTTTTGGGTCGGTGAAATCCCAGGCGTCATCGAGTCGTGAATCAATCACGTCGACGGTAGTTGCAGGTGGTTGATAGGGATTATCAGAATTCATTGTGCCCCCAAGGCTGGTTTGTCCGACGCGATGTCGATGCTTGTATTCAAGATAACTCGATTGTCCAGCTCGATTATAAAGCGATAGACGCCGGCATCAAACAATTGATGCGGGTGGACAAAATTAAAAATATGTTCACCACTCTTGTCACTGACGATCAGTTTTTTCTCCAGGACTTTATCGTCCGGGCCAATTAGTTTGGCGTTTAACAGGGTCGTGCTTTTATTTAAATTGGTATAAGTAAAGCCGATGTACAGGGTTTTGCATACGGGTATGGCGGTTTGTTCTTTTAACAGAGAGCTTATCGGCAAATCGCTGAATAAAATATGTGTTACCCGCGGTGCGCGACTTTGCTCGGCGCTCTGCAATTTGGTGCGGGTTATATCCAGCTTTGCGCTGTTCGGAAAACGTGCCTGACCCTCACCCAGTAAGGTTTTGGCCTGTGTGAGTTTATTTTCCCAAATGGCCGTATTGACTTGACGGTTAAGGTATTCTTCCACTTTGCGTAAACCCTCGCGGGCCTTCTCATTGCTCGCTGACTCCTTGCGTACTTGCGCGTACAAGTCGAAGGCATTCTCCGTCTCCGGCTTGATGACATTGCCAGCCGCAAATGCGGCCTCGGCGCGGATAATGAGTGACAAAATCCGGTTTTGCTTTTCGATGGCCGCCTCGAGTTTTTGCTTTAGTGCCAGCAATGCGAGATGCTGATTGTCAGCGCTTAGCCCCAGTTCTGTAGTGGCAAGCGCTTGTATATATTCGGTTGCCTGATATTGAGTCGTGGCGAGGTCGTAATAGTGTTTGCAAATGGACTCGATACCCTGTTTCGCTTGCACATGATTTTGATCGATTGATAAAACGGCCAGCCATTCATCGCGGGCATTTAGACCTGGCGGGTTGATATAGTGGCCTTCGGCGAAATATTGCTTGGCTTTCTCCAGATGGCTCTGCATGGCCTCCTGGCGTAATAACTGCTCCTCGATTAAGAGCAGCTGGGGTGGGACGAATGCCGCAGTCAGATTTTGTTTTGCCTGCAGGATTAGTGTGCGCGACTGTGTGGTATTTTTTTGATCCATGCTCGTGCGGATGTGTAGCAGATACCATTTGCCGAGCTGCTCCAGACCAGCACGCGCGCTACTGTCATTGGGGTCCTGTAATAAGCGCGCATGATATTCGTTTGCGAGCCCCTCCGCGATGGCCGGTTCGTGCTCGATGCGTTGCCAGACGTCAGGCTGATTTACCAATGCAGCGCTGTTACTGATGCTGTCTGTTGTTACAGATTCAGTTGCCGTCGTTATAGGTGATTGAGTAGATGCGTTGGGTGTTGTTTGCGTTGGAGGAGGTGCAGTGGTCTGCTTCGTTCTTAGTTTATCGTTCTCAGGTTGTACTTGCTCATGCCATAGTGCCATCAATGTATCTTTCTGGTAGATGGCAATCCCGGCCGTAATAAGTAACAACAAGCCAAGCAGGATGCCATTACGACGGCGACCTAGCCGTTTGAATTCCTCGGTATCGGTAATATCCAATGCGCTCACCGATGCATGCCGGCGTGCACGAATCTTGATTTCATCGCTGGTGGTAGTACTCGCGGGTGGCGCCATGCTGGAAGAAGTCGACAGGGTCTTAGCCCGATAATCCTGCCCCTTGTTTTCCAGCGCCGTGGCCTTGGCATCGATAAAGTCCAGGTCCGACTCGCTAATGGCGTTCAAGGCATTAAAAAAATCCCCAGCGGTGGCGTAGCGATGTGCTGCCTCTTTGGAAAGGGCGATATTGATTATTTGCTGAAAGATATCCAGGCCCGGCGGTAACTCGGGAATCGGATCCGAGATGTGTTTAATACCGATGGCCACCATAGATGGCCCGTCATAGGGCAGGTAACCTGCCAGGGCCTGGAACAACACGATGCCCAGACTGTAAATGTCTGAGCGGTGATCGACCTTGAGCCCCTTGGTCTGTTCCGGGCTCATATAATAAGGCGTGCCAATGGTTTTTCCGGTCAACGTCAGGCCCCGTGTCACATGCAGACTGCGGGCAATTCCAAAGTCGGTAAGTATGGCTCGCCCGGCCTCATGCAATAAAATATTTTCCGGTTTGATGTCGCGATGCACGTAACCTTTTTTACCGGCATAGTCGAGGGCCTGGGCGACCTGCTTGATGATCTGTACTTTCTGTTTACGTGACAATAAATCCCGGGCTTCACGCAGACTCTTGCCAGGGACGTACTCCATACTCATGTAGTGACGGCCCTGGTAGACCCCGGCGTCATACACGGTAATGATATTGGGATGATTCAAGCTGCTGATGATGCGCGCCTCACTAAGAAAGCGATCGGTGAAGGTCTCATCGGTATGATCGGGAACCAAAATCTTGAGGGCGACCTGCCGGCCGATACTTTCTTGTAACGCCAGGTAAACGATCGCCATCCCCCCCTTGCCCAAGACGTCCACAATCTTGTAACCGGGTAAATTGACAACGCTGGCCACCTGGCCGGAAGTGCTGGATGTCGGATTTTGGGTCATAGTGCTATGCGACTGAACGGGTTCCTGTTTTGTCTCGGCTGCGGGATGTGAGGATTACAGTGTCGTATTGTCGTCCCAGCCACACTCTGAAGGCAAACACATCTGCAAGCTTGGGGTTATCTGCTTTTCGTGTCCAAGCAGCTCTGGCCACAGTCTCTGGGGTGTACAATGGCGATGACTTGACATTTACTCAAACGCCCCCATAATAACCTAGCTAGTTGCTCGGATATTACCTGAGTGGGTTTAGATTATTATATTATTCAAGGAGTTAGCTATGGATTTACCAGATCGCGACGGTGACGGATATTTAGTAGACAAAGATGCCTGGACGCCTGAGATCGCACGCGCAATGGCCGAAGCGGATGAGGTCGAGATCGACGACACCAAGTGGGAGCATATCTTAAAGGCTCGCGAGTATTACGACGAATTCAGTGTTGTCCCCCCCATTCGTAAATTTGCCAAGTACGTCGGTGAAGACCAGAAGGAAATGTTCAAGATGTGGATGACGGGTCCCATGAAACCCATCACCAAGTATGGTGGTCTGCCTAAACCGACCGGCTGCGTCTAAAGCCACCACATGCCACCAAATACGGCCGCGATTGCGGCCGTCTAAGTTTCACCGCACACTCCTGCTAAAGAAACTTATGCGACAACGCATACACCGGACATTCTTACCCGATAAAATGCCTCAGCGGTTCTCGCCCGCAAATGGTGTGTCATTTCATTTAGAATAAGGCTGTTCGAAACGCTGTTTCATAACCATTAATTATTTATGGTTAATGAGGCAACTGCTTGTTAAGCTAACAGCAAGATGACCATCATACATAGTCGTTATTGTCAGGATGAAGTAATGAAGCGCAAGTTTTACACATATCTGGGTTTGGCCGGCACATTGTTGCTGAGCCAGCCGTGTGTCGCTGCAGACGCCCTGATGCTCCCCCCCCAGAAATTGACACAATGCCAGCAACAAGCCAAGCAACAAAAGGCGAACGAGGTGCGTGCGGCAATCGAGCGAAACGAGCTGAGCCAGGCACTCTCCATGTTGAAAAAACCCACCCCGTCCACGCCCGTGGAGCAGCGATACTTGTATGGCAAGGTACTCTACCTGCAGGCCTATGCACGGGTCGTAAGCCACGAGGTAGAAAAACCGGATAGTCAGCAGTTGGCTTCCGCCACTGCGTACATACAAGCCGCCGCCAGGCTTGGGTTCGGCGAGGCAATTTACGATGAGGCCATGTTGTTGACCCCCGCTGACCAGGCTGAGCGGCGGATGGACTTATTACGTCAGGCCGCTGACAAGCAATACGTCCCCGCGATGATGCAATTGGCTGAGGAGTATTTCTTAAGCTCACAAACCTATGAGCGGCGTGTCGATGCGCAGGCCTTGATTCAAAAGGCCGCGGAGCTCGATACTACGGCCAAGCGGCGGCTGGCGGAATACTATCTACACGAAGATCAACGGCTGACGAACACCACCGGCTATGACAAAGATATTGATAAAGCCATTCAGTTATATTTCGAGGCCGCCCAGGCGTGTGATGCAAGAGGGGCCTTCAGTTTATATGAATTGGCCGAATCCAAACACAAACCCAATTCACTCGATCCAACAACGGCGATTTACTGGCTGGGCATTGCCGGTGAGTTGGGACTACCCGAGGCACAGGCACAACTGGCGGAATATTATCTAAAAACCGAATCCAAACCGGCTGAAGCCATCGCCTGGGCTGAGCGGGCCACGGCGAATGGGGATGTGACCGGGATAATTGTATTAGGCAATATCTATTACCAGGGCAAGGGCATCGAGAAGGATCACGTCAAGGCGATGCAATATTTTGAGCAGGCCTTGAAT
>Ga0316188_10001412_pt1 | contig 11364 bp, 5 predicted proteins | sample Phiworburrow1_MG_FD_204933 | JGI IMG/M metagenome (GOLD analysis project Ga0316188, IMG submission 204933) | Coastal sediment microbial communities from Maine, United States - Phippsburg worm burrow 1 | ecosystem: Environmental > Aquatic > Marine > Coastal > Sediment | place: USA: Maine... | reverse complement strand
CTGGCAGACGACGCGGCCATTAACAACGTGGTTGCGTATATCAACACCTTGAAATAAGCGGCTACTTTGCACGCATAAAAGAGGCGGCTACCTGGCCGCCTTTTTTTATGCTCCGCTTTTCCCGGGGGCTCTCAAGCCTTCAGATAGCAGCCATGCTGGTAGTGGGCTTGCGGAAATAAGGAACGACTTCCAGCATTTCCCCGGCCTTCAGGCGGTTCTGAATATTGCGCCAGTAGTCTGCGGTCAGCAGGTCGTGGTGATAATCAAGAAAGATTTCCCTGGACTGCCGGTCCAGGCCAAGAAAGTTTATGAACTGTTCCGGAAATATGTCGTCATCGCCAACGAAGAACCAGGCGTCCGCCCGCATTTCATCCTCGTAAGAAGTCGCGCGGGGCAAATCCCTGAATTTGCATTCGGTAATCAGGCACAGTTCATCATAATCATAAAAAATCACACGTCCATTACGGGTCACGCCAAAGTTCTTTAGCAACAGGTCGCCGGGGAAAATATTGGAGGCAGCGAGGTCGCGGATGGCCTGGCCATAGTCCACCACTGCCCGCCGCTTGGCCTCCGGGTCCGCAACCTTGAGATACAGGTTCAGTGGAGTCATACGGCGCTCCACGTAGCAGTGCTCGAGGATCAGGTTATCACCTTCCACGTGACAGGTTTCCCCACACTCATTGAGCAATTCATCGAGGACTGCCTGGTCAAAGCGATGGACCGGGAATTCCAGGCGGCGGAACTCCTGGGCATCCACCAGGCGCCCGGCGCGATCATGTTTGAAGACCAGTGCATATTTTTGCATTACCTCTCGTCGACTCATGGCCTTGGGAGGAGCGAACTTGTCACGGATGACCTTGAATACGACGTCGAAGGACGGCAGCAAGAAAACCGCCATTACCATGCCTTTTTCGCCTGGTGCCACGATGAACTTGTCTTGCGAGGTGCTTAGGTGTTGCTCGAGATTACGATAACGCTCGGTCTTGCCCTGCTTGGCTCGCCCCATCACGGTGTAAAGTTCGCTTATCGGCTTGGACGGCAAAATCGAGCGCAGGAAAACGATGGCATCCCCTACGGTCTCCAGGTCAACATGGAAGTACCAACGGGTAAAGCTGAACAGGACGCTGGCCTCTTGCACCGACAGCAAAACAGCATCCACCAGGATGCCCTCGTCGGAATTCTTTAATGCAAGTACAAAAGGACTGCTGGCGCTGGTCGAATCAATGCGTCCTACAATGTAGGCGCGTGGGCCCTGGTAGAAAACGGCCTGTATGGCTTCGATAGAGACGATCTTTTCATCACCGTGGTGCATTTCCCAGTAGGCATCCACCTCCTTGGCCACGTAACGTACGCTGGAGTCGATATTCCGATAGCGTATGCCGAAGTTGTACCTGCTTAGCAGGTCGTCAAGCAGCCAGCGTGTGGAGCCCCTGTGTTGCAGTCGATAGGTCGGCACCGGTTTGGAGATATTCTTCAGCGGTGTCACGTCCAGGGCGAGATACTCCACCCTCGGGTCCACACCGATGGTCTTGAAGATTCGGCGCGTGACTGAACTGAAGAAAGTCTTATTGAATTCGGAGTCGACCAGGCTGGCGATCATCTCGCTATGCAGGGTCTTGGCCCGGGCCCAAAGCTCAACGTCCTGGACCTGGTCGCCAAGCAAATTCTCCAGGTCTTGCTGTGCGTGTTGCACGGACAAGTCGTATAGCTCGATGCGCTCGACCGTGTCGGCCTGGGCCTCGTGCCATTGACGCTGGATGAAACGATCTCTGGCGCGCCGGGATATGGCCAGGAAGCCCCGGTTATAGCCGCGGAATGCCTCGAACATAACCCTGGCGCATTGCTGCGCCAGGGGTTTGCTGCTTTCGGGAAGCATTTTCCAGCTACATATTGCTGATCATGTGATCAGCAAATTCGCTGCACTTGACCTCGGTGGCGCCTTCCATGAGGCGGGCAAAGTCATAGGTAACCATTTTCGATCCGATCGTCCTGTCCATGGCCGTGATGATACAGTCGGCCGCCTCGGTCCAGCCGAGGTAGCGCAGCATCATCTCGCCCGACAAGATCAGTGATCCAGGATTGACCTTATCCAGGTTGGCGTACTTGGGCGCCGTACCATGGGTGGCCTCGAAAATTGCGTGACCCGTGTCATTGTTGATGTTACCGCCAGGCGCGATACCGATGCCGCCGACCTGCGCGGCCAGTGCATCAGACAGAAAATCGCCAATAAGATTCATAGTCGCAATGACGTCGAATTCCTTGGGTCGGGTCAGTACTTGCTGGAGCGTGATGTCAGCAATAGCATCCTTAACCAGGATCTTGCCGGAGGCCAATGCAGCCTCCTGCTCGGAATTGGCCGCTTCGGTTCCTTTCTCGGCGCGAGTTCGTTCCCACTGGTCCCAGGTGTAGGTGTGCTCCGGGAACTCCTTTTCGGCCAGGGCATAGCCCCAGTTGCGGAAAGCGCCCTCGGTATACTTCATGATGTTGCCCTTGTGCACGAAGGTCAGGCTCTTGCGCTTGTTGTCGATGGCGTAACGAATTGCCGCCCGCACCAAGCGCTCGGTGCCTTCACGGGATATGGATTTCAGCCCAATGCCAGTGCTGTCAGGGAAACGAATCTTGCCGTAAAGCTTGGGAAAGGCCTCTTTGAACATGTCCAGGAAGCGCTTCAGTTCGGTGCTGCCCGCCTCTAGCTCGATGCCGGCGTATATGTCTTCGGTATTCTCGCGGAAGATCACCATGTCCACGTCTTCGGGCTTGCGGACAGGCGAGGGGACACCCTTAAACCAACGCACCGGGCGCAGGCAAACATACAAATCCAGTAATTGACGCAGGGCCACGTTCAAGGATCGAATACCGCCGCCGATAGGCGTGGTTAGCGGACCCTTGATGGCCACCAGGTAATCCTTGCAGGCCTGTATTGTGCTATCGGGCAGCCAGCTGCCATATTCGTTGTAGGATTTTTCGCCGGCAAAAATCTCTACCCATTTGATTTGACGTTTACCGCCGTATGCCTTTGCAACCGCCGCATCCAGGACGCGGACGGTGGCCCGCCAGATATCCGGACCCGTACCATCACCCTCTATGAAAGGAATGACCGGGTGATCCGGCACCTTGAGTACGCCGTCTTTAATGGTTATTTTTTCGCCACCAGCAGGTGCCGATATCGTGGGTTCGCTCATTTAGTCTTCTCCCTTTCCAAATCTTTCCCGGCGCAGGGTAGCCAAAACAAGGCGTCGCGGCGGGTTTATCTTGCCAGATGTGTCGTCATACGAGGGTCACAGCTGCACGATACTATCAGCTTTGCCCTGCCCCCGGCATGCGTAGGAGTAACTATGAGGGCTTCGGGGTCATCGAGTCCGACCGGCCTGACGCTGAGACGGGGTGTAGGTGATGTCTGCGTAGAGTGTCCTGCCGCGTCCCGGGAAATAACGATAGTTTCCAAAGGCGAAATCCGCCCTCTCTGCGTAGGCGGAGTCGGTCAGGTTGCTGAGCCGCAAGCCGAACGACCAGCGCTCCCCCAGCTCCTGTCGCAAGCGCAGATTCAGAACATCATGGCCCGGGTAGGCGGGGCCGTTGCTGGCATCCAGGAAATATGCTCCTACGTGTTGCCACTCCAGCTCGGTTTCAGTGCCGCGCGAGCCGTGCCAGGATAGCCGGGCATTGGCCAGGACACGGGGTGCCCCGTCCATCTCATTGCCGCTGACAATCTCCTCTCCCTGAGACGCCTGGTAATCCGACGCGTAGAGGTGGCGGGCCCAGCTACCGCTCAGCCCCAGCTTCCAGCTCTCGGTCAGGTGTTTCTGGTAGTCGAGTTCCAGACCGTAGTGGCGGGACTGTGCATTACTGATATTGAATCCCTCGTTGTCACGGTAAATGGTATTCCGCTTGTTCATATAGTAGCCGACCAGCTCCAGGTAGTGGCTGGAGCCAAGGCTTCTGTACCCCAGTTCCAGTGCGTCCAGAATCTCTGAGTCCAGGTCGGCGATGTCCTGCTGGGATTGCAGCCTGTACAACTCGGTCGCCTGCGGGGCTCTGAAGCCTCGATTTGCGCTGACATACACTTGGTGCCGGTCGTCAAGCTGGTGGCTCAGGCCCAGTTTGGGCGCCAGGTTGGAGAAGTGGTCTGTGCGATCCGCAGGACGTGTATAGAGGCAGCCGTCATAGCCACAGGGCTGGCCATCCTGGTCCGTGTTGCCGTCAAGCATCTTGTTGTCATAGTCATAAAAGAGCGACTCCAGGCGCAAACCGAAGCTGATAGTCGTACGTTGGTTCAATGCTTGCTGCACTTGCAGGTAGGGCGAGGCCATACGGCTGCCAACGTCGTAGTCATAATGCTTGCCGGCGGGACGGGTGGCGATCAGGTAGTCGCTGCCTTGTTCAATCGGGCTCTCCTGGTATTCCCAAAGAAACCCTGCGGCCAGCTCCAGATCCAGGCCAAGCGTCAACTGCATCTCATGTACTGGTGTGTGCCAGGCCAGCCCACCCTGGATGCTGTGCTGGCCATTGCGTTCCAGTGGTTTGCCTGGCAGGTAGTGCTGCAGGAATTCCATATTCGAACGCCTGATGATCATCCCGCCCTCAAGCTCGGCGCCCTCCGCCAGGGGATGTGTCCAGCGACCGCTCAGGCGCTGTGCGTCGGCTTGCCGGTACGCCTCAGGATTCAGGTTCTGGCTGCTCAGCTCAGGGTCTTTATAGGCGTCATAGCCGTAGATATAACCTGCTGTTTGCTGATCCAGCCTGGTGGCTGCAAAGGCGATAAACGCATTGTCATTGGCCAGGTCTGGCGCATAGCCGAGGTTTATTTTTGCTTGCTTCACACTTTCCTGATCACGCCAGCCGCCGTCGTCCAGGAGATTGATCAAGGCCCTGAAGTTGTCGTTACCGACGTCTGCACTGGCGCGCCAATAGTTGTCCTGGCCTGCTTCCAGTGACAGCCTGCTGGTTGCGCCAGGTTCCCCGGTAAACACATTGACCAGGCCATGCATGGCATTGGATCCATACAGACTGCTCCCGGGTCCGCGTACGACTTCGACAGCGTCCGCCTGCTCCAGGTTGATCTCGAACAACTGGTTTACATTGCAAAACCCTGCGGGACGGATAGGAAAGCCGTTTTCCGCCACCAGGAAAGCACCACAGGACCCGGCACCTGTGAGCACCGGCGAACGAATGGCCGGCAGCGATTCCTGGCCGCTGCCGCGATTGATCCATGCCCCGGGCACCCTTTGCAACAATTCACTGGGGTGGGTGGGTCTGTTCAGTTCCATAACCTCGCCATCGATGCGCGTGGTGTTACCGGCGAGGTCGAGAAGTGAGCCGCTGGCCCCGGTAGCGGTGACAACCATGGTCTCAAAATCGTCAGTTTGACTGTTCAGATCCTGCTCAGTGTCTGCACCGAACAGGGAGCCAGGGCACAACAGCACGCATAGCAGACCCAATTGCGGGCTTATATCGGGGCGCGCAGGTCGGGCAGGCAGTAATCGGGTTCGCAGCATCTATGGCCTCTTCAAATTGCCGCAAAACAGGATACATCACTGTGGCTATAATGACTGCATGGCGAGCCCGGGGGACAGAAAGGTGATTATTGCTAATGACTAGAGTTGTACCCAGGCCCTGGTTGTTTGCCAGCCTCTTGTTCCTGTGCGCCATCTGCGCCAGGGCTCAGGAGCCTGCAAGCGCCCAGGCTCCCGAGCCCTGGCGCACGCTCGAAGGCTCTCGACCGAAAATCTGCCTTGCGCTGGGTGGCGGCGGCGCCCGCGGTATCGCACACGTGGGTGTGCTGCGGGCCCTGGAAGCAATGCGCGTGCCGGTTGATTGTGTTGCCGGCACCAGTATGGGCGCGGTTGTGGGCAGTCTGGTAGCGATGGGGCTGAGCGTCGAAGAAATTGAAGAGGTGACATTGACGACCGATTGGGAAGCCATGTCCACTGACCGTCCGCCGCGCCAGCAAATGTCATTCCGACGACGCCAGGATGACGTGAGTCAGTTGGTGGATTTTGAAATTGGCGTCGGCATGCAGGGCTTGAAATTGCCTCGAGGCGTGATCCAGGGGCAGAACCTGCTGGTGTTCCTGCGCAACCTGGGCCATGACTATGCGCTGGTAAAGAATTTTGATCGTCTCCCGGTTCCCTTCCGCGCAGTGGCTACCGACATTGAGACCGGCGAGACCGTGATCATAGGTCGTGGCGACCTTCCGCAGGCCGTGCGGGCAAGCATGTCGGTGCCGGCAGTATTTTCTCCCGCGGAAGTGGGCGGGCGCATGCTGGTGGACGGTGGCTTGTTTGCCAACGTACCGGTAGATGCGGCCAGGGCCATGGGAGCGGACGTGATCATCGCGGTAGATGTGGGTTATCCGGTGGTTGATCGATCGCGGCTGAATTCGGCGCTGGAGATCGCAGACCAGACCGTCACCTTGATGATGCGTGCAGGAACTCAGGCCCAGTTGGCGAAACTTGGGGATCGGGACGTGATCATAGTTCCGGCTCTGGGCGAGACGTCATCTGCTGCTTTCGACGACACGATTGAGATCATGGAGATTGGCGAAGCCGGGGCGGTCGAAATGGCTGAAATGCTCGCCAGGTATTCGGTGAGTGCCGACGAGTATGCCGCCCTGGTGCAGAAACGAACGGGCAGGGTGCCGGATGTCGAGTCGCCTGTGGTGCGTGAGATATCGGCCGAGGTAAACGCGAAAATGTCCAAAGAGGCGATATACGCGTGGATGGATCTCGATGTTGGAGCACCGCTTGATATAGCAACGCTGGAACGCGATATGCAGCGTATCTATGGTCTTGGAGTATTTGAGATCGTCGATTATTCCCTTTATCCGGTGGAGGACGGGGCTGGATTAAGAATCAGCGCGACGCAGAAAAGCTGGGGGCCAAATTTCCTGAAATTTGGCCTCGCCCTCCAGGAAGTATTCGACGGCGAGAGCAACGTGGCCCTTGGGGCTCGCTTCACCATGACACAGCTCAATAGCCTGGCCGCCGAATGGCGAAACGATCTACAAATTGGCACCGATGCCAAGGTTGTCTCGGAATTCTATCAGCCACTGAATTTCGGCTCTCCCTATTTCATCGCTGCAGGCGCGCTTGGCTCGTCAACCTTGTTGACGATTTACGAAGACCTCGGCGACGTTGCGATCGGTCAGGTCAGATTTCAGGATATTGGCATCAATCTTGACCTGGGCAAGGCTACGCACACTCTCGGGGAAGTCCGTCTTGGCCTGCAGTGGGGCAGATCGCAGAGGCATTTGAGTGTAGGCGATCCCAACGATGTGCGTCTTGCGGATGTTGATACAGACATTGGAGAACTGGTGCTCAATATTCGACATGACTCGTTGGACCAGGTTCCATTTCCCCGCGATGGAACGCTTGCCTCTTTTGGTGTCGCCGCTTCCCTGGAGCAACTGGGGGCAACGTCGGAATTCCAGAGCTATGCACTGAACTACTTGTCTGCATGGTCTTCCGGTCCCTACACGGTCTCACTCGGCCTGGAGATGCAGACCTATCAAAACCTCGTGGCCGGCAGTGTGGTGGAACCCTTCGCACTGGGCGGATTTTTGCGCTTGTCCGGCCTGAACCGGAATGAGTTGACCGGCAATCAATTACTGCTGGGTAAAGTCATTCTGATGCGCAGGCTGGATGCCATGAGTTTCGGTTCAGTGCCGCTGTATTTTGGCAGCTCGCTGGAAGTGGGTAATGTCTGGCAGAACAGGGACCAGGTGGACTTTACAGAAGGCTTATGGTCGGGCAGTGCTTTCCTCGCGGCGGACACCTTCCTGGGGCCCTTCTATCTGGGTGGCGGGCTGACCCAGGGCGGTAACGCTTCGTTCTATCTGGCCATAGGACAGGTGTTCTAAACTAATTGTCTGCGCGCTTGATCTTGCCTGTGCCCGCCTGCATTGGGGAACATCAATCGCGGGTTACTCGGGTGCAGACATAGGTGGGGAAGTCCCCGGGTCGAGAGTAGCTGTGCTTGCCCCTTATCCGATCCAGGGCAGCGTCGCGCTCGCTTTCCGTCGCATACCAGTGCAAGGTCTCCCAATCCTGTCCCAGCAATCTTGCCAGGGTGTCTCCAGGGGGCAAACGGAGTCGAATGCCAAATCTCTTTTCCCCCACCGGTCGGTTCATATTATGTTCATGGCAGATTCGCATGCTTGGGCACTCGCTGGTTTGGCAGGCCTGGTCAGATTAGGGCGGATTATAGCAGCCAGCAAGCTGATGCAGGAATTTGGCCGGAGCCAGAGGACATTGCCTGTGGCGTATGCAGCAAGCTTCGGCCAGAATGGTGTTTGCATTTTAAAAGGGAACGGGAATATTAGTGCCTGGTAATTCCGAAAATCTGGATTTCTTTGTAGTCGGTGGGCCGGTCCTGCCGGGGCGAGCCTGTTATTTGCCCAGATCGGCGGATACCCAAATGTTGCGATTTCTGGACATGGGTGAATCCTGCACCTTGTTTATGCCCAGGCAGTGCGGCAAGACCAGTCTGATTAACCATTGTGCTCAACGCTTGCGCAAGGATGGACGACTGTCGGCAGTTGTGGACCTGACCCAGATGGGTACCCTGGAGCACAGGGATGAGCCCTCCCGCTGGTTTTACACTATCGCGTACAGAATACTTCGCGACTTGCGTCTGAAAATCAATTTGCAGCAGTGGTGGCGCGACCATTCCGGTCTTTCCAACCAGGAGAGGATGGCGGATTTTTTCTGGGAGATTGTGCTGGGCAATACCACTGCCCCTGTGGTAATTTTTTTTGACGATCTGGAGACACTAATTGGGCTCCCCAGTGCCAGGGAGTTCCTGGGTACTATCCGCGCCAGCAATGATCGACGAGCGAGCGAGCCGGATTTCCAGCGGCTGAGTTTCGTGCTGGCGGGCGTGGTCCATCCTATCCAGTTCAAGATGAGCGGGGAGGAGGCACCATTCGAGGTTTGTTACCCGGTGGTGCTGGAGGATTTCAGTCTTCAGGACCTGCAGGAATATGCTGGCATGCTGGATCCGGATCCCCGGCGCGCCGGGATTGCTTTGGCCAGGGTGCATTACTGGACGGCCGGTCAGCCTTACCTGACCCAGAAAATATGTCGCAGCGTTGTGCGCCAGGGACTCGGCGAGGATGTGGAGACATCGCTGGACGCGATGGTCGAGTCCCTGTTCCTGCAGGCAAATTCTGCGAGAACCGAACCCCATTTGAATGCCATTCGCCAGCATCTGTCTGCCAGGGATGACAAGCGAAATGCAATGATGACTCTCTTCGGTCGTATTCGGAAGGGATCGGGGATTAATTTTGATCCTTCTCTGCGTAGTCATGTCGAATTACTGCTCAGCGGAATGATCAGGGTAGACGATCAGGGAGTCATGGAAATCCGCAACCGGATTTACCGGGCGCAATTTACTGCCCGCTGGGTCAACCAGAATCTGCCTCTGAACTGGCGGGGCATTGTTCGAGGTGTGGCCGTAGCAGCTCTGGTGTTGTTTCTGCCTTACTGGTACACACAACTCTTGCCCTCGCCCTATATACGTGCTCTGAGTAGCGGCGAAACCAGCTTTGAAGATGCCGACCATGCTTATGCCGTACTCCGGCGTATACCTGGTTATCGTGATACCGCTTTGCGCTTGTACCATGGCTTTCTGGTGGAAAGAGGACAAACCGGCAACACTCTGACCCTGGTTCGGGAAGCGACCGGCAGGCTCGAGAACGAACTGGGAGATAGCGAGGTCGCCGAGAACCTGATAGGCAGGTTTTGGGGCCGCAGGGCGATTGAAGTCGAAAGTCTCGAGGACAGGGATGCGTCTTTGTTGTTCAGGCTCAAGGCGCTGGAAATGGACGCCGGGCAATCGCGCAAGCGTATTGACGCATTGGTGGCTGATGACTACGGCAGTCTGGTAAGCACTATCAGACCGGCGGGCCGATTGGACAGAGCGGTGCTCAGCGCCGATGGTGGCACCCTGGTCACGGTGGAGTCCGGCAACCAGGTAAGACGCTGGGACACCGCAACCGGGAAACTTCAGGATGACCGGTCACTGGATGTCTACGCCCAGGAGTTCCTTCCCCTGGCCAGGCAGCTGGTGGTACCCCAGCCCGGTGTACTAAAGGACCTTGAACTGAGGATCACCCTGAATCACTTTCGTCCGGACGACCTCGTGGTGATACTTACAGCGCCCTCTGGCATATCCGTAGCGTTGCCGCTAGCCGCGGCTGGCGAGGCCAGGGACGTGGATTACATTTTCAATACCGCCACCTATGCCCTAAACGGTTCGGTAGCAAAACAATTCAAGCAATTCGCCGGTGAGCAGCGGGAAGGCACCTGGACTCTGTCCCTGGAAGATCGTGAGGAGGGCGTCATCGGAACCCTGGTCGCCTGGGGCCTGCAATTCTCGCCCAAGTCGAATGAGATGATCTGGGACACTCCCGATACCCCGTTGCAAATTCAGGATCCGCACAACACCGACCAGGTCAGGGTCGAACTGGGGCCGGCCGGACGTCTGGCTGCGGCAGTTTCAGCCTATGACGACCCCCGTGGCTATATCCTGACATGGGACTTGTTGGGAAGAGAGGAGCTGGCCCGTATTCCCGAGGCAGCGGGCGCCTCCACGGTGATTTTTGCCATGCAGGGCGAGGCATTGGTGGTAGCAGGTGCCAACGCATCCACAGTTAGCGTAAGGGATGCACGTAGTGGGGCGCTGCGCTTTGAGCTCGGTGGTGAAGGCATCCTGGCCGTACCGCCGACGCTATCTGTGGATGGACGTTTCCTCTTGCTGGCGGCACAGCGCAAGGACCAGGGCAGCAGCTTCCGTGTGTTTGACCTGGCGAGCGGCAAACGGATTCATGCGCTGAATTTTGACTCCAGTGTGACACATGTTGCCTTGGCCCCCGGGGGTGCTCGCATGGCGGCGGCATTCAGGGATAACGTGGTGCGAGTATGGGACCTCGCTCCCACCAGAATCCTGGCAGAACTTTTTCACGCCACGCCAGTGACCGACCTGACTTTCGATGTCTCGGGAAACTGGATGTGGATGGGTAACCGTGACCGCAAGGCGCGAGGATGGAACCTGAAGTCGCTGGCTGGACGTGGGCCACCGCCCGATGTGGTGCTGGATAACCGGGATGGCCAGAGTATGTTCGTTGGCATGTCACCGGGTCAGGTCGTTGTACAGGATCGGCCGGGAAGCGTCCTGCTGCTCGAGTTGGGCCAACGGGGTGTCCGCACGCACAATCTGCGCCACGGCCGGGGGGTGCCGGGTTCGGATCGCGGCTTGTCCCAGCCTCTCATGCCAGGCCAGGGGTTGTTCAGTGGGTTCTCGCTGGATTCGTCGCGCCTGTTTACGGCCGAGCATGGTGGGATTGTCAGGGTGTGGGATTTGCAG
>Ga0316188_10001411_pt1 | contig 11372 bp, 9 predicted proteins | sample Phiworburrow1_MG_FD_204933 | JGI IMG/M metagenome (GOLD analysis project Ga0316188, IMG submission 204933) | Coastal sediment microbial communities from Maine, United States - Phippsburg worm burrow 1 | ecosystem: Environmental > Aquatic > Marine > Coastal > Sediment | place: USA: Maine... | reverse complement strand
GGGAGAGTGCCACCAACCTGGCGGCCTACGGGATCGCCTATGCCTTCGGCCTGATTGCCGAGGGACCGGTGATCATGCTCCTGAGCGCCTCGACGCGACTGGCTCGCAGTCGCTCGGATTACCTGCGTTTGCGCGCCTTCTCTGTCGGCTTGTGCGGCCTGGTGACGCTGTTGCTGATCACGTTGCTCATCCCGCCTCTTTTCACGCCTCTGACGAGCACTCTGCTCGGCTTGACCGCAGATGTTGCCAAGCATGTCTACCACGCGCTGGCATTGCTGCTCCCCTGGCCGGCGGCCATAGGCATGCGCCGCTTCTACCAGGGGATCCTGATCGCCCACCATCAGCCGGGCAGGGTTGCGATCGGGACCATCTTCAGACTGGTCGTCATGGCGTCCACGGCCTGTTTCCTTTGGACCCTCGACAGCCTTGCCGGGGCCAGTCTCGGTGCTTGTGCCCTGAGCGCGGGCGTGATGGCCGAAGCCCTGGCAACGCGCTGGCTTGCCCGGCGGGTCATTGCAAAATCGCTGGCCGAGCAAGGAGAGGCTGCCACAATGCCGACCTATTCGGCCTTGGGACGCTTCTACCTGCCCCTCGCCATGACGCCGCTGATCGGTCTGAGCATCCATCCGGTCGTGACTTTTTTTCTCGGTCACGCATCGCGTCCGGTCGAGTCGCTGGCTGTTATGCCCGTCCTGTACGCGCTGACGTTTCTCTTTCGCGCCCTTGGTCTCTCCTTCCCGGAGGTGGCCATCACCATCTTGAAAGATGATGGGCAGAATCATGCCGTGATCCGCAAGTTTGCTTTATACTTGGCCCTTGCCCTTGGCGGCGGCCTGTCCTTGATCGCCTTTACGCCGCTGCATAGCTTCTGGTACGCGACCATGTCCGGATTGCCTGATGAACTGGTGCAGCTGGCAATCCCGCCGTTGCAGATCATGGCGATTTTCCCGGCCTTGACCGTTGCCATCGGCTACCAAAGGGCACTGCTGATAAATGCCGGCATCACCTTGCCGGTGACCCTGGCGATCGCTGTTGAAGCCCTCGGAATTTTTTCAATTCTGGCGGTGCTTGTACTATACTCGGCGCTCCCGGGGATTACTTCGGCAGCGATTGCCTACCTGCTCGGCCGGTCTCTGGCCATGCTTTATCTGTGCTGGCCCTGCGCGAGATTGACACGCAGTAAGTCGCCAGAGGTTGTATAACTTTTTGGAGATTTAGATGCAGGCAGATAATCAGAGGACAGGCGCCTGGTTCGTTCTCATGGCGGCGATGTTATGGGGAACGACCGGCACAACCCAAGCTTTCGCCCCGGCCGGGTTCGACCCGATGATGATCGGCTCCTTGCGCCTGGCACTGGGTGGCGGCATGATGTTGCTGATACTGCTGTGGCGTAGCGGCTTCTCGCCGTTACGGGGCTGGCCACTGAAAACGACGCTTGCCGCGGCGGTATTCACGGCGCTTTACCAGGTCTGCTTCTTTGCCGGTGTGGCGAAGACCGGGGTGGCTGTCGGCACCATTGTCGGCATCGGCAGTGCGCCGATTGCCGGCGGGTTGCTCGGCTATCTGTTTCGCCAGGAGCGCCCGGGACGGATCTGGTTTGTCGCCACGGCCCTTGCCATTATCGGTTGCGTGGTCCTGACGCTCAGCAGTGGCGGGGATGTCGCCATCGACCTGCTTGGTATCGCCCTGGCCATTGGCGCCGGGGTTGCCTATGCGGCTTATACCCTGGTTGTCAAGGGGTTGCTTGAACAGCATGAACCGGATGCTGTTATCGCGGTGGTCTTTTGCCTTGGCGCTCTGATCCTAGCGCCCCTTTTGATCGGCCGTCCGCTTGCCTGGCTGGCCGCGCCGCGCAGCATCGCGGTCGTCCTGCACCTCGGTTTGGTGACGGCCGCACTCGCCTACTGGCTGTTCCTGCGCGGTTTGCAGCGCATCCAGGTGGCCACCGCGGTGACCTTGACCTTGGCCGAACCCTTGACGGCCGGTCTGTTGGGCATTCTGGTACTGCGTGAGCGGCTGAATCCCATCGCTTTTGTGGGGATCGCCCTGATATTCTCAGGGCTGGCGGTGCTTTCCCTGGGCGGGCGACCTACACCGGAAACCCCGGCTGAATTCGGAGGTTGACTTGATGGTCAATCAGCGCAAGGCTTACATTTATGCTCTCGGTACGGTGCTGATCTGGTCGACCGTGGCTTCGGCGTTCAAGCTCTCGCTGCGCACCTTGCCACCGGCCCACCTGCTGCTCTATGCCAACCTGATGTCCGTGCTGCTGCTGGGCGCGATCCTTCTCTGTCGCCGAGAACTTGGCCTGGCGATCCCCAAGGACCGCCGCGAGATGCTGCGTTCAGCAGGGCTCGGCTTGCTCAACCCCTTCCTTTACTACCTCATCCTCTTCAAGGCTTTTGCCCTGTTGCCGGCCCAGGAAGCCCAGCCGCTCAACTACACCTGGGCGATCACGCTGTCGCTTTTGGCCGTGCCGATGCTCAAGCAGCGCCTCTGCCTGCGTGAAATTATCGCCATCCTCATCAGTTACAGCGGTGTCCTGGTGATTTCAACCCGCGGCGACCTGCTCGGCCTGCATTTTTCCAATCCGACCGGTGTGGCTCTTGCCCTTGGCAGTACGATCATCTGGGCGCTTTACTGGATTCTCAACACCAGGGACAGCCGGCCGCCGCTGGCAGGTCTGTTCATGAACTTCCTCTGTGCCCTGCCGCTGAGCCTCCTCTATTGCCTGGTGTTTACCGAACTGCGGATGCCCGACCTGGGCGGGGTGCTTGGTGCGGCCTATGTTGGCTGCTTCGAGATGGGGATTTCCTTTTTTCTCTGGTTGCAGGCTCTCAAATATACCGTGAGCACCGCGCGGATCAGCAGCCTGATCTTTATCTCACCTTTTATCTCGCTGATCCTGATTCATTTCATCGTTGGCGAAGAGATCCTGCCATCGACCTTCTATGGCCTGATCCTGATTATTATCGGCCTGGTTCTGCAGCAGGTCGTAAAGCACGCCAAAACCGATTCTTAAAGACCCCGTCATCGGCCGCAATTAAAGCCGGGAATCTTTCTCGCCCCGACCAACGCCAATTATTGCACAAGAATCGTCCTTGTCGTGCTTTGCGTTTCTGCGCCGTAACTGTCTCTGGCGACCATCTTCCAATAGTAGGTCGTGCCTGAAACCAGTCCGCTGACCGAGGTCGACTGAGCAGCTGCACTGGTCGTCGTGTCATCATCCCCGCCGCTACCTCCTCCGCCGCAGGCGGCTATGGCCATAATCAGCATTACAAGGATCAGGCCTATGGCCAGATCACGGCGGCGGGCTAGGCCGGCGAGCAGGGCGCCAAGCAACAAGCCTCCGGCGCCGAGCAGGGCGGCAGGTACCGTTGCGACTTGGCGAGTTGTCGCGAATGAGAAATCGGCATGCGGCGAGTAGACTAGGAACTGCGCAACGGCATCCCCCTCGGCATCCGTAGCCGGCAACCAGCTGAAGGTTACCGTGGTTCCGACCGTTTCGCCACTGGCTGGGGTAAGTGGTTGTGGTGCCACCGGTGGCGTATTGCCGGCCCCTGACAGAGTGATGGTTGCCTGCTTCTCATCGACAGCGTCGGAGAGGATGCCTAGGTTGGCGGAAAAGCTCCCCGGCATGGACGGCGCAAAGCGCAATGCGATGGTGCACGTTTCGCCCGGTGGCAGAACCCGGGTGCTGCAGGCGTCGCTGACGACGCTGAAGGGTTCCCTGATAGCGCTGGTGTCGGTAGAGCCCAGGGTCAAGGGGACGCTGCTGGCATTGCGCACCCGGACACTTGCTGCGGCGCTGGTCCCTGACATTACGCTGCCAAAAGCAACAACTTGGTCGTTTTCCGGGTAGATCGAATCCGTTATGTCGATGTTCTGCAAACCGGCCAGGTATTTGAAAGCGGCAAGAGCATTAACCAGCCCGTAGCCATAGGTATGGTCAGGGCCAACGGTGCCGAGATCGGTGGCCGACTGTTTGAGGGAGGTTTCGAGATCGCTGGCAGTGATGTAGGGAAATGCGCTGCGCAACAGGGCCATCACGCCGCTGACCTGGGGTGTCGAAAAGGACGTGCCTGTCGCCAGTAAATAGGAGCCTGGGAAAGCTCCGCCGGCCGTTAAGTCGCTCGTCCAGACCTCGAACCCGGGTGCCACCATTTCTGGGTAGATCGTGCCGTCGCAGGCGGAGGGCCCACGCGCGCTGAAAGAGCTGATCAGTGTGGGCGAGGTGGAGGTGCCCACTGAGCCAACGGCAAAGCTCTCCGGATAATTGGCCGGAGCAATGCTGCTGCTGGTCGCCGGCCCGGTATTGCCGGCAGCAAAGAGCACGGTCATCCCCGCCGCTTGCAAAGCCTGGACATCGACCTGGAACTCCCTGGAGAGCGTGTCGCAAATATTTGGTGAGGCCTCATAGCCCCAGGAGTTGTTGACGATATCCGGTGCGTCGTCGGTGTCCGGGTTGTTGTCCGGGTCGAGCAGCCACTGGAAGCTGGCATGGATTGCGCTGCTGCGGGCCTCGCCATCATCCGCGAAGATTTTTACTGCGATCCACTGGGCGTCTGGAGCAACGCCGATATAGGCCCCGCTGAAGTTGCCGCCGAGGATCAGTCCGGTCACCTGGGTCCCGTGCCCGTCACGGTCGGTTGGTAAAAGCGGATGTTCGCCGTAGGGGTCGAACCAGCTGTTGCTGCCGCCTCGCCAACGCGGTCCGAGGTCCGGATGATTGATGTCGACACCGGTATCCATAATGGCCACCGTGACCCCTTGACCGTTATAACCGAGAGCCCAGAGGCTCGGAGCATTGACCAGGTTGATGTTCGGCTCGGCAGGACCCGAGGCCTGGGCGGGGATGATCTCGGGCAGTTCGATGGTCTGGTCAAGGGAAATCGCTGCTACCTCGGGCAGCCTGGAAATATCCACGATCTCCGCCGGGGTTGCCTGAAGAGCCGTGCCGTTGATCAGCCAGAGCGGGCGAGCTTCGGTAATCCCGTGATGAGCCAGTCTTTTCTCTAGAGGCTGTCGCTGCTTTGCGGCGTGCGCTTTGAGCGCATGGATCAGTTTTGACCGCTCCTGAGCGCGGTTGTGCCCTGTTAGGTGAGAAGGTCTGGCTAACGTTTGAACCGCCAACGGCTGCTGCATGCGGACAATAACCGGAACCCTCTCTCCGGGACTTGTTACCGCAAGCAGGCTCAAAAGCCTTGGTCCGAGTTTCTCTTCCTGGGCTGCCGAACTCGACACCGACAGCAGGCTGATGACAAGGAACAACGCAGGGATCAGTCGCAGAGGGGGACGTCGCATGTCGCATTTGCCTTTGGTCTGAAGAGTCTTGCCCTTGATGAAAAGTAGATATCAAATTATATCTTAACTTGCCTCAGGAGCCCTCGTGAAATCAAGAAAAACAAACATTTGGTGGTTAGAATGGAAGGCTCTTTGCCCATGACGCCGGTTTGACATACTTTCAGCTGTGTCGTAGCCCTTTAGTGAGATGTTTTTAGGATGATGTATTTAACTACGTTAGGGGAGGGCGATTATGAGAAAGTTGATGCTCGAATGTTCCCGGATTGAGTAGTTGGCAGCAAAAACCTACAGGCAATTTGCAAATAAAGCACACTACCCGGTCAGTGTCTGTAACACATTCCGGAATATGGTTAAAAAAGAATTGGAGCATGACAGAATCGTCAACCTGGTCTTACAGGCGCCCGTCCATGAAATAGCTGCGATTCACGGGTTATCGGCCAAGCCGGTTGACGAGAAGCTCCGCTTGGCTAAGGCTCTTCTGGCCAGTGCCGAGCAAAGTGAGATGAGTGCCAGCGAAGCCGTACAACTGGCCATGGAGGCTTAGGAACCGCTGGTCGAGGTGCATACCAAGCAGGTGCTGATCCTCGGCGACCAGGAGCTGGCCGCATTTTTACCAATCTGACTCGCTACGATGTCGCCAAAGTTGATAGATTGCGTGCCTGACTTGATCAAAAACAGTGTCACCCTCGCTGATATAACCAGAAGGGCGCCTCAGGTGGCGCCCTTCTGCTTGTGTGTCAGCACCCTGATCAGGCCGAGCAGGCCAATTACGCTAAAGAACAGGCCACGCCATTTGTCAGGCTCTTTACCCTCGCTTATGAAAATGACGTCATCGGCTACGTTGAGATCCGTTTGCTTGGCCAACTTCAGCAGCTTCTGTTGGTTGCCGCGGGCAATCAGGCCGGCAACCAGCATGCCGGTAATCTCACGCTGGCCCTTGAATTTCGCATCATGCTGGCGGTGGAATGCCTGTTTTTCCGGAAGGGTGTCGGTAAAGAAATGGTAGTCCTGGAAGATCTGTAGCAGTTGAGGATTGCGCGTCTCGACCAGAACCTTGATCTGTTCCTGGTCAAGAGTCGCGAGAAGGGGGATCAGCAAGGCTTCCATTTCCAGCGATCCGGAGGTTGAAATGGCCCGGTCGAGATCCTGGTATCCGGAGGTCACATGGAGCCACTCCTGTGGCGCCCCATTCTGCTCCAGTTCCTCGATGTTTACCGATGCGGGTGACTGGTTATGGTACCAGAGGACAAGGTCGCTACCGCCCAGGAAGAGCAGGAGAAGGCAGATAGCGATCAGGGTATAGCGAAAACGACGCATAAAGAGTCTTTCTAAATCATTAGTGCCAGAGAGGAAAAGCAAAGAGAGGGGCTGCTGGGGCGGCCCCTCTCTATTGTTTAGCAGGTTGCTACTCTCTGTGCAAGGATCAGGCTTCGGCGCCTTCTTCGATCATGGCCCCTTTTTTCTGGGTGACCAGGGACACGAGCACCAAGGCGATGAAGCTGGCCGGGATCGAGATTGCCGCCGGGCTGTTGAAGGCGATGGGCGCATCCTGAGGTAGCAGGCCGTAACGAACCCACATGTCAGGCGAGACGAGGATCAGGCCGAGGGACGAGGTCAGGCCGACCAGGATCGACGCGGCCACGCCCTGGGCGGTGGTCTTCTGCCAGAAGAGGATCATCAGAATCGCCGGCAAGTTGGCAGAAGCGGCCACGGCGAAGGCCCAGCCGACCAGGAAGGAGACGTTCATCCCCTCGAAAATGATGCCGAGGTAGATGGCGATGCCGCCGATCACCATGGCAGAGATCTTGCCGGCCCGAACTTTCCCCTTGTCGGTCATGTTCATGCCGAGGAAGTTGTCCATCAGGTCGTGGGCGACGGCGCCGGCGGAGGCGACGATCAGGCCAGAGACGGTGCCAAGCACCGTTGCAAAGGCAAGCGACGAGATCACCGAGAAGAGCACGACGCCGAAAGAAAGCGCCAGGAGTGGTGCCGACATGTTGTTGTCGGTGATGTTGATGACGCCGTTGGTCATGGCGCCGAGACCGAGGTATAGGGTCAGGATGTAGAAAAAGCCAATGGCCGCGATGCCGACGATGGTAGATTTGCGGGCCGCAGCCTGGCTTGGCACCGTGTAGTAACGGATCAGGATGTGCGGCAGGGCGGCGGTACCGCAAAAGAGGGCCAGCATCAGCGAGATAAAGTTGAACTTGTCCAAGCCGCTGGCGTTGTCGACCTTGAACTTCAGACCGGGACGCAGGATGCGGCTGCCGGGGGTCGGTTTCTGGTAGTAGATCGTGGTTGTCGCGTCTCCGACCTTGACATATTTCTTCCCCCACAAGACTACGGTGCTTTCCTTGAAGCGGTTGAGGAACTCAAGTGGGCCTACGGCGCCGGTCTGGGCGATCTCCTTGCCATCGACGGTGATCTCTTTGATATGGCCGACGGCAAAGAACTTGCCATCTTCCTTGGGCGCGCCGTTAAACAGCTTGGTGCCATCCGCGTTCTCGGTTACATACAAGGCTTCATCTAGGGAGTAACCGCCGTCAGTGTTCTCCTTGAGGTGCCAGACTGATTCCAGACCGTCCTGGGACAGCTTGACGAAACCGGCTTTGCCGAATTCCGAGTCGAGGCCGGCTACGACTTCATAACCTGCAACCTGCAGGCTGCCGTCGGCAACCACGGCCGAGAGGGTCTGGAACTTGTGGTATTCTTTGGTGCCCCCTTGGTTGGGCTCGGTGCCGAGACCGCGAAACAAGACAAGGCCGACGACGATGGTCGAGCAGATCAGCAGCAGGGCGCCCTTGAAAAACTGCACGTAGGTGGTGGAGGCCATGCCGGCGGTGGCGACGATGATGGTGACGACCACACCGACGATGCAAACGCCGACCCAGTGCGGCATGCCGAGCAGCGGCTGAACCAGCACGCCAGCGCCGACCATCTGCGGGATCAGGTAGAAAACCGATACAGCCAGGGTGGAGATGGCGGCCATCAGCTGGATCGATTTGGAGTTGAACTTGGAGTCGAGAGCATCGGTGAAGGTATACTTGCCGAGGCGCTTCATCGGTTCAGCCACCAGGAAGAGGGCGACCATCCAGCCGGCCAGGTAGCCGATTGAATACATCCAGCCGTCGAAGCCGGCCGTGGCAATCATGCCGCAGATGCCGAGGAACGAGGCTGCCGAGAGGTAGTCGCCGGCAAAGGCAATGCCGTTGGTGAACCAGTGAATGTTCCCACCTGCGGCGTAATAGCCGGACGCCGACGTGGTCCGGCGGGCTAGAAAGAAGGAGAGGCCGAGGACAAAAAGAACAAAAATAATGAACAGGCCGATGGCCAGGGGTGACTGGGTGTATACCATGGTCTTCGTTCCTCCTATCAGTTCAGGCGCGCTTCGGCGGCAGTACAGAAGTGGTTGTAGATGATCGCCAGCACGAAAGCGAAGATGATCAGGAAGAAGCCGTACAAAACGGCCAGCGTTTGACCGAAGTAGACTTTTTCCATCAACGTCGGGTTAACCGCATTGATAACGACAAAGCCGAAGTAGGTCAGGGTGTAGACGATGAACATCGAGATGCCGATTCTGGCCTTATACCCGGCGGCATTGTCCTTGGCGAGCTTTACTGCTGGTCCGTGTCCCATGGGTTGTGACTCCTTTTTCAGTGGTTTTTTTCTAAGTTCTCTCCGAAACAACTACATTTGGTAATCTTGAAGCCAATGAATTTACGGAGTCACCAATGCTGCTCCGCATAGCATAACACCTAAGGATTCCTATCCTTTTGTCCTGGGCAGAAGTGCCGGCAAAGCTCCGGCTTTGCTGCGATGTGAGAAGTTGTTAAGGGTACTTATTCGGGAAAAAGAACCACATATTGGGGTGGTAATTTTTGCGACATGATACGTCGTTCTAAAAAGATGTCAATATAAAACTGCATACAAACATCCCCGTTCAAGGGTGAGTTCAGCTAAAGTACACGAAATTCCAAATGAAATAATTATTGTAAAAAAACAAATGATTGTAAGGATAAAAAGATGTTTTATCTTATCGGTTAAAAGATTACCGATATGGATTTTGTGCCGCAAGGGAATCCTTTACGGCATCTGTCGAGCGCGTTATAAAGGATAAGTGGAGGGGGATCGCGGACTGCTGGAAAGGAAGGATTTGTCGATGATCGAATATAAGGTTGTGGAGCTTGCGTTAGTCACTGATGAATCTATCGAAGAGGTCTTGAACTGCTGGACCGAGCAAGGCTGGCACTTCGACAGCATCCAGTTTGTCGTGCGAGACGCGAGCAAACGCCCTGCGATGGCCTTTGTTTTCTTTACTCGTGTTGCAGTCTCTGGCTAGACATTTTCAATCTGCTCGGCTCTCTAGGTCGCGATATGACATGGTGTGACGGGGATCCGAGGAAGGAGAGGCTCCGCAGCGCTGGCAGATCGGTTCCACCGGTTCATCTTCTGCTGTTTCCACGGTGCTGAGTTCCAATTGTGTTCCCCGGCAGCTACAATACCATGTGCGATAGATGGTCATTTTGGCCTCCGTGAGGGTTTAGAAGAAATAGATGTTCATTATGGCAGGGATTTGATAAGAGGCAAGGCATCGAGGTTGGAAGCGGTACGGGAAACAAGATGATAAAGATAAAGTGAAGGGACGGATCATCCGATCCGTCCCTTCGTAGCTGAATGGTGTTCAGGAAGGCTCAACCAGGGTGTTGTGCAAGAAAATCGGGGGAGCCGAGGCTCCCCCGTGTCTGGTCTATCACCACTTCTTACCATGGCATGAGTAACAACTGGGTGCCGAGCCTGAGCCTCTCAGGTCTGTACCATGGCATGATACACAATTGCTCGTACCATTGTTGCCCACGTAGTTGCGGTGAGCACTTCTCGGGTTACTGAAATATGGATGGACGAAAGGTGCTGTCGGCGTGCTGGGAGGAGTCAGGGTGTCCAGATAATCGGCCACAGCATTGGCCTCCAGGTCTGTCATGCTGACGCCGTTATGACCTGCCGTGATGTTTGTGTAGGCCGTATTCCCTTTGCCGGACAAATCCATGAGTCCGCCCTGCCCGATATTGTGGCAGCCGATACAGTTGGATTCGACGAGCGCCTTCCCATCAGGTGTAACGGTGACCGGGGGCGTCGTCGTGCCGCCGGTGCCGGTGCCCGGCGTGGTGGTCCCTAAATATGTCGCAACAGCGGTAATTTCGCCGGCCGTCAGCGTGTTGCCATTATGGGTAGCGCCGCCACCGAACTTGGTTGTGATCTTGGCGCCATCGCCGGCCAGGTCCATGATGCCGGTTCCTGTGCCAACCGTATGGCAGGCCGAGCAAGTGGCGCCGGTGGCACCGGTGAAGATCGCCTGCCCGTCAGGGGTGCTCGGTGGGGTGCCGCCGGTGCCAGGATCAGGCGTGCCGCCACCTGTCCGATTCTGGTAGAATACGTCGGCGATTGCGATCGCGTTTTCCATGTTGTTCCCGATCGTCGTCACTGAACCAATCGGGACGCCCGACTTAATCTGTCTGGCTGCGCCACTACTAATGACAACAGCCATATTGGCCATGTCTTCGACCGTGACATCAGCGCCAATCGCTGTAGTCAATTGCTGATAGAGAACCGAGTTCAGGCTCTCCTTGACCATGGCCGCAATATCGGGAAAGGTCACCGATGAGGTGGCAACGGCCGTAGGACCACCGTAGCTGAAATCCCCGTTTGCCACCATGAAGGCGTTGACTGCCATGTTTGCCTGCAGCAGAACCAGGTCGCTCTCGGTGATATTCCCGGTCTTGTTGACCAGGGTGGCCATCGGGTTGGTATAAAGATCGCTCTCGCTAAGCCCGCTCAGGCCGGCGCTGTTCAGCATATTAATGACTGCAGCCGGTGACATGCCGTTGGCCAGCAGGGTTGTCAAGGGAGACACGATAACCGGCTGCGCATCGCCAATGAAAACCTGACGCTTGATGACCCCATCATAATTCTCACCGGCATGCGTTCCTTTGGCGGTCAGTTTAATTTGTATGATCGAACCATCGCGGATCGCATCTGTAAAAGAGAATCCACCGGTGGCACTCGAGCTCCCT
>Ga0316188_10001410_pt1 | contig 11374 bp, 6 predicted proteins | sample Phiworburrow1_MG_FD_204933 | JGI IMG/M metagenome (GOLD analysis project Ga0316188, IMG submission 204933) | Coastal sediment microbial communities from Maine, United States - Phippsburg worm burrow 1 | ecosystem: Environmental > Aquatic > Marine > Coastal > Sediment | place: USA: Maine... | reverse complement strand
TCTCTGATATTCAAAGAGAACGCTGAGAACTGCGCCAATCCGGTCGGTTCGATTTTTTCTCCTGAATTCTCCGCAACAGTAGATAGGAGGGGATATACGCCATGGACGAGAGACGTTGTCAGGTTCTCTGTTTGGTCAGTCGGAATAACGCTACGCTTTACGACCCTAAGATTCCCTTCTTCATCCTCGACAACCGAGTTGACGCGCTTGAGCTCTGTTCGCATGGCACCAGCCGGCACATCTCCACCAAATCGTTTTACCAATGCTGAGAAGGACTTTGCTCCGCCTGCGAATGGAAGCGGCGCCGGACGTCCGCGCTCATCTAGAAAGTCTTCCTCCGAATGCCATCTATGAATTATTTCCATTATAGGAGTCGCTTTTACGTGTGCAGTCTGTTCGCCAGTATCAAGCTTGTTCCGAATTCTCCTGACCTCTTTTCGCGTAAGGCCGGTCATCACCGCGATTCGCGAAATATTCGTCGGTCTGCCTCGAATCCCGAATTCGGTAGACGCCACATCCACATATGACATCTTGACAACCTCAGCGAACTCGCTCACCCCGATACCGTAGCGGAGCAAAATCTTAATAATTGGCCGAAGGACCAAGTAGAAAGCACCCAAGACTTGTTGTTTTAGTTTTTCTTGCATGGCACGCAATATATTGATCGGATAGGAGAATCGCCAGAGAAATGACGAACATGGGAAAAATTGCCCAAGTCTTGACACAACCGTGAAGGGGTTACCACATGTGTAACTGGGCGAACCACCCAAAAACGGGATGACCCTTCGTAAATTCATACGAAGCGGGACGAGGTGTTTATCGCTTTAGTAAGGCGATTAAACCATCCAGGTCGAGCACTTCCACTTCGAGCTGCTGGGCCTTTGCCAGCTTTGAGCCGGCTTTCTCACCGGCTAGCAGGTAGCTTGTCTTCTTTGAGATGCTACCCGTCACTTTTCCGCCCTCTTTTTGAATCAGCGCCTTGGCTTCATCGCGAGTCATGTCTGGCAATGTGCCGGTGATAACAAACGTCTTGCCTGTTAACGGCCCATCTTCGGCAATTTGCATTGGATCCGTGTCCTTCCAATGGACTCCGTGAGCCTGCAGCTGCTGAATAACCTCCAGGTTGTGCTCCTCGTCCAGAAAGTCGCGAATGCGCTTCGCTACTATCGGACCGACATCGGGCACCTTCACCAGATCCTCGACTGTTGCGGTCAGGATCGCCGGCAGGTTCCCGAAGTAGGATGCCAGGCTTTGTGCTGTGGCTTCGCCAACGTCACGAATGCCGAGCGCGTACAGGAACCTCGAAAGCGACGTGGACTTACTTGCCTCTATAGCATTAACGAGATTCTCTGCCGACTTCTCGCCCATGCGCTCGCGCTCCGCGAGCTCTTCTTTTGTCAGCTCGAAGATATTTGACGGGTTCTGAATTCTGCCTTCCCGGACAAACTGCTCAATAAGCTTAGCGCCGAGCCCTTCGATATCCATCGCTCGTCGCGACACGAAGTGTTTAAGGGCTTCCGCGCGCTGCGCTTTGCAAAAGAGACCGCCAGTGCATCGTGCGACGGCTTCACCCTCTTCGCGCATTACATGCGAATCACAAACCGGGCAACGCTCAGGTAACTGCACGCGTATCGTCTTCTTGGGTCGCCGACTTGTGACCACGCTGACCACCTCGGGAATCACATCACCCGCGCGGCGAACGATTACGGTATCCCCTACCCTCACATCCTTGCGATGCAACTCATCGATGTTATGCAAGGTCGCGTTACTGACTGTCACGCCACCGACAAAAACGGGGTCAAGCCGAGCGACTGGTGTAACCGCGCCCGTTCTTCCAACCTGGAACTCAACACCAACAACAGTCGTCAGTTCTTCCTGCGCCGGAAACTTGTGTGCCACAGCCCATCTCGGCGCACGTGCGACAAACCCGAGCTCGCGCTGCATCGCAAGACTGTCAACCTTGTACACAACACCGTCGATGTCATACGCCAGCGCATCACGTTTTTCCCCGATGGCCTCGAAGTAAGCCAGGCACCCTTCAACACCGGTAACGACTCTTCGTTCCGGACAGGTTTTGAGGCCCCATGCCTGGAGCTGATCGATTATCTCGCTGTGATAGTCCGGTAGCTCCCCATGCTCGACCAGGCCTACCGAGTACACATACATGTCGAGCGGGCGCTCCGCAGTCAGCTTCGGATCAAGCTGCCGCAGACTACCTGCAGCGGCATTGCGCGGATTAACAAACGTCTTCTCGCCGGCCGCCCGAGCTTTTTTGTTATAGGCCTCAAAACCCGCCCGCGGCATGAACACTTCACCACGAACCTCGAGTGTCTTCGGGTAACCGTCACCGATTAACCGCAGTGGGATCGAATCGATCGTGCGCGCATTGTGCGTGACATCTTCACCGGTCGTGCCATCGCCGCGTGTAGCAGCACGCACCAGAACACCATCTTCATACAGTAAACTTACTGCAGCACCATCGAGTTTAGGCTCGGCTGCATATTGCAGGCCGGCAGCGCCATCTTCGAACTCGAGCTTCTCTGCTACCCGCTTATGAAACTCACGAAGTTCGTGTTCGGTGAACACGTTGTCGAGAGACAACATAGGCAGACGATGCTGCACCGTCTGCAACGCCTCGCTCGGTTCCGCCCCGACCCGCTGCGTCGGTGAGTCAGGTGTTATAAGTTCAGGAAACTTTTTCTCGAGGTCCTGCAGCTCACGCACGAGACGATCGTATTCGGCATCAGGAATCTCGATGTCATCGAGTGTGTGGTAGCGGTGGTTGTGATACCGGATCTCGTCACGCAGTGACTCGATTCTTTTTCGGGTTTCCGCCGGCGCTCCCATGATTGCTGGACGCGCCGCCTCAGCTGAGCAGATTGGAGTGCTGGTACTGAATAATCTCTTCGCGCAGATAGCGCTCGCGTTGAATACTCAGCGTGCTCCCGGATTCATCGAGCAACTCTCCATCCAGTGACTGCGCCAGCGCACGTGCAGCCGCCATCATCAGATCAAAGCCTTCGATACTATCGACGGGGCCCGGCAATACCAGGAACAAGCTAATGCCTGGGATTTGCTGGTCCTTGATATTCGCGAGATCAAAGCTGCCCGGCTCAACCAAACTGGCGGCACTGAAAATCGTCCGGGATTCGTCGTTGCCGTCGTAGCGATGGAAGATGCCAAACTTGCCATGACGCAGGCCGATGCCGCGCATGCTAAGTATGAGCTCATCGCCCTGGAACGGCCTCTTGTCATGACCCACCAGGCGTAGCGTTACGATTTTCTGCGGTGCGCTCTCAAGCCCAGGCCCCGATGAATCGTCATCGTCAATACTCGGCGAATCGCTTTGATACTCGTCGTCATTGTCAAACTCATCCGACTCGTCGCCGCCCAGTGTGGGCTCAACACGCGGTCCGGATGGGTCGACTGATTCCTCAGTGGGTTCGGTTTTTTCGCGACGGCTATAGAAATAGACGCCGGCGATCACCAACAGTCCAAAGAGCAATAACCACCAACGCAAACCTTCCATTTCCGCGACTCTGAATCGTTCTTAGCTTGCCGCCATTTTCACAGCTGCATCGAGGTCTACCGACACGAGTCGAGATACACCCGGCTCCTGCATCGTGACACCGGAAAGCTGGCGCGCGAGCTCCATCGTTACTTTGTTATGCGTAATGAAGACAAACTGAACCTTGTCTGACATCTCGCGAACGATATCGCAGAATCGGCCAACATTGGCGTCATCAAGCGGCGCATCGACCTCGTCGAGCATGCAGAACGGCGCAGGATTAAGCTCGAATATAGCAAACACCAGCGCTACAGCTGTCAGCGCCTTTTCACCACCCGACAACAAGTGAATGGTGCTGTTCCGTTTACCCGGTGGCCGCGCCATCACCGTGATACCCGTCGACAACAAATCCTCACCCGTCAACTCCAGGTACGCGTGACCACCGCCGAACAGTTTCGGGAACAGGCGCTGGAAACCGATATTGATGTTGTTATACGTTTCGCGGAAACGCGTGCGCGTTTCGCGATCGATCTTGCGAATGGCGCCTTCGAGCGTTGCCAGAGCGTCGTTGAGATCAGCCAGTTGTGAGTCGAGGTACTCCTTGCGCTCGGACTGTTCCTTGAACTCATCGATAGCGGCAAGGTTGATAGGACCAAGTCGATCGATTTTGCTTCGAACCTTATCGAGCTTCTCTTCCCAGGTTTCGACATCCGCCGCCTCGTCCATCTCTTCGAGCAACGTTGCGAAATCGAAGTCCGTCCGCGCCAGCTGTTCGGCAAAACCTTCACGCCGAACACGAAGTTCCTGCACGGCCATCTCGGCCTCGCTAACCTTCTCTCGGGCAGCATCGACAGACTGGTCGATCTGCATCCTCGACTGATCAAGCTCGCGCAGTTCATGCTCAACTTTCTCTACTTTCTGTCGCGCGCCCGTTAGCTCTTCTTCGACCTCAACACGCGCCGCCAGTTGCTTTTCAAGCAGTGCCTTGTTGTCAGTCATCGGCGCCTGGCTGCTCGCAAGCTGCTCGCGAATCTCGTTTTCACGGGAGCGGAATTGCTTGAGTTGCCGTTCCATACGCTCCAGATTCTGGGCTGCCGATTCCTTGCTGTTGCGCCGGCTCTCAAACTGAATCGTGATGTTCTGAACCGTCTGGCGATCCTCTTCCGCCTGCGCCCGAACGCGCTGCAGCTCACTGCGTAGCTCCTCACGCTGCGCTTCGAGGCTTTCTCTCTCCGACGACAGACGCTCGAGTGCCCCGAGTGCCTGTTCGTGCAGGCGCCGCGACTCGCGCAGCTGTTCTTCGGCGGCGATCTTCTCTTTATCGAGCTCGGATACCTCTTCGGCCAACGCAGCCTTGCGTGCGTTTGCCTGGTCCATTTGGTACTTCGCCGACTCCAGTGCGGCCTTAATTTCGGAGTACTCGTTGAGTAACGACGAGGCGTCCTGCTGCAGCGTCTCGCGACGCTCTTCAAGCTGGTTCAGCCTGATGCGGCCATCGGCAAGCAGTTTCTTTGCACTGTCAAAGCGCGCCTGCATCTCACGAATGTCGGACTTGAGACGGCGCATTTCGTGCTCACGAGCCAACACACCGGCCTTGCCTTCCTTGTCGCGCGATACGCGTAGCCAGTTGCGACCAAGCCAGATTCCGTCTGCCGTAACCACCGACTGATCGCCTGTGAGGCGTTCACGCATAGCCAGGGCATTCGTTATCGAATCCGCGAACTTCACACCGGCCAGCATCTCCTGAACGGCGGCCGGCGCACCGCTGACCTTCGATGCCAGCGTGTTCTCGGTATTGATAGAAATATCATCTTTCGATTGCTCGCGAAGCACAGTGATTGCGCCGGAGCGAAGACTGGCGATCGTTTCCGTCACGGGCGTAATGTCGGCGACACAAACCGCCTGCAGGTATTGACCCAGGACTGTCTCTACGGCCTTGTCCCACCCGTCATCGACGTCAAGCGTCTGCGCTACACGCTTGTTGCTTTCAAGCCCGGCGCCTTTAAGCCAGTCCTTGATCCCGTCATCACCCTCGCCGAGCGCTGCCTGCTGCAATGCTTCCAGCGACGCGAACTTGCCCTGCGCACCCAGGAGCGCCGACCGGCGTTCTTCAACGAGCCTTGTCAGCTTCTGATCCTGCTCGCGCAGCCTGCGCACCTTTTCACCGACATCCGTCAGGTGACGATCAAATTCGTCGCGAGCCTGGCGCTTACGCAGTTCCTGCTCCGTAAGCTGGTCATACTTGGCCCGCAGATCCTCAGGCGAGGCATCGGACTGCGACTCGTCGATCTTCCTGCGCCGTTCGGCAAAACTCTGCAACCGCGACTCGATTTGTTCAGCTCGCGAGTACTCGACATTCTGCTGCTGCATCGCTTCATTGTGCTTCAGCGAGTGCGCATCCCATTGCTTCTGCCATTCTGCCAGCGCCTCATCTGCCCGCTGCAACGATGCCGACGATGCACGCTCGCTCTGTCGCGCCTGTTCCAGGCCCGGCACGAGCTCGCTAAGGGTCAGTTCAAGCTGCTCGATTTCTGTTTGGTCCTGATCGATATGACCTGCGATTTCCTTCGCACCCTGCACGGCCTGCTCGAGATCGCGCTCCTGGCGCTCGCGGAGTTCACGCGCATGCTCAATCGACTGCTCAAGGCGAGCTATCTCGCCGCCGACCTTGTAGTAGCGACCCTGCACCTCGTTGAACTCGTCGGTGTATTCACTCTGACGCACCCGAGTTTCCTCAAGCGAGGCTTCAAGGCTGCGCTGCTTGGCAATGGCTGCCTCAAGGGCGGTCTTGCGTTCCGATAAACGGGACTTTGCTTCCCCACCCCGGTCGTCGAGATCCCTGGTGCGCAGGGCGAGCACCTCTGCGGCCGTTCGGCGCTCTTCTGCCTTGTGCTTACTATAGCGCTCAGCCGTTTTCGCCTGGCGGTCCAGGTGCTTGATCTGCTTTTCAACTTCATCGAGAACGTCCAGCAGACGATCGAGGTTCTCTTTCGTATGCTTGATGCGATTTGATGTCTCGCGACGGCGCTCCTTGTACTTCGAGATACCGGCCGCCTCCTCGATAAAGACACGCATCTCTTCAGGCTTTGCCTCGATGAGACGCGAGATCATGCCCTGTTCGATGATTGAGTAGCTGCGCGGACCCAGGCCGGTGCCAAGGAAGACACCCGTAATATCCTTGCGACGGCACTTGGTACCGTTCAGGAAATAGCTGGAAATGCCATCGCGGCTCACTTCGCGACGAATCGAGATTTCGGCGTACTTGGCATACTGACCCTCAAGGGTCGTATCCGTGTTATCAAACAGCAATTCGACCGACGCAGCGCCGACGGGCTTGCGCGAGCTTGATCCGTTAAAAATCACATCCGTGATGGAGTCGCCCCGGAGGCGGCTCGCGGAGCTCTCGCCCATTACCCATCGCACGGCATCAATTACGTTCGACTTGCCACAACCGTTGGGCCCAACGACGCCGACTAGACTGCTGGGAAAGGTAATAGTTGTGGGGTCGACAAAGGATTTGAAGCCAGCGAGCTTGATCTTGCTTAATCGCATGCGTGGTCTACGCCATATCCCGTCTATAAAGTCCGCTAGTGTAATGGAATTGGGGGCCGATTTCCCCAGAAAATAAGACTTCCATGCCACAGCAGGCAATGTATAATCCCGGCCTTTTCTTTCACCGGCAGGAGCCAATAATGCCCGCAAAGAAAGCCGCAAGTAAGAAGCGGAAGAAGACGCCAGCCTCTCGCAAGAAGGTTGCCGCCAAAAAGTCCACGACAAAGAAGAAAGTCGTGAAAAAGAAGGCCGTGAGTAAGAAAAAGACACCCACGAGAAAGAAACCATCCAAAAAGAAGGTAGCCAAGAAAACCGTCTCGAAAAAGAAGACCGCCAAGAAGGCTGCCAGCAAGAAAAAGGTAGCCAAAAAGAAGGTCGTCAAGAAGGCCGCAAAAAAGGTGAGCAAGAAGAAGCCTGCAGCCAAGAAAAAGGCCGCCTCCAAAAAGAAGGCCGTGAGCAACAAACGGCCGCCTATGAAGAAGAAGGTCCCGACCAGCAAGGCCGCTGCCCGCAAGGTACCCGCACGCCGCGTCCGGCCGAAAGGTGACGTGCTGTCGGGTCCGATTCATGGCATCGCTCCGTACAAGGCCAAACGTGGCGAGGAGTACATGAGTGACGAGCAGCTTGAGCACTTCCGCAATATCCTGACTGCCTGGAAACGCGAGTTGATGTATGAAGTTGACCGTACGGTTCACCACATGCAGGACGAAGCCGCCAACTTTCCGGATCCAAACGATCGGGCCACGCAGGAATCAGAGTTCGGTCTCGAGCTCCGTACCCGCGATCGTGAGCGCAAGCTGCTGCGCAAGATAGACTCCGCGCTGCTGCGAATCGACGAAGGCTCCTATGGCTTCTGCGACGAGACCGGCGAAGAGATCGGTCTGAAGCGGCTGGAAGCGCGACCTGTCGCCACGTTGTGTCTTGAAGCACAGGAGCGTCGCGAACTCGCCGAACGTCAGTTCCGCGACCGGGACGATCGTTACCGGTAGACAATACGTTGGCCGGTTTGCGCCCTCGCCGACCGGTCCGCTGCACTTCGGCTCACTCGTAGCCGCCGTAGCCAGCTATCTGCAAGCCAGGGTCCACGACGGACTCTGGCTTGTTCGTATTGAGGACATTGATCCGCCGCGCGAACAGGCCGGCGCCACTGACCTGATCCTCACCGCGCTGGAGGCATATGGCTTTGACTGGGACGGCAACGTTATCTACCAGAGCAGCAGTGCCCGGGTGCATGAAACCGCCTTGAAGGCCCTGCTGGATAACTCACTGGCCTACCATTGCGGTTGTTCACGCAAGGACCTTGCCGATGCACCCCGCGGCCCGCTGGGCACAATCTACCCGGGAACCTGCCGAAATGGCTGTGACAAGACTGAGACGGCCGTCAGAATCCGAACCGATGACGCGCCTATCAGCTTCGAAGACGGTCTCCAGGGACTGCAAACCCAGCGTCTCGAATCAGAATCCGGCGACTTCATCATCAAGCGACGCGACGGCCTGATTGCCTACCAGCTCGCCGTGGTTGTGGACGACGAACTCGAAGGTATTACAGAAGTCGTGCGCGGCATCGACATCATGGACTCGACGGCTCGGCAGATCTGGTTACAGAAGCGCCTCGGTTACCCAACGCCGGACTACATCCATATCCCGGTCGTCACGCACCCGGATGGCGACAAACTCAGCAAACTGACTGGCGCGCCTGGAATTCCGCTCAAGGAGGTTCGTCCCGTGCTCGTTGCGGCGTTGCAGGCACTGCGACAAGCACCGCCTGCAGGCCTCGCTGATTCGAGCTTGAAGGACATCTGGCAATGGGCGCTCCAGAACTGGAAACTCGAACCGCTGCAAGGGGTTACAGGCGTATCTGTTGACTCGATCGGCCCAAACTTCTTGACAGCAACCCCATCTATGCCATAGCTTCACCCCTGCAACGGGGATACGCTCCCCCGCCCCCTGTTGCAACGCCTGAAGGGGTAACACTCCACGGCAGGCCCCCTGCGCAAGCGGGGGGCCATTTTTTTGCCCACTATGATTATCAACAGTGAATTCTCACCCGCCCGCTGGCTAACCAACCGCCACGCGCAAACCGTTTACCCTGGTTTTCCATGGACCTGGCGAGACTGGCCGGCGCTACGGCGGCAGGAACTTGATCTGCCCGACGGGGACACAACCGCGGTCGACTGGCTGGTCGCCGGCGACGCATTGCCGGGCACCGCCCCGCTGCTCATCATTCTCCATGGGCTGGAGGGCTCCGCCGATTCCTCCTACGCCCGCATGCTGATGGGCGCTGCGCTGCAGAAGGGCTGGCGTTCCTGCGTGCTGCATTTCCGCGACTGCGGGGACTATCGAAACCGGCTACCAAGGCGCTATCATGCCGGTGAAACCAATGACTTACGTTACTTTCTTAACACACTACATAAGGCTCCGGACGCTGCCGAGAATTCCGGCCCAATAGTCGCAGTCGGCTACTCGCTGGGGGGCAATGTACTGCTTAAATACCTCGGCGAATCGGGTCACGACACGCCGCTGCGTGCGGCCACGGCTGTTTGCGTGCCGCTCGACCTTCACGAATGCGCCAAGGCACTAGATCAAGGGTTTTCAAGGCTTTACCAGCGATACCTGCTAAAGCGAATGAAGAGGGCCGTGACGCGCAAATTTGATCGGCATACCGCCGCGTTCAACTGGGACACGGCCATGAGCGCGCGCACGTTTGCCGAGTTTGACGACTCGGTAACCGCCCCGCTGCACGGTTTCAGGAACATGGAGGACTACTACGATCGCTGCAGCTCCGTGCACTTCCTGAAGGGCATTGAGCGTCCCACGCTGATTATCAATGCGCTCGACGATCCGTTCATGACACAGCACGTCATTCCGACAAACGACAGGCTCTCCGAGAGCGTGACACTCGAGGTTGCCACGTCCGGCGGACATGTGGGGTTCGTAGATGGAGGAACGCCCTGGAGGCCTTCGTTTTACCTGCCAGGGCGTATCGTTGGGTTCCTGGAACCGCAGGTCGCGATTCCAGGTATGTAACTCTAGGCTGCGTCGACTTCCTTCATGGAGAGGCGTACGCGACCCTGACGGTCGACTTCCAGCACCTTGACCTTGACGACGTCGCCTTCGGCCAGCTTGTCGCTGACTTTCTCAACGCGCTCGTTCGAGATCTGCGAGATGTGCACGAGGCCGTCCTTGCCCGGCAGGATGGTGACGAATGCACCGAAGTCCATCAGGCGGGCGACCTTGCCCTCGTAGATACGACCGACTTCGACATCGGCAGTGATCTGTTCGATGCGGCGCAGCGCTTCCTTGCCGGAGGCGCCATCAACCGACGCGATGCGAATCGTGCCGTCGTTATCGATGTCGACCGATGCACCCGTCTCTTCGGTGATCGCACGGATAACCGCGCCACCCTTACCGATAACGTCGCGGATCTTGTCGGGGTCGATCTTGATCGTCATGATCGTCGGTGCCCACTCGGACATCTCACTGCGCGATGCGCTGAGCACCTTGTTCATCTCACCAAGAATATGCAAACGACCGTCGCGCGCCTGGTCAAGCGCCTTGCTCATGATCTCTTTCGTGATTCCCTGGATCTTGATATCCATCTGCAGAGCGGTGATTCCGTCTTCTGTACCGGCAACCTTGAAGTCCATGTCGCCGAGGTGATCTTCGTCACCGAGGATGTCGGTCAGTACCGCGAAATCGTCGCCTTCCTTGACCAGCCCCATTGCGACACCCGCAACCGGCGCCTTCAACGGCACGCCTGCGTCCATGAGCGCCAGGCTCGTGCCACAGACAGATGCCATTGAACTGGAGCCGTTCGACTCAGTGATCTCCGAGACAACGCGGATAACGTAGCCGAACTCGTCCATATTCGGCATGACTGCCTCAATACCACGGCGCGCCAGCTTGCCATGGCCGATTTCGCGGCGCTTCGGCGAGCCGACAAAGCCCGTCTCGCCCACGCAGAACGGAGGGAAGTTGTAATGCAGCATGAAGGGCTCTTTGCGCTCCCCTTCGATCGCATCGATGATCTGTGCGTCGCGGCCGGTTCCCAGCGTCGCAACAACGATCGCCTGGGTTTCACCGCGCGTGAACAGGGCCGAACCGTGCGCACGCGGCAGGACACCCACCTCAACGTCGATCGGACGTACCGTACTCCGGTCACGACCGTCAATACGGGGCTCACCCTTGATGACGCGCTGGCGCACAATTTTCTTCTCAAGTTTGTACAGCTCGCCCTTAACGTCCTCAGCAGACCATTTGGCGTCATCACCACCTGCAAGCGCATCAACTGCGGCAGCCTTAACTTCGCCAACG
>Ga0316188_10001409_pt1 | contig 11378 bp, 7 predicted proteins | sample Phiworburrow1_MG_FD_204933 | JGI IMG/M metagenome (GOLD analysis project Ga0316188, IMG submission 204933) | Coastal sediment microbial communities from Maine, United States - Phippsburg worm burrow 1 | ecosystem: Environmental > Aquatic > Marine > Coastal > Sediment | place: USA: Maine... | reverse complement strand
AGGATGGGCTTTCTCAATGATCTCAAATTCTATGGAATCATTAATATGATGCTGTTGTTTTTGGGTATTGTACAGTTTTGTATTGATTGGAACATTAATCCGGTGGAGTATAGGAGTGAGGTCAATTCCTGCTGCCTTATAATGTTCAATTGCTTTATTTCTATCCAGTTTTTGCACCTGACCTACCATTTCCTTAACGGTGCGAAAACCCAGCTGAGCCATTATTTCTCTTAATTCCTGAGCTACAAAATACATATAGTTGACTACATGTTCCGGTTTGCCCTTAAACTTCTTTCGCAATTCAGGGTTTTGTGTTGCAATACCCACCGGGCAGGTATTTAAATGGCAAACACGCATCATAATACATCCCGAAGCCACCAAGGGAGCCGTAGCAAAACCAAATTCCTCTGCCCCTAAAAGGCATGCAATTGCTACATCTCTTCCGGTTTTAAGCTGTCCGTCACATTCCAGAACAATTCTGTTTCTAAGGTCGTTCATGACCAAAGTTTGCTGGGCCTCTGCGATCCCCAATTCCCAGGGAAGCCCCGCGTGTTTTAGTGAAGTCAATGGTGACGCCCCTGTTCCACCGTCAAACCCGGATATAAGAATTACATCGGCTTTTGCCTTAGCCACTCCTGCGGCAACTGTCCCTACACCAACTTCTGATACCAGTTTTACGTTTATCCTGGCCTTTCGGTTGGCAGACTTTAGATCATAAATTAATTGTGATAAATCCTCAATGGAATAGATATCATGATGTGGAGGAGGCGAAATAAGGCCCACATAGGGGGTTGAATTTCGGGTTTTGGCAATAGCAGGGTTTACCTTTGGACCCGGGAGTTGTCCCCCCTCTCCTGGTTTGGCCCCCTGAGCCATCTTAATCTGTATTTCCTGTGCGTTGGTGAGATAGTCCGAAGTAACTCCAAATCTTCCGGAGGCAACTTGTTTGATCGCACTGTTTCGCCAGTCGCCAGTCTGATTCTTATAGAATCTTTCCGCGTCTTCACCACCTTCACCAGAATTGCTTTTGCCACCTATCCTGTTCATGGCTATTGCAAGATTTTCATGTGCTTCTTTGCTGATAGAACCATAAGACATTGCACCAGTCTTGAATCTTTTTACTATTTCTGTCCAGGGTTCTACCTCCTCAATTGGGATAGGGTCATAATTTGAAAATTCAAATAAACCGCGAATAGTCATTAAATTTTTGGATTGTTCATTTACCATTGCGGCAAATTCTTTGTACGTATCCGGCTCGTTATTTCTAACAGATTTTTGGAGCTTTGCAATGGATATAGGATTGAACATATGTTTTTCTCCATCGCGCCTCCATCGGTATTCCCCTCCTATTTCTAAATCTAAATTAGCGGCAACATGCTGATCCTGATATGCTTTTTTATGTCGTTTTGCTATTTCTTTCTCTATTTCATACAATCCAATACCCTGAATACGGGTTGGTGTATTTGGAAAATATTTATCCACAACCTTGGTATTAATCCCAATACATTCAAAAAGTTGTGAACTCCTGTATGAATTTAAAGTAGATATGCCAATTTTATTCATGACTTTTAACACACCTTTTCCAATAGCCTTATTGTAGTTCTTAATGGCCTCATCAAAAGTAAATTCTGTAATATCATGTTCTTCAATCTGTTCCGCAATAATTTCGTTTACCAGATAGGGATTTATTGCACTGGCACCAAAACCGAATAAAAGGGCAAAATGATGTACTTCCCTCGGCTCTGCAGATTCTATAATAATGCTTAATTTGGAACGCTTGCCTAATCGCTGAAGTCCGCTATTTACAAAAGAACAGGCAAGCAATGCCGGAATAGGCGCCCTGTCTTTGTCTGAATTCCTGTCCGACAAAATAATAATATTTGCTCCGTCATCAATGGCCTTCCCTGCTTCTTTTAAGATGTTTTCCAAAGCGTCTTCCAAACCATTATGCCCTCGGTCAATATTATACAGCATGGCAATGGAAACTACTTTATAATCCGGACTGGCATCATAGTTTTTAATCTTATCCAGGTCTTCCTTGGAAATAACAGGATTTTGGATTTTTAACTTTCGACAATTCAATTCAGTGATGTCAAAAATATTATAATCACTACCAAGGGTAAGTGAAATATCTGTGATTAACTCTTCGCGAATACCATCTAAGGGCGGATTGGTTACCTGTGCAAAAAGTTGTTTGAAATAATTATACAAAAGTTGTGGGCGTTCAGACAATACGGCAATGGGAGTATCTGTGCCCATAGAGCCTATGGGTTCTTTCGCATGTTGTCCCATAGGAAGAATGATGGTATTAATGTCTTCCAGTGTATAGCCAAATACAGCTTTTCTTTTTTCTAATGTAGCTTCATTTAGAAATAGCGGACAATCATTATACGGAATATTTTTCAAGTGAACCAAATTGGCGTCCAGCCACTTTTTATAAGGATATTTTCTGGCTATTTTTTCTTTAATCTCTTCGTCATTTACAATTCTGCCGGCTTCCATATCAACCAAAAACATTTTTCCCGGTTCAAGTCGTCCGTGCTGTTCAATATTTTCAGGCGCTATATCTAATACCCCGGTCTCGGATGACATAATTACATAACCATCTTTAGTAACCGAGTACCTTGATGGCCTTAGTCCATTTCTGTCCAAAACTGCACCTATATAACTGCCGTCTGTAAAGGGTATGGATGCAGGGCCATCCCAGGGTTCCATCAAGCAGGAATTGTATTCATAGAACGCCCGTTTAGCTTCTGACATTTCGAGGTTCTTTTCCCAGGCTTCCGGAACAAGCATCATCATTACTTCAGGCAGGGATCGCCCGGTCATCAGTAATAATTCAACTACCATATCCATGGATGCAGAGTCAGATTTACCGGGTAAAATTATTGGCAGAATATTTTTTATTTCTTCGCCAAACAGATCACTTTCTAATAAAGCTTCCCTGGAACGCATGCGCATAATATTACCTCTAAGGGTATTGATCTCTCCATTATGACACATGTATCTGAAAGGCTGGGCCAGATCCCAGGTAGGAAATGTATTGGTGGAAAAACGCTGATGCACCAAAGCTAACCTTGTAACCACTCGTGCATCCATTAAATCTGTGAAATAAAGCTTAATATCATTAGGCATTAAAAGCCCTTTGAATATTATAATTTTTGTAGAAAGACTGGGAACATAGAAAAACTTACTTTCAGATAGTTTTGAGTTTAATATAGTGTGCTCCGTGACTTTTCGTGCAATAAAAAGTTTTAAATTAAAATTAAAATCATTCTGCTCCTCATTTTCTTTGCCAACAAAGATTTGCTTGACAAATGGCTCTGTTTCTCCCGCAATTCTGCCCGGAATAGCTCTGTTAACAGGAACATCCCTCCATCCTAACACCTTCAATCCCTGCTTTTTTATGTTTTCCTCGAAAACAGAGATACAATAGTTTCTTTGATTTTCCTTTTTAGGAAGAAAAACATTACCTGCCGCATATGTCCCGGCTTTTGGAATAGAGAAATTACATTGATCCAGGAAGAACTGATGTGGAATATCGATCAGGATACCGGCACCATCCCCGGTTTTCCCATCTGAGCTGACAGCCCCCCTATGTTCTAATTTATCGAGGATTTCCAATGCCTTATGAATAATATCATTGGACTTTTTTCCCTTTAGGCTGCAGATAAATCCGGCACCACAGTTATCATGTTCAAATTCAGGTAGATATAAGCCTTGTTTTTTCATCATCTTTATTGCAGTATTTACTCAAAAATATCATTTTATATGAAATATATACATCAATCAATAAGATAGTGTGGAAAATATTTAACGTTTACAATAAAACGTTAAAAAATATTCAATTTGGAATTTTTATACCATGCAAATTGAGATTATAATAATATATAATCTTTATTCACTGACATAATACAGGACCTGGGGACTAGATGGGTCAAATAAGAGATTATTTTCCCTCTGACCCTGTGTTTGAAAATATTATTGATTCATAATAATAAATAATTCAGTAGGTACCCCTATATTTTTGGGGTTTGGGTATATAAGATGAAGCCGGGATACTATTTTTTTAGAATACTTCTTGAAATCACAATTCTTTGAATTTCTGAAGTTCCCTCATAGATTTGGGTGATTTTCGCATCCCGCATCAATCGTTCAACATGGTATTCTTTTACGAATCCATTTCCTCCGAAAATTTGTACGGCCTCCACAGTAGTATCCATGGCAACCTGTGAGGCATAAAGTTTGGCCATTGCGCCGGAAATGTCATAATCATTACCCTGATCTTTGTCCCAGGCTGCCTTGTATACGAGATATCTTGCAGCCTGAATCTGGGTGTGCATATTTGCCAGTTTAAATGCAATAGCCTGATGGTTTGCTATCTCCGTGCCAAAGGCTCTTCTTTCTTTTGAATAATCTTTAGCCAGTTCATAGGCGCCCGCGGCAATTCCCAATGCCTGTGCTGCTATGCCAATCCTTCCACCGGCGAGGGTTTTCATGGCAAATTTAAAACCAAATCCATCTTCACCAATCCTGTTTTCTTTAGGTACTATTACATCGTTAAATATCAATGAATGCGTATCGCTTCCTCGTATTCCTAATTTATTTTCTTTAGGCCCTATTTCAAATCCGGGCATGCCTTTTTCAAGTATCAGCGCATTTATGCCTTTGTGTCCTTTTTCAACATGGGTTTGGGCCATTACCAGATATACGGATGCAGAATTTCCATTGGTGATCCAATTTTTTGTACCGTTCAGAACATAATGGTCGCCTTTATCAATTGCCGTGGTTTTTTGAGAGGTTGCGTCACTACCGGCCTCCGGTTCTGAAAGGCAGAACGCACCTATAATTTCCCCTGAAGCCAATTTTTGAAGGTATTTATCTTTTTGTTCTTTGGAACCATATTCCTGTAAACCCCAGCAAACCAAGGAATTATTGACAGATACTACGACAGAGGACGATGCATCTATTTTAGAGAGTTCCTCCATGGTTAACACATAGGACAATGTATCTAAACCACTACCGCCATATTCAGGATCTACCATCATTCCCATAAAACCGAGTTCCCCCATTTTTTTCACCTGTCCGGCTGGAAATTGTTGTGTCTCATCACGTTCAATTACACCAGGCAATAATTCAGCATGGGCAAAATCTCTTGCGGCCTGCTTAATCATTTCCTGTTCTTCTGTTAGGCTAAAATCCATTATAATAAATTTTGATGAAAAGCATTACAAAGATACAAGACTGAAGTGAACAATTTAAAGTTATGCCGGCTAATTTATAAAAGTAGAATACTTAGTAAAAGAGTTGCCTTTTCGGGTCAAGTATGATCCAAAAAGCTTTTAAAGTAACACAATATTTTTATATTTGTCTGAGGGGTTCCTTTATTCTAAAATATCAAATATTTTATGAGACAACATTAGCTTTTTCCGGACTATTATTAGTTAAAAACCCATTTAATTGAACAATTTTATTCAGGTCTCATCATAAGTTGATATAAAATGAAAAAGCTATTAAAAATATATGAAAATAAACCGCCAGAAATAGTCTTTAATTGGAAAGATCCGGAAACAGAGGCTGAAGGCTGGACCGTAATAAATTCCCTGAGGGGAGGAGCGGCAGGAGGCGGAACAAGAATGCGTGAAGGTTTGGATATGAACGAAGTCTTGTCCCTGGCAAAAACCATGGAAGTTAAATTCACCGTGTCGGGCCCGCCCATTGGAGGGGCAAAGTCGGGAATAAATTTTAACCCGCATGACCCAAGAAAAAGAGGCGTACTGGAGAGGTGGTATACGGCGGTTTCGCCCTTACTCAAAAGTTACTATGGAACAGGGGGAGATTTAAATGTAGATGAAATTCACGAAGTCATTCCAATAACGGAGGATGCCGGCGTTTGGCACCCACAGGAAGGAGTATTTAATGGACATTTCAGGCCAACAGAAGCGGATAAAATAAATAGAATAGGTCAGCTAAGACTTGGCGTTATTAAAGTCCTGGAAAGCAATACCTATTCGCCTGATGTTTCTAAAAAATATACTGTAGCCGATATGATTACAGGTTTTGGAGTGGCTGAAGCCATAAGGCACTACTATGATATCTCCGGTGGAACTGTCATAGGTAAAAGGGCCATTGTCCAGGGTTTTGGAAATGTAGGATCCGCGGCAGCATTTTATTTGGCGCAAATGGGCGCTAAGATTGTTGGAATTATTGATAGAGTTGGGGGAGTAATTAATGAGGATGGTTTTACATTTGAAGAGATAAAGAGTTTCTTTTTGCATAAAAAAGGAAACACATTAATAGCCGATGCAGATAAAATGATTCCTTTTGATGAAATGAATAAACGTATCTGGAAATTACCAACAGAAATTTTTGCACCTTGTGCATCGTCCAGGCTAATTACCCAGGAACAAATATCAGAAATGATAGATTCGGGCCTTGAAGTTATTTCATGTGGTGCCAATGTACCTTTCGCAGATACGGAAATATTTTTTGGCTCTATTATGGAATATACAGATGAACGAGTGAGTCTTATCCCCGATTTTGTTTCCAACTGTGGAATGGCCAGAGTATTTGCCTATTTTATGGAACGAAGGGTGGGCATGGAAGATGAATTGATTTTTAATGATACTTCAAATACAATACGAAAAGCAATTTTGAATATCTTTAAGGAAAATGTAACAAAAAAGAACATGAGTAAAACGGCATTTGAAATTGCCTTAAAACAATTAATTTAAAACCAACCAGTATGGAGACCATTATTATTATTGTATTCTTTGTAGGCTATTTGGCAATTACCCTTGAGCATAATCTGAAAATAGACAAACTAATTCCCGCTTTAGCCATGATGGCCATTTTATGGGCACTTATAGCCTTGGCACATTTACCTGTATTTGAGGTGAACACGGACTTAAAGGAATTAGAACCCTCCCACCTGGATGAAATGTTATTGCATCATCTGGGCAAAACGGCAGAGATCCTCGTTTTCCTTTTAGGGGCGATGACAATTGTGGAGATTATAGATTATTTTGATGGATTTGCGACTATAAAAGGCTATATCCGGACCAGGAAAAAATCAAAATTACTATGGCTTTTTTCAATTTTGGCCTTCATTCTGTCTGCCATTATAGATAACCTGACCGCCACCATTGTACTGGTAACCATATTGCAAAAAGTCATTAAGGAAAGGGAGTTGAGGCTATGGTTTGCAGGGATGATTATTATTGCTGCAAATGCAGGGGGTGCCTGGTCTCCAATTGGCGATGTAACTACAACAATGCTATGGATTGGCAACAAGGTGTCTGCCGCCCAACTTATAGAACATGTACTTATACCATCAATAGTTTGTATGGTTGTTCCCGTACTTTTTGCCTTAAGGTACAAGGTGTTTAAAGGCAATATTGATGCTGATTTGGAAAAGGAAGAAAAACCAAAATCTCCATTTGGAGCTACTATGTTATACCTCGGTTTAGGTTCCATTGTTTTTGTTCCTTTTTTTAAGACCATTACCCATTTGCCACCTTATGTAGGGATGATGCTTTCTCTGGCAGTTGTGGCTACTTTTGCGGAAATATATACCAGTGCAAAATTCAGTATTTCCAGTGTTGATGGATCAGAAAGCCAGGAAGGCGCTCACCATAGTGCTGTACATTCATCCCTTTCAAAAATAGAGCTTCCAAGTATACTGTTTTTCCTTGGTATTTTACTGGCAGTGGCTGCTTTGGAATCTTTAGGAATGTTATTTCATTTTGCGGGAGCATTAGATACTTTTATGCCTTTCCTTGGTACGGAAGGTCATGAATCCGTTTCGGATTTAGTAGTGCTGTTTTTAGGTGTTGGTTCTGCTGTGATAGACAATGTGCCTTTAGTGGCTGCAAGTATGGGTATGTTTTCAGTGCCCATAGATGATCCTGTATGGCATTTTATTGCCTATTCTGCAGGAACTGGTGGTAGTATGTTAATTATAGGATCTGCGGCAGGCGTAGTAGCTATGGGGATGGAAAAAATTGATTTCTTCTGGTATTTCAAAAAAATAGCATGGCTTGCATTCCTTGGTTTTATTAGTGGTGCAGCCAGTTTTGTACTAATTCGAAATTTAGTGTTAAACGCATAATTTAATTGATTTTAAACCGTTATAAGGGCAACTTTTAATAGGGAAAAATATGGTAATGTTTCAGGATCTTGTTGATGACGCACAAGTTGGGGAGCTTGTTTCAGAAGAAAAAACACTTTCGGTAATTGATCTTATCTTTAATGGTGGGGCCGGGAGTATAATTATAATTTCTGTTTTGTTTGTCATGCTGGCGGTTGGATTATATATTTATTTCGAGCGTTTACTGGCCATAAAAGCAGCCTCTCAAATAGATAAAAATTTCATGAATCAAATACGGGATCATGTTATGAACGGTAAACTGGAGGCGGCCAAAATATTATGCGCACAAACAGATTCACCAGTGGCGAGGTTAACAGAAAAAGGGATATCCAGAATTGGCAAGCCCCTGGATGATATTAATACAGCCATTGAGAATGCGGGAACCCTGGAGGTTTATAAATTGGAAAAAAATGTAAATGTGCTTGCTACCATTGCAGGTGCAGGGCCCATGATTGGGTTTTTAGGAACGGTTATTGGAATGATTTTAGCATTCCATCAAATGGCAAGTAGCGGGGGTCAGGCAGAAATGGGCGCTTTGGCATCCGGGATTTATACTGCTATGACCACTACGGTTGCAGGCCTGATTGTGGGTATTGTGGCTTATATGGGATATAACCATCTGGTGAATCGCACTGACAAGGTGGTCCATAAGATGGAGGCAAATGCGGTTGAATTTCTTGATTTGCTAAATGAACCAATTTAAGATGATCCTATGAAATTTAAAGGGAGAAATAAAATCAGTCCGGAATTTAGCATGTCCTCCATGACGGACATCGTATTCCTGCTGTTGATTTTCTTTATGTTAACTGCCAACTCGCCCAATGCACTGGATCTTCTGTTACCAAAGGCAAAAGGAAAATCTACAAATACTCAAAACGTTTCGGTTACCATTAATAAAAACCTGGAATATTTTGTGAACAACGAGCAAATAAACGGTGAATACATTGAAATTGAATTAAAAAAAGCACTAGAGGGTCAGGAGAAGCCCACTATTATTCTTAGGGCAGAGGAAAGCGTGGCCATTAAAGAAGCGGTCCATGTAATGGATATTGCCAATAGAAATAGTTATAAAGTGATCCTGGCAGTGCGGCCTAATTAATGTCATTTTTAGACACGAGACACAAGAAAAAATCTTTTACGCTTACAACTATTTTGTTAAGCGTACTCCTTCTATTACTTTTTTATATCGGCCTTACTTATCTGGATCCGCCCATTGAGAATGGGATTACCGTGAACTTTGGTTCCATGGATTACGGCATGGGGGATAAACAGCCGATTAAGCCTGTGAAATCTGAACCTGCCGAAACTGTAATAAAGGAAGAAGAAGAGGTCGTGGAAGAAAAACCCGCAGCTCAGCCCGAAGAAGTAGCAGAGGAAGACGTTACGGAAAAAGCCACTGAGAAAGTTCTTACCCAGGAAGACGAAGAATCTATAAAAATTAAGCAACAGGAAGCGGCAAAGCGCGAAGCAGAAGAAGCGGCGAGGAAGGCCCAGGCTAAAGCTGAACAGCTGGCCCGTGAGCAAAAAGCCGCTGAGGAAAAAGCCCAGCAGGAAAAAGAAGCCAAAAAGAAAAAGCTGGATGAACTGATGGGTGGTTTGAACGAATCTGACGGTGAGGTCCAGGGTAGCGAAGGTGATGATAACATGGCCGGGGACAAAGGACAGCCGGGGGGTGATCCATATGCCACAAGCTATTATGGCAGCCCGGGTTCAGGAAGCGGTACCGGCGGATACGGACTTAACGGACGTTCTTTGGTGAGCAAGGGGAAAGTTCAACAGGAGTGTAATGAAGAAGGTAGGGTAGTGGTTGAAATTACCGTAGATAGAAACGGTAAGGTGATAAATGCCAAACCGGGTGTAAAAGGGACTACAAATAGTCATCCTTGTCTCCTGGAGCCTGCAACTAAAACTGCATTTATGCACAAATGGAATCTGGATTCCAATGCCCCCAGCCAACAGATAGGTTTTGTTGTGGTCAACTTTAAATTAGGGGAATAATAAATGACCTATAAGGAGACCCTGGACTGGATGTTCGCTCAACTTCCAATGTACCAGCAAAAGGGACCAGCAGCCTATAATGGCAAATTAGACAATAGCCTCTCTTTGGCCGCCCACCTTAAAAACCCGCATTTAAATTTTAAGAGTATTCATGTGGCAGGGACAAATGGCAAAGGTTCCAGTAGCCATATGCTGGCATCTATATTGCAGGAAGCTGGCTATAAGGTTGGTTTGTACACCTCTCCCCATATGAAGGATTTCAGGGAGCGGATTAAGATTAATGGAAAACCTATTAGTCAAAAAAATGTCATAGAATTTATTGAAGGAAATAAGGCCTTTCTGGAAAAGAATAAACTTTCTTTTTTTGAAATGAGTGTGGGGATGGCATTTGATTATTTTTCCAGGAAGAAGGTATCCATTGCAATTATAGAAGTAGGCCTGGGCGGGCGTTTGGATTCTACTAATATCATAAAACCTGAAGTTTCTTTGATTACCAATATTGGGTTGGACCATACAGACATACTGGGTGATACACTGGCAAAGATAACGAGGGAAAAGGCGGGCATTATAAAGCCGGGTATTCCCGTTGTGATTAGTGAATGTCAGGATGAGATTGCCCCTGTTTTTGAAGAAATTGCGAAAGAGAGAAATTCAGATATATTCTTTGCTGAAAAGGAAGATCTTAAGCTGTATAAAACTTCACTTTTAGGCAGCTATCAAAACAAGAATATGAAAGGGGTATTAGCCGCCATTAAAAGGCTTAAAGGGTTTACCATTAGTGAGGAGCATATTAAAAGTGGACTTATGAGAGTGGTCGAGAATACCGGGCTTCTGGGAAGGTGGCAGATACTTCAGGAAAACCCAAAAGTGGTTTGTGATACGGCCCACAACAGTGAGGGCATCTCTTTGGTACTGGAACAAATAGGATCACAAAAATTCAAAACCCTACATATCGTTCTTGGGTTTGTTAAAGAGAAAAACCTGGATGCCATATTACCTTTGTTTCCGCGAAATGCGGTTTATTATTTTACAAGACCCGATATTCCAAGGGGGTTAGATGCCGAAATTTTAAAGAAAAAAGCATCGGAATTTGGTTTGGACGGCATGACCTATGATTCTATTGACATGGCCTATAAAGCTGCACTAAAAAAAGCAGACAGGGACGATTTCATCTATATAGGGGGAAGTACATTTACAGTAGCTGAGGTCGTGTGATTTTTTCTTATATTTT
>Ga0316188_10001408_pt1 | contig 11379 bp, 12 predicted proteins | sample Phiworburrow1_MG_FD_204933 | JGI IMG/M metagenome (GOLD analysis project Ga0316188, IMG submission 204933) | Coastal sediment microbial communities from Maine, United States - Phippsburg worm burrow 1 | ecosystem: Environmental > Aquatic > Marine > Coastal > Sediment | place: USA: Maine... | reverse complement strand
ATTCAGATAGGGTATGGATTCTCCTACATCCTGGTCCAGATGCGCAAAGCAATGAACGGCCATTGCCCCTGGCATACACTCTGAATTAAAAATTTCCAACGTATAACTTTCAAGTAGCATACTGTACCTCCTTATGAGAGACCTTTGAAAAACACCCCCTTTTGCCCAATCCCTGCATCAGAATCAATTTTTAATCCTCAAAATACTCAATGTATTTCTGTGGTTGAAATTTTCGCCTTCCTTGGCCTTGAACAAAATTGAACATTTTTCAAAGATCTCTTATAAATTTGTCACAAAGGGATAAATAATAAAATAAATCCCCAATAGGCAGATCACCATACCGGCGCCTTTGCGGAACCAGTTTCCGGCGCCCTGCCATGTGCTGTTTTCCATCAGTCGCCTGACCGCGGCTGTGGAGCTGCCGGCAATCACGATCGGCAGACAGTGGCCGACGGCAAACAACACGATAAACAGAATTCCGGATGCCAGTTTTTGCTGAACCGTAATCATCGCCAGAATTGGAGCGATAAATCCGAAGGTGCAGGAACCTGAAAGAACCCCGTACGCCAGACCCAGTCCAAACGCTCCGAACAGTCCCTTTAAGTTTAGACGATATAGCAGGCTTCCGGACATGGAACATTTCTCAACGCCGAACATGCCCAGCGCTACCCAGACTAGCACCAGGCCGATGAGAACCTGCCAGTAATTCCCCACATCTCCGAGAATCCGACCTATTAATGCACAAACAATGCCGATGACTGCAATGGTGATAAACAGCCCCAGCGTAAACAGGACCGCATAAGAACTCGCCTGTTTGGGGCTCAATGCCCGGTCCTGGCCGCCCACATAGGCAATAATGAGGGGAATCGATGCCAGATGGCACGGGCTGAACAGCACGCTGATCATCCCCCACACGAAACAGCCCAAAGCGGCAATTGCAGTACCACCGGCCATCCACTCGTTTACCGTCAAAAAGAATGATTCAATCATAACAATTTACTCGACACCCATCGTCTCCAATTGTGCCACAATCGCTTTTTCACTCATGAAACCAGTATGCCGATACACTTCTTTACTGTTTTTATCAAAAAAGATCTGTGTGGGAATTGCCCTGATTCCGAACCGTTGGGCCTGTTCAGGGTGCTCCCAAACATCGATAAAAACGACAGCAGCTTTTCCTTTATACACTTTTTCCATCTTTACCAGGATCGGCGCCATCATTTTACACGGAATGCATTTTTTGGCCCCCAGATCGATCATGGTCACCATGCCCTTGGCGGGCAAATCACTAAACTCTTCTGCCTGAGCAATCCCTAACCTCAGCATTGACCAAAACATACACACCATTACTGAAAAATAGATTGCTGGTCGTAATTTTTTCATTTTTTTCAACCTCTTTAAAACTGATGACCGTCTTCAACCATGATAATCTATTCCTCTTTCCTCTTATTCTGATATGGGAAACGGCTATTTATTTAACCATGCCTTAACATCCTCTTTTGTGGGAATCTTGCCGACGCTTTTGACTTCACCGTCGATAATGACTGCCGGCGTTCCGAAAACACCGAAACCGGCGATCTCCATGATGTCCGTCACTTTTTCTACCGTGGCATCGACACCAGCTTCTACAACTGCTTCTTTTACATTTTGTTCGGTCTGCTTGCACTTCGGGCATCCGGGGCCCAGCACTTTAATTTCCATGTTTTTCTCCTTTCCGGTTTCGTCAAATAGTTTAATGGTAAAATTGTTGAGTCGTCCGTTTGAATTCTTTGAAATTCATCCAGCTTTTTTAAGTTGAGGTATTTGCTGCCTCCAGTAACCACTCTTTGAGTTTGTTTTTCGTTGGGACGGACCCCACGGCTTTTACTTGACCGTTGATGATCAATGCCGGCGATCCCATAACACCGTAACTTGCGATTTCTATTGGATTCCGGACATGTTCAAGGCCACCGGTAATATTGAGTTCAGCCATCACCGCCATGATATCCTGCTCAAGTTTTTCACAGCGCGGACAGCCAGGGCCTAAGACTTTGATCTCCAATCCGCCGGCCTCCGTGTCCTCAAAGGGTTCTCCGACGAACTTTTTGAATTCTCTTAAAAATGCGTGGCTGTACACATCTCTGGTTCTACTGCTGATGTAGTTTTTTTGGGACAATCGGTTTAAAAGCTCTGCCTTGATTTCATCGTCGGTTCTGCCTGCAAATTCATTGGCGACCTCTTCGAGAATCGGTTGTAGGCCGATGATGCCCGTCGCATGTCCGCCGACGTTGATTCGTGTCACCTTATCCTCTGACATGTTGCTTTCTCCTTTTATCGTAATAGCTAAGCCACAAACCAGGCACGAAGACATTAAAATTTAAAATATAACTCTTTTAATGTCACTTTTATTTCATACATATTCTTTGTGCCTTTGTGTCTTAGTGGCTGAGCTGTTGCCTTTTATCGAAAAAAATGCCCGAAGATCATTCCGCTGATGGTGGCCATGATAACCACCAGGGTGATGTAAGCGATGGTCTTTTTGGTGCCCAGCACACTTCGGATCACCAGCATATTCGGCAGGCTCAGTGCAGGCCCTGCGAGCAGAAGCGCCAGGGCCGGTCCCTGCCCCATGCCCGAGCCAAGTAGCCCCTGTAGAATAGGCACTTCAGTGAGTGTGGCAAAGTACATGAATGCGCCGGCAACAGAAGCAAAAAGGTTTGCCCACAGGGAGTTTCCGCCCACCAGGCTACTCACCCATTTTGACGAGATGAGACCCTCGGAACCGGGACGTCCCAGCAGAAGACCTGCTACCAGAACCCCGGCGAAGAGCAGCGGCATAATCTGCTTGGTAAAATCCCACGAAGAAAGAAACCAGTTTTCGGTTTCTCCACGGGTGGTGGTGATCATCCACACCAGTCCGATAATCCCTGTGGAAAAGGCGATGAGGGGCTCGTGCGGAAAAAGAAGTGCCAGAACCAGGACTGCCGCGCCGGCCAGCCCAACCTTATAGGCACTAACCTTGAACCAGATGATAAGAAGTACACCCAGAATCACCGCAAAAAGACCGGTCATCAGCCACTTGATACTGTAAATAGCTTGCCAGAGGCCGGTGGACTCGGCGGGTTTTCCCCAAGTGGCAGAAATAAGAATAAACACCATTACGGCAAAATAGATGATATTTTGCCACAAGGGCCGTTCCACATCAGGTTCGGGCATGTGCATGGCTGCCTGGGCTTTGGCTTCTTCTTCTTTTCGAAAAAGAAAATGCATGATCAGCCCGATGACGATGCTAAAAATGATCGCTCCTACCGCTCGTGCGATACCGATGGGAAGCCCTAGGACCCGGGCGGTAAGCACAATGGCCAGCACATTGATGGCCGGCCCGGAGTAGAGAAACGCGATGGCGGGTCCCAGACCAGCACCCCGTTTCCAGATGCTGGCAAAAAGGGGCAAAACGGTACAAGAGCAGACCGCGAGGATGGATCCGGATACCGAGGCGACACCATAGGCCAGCACCTTTTTGGCACCGGCGCCCAGGTATTTCATGACCGCGGCCTGGGACACGAAACAGGCAATGGCACCGGCGATAAAAAATGCCGGCACCAGACAGAGAATCACGTGCTCCTGGGCATACCATTTTGCAAGGGCGAGGGATTCGATCACGGCACCGGTGAATCGGCTGTTGTCCACAGGAAGCCAGAAAAAGATGATAAAACCACCCACGATAACGCCAAGAGGTTTCCATATCTGCTTCCAGTCGATTAGACTCGGTTTGACTTCTTTTTCAATTTCTTCAGATTTTTTCACCGCTGCCGGTGTTTTTTCGGCTAAGGTTGCGTTACCCATCGTTCATTCTCCTCAGTGTAATTAATAGGACACCCCCGTACGATCTCCCGGACCTACGGGGCAGGCAGATTTTCACAGACCCGCCTGCCATGCGAGGCACGAGCGGGCAGGAATACACAGATAATATTATTTTTTGATTTAAGAATCTTGGGAATCTGTGTCCCTCTGTGTCCCCAAAAAATTCCTAAGTTTAATATGTTCTTGAAACAAGACGGAGGCCTATAAATTATAATATGCTTATTTAGCTATATATCTAAATCAAAAAAATTACGGCTTACATATTTCTTCCCGATTTAAAAACGGTACTTTTTTGATCATATCAGCCACTTGGGGATCATCGTTCAGCCAGTGCTTGATGTTTCCCAGCAGGCTGGCAGCATAGGGACTGTGGTGGCCGTTCGAAAGAGAATAGTTGACCCACAGACCGTCTTTCTGATAATCGACCAGTCCGGCCTCTTCAAGTATTTTCAAGTGCTTGGAAACGCTCGGCTGGGAAATCTTTATAGCTGCCTGAAGCTCGCAAACACACATCACCTTTTGCTGAAGCAATTTTATAATTTTAATCCTGTTGGGATCGGAAAGTGCTTTCATAACCTTTACAAATGTTTTCATGGTGCCTCCTTATATTCTTGGATTGGAATATATAGCATTGCCGGATTTGTGTCAAACACTTTTTTGATAAAAACTGCTAATAATTCTTTGTGGTCTTTATTGTACAGAAAACATGGAAAAGCGTTTGATTATGAGGGTAGAATTCGTCATCACCAGCGGCCTATCGAAGGAGTTAGAATTACGGTAAAAACTGAGATCAAACGAAGGGGGTCAAGATGAGATGAAAGCGAGTTGCTAAACAGGAAAGTATTTTACAATCTGAGAGAAGCCAAGGTAGTTATTGAAAAATGACGGCAGGAATTTAATACAGTCAGGCCGAACAGCAGCCTTGATTATCGACCGCCGGCTCCAGAGGCTATAATAGCTTTACACTTTGATCCTTTTTGGTTATCGTCTTCACAGGAAAATATTGCAAAAATTCTAACTTAAAATGTGGTACAAAAAGTGGGAGCAGGTTACAAGTATCTCGGCAGTTTGTTTAAAAAACCAGGTAACGGTCACATTCTGTGATCATCTCTGCATTTCTTGCCTGTGTGGCGAAATCCTTGAAGCCGACGCCAGGCACATCCCCTTCAAGACCATTGGCACGGAAACTTACGTCACAAACCGCCAGCTTGGCCTTCCCTTCCAGTTCTGCAAATTCAGACTTTTGGGTGAGAAGCACGCCTCGGCCGGTAAAAAATATCTGAACTTTCTTGCCTTTCTCATGGGCGGCCTTTGTCAAGGCGATGACATGGTCGAGATGTTTGTCAGAACTTACCATAATCCCTAATCTATCAGCCATAGCATAAACCCCTTTTAAATTAATGTTGAAGTATAGGTTTCGACTTCAGACGATTTTAATATCGAGGAGACGAGAAAAATTGACCGTAACTGAGTGTTGCCGATCCGAAAATGCACCCTGGGAACCCAATGGTGTGTAATCCAAAAATGCGAATTTTCAGAAATGTCAATGAAATCAATGAATTGTGCGGAATTCATGGTCGATGCTGCACAATCCGCCATCAATTCCCCAGCTTGACCCCGAGATGGTGAAAAAAAGGTCATTACCGGATAGGGACGACTTACCACCAGCATATGGTCTTGTCATATGAAAAAATATCGTCCACAAGAGACGACCAGTCCACATCTCCTTCATACAGGGTGATCACTTTGTTCTCTTCGCCTTCGGAAAAAGTCTCTATGAATCTCTTTTCCAAATCATCGGGCGCTGACCGAACAATATTTAGAAATTTCATGGTTAATTGCCCTCTAAAAGGGAATAATAAGGTCAATCTCTTTGAGCTTGACCAATAATTCCTCGGTGGTTATCGGCTGAAAGCCGTATTTTTTGACGTTGGCCGGATGGTTGGAGTAACGTTCCCCCTCCATCTCATCGATAAATTCCATGTTATCCAGGTAGGCTTCGTCTGGGTTAGCAATTTCGTGACCCAAAACATACATCTGAACCGAAGCGGCTTCAAGGAGCAAACCCAGGCTGGTGCGCAACCCTTCATACTGCTGGTCGACGTCTTTGATCAGCACGGCTACTTTGTCAACATTATCCATATTCACACTCCTTTAAAGTGAAATAACAAATTTTTCAGTTTTTTCATTATATACTGCCAATAATTACCAGACAAGAAAAAAAAGCCAGAAAAATCGGCGTCCACGTCCAGGTCGGCACATCGACGACATAGACCCCCTTACCCAGAAACGGTCCCAGTGCGCTGATTGAGTGCCGATCCCTAAAGATTTTGCCAAAACAGTCAGTCAAGACACCTGGAAAAAGATACACAAGCTTTTTTTTATTCGGAAAAAAGAAAAAACAGATTAAACTTTTTCGTATTGAGGATATTCAATAAAGTGCTTATTTTCCATTATACTTTAATGGCCTCACTCCAATGGAATTGGACAAGAACGTAAACAAAAGCTACAGTCGCCTCATAAAAAAGCTACAGTTTTAGAACAGTTTGATAATACTGAACATTTAATATTCATCTTCTTTGTATTTCCCCAAGGTGTTGCCAATGTAATCACATCCATCATGCCCTTCAGATTGCCCTTTTTCTTTTTGCTGAATAAAATAACTGAAAAAATTAATGATTTAAATAGAATAGATCTTTTGACAATCTGTGCGATGTTTTATGGCATTAAGGTTGCAATTTAAATTAGCGATGAAGACATTTTTGCGAACAGAAATCTATCGAGCCTTATTGGAGTTCTTAAAAGATCTTAATAATAAAGGGGGAATGCATGTCCATTAGGATAGGTTTTTATATCTGCCATTGCGGCATCAATATTGCCGGCAAGGTCCGTGTGGAAGAAGTGGCGGCTTTTGCCCGGGAACTGAGAAATGTGGTGATCGCCAGAGATTATAAATTTATGTGTTCAGATCCCGGCCAGGAGATGATCGAAAAGGACATCAAGGAATATGACCTAAACCGGGTTGTGGTGGCTTCCTGTTCGCCAAGACTTCACGAGAAGACCTTTCAGGGTGCTTGCCAGCGGGCCGGTCTCAATCCCTATTTTTTCCAGATGGCCTCTGTTCGAGAACAAGTTTCCTGGGTTACCGAAGATCCTGATGCAGCCACAGCTAAGGCAAAGACCCTTATCGCGGGAGCCGTCAACCGGGTCAACTTTCACGAAAGACTTGAATCCCGTAAATCCAAAGTTCATCCGGATGTTCTGGTTGTCGGCGGCGGAATTGCCGGTATGCAAGCGGCCTTGGATGTCGCCAAAGCCGGCAATAAGGTATACCTGGTGGAAAAAGACCCGACCATCGGTGGCCATATGCTTCAGTTTGATAAAACCTTTCCCACCCTTGATTGTGCCGCATGTATCGGAACCCCCAAGATGGTCGAAGTGGGACAAAATCCAAACATTCAGCTGATGACATACTGCGAAGTCGTAGAAATTTCGGGGTTTGTGGGAAACTTCAAAGTTAAAGTCCGGAAAAAACCCCGTTATATTGATACAAGCAAATGCACAGGATGTGGAGATTGTGCCAGAGCATGCCCCGTTAAATACAGGCCATACACATCCGAAGAGAAGGAGCAAATAAAGGCGCATGCAAAAGGCCCCGATTTCCAATGAACAAGCTGAATCATTTTAGAATACAGGGAGTTCATTTATGAATGAGACAGGTCCGTCAAAACCGGAACAATATGCAGACGCAGAAATCGATTATATGGCGCTTGATAAAATCATCGAAGAAGATTTTTACAATGAAACAGAGAATCTGATCATGATTATTCAGGCAATTCAAAGGCGTTACAATTACCTTCCCGAATCGTCCTTAAAGTATATAGCTGCCAAAATGGGTGTTCCATTGAGCCGGATTTTCGGGATTGCCACCTTTTATAGCACTTTCAGCCTTGAGCCCAGAGGCAGAAACATTATTTCGATCTGTCTAGGGACGGCCTGTCATGTGAGAGGAGGAGAAAGGGTTCGCGAAAGGGTTGAGGGATCATTGAACATCAAAGACGGGGAAACAACTGATGACCGGCGTTTTACCTTTGAGACGGTACGTTGTATCGGCTGTTGCAGCCTGGGGCCGGTGCTGAAAATTAACGAAGACGTGCATGGCCACATATCATCCGACCAGGTAAAAAAAATTATGGATCGATACGAATAAATTTCATACGAGGCCGGGATCATGAGAATCGGATCAATTGAAGACCTGAATGCCATTAGCCGTGAATATAGGATAAAGCTGTACTACCCGGAAACCATAAAGATTAACATCGGTATGGCTTCATGTGGTATTGCATCAGGCGCTAAGGCATCATTTGAAAAGGCGAAGAACGCGCTTTCGGGCAGAAACGGCGTTAAGGTCAACCAAACAGGTTGTATCGGGTTTTGTGAAGAGGAGCCTCTGGTTGAAATATTCGGAGCCGGAAAGCCCCGGGTGATTTACAAAAAGATTACCGAAGATAAAATTCTGGATACAATTCAGGATTATACGGAAGACAATTTTAACAAAAAGTGGATTTTGGGGCAGATGAGGGATCCACGCTCTTTTCTGGAAGGTGATTTCCGAAATCCCGTGGCCGATGTAACGCCGTTGGATGAAATCCCTTTTTTAGAAGATATCCCTTTTTACAATAAACAATTCAAGATTGCGCTGCGAAATTGTGGTTATATTGATCCGGACAGCATTGAAGAATATATCACCAGGGGTGGTTATTCGGCTTTTATCAAGGCGATTGTAAATATGGATCCGAAAGAAATCATCCAAGAGATAAAGGATTCGGGATTAAGGGGCCGCGGTGGGGGAGGATTTTTAACGGGAAGAAAATGGGAAACCTGTGCCGGTCATGACGGCAATCGATATATCATATGCAATGCCGATGAAGGCGATCCGGGCGCCTACATGGACCGCAGCATTTTAGAAAGTGATCCCCACAGCGTTATTGAGGGCATGTTGATTGCAGCAGCGGCCATCGGATCCAGTCAAGGTTATATCTATGTGCGCAACGAATATCCTTTAGCAGTAAAACGGTTAATAACAGCCATCAAGGCGGCCGAGAAATACGGGTTGATAGGTAATAATATCATAAGGTCAGATTTTAACTTTAATATCAAGATTTCTACTGGAGCAGGTGCTTTTGTTTGTGGTGAGTCGACGGCATTGATGGCATCTTTGGAGGGTCAAGTTGGCCGTCCCAGAGCAAAATATGTGCATACCGTGGAAAAAGGGTTCAGACAGAGCCCTTCCAATCTGAACAACGTGGAAACGTATGCCAATATCCCGGTGATCCTTTTGAAAGGGGCTAAACGCTACGCAGAGATCGGTGCCGGCGGCAGCAAAGGGACAAAAGTCTTCAGTCTGGTAGGCAAAATAAAGAATACGGGTCTGGTGGAAGTACCCATGGGGCTGTCTCTTAAGGAAATCGTTTTTGATATTGGAGGAGGTGTTCCAAAAAAGAAGAAGTTTAAAGCGGTTCAGACCGGAGGCCCCTCAGGCGGATGTATTCCAAAACAGTTTTTAGATCTGGGGGTTGATTTTGATAAACTGACCAAGGTCGGTTCCATGATGGGATCCGGCGGCATGATTGTTATGGACCAGGACACCTGTATGGTTGATGTGGCCCGTTATTTTCTTGATTTTCTACAAGAGGAATCCTGCGGCCAGTGCACGCCATGTCGCGAAGGAATCAAACAGATGTTGGATATTCTGACGGCTATATGCAACGGCCACGGCCAGGGGGGTGATATTGAACGTCTTGAAAGATTGGGAAAAATGATCAAGAAAGCTTCCTTGTGTGGGTTGGGAACATCGGCCCCGAATCCGGTGCTGACCACCATTCTTTATTTTCGCGATGAGTACGAGTTGCATATAAAGGATAAAAAATGTCCGGCAGGCGTATGTAAGCCATTGTTTCACTATGAGATTGACATAGAGGCCTGCAACGGCTGCACACTGTGCGCTAAAAGATGTCCGGAAAAAGCCATCACCGGCGAAAAGAAAAAACCTCACAAATTGAACCGGGAGAAATGTATTAAGTGCGGCATTTGCTACGATGCCTGTAAATTTAATGCGGTTGTCGTCAAATAGCCTAAGAATACAAAAAGGTTAAAATCCATGATTACGTTCAAGCTCGACGGTAAAGAAGTACAGGGAGAAGAAGGAGAATATATCCTTCAGGTTGCAAAGAGATTCGGGATTGAGATTCCGACGTTATGCTACCATAAGGCACTTGATCCCGCGGGGATGTGCCGTTTATGCACGGTATTGGTTTCAAAAGGGAGTTGGTCAAGATTTGTGACAGCCTGCAACTATCCTATTTGGGAAGGGATGGAAGTGCAAACAGCATCTGAAGCGGTTTTCGAAATTCGTCAACTGATCGTGGAATTACTGTTTGCCCGCTGTCCAGAAGTGCCCTTTATAAAAGAACTTGCTGCAAAATACGATATCTATGAGACAGACTTAAAAAAAGAGGACGACACTTGTATTCTTTGCGGTCTCTGTACCCGGATTTGTGAGAGGATGGGAAACAGCGCCATAGGACTGACCGGCCGTGGTGTAGACATGCAAGTGGACACACCTTTTCATGTTAAGACCGAAGCATGTCTGGCCTGTGGTGCATGCGAATCGGTCTGTCCGACAGGCCACATCGACATTCGGAATATTACAGAATACCAACCCAGGCCCCTGCTTTCCGAGTGGGATGTGGGGCTTGCAACACGATCGGCCGTCTATTTGCCGTTTCCCCAGGCAGTCCCTCTTGCCGCGGTAATCGATCCCGAGGCCTGTGTTCACGTTCGTACGGGAAATTGCGGGGTGTGTCAGGAGTTCTGTGAGGCAGGGGCTATCGATTTTGATCAGAAGGAAGAAATCATCGAAATTGAAGTCGGCTCCATTATCGTCGCCACAGGGTATGACGTGATAGACCCAAGCCCGATGAAGCAGTTTGGCTACGGTAAATATCCCAATGTCTTTACTTCTCTTGAGTTCGAACGCCTCAGCAATGCAACCGGGCCCACCGGCGGCGAAATCTATATCAGAGATGAGAACGGGGATTTCACCCGGACCCCGAAAAGCGTGGCTATTTTACACTGCATCGGCAGCCGGGATGTGAACTATCATGAATACTGCTCCCGTGTTTGCTGTATGTACGCTCTCAAGTATGCCCATTTAATTCATGAGAAGGTTGGTCACGACACTCTGGTTTATAATTTTTACATCGACATGCGCTGTTTTGGCAAAGGCTACGAAGAATTTTATCGCCGGTGTCAGGAAGAAGGAACCCGGTTCATTCGGGGCAAGGTGGCTGAGATCACCGACCAGGCTGTCAAACCGGAAGAGGAGGGTAGACTCATTGCCATTGCTGAAGACACCCTTTTAGGAAGACGTTTAAGGATTCCGGTGGATATGGCTGTCCTTTGCGTCGCTATGCAGGCTCGCAGTGATGCTCACGAGGTGGGCAGGATCTTTGGTGTCAACCAGGGTGCAGATGG
>Ga0316188_10001407_pt1 | contig 11380 bp, 9 predicted proteins | sample Phiworburrow1_MG_FD_204933 | JGI IMG/M metagenome (GOLD analysis project Ga0316188, IMG submission 204933) | Coastal sediment microbial communities from Maine, United States - Phippsburg worm burrow 1 | ecosystem: Environmental > Aquatic > Marine > Coastal > Sediment | place: USA: Maine... | reverse complement strand
GTCCGGACTGGACCTCGGCGAGCCGGGCGCTCACGTCGACGCGGACCTGGGCCGTCGCGTTCTCGACCGCCGCGCGCAGTTCGCGCTCGAGCCGCTCGTTGTCCTGCGCGAGCGCGGCCAGGCGAGCCTCGAGTCCGGAGTTGCGGTCGCGGCGGACGGCCACGACGAGCGCGATCAGCGCCAGCAGCAGCGCGGCCCCGAGGCCGCTGATCAGGATGGTCGTTTCTGTCATCCAGCGAATGATACGGGCGGCAGAGGCTCGGGCCGCGAGCCGCGCGACGCGGTGGAACGCCCGCCGACGTCAGCGCGCGGATCCGTGTACCGCGCGGCCGTCGCACGAAGCGCGGGAATCAGCCAGCCTGATTGCGCATCCAGTCGGCGGTCTGGAAAAAGGCCTGCAGAAGGCGCGCGCGCAGATCCTCCTTGACCCCGCACTCGACCATCGCCTGGTTCATGCAGGCGAGCCACTGGTCGCGCTCGCGGATCCCGATGGCGAACGGCAGATGCCGCGCGCGCAGCCGCGGATGGCCGAAGCGCTCGATGTAGAGGTCGGGGCCGCCCATCCAGCCGCTGAGGAACCAGTGGAGCTTGTCCCGCGCGTGGGTCAGGTCCGCGCCGTGCACGCGCCGCAGCTCGGCGTACGCCGGCTCGAGGTCCATCAGGTCGTAGAAGCGGTCGACGAGCTCGCGCACGGCGGCATCGCCTCCGAGGAGCTCGTACGGCGTCGGTCCCGCTGGCGCGTCGCTCATCCGGCGATCCGTCCGTGCCGGGCCCCGCTCCCGGCGAGCACGGAAGCAAGCTCGCGGAAGAAGCGCGGAAGCCCGGTTGCCCTTCGCGCGAAGTCCTGTTCGCCCGTCGAGCCCTTCGCCCGCAGCAGTTCGGCCAGCGCCCGCCGCTCATTCACCGGCCACTGCGGCAGGGCCGGCAACAGCGACGCAACGGGTGCGAGCCGCTCGAAGGCCGCCTGCTCGTCGCGCGACCAGTGTTCTGGCCGTGCCCCCAGCAGACCCTGCACTTCGCGCGCCAGGACGTGCGCGCCTGCGGCGCGCGACCAGACGGGAACTCGGGACAGTCGCTGCGCGAGGCCCGTCCCTACGCGATCAAGGGCGGCCTCGTCGAACGCATCCGCCGCATCCCAGTCCGGCAGGTCGAAGTGCAGGTCACCCCGCGCGAGCCGGTGCAGCGTGGCGGTCGGGCTGCGACCGCCTTCGCGCCGCAGTCGAGCCGCCTCCCCTTCGGCCAATCGACGGCCCGCGGGCGATGCCGGCCGGAAGCCCAGCCGGTAGTAGAACCAGTAGGCGCCGCTGCCGATCGCCTCGGTGTTGCCGGCCCCGAACTGGTAGCCGTTGACGATGAAGCGCCGGACCCCGAACAGACTCCGGAACGCGCGCAGCGTCTGCGCCCACAGGAACGCGGCTTCGCTGCCACGGAAGGGATCGAAGACGTTGATCCCGGTGTTGGCCTGGCGGAACAGCGGCGACACGCCGCCGTAGCCGATCGGCATGCCGTTGGACAGCAGCAGGTAGCCGTAATTGGCCTCCAGCAGCAGCCGATGGGACGGCAGCACCCCGATCACGACCAGTTGCGCGCCCTGCCCCAGGTCCGCCAGGTGCACTTCGTCGGGGTTCGCGTAGTTCATCGCGTGCACTTCGCGGCAGCGCGCGGCCAGCGCCGAGCGCGCCACATCGATCGCCCGCGCGGCCTGCGGCCGCTTCAGCTGCTCGATGCGGTCCAGGGGACGCATGGCGTGCCGGACGAGCGGTTCCGACGGCTTCCTGAAGTCCGTGCGCAGCCGGGGATGCGCGACGTCGATCCGGTTATGGGTGACCGAACGCAGCGAGTCGCCGATGCGCCAGCGAACCGGCACCTGAGCCAGGTCCCACGCCGCCGCAAAGTCGCTCCGCGCGCCGGACGGCCGGGTCGAGCCGGCACACAGCAGCCACTGCAGGGTCGAGGTCGCGTCGGTGCGCCGCGCCGCGGCCACCCAGCGCCGGGTCGACATGCCGCTGCCGAAGGAGTCGCGTTCGACCTCGGTCAGCACCTGCGAAATCAGCTCATCCAGCCGAACCGGATCCTCCACGTTCGACCAGTCGAGTTCGATCGCGTACGGCTGGTCCCCGACCAGGCACTCCGCGATCGGATGGGCAATCGCATAGCGGGACACGCTGCCGGCGATGCCGGTGTTGGACAGCGCCGCGCGCCGCGTTGCGGGCAGCGCACGGACGCGGGCACTGATCTCATCCAGTTGCGCGAGCGCCGCGTCGCGCACGCCGATCGAGCCGGGAAACGCAACGAGGAACAGCAGGTCGTCGTGATAGGCGGCCAGCAGCCCGGGACGCGACAGCCGGAGCCCGGCGAACATGCCCAGCAGCCGGGCCTTCTCAACCTCGGCCACGGGGTCGAAACGCGCGCGCACGCTGCGCAATTGGCGTTGCAATGCGACTGCCGTCGGCATGGATGGCCCTGTCGAAGATCCGCGGCGAGTATTGGCAGCGCCCGAAGTGCCGTCAACCCGCATCGATCAGGCGTCGCGCAGCGTCGTCAGCGGCGGCGTGTTGAGCACGCCGCGCAGCCCGAACCAGCCGCCCGTCAGCGCCGCCAGCGCGCCCGCGCCGATGCCCGACACGAACACCCACGGCGAGACGACGTAGTCGAACTCGAAGGCGTAGCGCGCCAGCGTCCAGCCGATGGCGCTGGCCCCCACCGCAGCGAGCAGGCCGGCCAGCCCGCCGATGCACAGCATCTCCGCGACCTGGGCGCGCGACAACTGCCGGCGCGAGGCGCCAAGCGCACGCAGCAGGGCCGCCTCGCGCACGCGTTCGTCGCGGCTCGACGCAAGGGCGGCATACAGGACGAGCACGCCCGCCGCAAGGGTGAACACGAACAGGAATTCCACCGCCGCGACGACCTGGTCGATGACCGCCTGGACCTGGCGGAACACTGCCGTCGTGTCGATCACCGTCAGGTTCGGAAACTCGCGCAGCAGGTCTCCCGCCAGCGTCGCGCGCGCTGCAGGCAGATGGAACGCCGTGATGAAGCTCGCGGGTTTGTCCGCCAGCAGCGAAGGCGGCATGATCACGAAGAAGTTCGCACGCATCGAGTCCCAGTTCACCTTGCGCAGGCTGGTGATGCGCGCGCTGACCCGCTGCCCCGCGATCTCGAACGTCATCGCGTCGCCCAGGCCCACGTCGAGCGTCTTCGCGATCCCCTCCTCGATGGACAACTCGTCGCTGCCGTCCTTGAACCACCGCCCTGCCGTGATCCGGTTGTGCCCGGGCGCGTCGGCCATGTAGGAGAGGTTGAACTCGCGATCCACGAGCCGCTGCGCCCGCTCGCCGGAGTAGCTCTCGGGCCCGACCTTGCGGCCGTTGACCTCGATCAGCCGACCCCGGACCATCGGGTTGATCGGAGCCTTCACGCCGGCGTCGCGCAACCGCGCACCGAGGGCCTCGACCTGGTCGGGCTGGATGTTGACGACGAAGCGGTTGGGGGCGTCGGGCGGCACCGCCTGGCGCCACGCATCGACCAGGTCCGTGCGCGTCACGGTCAGCAGCAACAGGGCCATCAGGCCGACCGCCAGCGACACCAGCTGAACCACCGTCGCCGCCGGACGCCGCTGCACGGCGGCGATGGCGAAGCGCCAGGAGATCCCGAGCCGTCCGGTCATCGTGCGCAGCGGCCTGAGCAGCAGCAGCGCCAGCCAGGCGACGAGCGCGAACACGACCAACCCGACGGCGAATCCGCCGGCCGTCAGCGAGCCGATCTTCAGGTCATCCGCCGACCACAGCAGCAAGCCGAAGAACCCGACCAGGCCCGCCAGATAGCCGAACGCGACGCGACCGGTCGGCAGGCCGATGTCCTTGCGCAATACCCGCAGCGGCGGCACCTGGCGCAACTGCGCGAGCGGCGGCAGCGCGAATCCGAGCAGCAGCACCAGTCCGCACGCGAAGCCCTGCACCGCCGCCAGCAGTGACGGCTGCGGCAGCGACGTGTTGATCAGGGAGCCCAGCATCGCGAGCAGGCCGAAATGGAAGGCGTAGCCCACCACCATGCCGACCAGGCATGCCGCCACGCCGATCAGGAGGAACTCGAGCGCGAACAGCCGGAAGATGTCGGCCTGCGCCAGCCCCAGGCAGCGCATCATGGCGCACGAATCGAGGTGCCGCAGCGAGAAGCGGCGCGCGCCCGCGGCCACGGCCACGGCCGCAATCATTGCCGCCAGCAGCGCGACCAGCGCGAGGAAGCGCTGCGCGCGCTCGATCGTGCGCTGCATCTCGGGCCGGCCGCCTTCCAGCGCCTCCAGCCGCTGGCCGCGCTTGAGTTCCTTTTCGAGCGCGCTGCCGAAGGCGCGCACGGCGTCCCGCTCCCCGGCCATCAGCAGTCGATAGGTGACCCGGCTGCCGCTGGTGATCAGCTGCGTCGCCGGCAAGTCGGCCAGGTTGAGCATCACGCGCGGCGCGAAGTTGATGAACTGCGTCCCGCGGTCGGGTTCGATCGCGATGAGTCGCGCGATCCGGAAGGTCGACTCGCCGAGCTTGATCCGGTCGCCCGGTGCCGCGCCGAGCGCCTGCAGCAACTGCGGATCGACCCATGCTTCTCCCGGCGCCGGCACGTCGCGCGTCGGCCGGTCGGCCGCTCCCGGCGCATCGCCGATGCGCAGGCTGCCCCTGAGCGGATACCCGCTCGACACCGCCTTCACGGCGACGAGCGCGTTGCGGTCGGCCTCCTTGTCGCTCAACGCCATGCTCGGGAACAGCACGGTACGGGCGGTCGCCAGGCCAGCCGCGCGCGCGCGCTCGGCGATGCCGGTCGCGATCGGCGTATCGGAACTCAGCACCAGATCCGCGCCCAGCAACTGGGTCGCGTCGCGTTCGAGTCCGAGGCGGATCCGGTCGACCAGGAAACCGACGCTCGTCACCGCCGCAACCGCCGTCACGAGGGCCGCCGCCAGCAGGCGCAGTTCGCCGGCACGCCAATCGCGCGCGGTCATGCGCAGCGCCTGCCGTAACAGGTGGGACAGGGTCATCGGGGAAACGTCGTGAGGGAGTGGCGGGCCAAGTATGACACCCGGACACGGGCATCGTTTCCGGTTTCCGCTCGGGGCTAACCCCGTTGCAGCCGGACGTCCGTTCAAGGGCAAGGACCCCCAACAAGGAGAACCCATGACCCCCCTGCTCAAGCCGGCCGCCGCCGCCACGCTCGCCATCCTGTCGGGCACCGGCGTCCCGACGGCGGCCCAGCCCGGCACATCCGGCACCGCACTGACCATCTACAGCAGCGCAGCGCCCGGCGCGGTGTCGCCCGAGTTGATGCGGGCACCGTCCCGCGGCGCGCTGCCCGGCTACGGCGTCGTCCGGCAGGAGCGCAACCTGGAATTCACCAAGGGCCGCAACGCCGTGCGCTTTTCGGACGTCGCCGCGCTGATCGACCCGACCACCGTCGTGTTCGAATCGCTGACGGACGCGAAGGGCACGACCGTCCTCGAACAGAACTACCAGTTCGACCTGGTCAGCACCGAGAAGCTGCTGCAGAAGTATGTGGACCGGCCGATCACCGTCGACCAGGTCCGCGGACAGGGAACCGAGTCGTTCAGCGGCACGCTGCTGTCGACCCAGGGCGGCATGGTGCTGAAGCGCGACGACGGCAGCGTGCAGATCCTGCCGCACAACGCCGGCGTGCGGCTGCCGTCGCTCCCGGGCGGACTGATCACCCGGCCAACTTTGGTGTGGGACCTCAATGCGCAGCGGGCCGGCACCCACCGCACCCGCGTGTCGTACCAGACGCAGGGGATGACCTGGTGGGCCGACTACAACGTCACGTACGCGGAAGGCGCGCACGCCAACGCCTGTTCCCTGGACATCGGCGCCTGGGTGAGCATCGTCAACCAGTCGGGCGCAAGCTACGGCGATGCCCGTCTGAAGCTGGTCGCCGGAGAAGTGCACCGGGCGACGTCCGCCGCTCCCTATCCGCAATCCGTCGCCAAGGGCCTCGCCGCGCGCGAGAGCGTCGCCGACGGCTTCGCGGAGAAGTCGTTCTTCGAGTACCACCTGTACACGCTTGGCCGGGCCACGACCCTGCCGGACAACTCGACGAAGCAGATCGAACTCTTTCCGGTGGCGCGCCGCGTGCCGTGCGAGAAGGTGCTCGTGTACTACGGCGCGCCCATGGGGCACCGCGGGTTCCTGCCGTCGCCGGCAACGGACCGCAACTACGGCGTGCAGGGCAACCGCAAGGTCGACGTCTACCTGCAGTTCCGCAACAGCGACGCCAACAACATGGGCATGCCGCTGCCCGCGGGCCGGATGCGGGTCTCCAAGCTCGATCCGGCCGACCAGACCCTCGAATTCGTGGGCGAGGACAGCATCGAGCACACGCCGCGCAACGAACAGGTTCAACTGCAGCTCGGCAGCGCGTTCGACGTCGTCGGCGAGCGTCGGCAGGTCGACTTTCGCGTCGACACGTCACGCCGGACCATGACCGAGGACATCGAGGTCAGGCTGCGCAACCAGAAGAAGGAGCGGGTCCAGGTCCAGGTGAAGGAGAACCTGTACCGCTGGGTCAACTGGAACATCGCGTCGCGCAGCCACGACTTCCGCAAGGAGGATGCGCGCACGATCGTGTTCCCGGTCACGGTGGCGCCCGAAGCCGAGGTGGTGGTGCGCTACACGGTGCAGTACACGTGGTGACGGTGGACGAAGGCTCCCGCAGCGCGGCGGCGCCCGGACGGCCCGCCGCGCAACGTTCTCAGCGCCCCTCGAACCGGACGGCCTGAGCGGTGCCGCCCTTGCGCCGCACGACGACGGTGCCGGCGATCTTGTCATGCCAGCCCTGTTTGCGCGGATCGAACGCCACCCAGAGGATGCCGACGAACAGCGGGATCATGGCGACGTAGTAGCCCAGGTAGCGCAGGATGAGCTGGGTGCTGGTGGGCTTGCCGCCCGTCTTCGCATCGACGATGCGGGCGCCGACTGCCATCTTCCCCGGGGTGGCCTGGCGGGCGAGCCAGAAGACGACGACCGCGGCCGCGGGGGCAACCCACGACAGCAGGAAGTCGAGCGGCCCCTGGATCAGGCGTTCGCCGCTCCAGTAGTCCGAGCCGTAGATCGCGGTCAGGAGGGGAAACAGGATGACGCTGATCAGCAGGGTGTCGATGATGGCCGCGACCGTGCGTATCCAGAATCCCGCGTATTCCAGTTCCCCGCTCTCTTCTGTCATGTCACCCCGGTCCTTCGGGACCGGTCCGACGATTGCGATGGGTTCATTCTGGATGCCAGCGCCGGGTTCCGCAATCGAACTCCGGCTTGCGTCGCTCCGGACGGCGCGACTTCACGCCGGACCCAACGGCTTCGCCATTGCGTCCTCGTCGACCCCGGCCAGAGGGCACGGAAACGCGTCGCCGGCGACCGGGCCGAAGCCAAGCCGCTGCAACAGGCGGTGCGAGCGGAAATTCGCCTTCTTGAAGACCGCGCCGGCCGTGGTTACTCCGTGCGCACGGGCGATCTCGTCCAGCATCGCCTCGACCGCCTCGCGCGCCCATCCGCGTCCCCAGTGCGCGCTCCCGAACTCGTAGGCGATGAGCGCGTTCGCGTCGGCGTAGACGGTCGCCTGCACGTAGCCCAGCGCGTCGCCAGGTTCCACGCTGCGCACCACCCAGTTCAGCCAGAGCTCGTGTCCATCCGCCGAACGGCGTGATTCGAGTCGGCGGTAACGTTCCTCGAGCCACGCAAGAGACTCCGGCGGCCCGTTCTCGAACTCGTAGATCGCCGGGTCGGACAGCACCTCGAACATCTCCGCGGCGTGGGCCGCGGTCTGCGGCTCGAGCAGCAGGTGGTTGGTCTTCAGAAGAAGCATCTCGGCAGGAATGGCGTGGCGCTGCATCGATCGGGACGGACACCCGCTGCGCGCCTAGCCCACGCGCTTCCAGGTCAGCGTGCGCGTGACGTCCCCGCCGTCGACGGCCGCCGTGCGCAGCACGATCGTCAGCGTATCGCCCGCCACCACCATGGCCCGTGTCACGACCTGTCCGACGTTGTCGCGCGACAGGCTGCCGAGCAGGCGCTGGGTCACGGTGCCGCGCGCGTCATCGACTTCGTAGGTCCCGAAGTACGCGTCGTAGCCGCCCTGCGCGCGCGTGTTGTTGGCGGCACCTGCCGGGGCGTCGACTGCCGGCCCGGAGCGGTCGCGCTTCATGAACTGCGCCGCGAAATTGCCCGAGCGATCGTAGAAGATGAGCGCGATCGGCCGCTCGCCAAGCGACGGATCGATCTTTCGCTCGCCGGAATCGGTGACGTCGACGCGCGACTCGAGCCGCCATGTCCCCGGCAGGCTCGAGGACAGCGCGTCCGTGTGCGGGTTGGTCGGCGTCGCCATGGCACTCTCCCTGGACAGAAGGCGGGTTTCCGCGCGCGTTGACCGCCGACGCCGACGAGCGCCAGTGGTTCGCCTATTTCCCGGCCGGAACCTTGCCGATCACGCCCTCGACGTAGTAGTCCATCTTCCACAGCTGCTCGTCGGACATCGGGCCGCTGTCGTGCACGACCTTGCCATCATTCGAGCGGAGCGGTCCGCCGAACGGATGGAACGCGCCCTTGCGGAACTCGTCTTCGCGCGCCTTCACTTCATCGACGACGTTCTTCGGCACCTGGTCGGACAGCCCTTCGAGCCGGATCATGCCTTCGCGGATGCCGCCCCAGACCGGTTCGACCTTCCAGGTGCCGTCCAGCACCGCCTGCGCCCGCTTCGTGTAGTACTCGCCCCAGTGATGGGTGACGGCGACGAGCTGGGCGTGCGGCCCGAACTTCGCCATGTTGGAGTGGTAGGCGACCGCCATCTTGCCCTTCTCTTCGGCGGCCGCGACCGTGGCGGTGGAATCGGTGTGGTGCGTGACCACATCGGCGCCTTGCCCCATCAGCGCGTTCGCGGCGTCGCGCTCCTTGCCCGGGTCGTACCAGGTGTTGACCCAGACCACGCGCACCTGGACCCTGGGGTTGACGCTGCGCGCGCCCAGGGTGAAGGCGTTGATCCCCTGCAGCACCTCCGGGATCGGGAAGGCGGCGACGTATCCCAGCGTGCCGGTCTTCGTCATGCGGCCCGCGATCATGCCGGCCAGGTAACGGCCCTCGTAGAAGCGCGCGCTGTAGGTGTTGACGTTCGGCGCGGTCTTGTAGCCCGTGGCGTGCTCGAACTTCACGTCCCTGAACTCCTCCGCCACCTTCAGCGTCGGGTTCATGAAACCGAACGAGGTCGTGAAGATCAGCCTGTTGCCCTGCTGCGCCAGGTCGCGGATCACGCGCTCGGCATCAGCGCCCTCCGGAACGTTCTCGACGAAGGTCGAGGTCACCTTGCTCCCCAGCGCCTGCAGCATCTCGCCACGGCCCGCGTGATGCTGCGCGGTCCAGCCTGCGTCGCTCGCCGGACTGACGTACACGAAGCCGATCTTCAGGGGCTCGGTGGCCGCCGCCGCGGCCTTGGGCGCCTCGGCTTTCGGGGCCGGCGGGGCTTCCTGCTTGCTGCACGCCGCGAGCAGGCAGGAGGCCAGCGCCAGGGAGAGGAACGGTTTGGTTGCGCGCATGGGATGTCCTCGTCGGACCGGTTGCCGTGGAGCGCGAAATTCTACGGGAGCGCTGCCGGGGGTCGCGCAGCCCGCGCGGTTCGGCTTACAGTCGCCGTCGCGGCGACATGGAATGAGGACGATGGCCACCTCCGCACTGACTGACCTCGAGCGACGCAAGGACCGCTTCGACCCGGCGTCGACCCGCATCAAGCTGGCACGCCTGGCGCAACTCGCGCACCGTCGGCTCGCGCGCGCCGACCAGGTGCGGCGCCTGCACGAGATCCTGTGCTTCATGCGCGCTTATCCGGACTCGCCGCGCCTCCTGCGCGCGGTCGATGCGATGCTGCGGACATTCGACCGCCGCCCGGACCTGCGCGCCCATCGGGAACGACTCGCCTACTCCGGCATCGCCGGGACGCGGCTCTGGTTTCCGTTCTTCTATCCGACCGCCGGCTGGCTGGCGCGGCGCTGGCCGGAGCGGTTCACCCTGGATCGCAGCGACACCGTTGCCGGCGAATCGATCGCCACCCTGCTGCCGGCGCTGCTGACGCCGGTCGAGGCGCACGCGCTGCGCGAGGCCAAGCTGACCGGCTTCGACGCGCTCGACGCCGTGCGCGGCGGCGAGACCGACGCGACCTTCCTGCTCCGGCGCGTTGCCGCGCTGCCGGCCGACGACCGGCTGCGCGAGGCCATCTACGACGCGATCAATCCCAGCTGCGAGCTTGCCGCGGGCGCCGGCACGCCGAACCGGTCCCGCGCGGCGCTGATGGATGTGCGTCCGGTGTGGCAAACAGGCCCGCTGCGGCGCGAACGCCCGGATCTGTCGACGGCGATCCGCCAGCCGCCGCGGCGGCTGCGCGCGGCGCCGCGCACCGAGGCGCGCGCGCTGATCGACCTCGCCCGCGGTGCGATGGTGACGCGCATGCGCGACCTCGACGCCTTCGCCTATGCCAACGAGCGCGACGTCTGGTGGATCGAGGACGACGGCGGCCTTGCCTTTGCCCTGATCGGCATGCTGCCCGAGCGGCGCGCCGCGGTGCCGGCGATCTACGGCGGCCTGACGCTGCAGAACGGCGTGCCGGTCGGCTATCACCAGTCCGACCTCACCGGTCGCGCCGCCGCCGTCTCCTTCAATACGTTCGACACGTTTCGCGGCGGCGAGGCCGCCCATGCGTTCGCGCGCCTGCTGGCCGCCCTGGCCCACGGATTCGGGTCTGCCTCGTTCAGCATCGAGCCGTACCAGCTCGGAAAGGGCAACGACGAAGGCCTCGCCTCCGGCGCGTGGTGGTTCTACGCCAAGCTCGGCTTCCGGCCGCGGGCGCGCGAAGGCCTGTGGCTCGCGCAACGCGAACTCGCGCTGCGGGCCCGGTCGGCCGCGCACCGCACCGGGCCGGACGTGCTGCGCGAGCTTGCGCAGCATCACCTGTTCTACGAGCTCGACCGGGGTGACCCGGCCCCTCTGCTCGCGCCGGCGGCGCTGGGTCTCGCCGCCGCGCGTCACCTGGCGGCGCTGGCTGGCAGCCACAGGGAGCAAGGCGTCGAGCGCGCCAGCGCCATCCTGATGCGACGCTGCGGGGTCCGATCCATCGGCCGCTGGACGGCCGCCGAGCGCACCGCGTGGCTCGCGGCGGCGCCCGTGCTGTCGATGCTGCCGCTGTCGGCCTGGTCGTCCGCGGAGCGGTCCGCTCTCGTCGCCCTGGTGCGAGCCAAGGCCGCGCCGTCCGAGCGCGCCTACGTGCGGGCGTTCGCGGCGCTGCCGCGGCTCGAACGCGACCTTGCGGCGCTGGTCCGCCGGCGCTGACGATCGCGCGCTGCGACCGCCCGGCC
>Ga0316188_10001406_pt1 | contig 11381 bp, 6 predicted proteins | sample Phiworburrow1_MG_FD_204933 | JGI IMG/M metagenome (GOLD analysis project Ga0316188, IMG submission 204933) | Coastal sediment microbial communities from Maine, United States - Phippsburg worm burrow 1 | ecosystem: Environmental > Aquatic > Marine > Coastal > Sediment | place: USA: Maine... | reverse complement strand
TCCTCGCTGAAGGCGAGATGCGTGATGGGATCGCCTTCGAGGCTGTCGGCACCGCATTGCAGCAGGATGAACTCCGGTTGCGTCTGCCGCAGGTATTCCTCGACCTTGATCCATTCGCGATGAAAGTCCGCGTCAACCGCCCCCGGCGGCACCGGCAGGTTGAGCTTCGTGCCGAAGGCACTGCCCTTGCCGGTTTCCTCCGCGGCGCCGGTACCCGGATAGAGATGGCGCCCGTCCTCGTGGATGTCGGCGAAAAGCGCATCCGGATCCGACTCGAACGCGTAGAACACGCCGTCGCCGTGATGCGCATCGATGTCCACGTAGGCGATCCGGCGCAGGCCGTGCCGCTTGCGCAGCAGTTCGATGGCGATGCCGCAGTCGTTGAACACGCAGAAACCCGCTGCATGTGCCCGGGATGCGTGATGCAGGCCAGCGATCGGTATGAAGCCGCGCCGCGCGCGGCCGCCCATGATCTCCTCGACCGCGAGCAGCGTGCCGCCCACGACCAGGCTCGACGCCTCGAAGATGCCTTTCGAGGCCGGTGTGTCGCCGACATCCAGGTAGCCGCGGCCTTCCGCAGACTTCTGGATGACCAGGTCCACGTATTCGCGGCGATGAAACGATTCCAGCTCGTCGCGCTCGGCCACGCGCGGGTCGACGACGCGCAGCTCCAGGTAAGCGGGACTGCGGCGCATCTCGCGCAGGAAAGCTTCCTGGCGGTCGGGCCCGAAAGGATGGCCGTCGCCGAAGCCATAGCGGCTCAGGCCGTCACTGGCCACCATCAGCACCGGCGGTGACTGCGGATCGGTCTGCGGCAAGCGGCGTGGGTCCCTGCGACGGAATGTGCAGCAGCCTAGCAGCACCCCTGCGGCAGCGGTAGCGCCCCATGCCCCGGATGACCGATAATTCCCGACCTTTTTCGAGTCCACCGGACGACGAGCGCAATCCCTCCTAATGGCACAGTTCATCTACACCATGAATCGCGTCGGGAAGGTCGTACCCCCGAAGCGGGTCATCCTTCGCGACATCTCCCTGAGCTTCTTCCCGGGCGCCAAGATCGGCGTGCTCGGCTTGAACGGATCCGGCAAGTCCACCCTGCTGCGGATCATGGCGGGCATCGACAAGGAATTCGAAGGTGAGGCACGGCCGCAGCCCGGCATCCACATCGGCTTCCTGCCGCAGGAACCGCAGCTCGACCCGACCAAGGACGTGCGCGGCAACGTTGAAGTGGCGGTCAAGCACATCAAGGATGCGCTGACCGGGCTCGATGCTGTCTATGCCGCGTACGCCGAGCCCGACGCGGACTTCGACAAGATCGCGGCGGAACAGGCACGGCTCGAAGCCATCATCCAGGCGGCCGACGGCCACAACCTCGAGCGTCAGCTCGAAGTCGCGGCCGACGCGCTGCGACTGCCGGCGTGGGACGCGGACGTTACCAGGATCTCGGGCGGCGAGCGCCGCCGCGTCGCGCTCTGCCAGCTGCTGCTGTCGAAGCCCGACATGCTGCTGCTCGACGAACCGACCAACCACCTCGATGCCGAATCGGTGCGCTGGCTCGAGCACTACCTCGAGCAGTACCCGGGTACCGTCATCGCGGTGACCCACGACCGTTACTTCCTCGACAACGTCGCCGGCTGGATCCTCGAACTCGATCGCGGCCACGGCATTCCGTGGCAGGGCAACTACACCTCCTGGCTGGAACAGAAGGAGGCCCGTCTCAAGGTCGAAGAGCAGCAGCAGGACGCGCTCAAGAAGATGCTCGCGCGCGAACTCGAGTGGGTGCGCCAGAACCCGAAAGCCCGCCAGGCCAAGAGCAAGGCGCGCATGCAGCGGTTCGAGGAACTGCAGTCACGCGACTTCCAGCAGCGCAACGAGACCAACGAGATCTACATCCCGCCGGGCCCGCGCCTCGGCGAACTGGTGGTCGAGGCCAGGGGGCTGTCGAAGTCGTACGGTGAAAAGCTGCTGTTCGACAACCTCAATTTCAACCTGCCGCAGGGCGGCATCGTGGGTATCATCGGCCCGAACGGCGCGGGCAAGACCACGCTGTTCCGCATCATCACCGGCCAGGAAACCGCGGATGGCGGCGAACTGCGCATCGGGCCAACCGTGCAGCTCGCGTACGTCGACCAGTCACGGCAATCGCTCGACGACAGGAAGACGGTGTTCGCGGAGATTTCGAACGGCCTCGACACGATCAAGGTCGGCAACTACGAGACGCCGGCGCGCGCCTACGTCGGCCGCTTCAACTTCCGCGGCGCGCAGCAGCAGCAGACGATCGGCGAGCTGTCCGGCGGTGAACGCAACCGCGTGCACCTGGCGAAGGTGCTCAAGGAGGGCGGCAACGTCATCCTGCTCGACGAACCGACCAACGACCTCGACATCGAAACGCTGCGCGCGCTCGAAGAGGCGCTGCTGAGCTTCCCGGGTTGCGCGGTCGTCATTTCGCACGATCGCTGGTTCCTCGACCGCATCGCGACGCACATCCTCGCCTTCGAGGGCAACAGCGAGGTGGTCTGGTTCGAAGGCAACTACTCGGAATACGTCGACGATCTCCGGAAACGCCGCGGCGACGAAGCGGACGAACCGCACCGCGTGCGCTTTCGCAGCCTGCATGCATAACACGAAGCTCGTCATCGACGGCGCCTCGCTCACGCTCGAACAGCTGCGGCGATTCGAACGCGTGCGCCCGGCAGTCGAGCTGGCGGATGCGGCGCGCGCGCGCATGCGGGAGTCCGAGGCTACCGTCGTAGCGACGGTGGAGTCCGGACGGACCGCATACGGCATCAACACGGGCTTCGGCGCGTTCGCCAACCGGGTCATTCCCGCGCCGAAGACGCGCAAGCTGCAGCTCAACCTGGTGCGCAGTCATGCGTGCGGCGTGGGCGAGCCGCTGTCGCCCGCGCTGGTGCGGCGCATGTTGCTGCTCAAGGCGAACAACCTGGCGGCTGGGTTCTCCGGTGTGCGCCCGCTCGTCGTCGACGCCCTCCTCGCCCTGCTCAATGCCGACGTCCTGCCCGTGATTCCCGCGCAGGGGTCCGTCGGTGCCTCCGGCGACCTCGCGCCCCTGGCGCACCTGGCGCTGGCACTCATCGGCGAGGGGGAAGCCACGGCACCGGCAGCGGCCGCTGCCGACGCCCGGCGCGCCCTCACCGCGATCGAGGTGCCGCGCGCGGCCGGGGTCGAGCCGCTCGAACTGCAGGCGAAGGAAGGCCTGGCATTGCTGAACGGCACGCAGCTCAGCCTGTCGCTTGCCCTCGACGGCCTGTTCCGCGCCGAGTCGCTGCTCGACGCCTCGGTCATCTGTTGCGCGATGACGGTGGAAGGTCTCGCCGGCAGTCACGCGCCTTTCGACGATCGCATCCAGCAGGCGAGCCGCCTGCCGGGCCAGGTCGACGCCGCACGACGCATCCGTTCGCTGCTCGATTCCGACAGCGAGATCCGCCGCAGCCACGAAAACTGCGAGCGCGTACAGGACCCGTACGCCGTGCGCTGCATGCCGCAGGTGTTCGGCGCGGTCGAGCATACGTTGCGCCACGCGCGTGACGTGCTCGGCGCGGCCATCAACGGCGTCTCCGACAACCCGCTGATCTTCGGCCAGGACGTGCTGTCGGGCGGCAACTTCCACGCCGAGCCGATCGGATTCATCAGTGATTTCCTCGCGATAGCCGTCGCGGAACTCGCGAGCACGTCGGAGCGGCGCATCGACCTGCTCGACCGTCGCGTGAACCCGAACCTCAACATGTTCCTCACGAGCGAACCCGGGCTCGAGTCCGGCTTCATGATCGCGCACGTCACGGCAGCCGCGCTGGTCTCGGAGAACAAGACCTACGCGCACCCTGCATCGGTAGACAGCCTGCCGACCTCCGCTGGCCAGGAGGACCACGTGAGCATGGCGCCGTGGGCTGGCCGCAAGCTCGCCAGGATCTGCGACAACACGGCACGCGTGCTGGGCATCGAACTGCTCGCCGCCGCCCATGCCCTCGACTCGCTGCGCCCGCTCACGACCACGACGGAACTGCAGCGCGTGCATGCCGCAGTGCGATCACATGTGCCGTTCCAGCCGGACGACCATCGCCTGGACCGCGACATCGCGAACCTCGCCCGCCTCGTCGACTCGGGCGAACTCACCTCGCTGATTCCGGCCAGCTGAGCGGCGGACGGCATGCTGGGGGTCATCGCGCTCTGCGTCGCCTTCGGCCTGCTGGCCCTGCTCCTGAGCCTGAGTCGCTGGCTCGCGCACCGGCCGTGGGCCGCCACCGGCAACCTCGCGGTTGCGATCCTGCTCCTGCTCCTCGCCCATCTGCTCTGGCCGCCGGTCCTGCATCTGCAGACCTACGAGTCGATGCGGCCCAAGGCCGTCATCGCACAGGTCCACTGCGAACGGACCGGGCCGAGTGCTTATCGAGTCACCCTCACCCGCCTTCCCTCCGGCCACATGCAGGTGTTCGAGATGCCGGGCGACGAATGGCGCCTGGACGTGCGCACGCTGGTCTGGACCGGCCAGGCTGCGCGGCTGGGGTTGCCGGACAGCTTCAGACTGGACCGGCTCAGTAGCCGCTACCTGCGCACGGAACCGGCCGCCGAGGCCACGCCGACGCCTGCGGCAGTTCCCGCGGCCGAACCCGCTCCAACCCTCCCCGTCCCCGCGAGCTTTGCCCTGAGCGACGAGGAAGAAGCGGGTGAAGACATCTGGGCGCAGGCCCGGACGGATTCGGGGTGGAAAGATCACATCGACGCCCGCCACGCCTATGGACCCTGGCGACCGCTGGCTGACGGCGCCCGGTACGACGTTTCCATGACGCGGACGCCGGGCCAGGCCGAGGCCGTGCTCGAGGCGCGCCCGGCAAACGAAGCGGCCGCAAAGGCGATGCGCTACACTGGCAATGAGGATATTCGGACCAAAGGCTGAGAAAAGATGTCCGTCTACGTCGATTCCAGCAGTCGTCTGCACCACGACCAGGAGCGCAGCCTGGCCCTGCGATGCCCGCACTGTCAGGTGTATTCGCACGTCACGGCGGTCTCGATCCCGCAGTACTCCGAGCTCGTAGCAAGCCGTCCCAACCACGTGGGCATCGTCTATCGCTGCGATTCGTGCAGCGCGCCGATCTTCCTCAAGTTCGCAGTCAAGATGTACGCGGCCAACCGCGTCGAACTCGCAAGCAACTTCGTCGAGCTCGAGCGCGCGAAAGAGAAGTTCAACTTCACCTACCTGCCGGAGAACGTCGAGCGGCTGTTCCGCGAAGCCCTCGGCTGTTATTCGTCGGGCTACTTCAACGCCTTCGCCTCGATGTGCCGCCGCACGGCACAGGCGGTCTTCCAGGACCTCGGCGAGAACGGCAGGTTGCGCATCTTCGAGGAGGCGCGCGAAGCCCGCGAGATGGCCGAGATCGACAATGAGACGTTCGGCATCGTGAAAAAGGTGCTGTTCAGCAGCGACGCCGACCCGTCGCCGCAGTGGCCGGACCTGAGCACGAACGAAGCCGGCGTGCTGCTCGAAATCGCCAAGGACATGCTGTATGAAGCCTACGTGCGCAAGGGCAAGCTGCAGCAGGCAATGATGGTGCGGAAGTTCTTCGCCGACGAGTCGCTCGACAAGATCACCCCCATCGGGCGTGTCGCCAGCAGTGACTAGGGCCTGCTAGCCGACCCAGGCACGAGCGTTGCGGAACATCCGCATCCAGCCGCCGTCCTCGCCCCAGCCTTCAGGGTGCCACGAGTTCTGCACGGTGCGATACACGCGCTCGGGGTGCGGCATCAGGATGGTCACGCGCCCGTCGGTCGTCGTCAGGCCGGTGATGCCGGCCGGCGATCCGTTCGGGTTCGCGGGGTAGGTCAGGGCAACCTTGCCGTGGCTGTCCACCCAGCGCAGGCTCACCAGTCCGCCTTGCGCGCAGTCGCGCTCCGCCGCCTCGTTCACGAACTCGGCGCGGCCTTCGCCATGCGCGACGGCAATCGGCAGCACCGAACCCGCCATGCCGCTGAAGAAGATCGAGGGCGTAGGCAGGATTTCGACCAGGGCCACGCGGCCTTCGAACTGCTCCGAGCGATTGCGGACGAACCGTGGCCAGTGGCCGGCCCCCGGAATCAGCGACTTGAGCGTCGACATCATCTGGCAGCCGTTGCACACGCCGAGCGAGAAGCTGTCTGACCGCGCGAAGAAGGCAGCAAACTGTTCGCGCAGCGCAGCGTTGAAAAGGATCGATTTCGCCCAGCCCTCGCCTGCGCCGAGCACGTCGCCGTAGGAAAAGCCGCCGCAGGCGATCACGCCCTTGAAGCGCTCGAGCCGTGTACGGCCCGCGATCAGGTCGGTCATGTGCACGTCGGCCGGACGGAACCCGGCACGATCGAATGCCGCGGCCATCTCCAGCTGGCTGTTCACGCCCTGCTCACGCAGGATCGCGATCTCGGGCCGCGCGCCCCGCAGCACGTATGGCGCCGCGATGTCCTCGGCCGGATCGTACGTCAGCGTTGCAAACAGACCCGGGTTGCGCGGATCGGTGACCTGCTCGCGCTCCTCGTGCGCGCAGGCCGGATTGTCGCGCAGCGACTGCAGGCGGTAGCTGGTTTCGGACCACGCCGAACGCAGTTCGGTGCGCGTGGCATCGAGCACCGGCTTGCCGTGACGGTCGTCGATGACGATGCGATCGAAGGCTTCGGCCGTGCCGAGGTCGTGCACCATCGAGCCCAGGCCCGCGGCGGCGAACACCGACCGCACTTCAGCGAGCCGCGAGCTCTCGACCTGCAGCACGGCACCCAGCTCTTCAGCGAAGAGCTCGGCGACGGCCGCGTCGTGGTCACCTGCCGTCAGCGTGATGTCGAGCCCGCAATGCCCGGCGAATGCCATCTCCGCCAGCGTCGCGAACAGTCCGCCGTCCGAACGATCGTGGTACGCGAGGATCAGGCCCGCGCGCCGCAGCTCGATGATCGCGCCCACGAATGCACGCAACCGGCTGGCGTCATCGCAGTCGGGCGCGGTCGCGCCGATCCGGCCGTACACCTGCGCCAGGCAGGAAGCCCCCAGGCGATTGCGGCCGGCGCCCAGATCGACGAGCAGCAGGCGCGTGGCGCCGCGATCGAGCCGCAGCTGCGGCGTGAGCGTGCGGCGCACGTCCTCGACCGGCGCGAAAGCCGAGACGATCAGCGACACGGGCGAGATGACCTTGCGCGGGCCGTCGGCGCCGTTCCACGCGGTCTTCATCGACAGCGAGTCCTTGCCGACGGGGATCGCGATGCCGAGTGCGGGGCAGAATTCCTCGCCCACCGCGTGCACGGTGTCGTAGAGGTCCGCGTCCTCACCCGGCTCGCCGCAGGCGGCCATCCAGTTCGCGGAGAGCCGGATGTCTTCGATGCGGCGAATGTCGGCGGCGATGATGTTGGTGACGGATTCGGCGACGGCCATGCGACCCGACGCTGCGGCGTCCAGCAGCGCGAGCGGCGTGCGTTCGCCCATCGCCATCGCCTCGCCGTGCGTCGAGAAGTAATCCGCAACCGTGACCGCAACGTCGCTCACGGCGACCTGCCACGGACCGACCAGCGGATCACGACTGATCATGCCGCCGACCGAGCGGTCACCGATCGTGATCAGGAACGTCTTGTCCGCGACAGCCGGCAGGCTCAGCACGCGCAGCGCAGCCTCGCGCACGTCCTTGACGTCTCTGGCCGCGAAGTCATCGCCGGCGCGCGGCAGGCGCTGCACGTCGCGCGTCATCTTCGGCGGCTTGCCGAGCAGCGTCTCGAGCGGCATGTCGACCGGCGTGTTGCCGAACTGCGGGTCGTCGACGTGCAGCACCGCATCGCCGGTGACGTCACCGACCACGGCGAACGGGCAACGCTCCCGATCGCAGAGCGCGCCGAACGCGGCCAGCTGCTCCGCGGCGATCACCAGCACGTAACGTTCCTGTGATTCGTTGCACCAGAGTTCGAGCGGCGACATGCCCGGCTCGTCGCTCAGGATCCTGCGCAGGTCGATGCGGCCGCCGGTCGTGCCGAAGTGCACCGATTCCGGAATCGCGTTGGACAGACCACCGGCGCCCACGTCATGAATCAGCAGGATCGGGTTCTCCTCGCCCATCGCCCAGCAGGCGTCGATGACCTCCTGCGCGCGGCGCTGCATTTCGGGATTGCCGCGCTGCACCGATGCGAAATCGAGGTCCGCCGAGCTCGAGCCCGCGCCCATCGACGACGCGGCGCCGCCGCCCAGGCCGATCAGCATCGACGGGCCGCCGAGCACGACGATCTTGGCGCCGGGAATGACCGGCGCTTTCTCGACGTGCGACCGGCGGATGTTGCCCAGACCGCCCGCGATCATGATCGGCTTGTGATAGCCGCGCAGCGGCGACCGTCCGGGCGTCTCTACCCGCTGCTCGAACGTGCGGAAGTAACCGTAGATGTTGGGCCGGCCGAATTCGTTGTTGAACGCGGCGGCGCCGATCGGGCCTTCGAGCATGATCTGCAGCGCCGGCACGATGCGCTCGGGCTTGCCGAAATCCTGCTCCCACGGTTGCTCGAAGCCGGGGATGCGCAGGTTGGACACCGAGAATCCGACCAGGCCGGCTTTCGGCTTCGCGCCGCGGCCAGTCGCACCTTCGTCGCGGATTTCGCCGCCGGAGCCCGTGGCCGCGCCGGCGAACGGCGAAATCGCCGTCGGGTGATTGTGCGTTTCCACCTTCATCAGGATGTCGATGGGCTCGTCCGAGCCTTCGTAGTTGCCGTCGCCCGCCTGCGCGAACCACCGGCGGCCCGGCCAGCCCTCGATGACGGCAGCGTTGTCGCGATAGGCCGATAGCACGCCCTGCGGGCTGACGCGGTGCGTATTGCGGATCATGCCGAACAGCGACTTCTCGCTGCGCTTGCCGTCGACGATCCAGTCCGCGTTGAAGATCTTGTGCCGGCAGTGCTCGGAGTTGGCCTGCGCGAACATCATGAGTTCGACGTCGCTCGGGTCGCGCTGCAACTGCCCGGTGAACGCCTCGACCAGGTAGTCGATCTCGTCTTCGGACAGCGCGAGGCCGAGTTCTGCATTGGCGCGCTCGAGCGCCGCCTTGCCCTGCGCCAGCACCGGCACGGTCGCGAATGGTTGCGGCGCGTGATGCGCGAACAGTCCCGCTGCGGCGTCGATCGAATCGAGCACGTTCTCGGTCATGCGGTCGTGAATGACCGCGGCGATCTGCGCGCGGTCGGCCGTGGCCAGCGGCCGGGACGAGACGACGAAATAGGCGACGCCGCGCTCGATGCGCGTGATGTCGTTCAGGCCGCAGACGCGGGCGATGTCGGTCGCTTTCGACGACCAGGGCGACACGGTGCCGAAGCGCGGCACGACCAGCAGCAACTCGCCCGCCGGCGCACTCGCCTGGCCACTCGTCGGGGTCGACGGGCCGTAACGCAGCAGCGCCTCGACCACGGTGCGCTGCTCGGCGGACAGCGCAGCCGCGACCTCGACGAAATGGACGTACCGGGTATCCACGGATTCGACGTGTGCAACCCGTTCGCGGACGGCCGCCAGGACCTTGTCGAGCCGGAAATCCGATAGCGCGGGAGCGCCGCTGAAGGTGAGCATGAGCGAGGGCGGCCGCCGGTCAAAAGTGAGCCGCGAATGATACCGGAGCAGGCCGACCCGGGCCAGCGCGTGGCGGCGTAAGGCCGCGTCGCTGCTCTACTTTTCCCGGTTGCCGGGTCCGCCTGGCGGGGTGTACACAGGGAACGGAAACTGGGCGACATTGGAGACGGAATCCGTCGCCGATACCTTGCTGACGCCCGACTTGCGCACCTCGTCGATGCGGATGACCGAGTGCAGCGGCAGATAGGTGCGCTTCACCCCGGCAAATTCGGTCTGGATCCTTTCCTCGGAGGGGTCGACCACGACGGACGACCTCTCGCCGAAGATCAGTTCCTCGACCTCGATGAAGCCAAACATCGTGCCATGGCCCACCTTGCGGGCGTAGATCTCGAAGACCTTGCCCTGATTGTGGAAAATGACCTTGAAAATGTGACTGGAGGCCATGAGGCCGGCACGCCTTGCGTGTTAGGGTCGCCGCATATTACAAGGGTGGCGGACCTGCGTCAGCCGCTTCCGGCGGGTCGAAGGGATAGACTGGAAGCACCAGGCAGCCAGCGCCAGCAACAACATGGCCATTAAACTTCGCGTCATTAGCGAACATTATCGCGAACTCGGCGAGAACCGGTCCCGCGTCTTCGGAGTCAACGGCGGCACGGTCGGACGTGCGCCGGGCAACGACTGGGTGCTGCCCGACCCGCGTCGCGTGGTCTCCGGTCACCATTTCGAAGTGCAGTGCCATGGCGGCAAGTACTGGCTGATCGACACCAGCACCAACGGCGTCTTCGTCAACGATGCGGACGATCCTGCCTCGGCCACGGGCCGTATCGAACTGAACGATGGCGACCGGCTGCGTGTCGGCGACTACGACATCCTGGTCAGCCTCGACAATCGCATCGATTTCCTGCCGGCGACGGGCGACGAACAGTCTGCCGCGAAACACCTCGACGCGGGCATCGGCCACAGCCTCAACTTCGACAACCTGCTCACCCCACGCGAGACCAGCGAGAGCGGTTCGCTCCCGATCGGCAACGCATTCGGCGTGCGCCTGAACGTCGAGTCGCGCGCGAAACTGCTCGAGACGCTGCAGCGCACCGTCGAATCCTCCGGTGAGAGTTCATTCGATCCGACACGCACGGGCCGGATCGATTCCGCCGTGCCGGGCATGGAGCCGGCCGACGGCGGCGAGCCCGCGGCGGCGCCGCTTCCGCTCGGACGGCTGGCGGCAACGGCTCCCGGCAACCAGGACTGGGCACTGCGCACGCGCCAGATTCCGCGCGAAGAGCTCGAGGACGCGCTGTCACGACGCCGGACGCGAGTCGATGCACGTGAACGCTCGATCCCGTTTCACCAGCAGGCCAGTACGTGGACGGACCTGCGGTCGGCCGTGCAGGCCTTCTGCCGCGGCGCCGGCATCGATCCGGCCACGCTTTCGCCCGAAGCCCAGGCCATGCTGCCGCTCGTCGCCGGCCAGTTGCTGCGTGAAGCGGTCGTCGGACTCAACGACATCCTGCGTGCGCGCACGACCGGCGCCGTGGCTGCGGCCGTCGCAGCCGTGCCGGCGGCGCCGGGCAGCAGCAGCAATCCCCTCCGTTCGTCGACGAGCATCGAGCAGGCCTTGCAGCGCCTCTTCGAGTCACACGGGCGACTCTTTGCAGGCCCGGTCGACTCGTTGCGGGACGTGCTGCAGGACATGCGTGACCACGAGACGGCACTCGCGGCCGGCATGAAGGCAGGGCTCGACTCCGTGCTGGGCCAGCTCTCGCCGGTGAACGTCTCCGACCAGTTCGAGCAAGGTCGCGCCCGCCAGCTCGCGCCGGGGCAG
>Ga0316188_10001405_pt1 | contig 11384 bp, 6 predicted proteins | sample Phiworburrow1_MG_FD_204933 | JGI IMG/M metagenome (GOLD analysis project Ga0316188, IMG submission 204933) | Coastal sediment microbial communities from Maine, United States - Phippsburg worm burrow 1 | ecosystem: Environmental > Aquatic > Marine > Coastal > Sediment | place: USA: Maine... | reverse complement strand
GACCGCGTGTGGGCCGAGCTCCGGTTCGAGGCGCGCTGGCAGTCGGTGGCGGAGCGGCGGGAGGCGCGGGCGGCGCTGGAGCGCTTCCTCGGGTACCACGTGCGCCGCGATCGCGAGCTGGTCGGCACGGAGAGCCGGGTCTCGGCCGAGGTCGTGGTGCCGCTGCCGGAGGGCGGGGACGAGACGGTCCGGCTCAGCGGCTACATCGACCGCGTCGAGAGCGACGACCGGGGCCGGCTCGTGCCGATCGACCTGAAGAACATGCGCCGCCCCGTGCCGCCGAAGGACATCCCCGAGCACGGCCAGCTGGGGGTCTACCAGTTGCTGCTCCGCGAGGGCGGTCTCGGGACCACGGCTGACGTCGGTCCGGACCAGCCGGACGGCAGGGGCGAGGACACCGTTCCCGTGGAGGTGGGTGGGGCGGCCCTCGTGCAGCTGCGCGTCGACGAGGGCAAGGGCTCGCACGACGCACGTGTGCAGTTCCAGGAGGCGCTGGGCGACGAGCGGCCGACCTGGGTCGAGCGCAAGCTCGGCCAGGCCGCCCACATCCTGCGATCCGAGGAGTTCGTCGCGACGGTGGGCCCGGCCTGCTCGTACTGCTCCTACAAGACCACCTGCCCGGCCAAGGTCGAGGGACAGCAGGTGACTCCATGACCGGCTCCGGAAGCCTCACGCGCGCCCGCCTGGACGCCGCCCTCGGGCTGGTGCTGACCGACGAGCAGTGGGCCGCCGTCTCAGCCGAGGTCGAGCCGGCGGTCATCGTGGCCGGGGCCGGCTCGGGCAAGACCACCGCGATGGCGGCCCGGGTCGCGTGGCTGGTCGGAAACGGCTACGTGCCACCGGATCGGGTGCTGGGGCTCACCTTCACGACGAAGGCCACGACGCAGCTGCTCACCTCGATGCGCCGATCGGTGAACGCCCTGGTCGATGACGGCCTGGTGATGGCGGAGGACGCCGATGGTGCCCCGATCGGCGAGCCGCAGGTGCTGACCTATCACGCCTTCTCGGCCCGGATCCTCAGCGAGCACGGCATCCGGCTCGGTCGCGAGCCCCGGGCGAGCCTGCTCACCGACGGCGCCCGCCAGCAGCTGGCGTACCGGGTGGTCTGTCGCTCGACGTTGCCGCTCTCCGACGTCGGGCGTTCGCCGGTCGCCATCACCAAGGACCTGCTCAGCCTCGACGACGAGCTGACCGAGCTGGGCATCTCCCCAGCGGAGCTGCGGGAGTTCGACGACGAGATGGTCGCGATGCTGCAGTCGTTCGGGACGCCGCAGCGGATCGGCAGCGAGATGATGGCCACGTCGGCCCAGCGCGGCGTGCTGGCCGGCCTGGTCGAGGAGTGGCGCGCCGAGAAGGCCGAGCGCGACATGCTCGACTTCGCCGATCAGATCCGGCTGGCCGGCGAGCTCGTGCATCGCTACCCGGACGTCGTCGCGGATCTCCGGGAGCGCTACGCGGTGGTGCTGCTCGACGAGTACCAGGACACCTCGATCGCCCAGCGCGTCCTGCTCCAGCGCATCTTCGGCGCCGGCCATCCGGTCATGGCGGTCGGGGACCCGTGCCAGGCCATCTACGGCTGGCGCGGCGCAAGCGTCGACAACATCGAGGACTTCCCGCAGCACTTCCCGCCGGACGGCGACGGTCGCGTGGCCGCTCGATTCACGCTCTCGCAGAACCGGCGATCCGGGCCGAACATCCTCGAGGTGGCCAACCGCACGTCAGCGAACCTGCGCGCCGTCCACGCGGGGGTGCAGCCGTTGACCTCCGGGGACAACGGGAAGGGCTCCGGCTCCGTGTCCTGCGCGCTCTTCGAGACGTACGCCCAGGAGGTTGACTGGGTGGTGGCGCAGGTGGGCGCCACCCATGCGGGCGTGCGAGGTCGGCCGCAGCCGCGCTGGAATGACATCGCGGTCCTCGCGGCGACCGGAGCAGACCTCGTGGCCGTGGAGGCCGCGCTGCGGCGCCGGGGGATCCCCACCCAGCTGATCGGGGCCGCCGCGCTGATGGCGCAGCCGGCCGTGATCGACCTGCGCAGCATGCTCGAGCTCCTGCACGACCCGTCGGCCAATGCCGCCTTCGTGCGCCTGGCTGCCGGCCCCCGCTGGCGCATCGGTGCGCGCGACCTCGCGGCGCTGGGCAACCGCGCCGCGCACCTCGCCGGCGGGCGCCACCGGTCCGGGCAGGAGGACATCGGATCGGCGCTGGACGACGCAGTCGCCGGCACCGACCTCGTGGAGTCGATCTCGCTGTGCGAGGCACTCGTCGATCTCGGCGACCCCGACGACTACTCGCCGGAGGCGGTCACCCGATTCCAGCACCTCGCCCGCGAGCTGCGGTGGTTGCAGGGGCACGTGGGCGAACCGCTGTCCGAGCTGATCCTGCGGGTCATGCGCACCACGGGCCTGGAGGTCGAAGCGTCGATGGGGCCGAACGCGTCGGCTCAGCAGCACGCCCTCCACTCCTTCCTGGATCTCGCGGCCGACTTCACCGAGCTTGACGGGCGACTGACCCTGGGCGCGTTCCTGTCCCGCCTGCGCGACGCGGAGCGCTTCGACGTCGATCTGAAGCTCGACCTGTCCAGTCCGGCGGACGCCGTTCAGCTCCTGACGGTCCACAAGGCCAAGGGCCTGGAGTTCGGGTACGTCTTCGTGCCCTTCGTCTCGTCGGGAGCCTTCCCCGGCGGGCGCGGCCGACCGTCGTGGCCCACCAGTGCCAGCTCGGTGCCGTGGCCGCTGCGTGACGACTGCACCCCGGACCTTGCCTCGTTCCCGGTCGAGGGCCAGACCCCGCGGGCCAAGCACCACGACGCCTACAAGGAGGTGCTGCGCGAGCTGAGCGACCTCGAGGACCAGCGCCTCGCCTATGTGGCCTTCACCCGCGCGGAGCAGGGCCTGGCGGTGTCAGGGCACTGGTGGGGTCCCACGCAGGCGACTCGTCGCGGTCCCGACGCGTTCCTGTCCACCGTGCACCAGGCGTGCCTTGATGGCTTCGGCCAGGTCGTGCACTGGGCCGACGAGCCGGGCGCGGACGCCGCCAACCCGCAGGTGCGGGAGGCCTCCGTGCCGATGGTCTGGCCGCCGGCGCCCGACGCGGACTACCGGTTGCGCCTGCGCGAGATCGCCGACCGGGTGATGGCGGTGACTCAGATGCAGCCGGCTCTTCCGGGTGTCGACGCCGTGCCCTCGGGCGGCGGCTCGAGCGCGGAGCGCGAGCGGATTCTGGAGTGGGACGTGCTCGCCGCGGCCCTCCTGGAGGAGGCCCGCGGCCGCCATGCGCCTGTGCGGCAGGTGCGGCTGCCCGATGCGGTGTCCGCGAGCCTGCTCATGCGCGCGCTCCAGGAACCGGACGCCGTGGCCCTGGAGATCGCTCGACCGATGCCGAGGCCACCGGCTCCCGCGGCCCGTCGTGGGACGGCGTTCCACGCCTGGGTGGAGACCCGCTACGGGCAGCAGACCCTGATCGATCCCGACGACCTGCCCGGCTCGGCCGACGCGGACATCGCCAGCGATGAGGACCTCGCTGCCCTGAAGGTCGCGTTCGAGGGCAGCCCGTACGCCCATCGGATCCCCGTGGCGGTCGAGGCCCCGTTCGCCCTGCTCGTGGGCGGGCGGGTGGTCAATGGGCGGGTGGACGCCGTCTTCGAGGGGGACGGAGGGCGTGGCGCCGCGTATGACGTCATCGACTGGAAGACCGGCTCGGGGAGGAACGTCGACCCCATGCAGCTGGCGATCTACCGACTGGCCTGGGCCCAGCGCACCGGGGTGCCGGTGGATCGGGTCGCTGCCGCCTTCGTGATCGTCGGCACCGGTGAGGTCCTGCGCCCGGACACCGACGCGGCGGTCGCCCGCCTGCTCGCCCAGTGACCCTTCGTTGAGCGGCCCGTTGTGGCGGGGTCGGGGCCGATCGACTCCGCCACAACGGGCCCCTCAACGAAGGGGACGAGTCAGGGTCGCGCGTCCGGATCCTTCTCCTGGGCGACGAACGGGTCCTCGGGCGACGTCGCCACGTCGACCGGCTCCGCGCTGTCCGGGTCCGCTGCGGTCTCCGCGATCGCCTCGCCGGCCTCCTCGGTGGGAGTGCGACGCACGCCCACTCTCCCGCGCATCCACTCCCGCGCCGGCTCCTCGACGAAGCGCCACATCAGCCACGCGATGACGAGTGCGCCGGCCACCAGGGCGATGGTCGCCGCCGCGTAGAGCAGTCCGCCGTCGATGCCCGCCGCGCGCATCCCGGCCCGCCAGAGCCCGAACCACACCAGATGGGTCATGTACAGGGAGTAGGAGATGAAGCCGCCGAGCACCAGTGCCCGGGTGGACAGGAATCGCGCAAGGCCGCGGCGCGACAGGGCCAGCGCGCCGATCCACAAGATGAGCAGCGGCACCAGGAGCAGGTGGAAGTACGGGGGCAGCGGCTCGACGTCCCCATCCACGACGACGGTCGGCGGCTGCGCCGGTCCCCACTGGCCCAGGAACACGGCCCCGGCGACCACCATCAGCGGGAGCACGACGGCCATCACGGAGGCGGTGCGCTCGGTGCGGGGCGTCGCCGGCTCGGACAGCCGGTCCCCAGGCAGGAGCCGGACGACGACGAGGTAGGTGAGCGCCCCGGCCGTGAACTCGGTCAGGATCCGGTAGGTGGATCCCCAGTTGTCGGTGTAGTAGGGGTCGGAGGTCGACAGCCCGTAGACGATGAGCGGCGTCAGGGCCGCGAACCAGGCGATGACGAGGACCGGGGTCGCCACCTTGCGATGCAGCACCCACAGCAGCAGGACGAGCAGGGGGAAGATCAGGTACGCCAGCCACTCCATGGACAGCGACCAGGCGACGAAGTTCCATCCGCGCTGTGGCTCCGGACCCCATTCCTGCAGGAGCAGCAGATTCTTGACGAAGTCGAGCGGGTTGAGCCAGTCCCGGTCGAGGGTCTCTCCGGTGACCTTGGCCTGGGCGATGACGGCGCCGCCGGCGACGAACAGCATCACCAGGTGCACGGGGTAGATGCGAGCCAGGCGCAGCCACCAGAAGTCCACGGTGCCGCGTACCCGCACGGCGGGGCCCAGGCGGCGCATGTAGGTGTGGGTGAGGATGAAGCCGGAGAGGGCGAAGAACAGGTCGACGCCGAGCCGACCCACGCGCAGCACATCAGAGAACACCGGCACCAACAGGCCCAGCTGGTTCAGGGGTCCCTGCAGGTGGTACAGCAGGACCCACGCAGCCGCGATGAAGCGGATGCCGGTGAGCTGCCGGATGAAGACGTTCACATCAGTCCTGGAGGGAAGCGGGAGGAAGCGGTCCGGCCATCGTGTCACGGTGACGTCGCCTGAGCCGGTTAGGCTCGCGCAGCATGGACGCTGATCGCCAGCTGCTCGGCAATCTCATGCTGGCGCGCGGCGTCGTCGACCGCGCGGCGGAGCATCGCGGCGATCCGGACTGGCTGGCGGCCCGCCGGGCGGACCCGACCTCCCTTGTGCTGGAGGTCGGCGATGGCCGGTCCCGGGTGCAGACCCATCTCGACGGAACGATGACGCTGGAGTTCGCCGCCGCCCATCAGGTGCGGCCGGATGTCGACCTGACCTTCCTCGGCGTGGATGCCGACGAGGTCGCCTACTTCGCCCGGCACGCGACGGACAGCGAGGCGGAGGGCTGGGTCGACCTGCGCCAGGCGGGAGCGGCGCTGGGTTCCCGGGACGCCGGCCTCATGGTCACGGCGGTGGCGCTGGACAACTGGCTGCGGACCCACCCGCGGTGCCCACGGTGCGGAACGCCCACCGATTTCGACGCGGGCGGCTGGTCGCGGCGCTGCCCGGCGGACGGCAGTCAGCACTTCCCGCGCACCGACCCCGCGGTGATCATGCTGGTGCTGGATCGTGACGACCGCGCATTGCTGGGGCGCCAGGGCCGCTGGGCCGAGGGATGGTTCTCGACGCTGGCCGGCTTCGTCGAGTCGGGGGAGTCGGCCGAGGCCGCCGTGCGTCGCGAGGTCCACGAGGAGTCGGGAGTCGTCATCGCCGACGGCCTCGACGATGTCCGCTACCTCGGCAGCCAGCCGTGGCCGTTCCCGGCCTCCCTGATGCTGGGATACCACGCGTGGACGGATGCGCCTGAGGAGATGAAGGTCGACGGCGACGAGATCGCGGAGGCGCGCTGGTTCACCCGGGCCGAGCTGGCCGCGGCCTGCAACAGCGGGGAGGTCCGCCTGCCGCCGTCGATCTCGATCGCCCGGCGCCTGGTGGAACGCTGGTACGGGTCCGAGCTGCCGGGCGACTGGTCGCGCCAGCTGTCCCGCTGACGCGGACGCCCGCGAGGCTCGCCGGATCAGCGCCCGAGGAGCTCCTTCACCCGGCCGATCGGCGGGTTGGTGGCAGCCGAGCCGTCGGCGAAGATCACGGTGGGAACGGTCTGGTTGCCGCCGTTGACCGACTCGACGAAGGCCGCCGCCTCGGGATCGAGCTCGATGTCGATCTCGGTGAAGGTGATGCCCTCCCGGGACATCTGCGCCTTGAGTCGCTGGCAGTAGCCGCACCACACGGTGCTGTACATGGTCACATCAGTCGCGGTGCTCACAGTCAGACGGTATCCCGAGTGGCGGGGGACCGCCTCCCGGGAGGTGGCGTGTCAGCGACTCGTGCGAGCATCGGACGGTGAACTCCGGCAACGCCCTCGACGGCCTCGACGACGAGCAGCGGGCAGTGGCCGAGGCACTGCACGGCCCGGTCGTGGTGCTGGCGGGCGCGGGCACCGGCAAGACCCGGGCGATCACCCATCGCATCGCCCACGGGGCGGCCACCGGTGAGCACGACCCCAGGCGCACCCTGGCCGTCACGTTCACCACCCGCGCGGCCGGCGAGATGCGCTCGCGGCTGCGCGTCCTCGGTGTCGAGGGCGTTCAGGTGCGAACCTTCCACTCAGCCGCGCTTCGGCAGCTGCGCTACTTCTGGCCGAGGGTCAGCGGGGGCGAGTTCCCCGAGTTGCTCCCGAGCAAGGCTCGGCTGGTCGCCGAGGCGGCCAGCCGGTGCAAGCTGCCGACCGACACCGCCACCATCCGCGACCTCGCGGCCGACCTGGAGTGGGCGAAGGTCAACTTCCTCACCGGGGCGGCCATCGGCGAGCGGGCTCTGGCCCTGTCGCGGAACCTCGCCGTCGATGCCGCCGCGCTCGCCCAGGTGCAGGTCGCCTACGAGGACGCGAAGGCCGCGCGCGGCCTGCTCGACTTCGAGGACGTGCTGCTCGTCACCGCCGGCGCCCTGGCGGACCGGCCGGACATCGCGGACCAGATCCGCGCGGCCTACCGCTGGTTCACCGTCGACGAGTACCAGGACGTCAACCCGCTGCAGCACCGGCTGCTCGGGCTGTGGCTCGGCGAACGGGACGACCTGTGCGTCGTCGGCGACGCCAACCAGACCATCTACTCGTTCACCGGAGCGACGCCCGCCTACCTCACGTCCTTCCGCAGCTCCCACCCCGACGCCACCGAGGTGCGCCTTGTCCGCTGCTACCGCTGCACGCCGCAGATCGTCACGCTGGCGAACGCGGTGATCTCCCGTGCCAGTGAGAACCCGGCGCAGGCCCTGATCCTGCGCTCGCAGCGCGACACGGGACCGGAGCCGACGGTGGAGGTCTGGTCGGATGACGTGGAGGAGGCCGATCAGGTCGCCCGCCGAGTGGTGCAGCACGTCAAGGACGGCATCCCCGCACGGGACATCGCCGTGCTCTTCCGCATCAACGCGCAGTCGGCGGCGCTGGAGGAGGCGTTCGCCGAGGCCGGCGTTCCCGTCGTGCTCCGCGGGACGGAGCGGTTCTTCGACCGCCCCGAGGTCCGCGAGGCCGTGACCCGGTTGCGCGGCGCAGCACGCGGCGAGTCCACCGGTGGCCCGCTTGGCGAGGAGGTGCGGGCCGTCCTGGGGACCGCGGGCTGGTCGCCGGAGGCGCCGCGCACTGCGGGCGCCGTGCGCGAGCGATGGGAGTCACTGGCGGCGCTCGCGACGCTCGCTGACGAGCTCGCGGAGGCGCTCGAGGATTCGCTGACGGCCTTCATCGCGGAGCTCGATGCCCGGGCCGAGCTGCAGCATGCCCCGGTGGCCGACGGCGTCACCCTGGCCTCGGTGCATGCCGCCAAGGGCCTGGAATGGAAGGTCGTCTTCGTGGTCGGCTGCAGCGACGGACTCCTGCCGCTGCAGTACGCCGAGACCCCGGCGCAGGTGGAGGAGGAGCGGCGCCTTGCCTATGTGGCCATCACCCGGGCGGCGGACCACCTGCACCTGTCCTGGGCGCGGGCGCGACAGCCCGGTGGTCGCGCGGTCCGGTCGGTGAGTCCCTTCCTCGCGGAGGCGCTCGCCGGCTCGCGCTCGGTGGGCGACGCGCTGACCGGGGGAGTCGTGCGACGCGGGTCCGGCAAGGCGAGGGGTGAGCGCGCGCGCAGGGGGCCGGCGCGCTGCCGGGTGTGCCGCAAGGGCCTGGTCACGGCCCCGGAGCGCACTCTCGGGCGGTGCCAGTCCTGCCCGTCGGACCTGAACGAGGAGCTCCTCGACGCGTTGCGCGCCTGGCGGCTGCAGGTCTCGCGGGAGAAGGCCGTGCCCGCCTACGTCGTCTTCACCGACAACACGCTCATGGCGATCGCCGAGCAGTCGCCGTCCGATGAGGCGGCGCTGGCGGACATCCCCGGGATCGGGCCGATGAAACTCCAGGCCTACGGCGAGCAGGTGCTCGCGCTGGTCGGCGCGCACGCCTGAGAAGCAAGTCGTGGGTTGCGCCGTGACCCTAGGATCATCGCACTCGGAGCGGAGTGGGGGAGGCACGCATGCGGGAGCGGTCGACGACGCTCAGCGTCTTGGCGTCCCGCGGGGGCCTGCGCCGCACCCTCGTCGCGTACGGCCTGTACAGCCTTGTCGAGATCGCCATCTGGGTCGCGATCATCCTGTACGCCTATGCCGAGGGCGGTGCGACGCTCGCGGGTCTGGTCGCCGTGATCCAGTTGCTTCCCGCCGCGCTCATCGGCCCGGCTCTCGCGAGCTTCGGCGACCGGATGAACCGCGGGACCGCCCTCGTCCTGGCGCAGACCGGTGTGGCAGTCACCACGGCGTTGACGACGGTCACGCTGCTGGTCGCCGCCCCGGTCCCTGTCGTCATCGGCTCCTCGATGCTGGCCACGATCGCCATTGCGGTCGTGCGCCCGATCCACTTCGCGGCTCTCCCGCAGCTGGCGCGTGGACCCCAGGAACTGGTGTCGGCGAATGCCCTGTCGTCATCCGCTGAGGGCCTGGCCATGTTCCTGGGACCGATCGTGGCCGGGCTGGGCGCTCAGGTCGCTGGTCCGTGGCTGGTGTTCTCCGCCGCCAGCGTGACCTGCCTGCTCGCCACCGCGCTGTGCCTGCGGCTGCCGCTCGGTTCGCCGATCACGTCCGAGGACGACGACGACGAGGGCTGGCGGGCCGCGATCCAGGGGATGGCGGTGCTGTGGCGCGAGTGGGGTGCGTTCGCCCTGCTTCTCATCCTCGCCACCCGCTTCGTGCTGCTGGGCGCCCTCGACGTGCTCGGCGTCGCCTATTCCGAAGAGGTCCTCCTCATGGGCGAGGCCGGCGCCGGTTTCGTCATCGGCGCGGTCGGCATCGGCGGCCTCGTTGGCGGCCTGATTGCCGGATCTGCCTCGATGCGGCCGCGACTGGCCCCCGTCGTGGGCGTCGGTGGGGTCCTGCAGGGCCTTGCGTTCGCGTCCGTGGCCCTCGTTCTCGTGTTGGCACCGGCCATGGTGCTGCTGGCGTTGTCCGGGGCGGCGGCGGCGGTGATGATGGTCGGTGGCCGCACCCTGCTGCAGCGCACGTCCGACGCCGGAGTGCTGGCGCGGGTGTTCGCGGTGCAGGAGGGGGTGGCACTGCTGGGTACTTCTCTGGGGGCCGCCCTCGCGCCAATGCTGGTCGCCCAGTTCACCCCGTCCGGCTCGTTCGTCCCGTTGGGTCTGGGAGTGGTACTCCTGACGGTCGCCGTATACGGGCTCCTGCGGCGACTCGACGCCCGGGCCGTGCTCTACCCGGAGGAGATGGCCCTCCTCGGGGCGGTGCGGTTCCTGGAGGTCCTCCCGCCGTACGAGCGCGAGCAGCTGGCGCAGGCGGCTACATGGATGGACGTCGAGGCCGGCAGCGTCGTGATCCGGCAGGGGGACCCCGGGGATCGGTTCTACGTCATCGCCCACGGCGAGTTCAGCGTCTCGATCGATGGCAACGTGCTGCCCGCTCCTCTGGGCGCCGGTGTCGGTTTCGGGGAGACGGCCCTGCTGCGGTCCGTGCCGCGTACGGCCACGATCACGTGCGTCGCGGCCGGGCGTCTGCTGGCCCTCGAGGCCCCGGACTTCCTGGCCGCCGTCACCGGGAACCCGGACGGTCACAGGCTCGCGCAGGAGATGTCGGAGGGCTACCTGCGCGACGACTAGTCGCAGAATTAGGGTGGCGTGTTTGGTGGCCCTCTCGGGGGCACTGGTCAGGATGGGGGCTCGGTGGGTCGATTCGCAGTTGCCGTGCGCGCCATAGCTGGCCACGGGCCTCTGCGCAGAGTCCTGATCGCGTTCACCCTCTACTTCCTGATCTGGCTCGCCGTCTGGGTGGCCGTCATCCTGTACGCCTTCGCCGAGGGCGGGGTGGGGCTGACCAGCGTTGTGGCCGTGGTGCAGCTCGTTCCTGCTGCCCTGCTGACACCCGCCATCGTCGGTGCCGCGGAGCGTCTGCCTCGAGGTACCGCGCTCGCGCTGGCCCACGGCGCGGTGGCGACGGCGACGCTGGTCACCACCGTGGCGCTCCTGCTCTCAGCCCCCGTGGCCGTTGTCGTCGCTGGCTCATCGCTGGCCACGGTCGCGCTGGCCGTGGTGCGTCCACTGCACTACGCCGCGCTTCCGCGGCTGGCGCGCAGCCCGGAGGAGTTGGTCTCGGCCAATGCCCTGTCGTCGATGGGCGAGGGACTCGCGTACTTCGCGGGCCCGATCCTGGCCGGCGTTGGCGTCCAGGCTTCCGGTGCGGGTCTCGTGTTCGCCGTCGCCACGCTTGCCGGCGTCCTCGCCACCGCCCTGTGTCTTCGGCTCGGCCTGGGTCGGCGCTCGGTGGATGGCGCGGGTGACGAGGGCTGGCGGGCGGCGGTCGGCGGGCTGACTGCCCTACGAGGACAGTGGGCGGTTCTGATCCTGCTGCTCGTGCTCACCGCGCACCGCGTCCTTGGCGGTGCGGTGGACGTGCTCGGCGTCTCGTTCGCGTCCTCCGTCCTCGACATCAGCGAGACGGGGGCGGGCCTGGTCATCGGGGCGATCGGAATAGGCGGGTTCATCGGCGGGCTCATCGCCGGCTCCTTGGCGCTGGGCAGTCGACTGAGCGCGGTGATCGTCGGTAGCGGTGTCGTGCAGGGCCTGGG
>Ga0316188_10001404_pt1 | contig 11386 bp, 11 predicted proteins | sample Phiworburrow1_MG_FD_204933 | JGI IMG/M metagenome (GOLD analysis project Ga0316188, IMG submission 204933) | Coastal sediment microbial communities from Maine, United States - Phippsburg worm burrow 1 | ecosystem: Environmental > Aquatic > Marine > Coastal > Sediment | place: USA: Maine... | reverse complement strand
GCAATCTTGCGGGAACTGAAGATGCCTTTCGCATAGGCATAGAACAGGATCTTGAGCATCATTGCCGGGTGGTAAGGCGGATTGCCCTCGCGGGAAACTTTTTTGTAAAGACAAGATAGATCCACCGCGTTGACAACATCATTGACGATAATGCAAAGATGATCATCGGGGATCAGGCTTCGCACGCTGGGCGGGAACAGATCCATTTGTCTTTGATTATAGGGCCGGACGTTGCAGGGTTCGGGAATTTTCAAGATCATGTCCTCCTGATTTGATATCAGGGGCTTTCTATCATATAATATTAATTTTATCAATTGGTTATTTGTTTATTTAACCATAATTCTTGACCACCTCAATCCCCGGCATTCAATTATTTAACGAGGCTAAGGGGTTGTCGGACAGGCTCTTAGGTTCAGGGTTCACGTTCCGGGTTGGAAAAATCTCAAACAGGTCGCATCAATGTGATATTGGTTTCATCGTGGTTTCAAAACCGTTCCACCCAATAGATTATCAAGTATTCCGGATTTTGATCCATATTTTGAGCAGTTTCAATCGGTTGTAACCCTTGAACCCTGAACCTGGAACCGATCAGTTTAGGTTAATGTAAAGAAGCAGAAGGGAGGAGTCTAAAAATGAAGGTTTTAATCGTCTTCTATTCGATGTACGGGCATGTCCATCGCATGGCCGAAGCTGTTGCTGAAGGTGTAAAGGAAATCAAGGGAGCCCAAGTCGAAATGCGACGGGTTCCCGAAACACTTCCGGAGGCGGTCCTCACCCAAATGGGTGCACTTGAAGCTCAAAAATCTTTTTCCCAAATACCGCTTTGCACCGTTGAGGAGCTTGCATCCGCCGATGCAATTGTATTCGGCACGCCGACGCGTTTCGGAAACATGTGCGGCCAAATGCGCCAGTTTCTCGACGCAACCGGTCAGCTTTGGGCGCAGGGCGCGCTGGTGGGGAAGGTGGGAAGTGTGTTTACAAGCTCCGCCACCCAGCATGGGGGCCAGGAATCCACCATATTGAGTTTTCATATTACGCTTCTCCATCATGGTTTCGTGATTGTGGGGCTCCCGTACTCGTTTTCAGGACAGATGCGCGTGGATGAAATTACAGGCGGATCGCCCTATGGGGCTTCGACCATTGCCGGCGGACAGGGCGAACGCATGCCGAGCGACAATGAACTGGCTGCCGCCCGCTTTCAAGGAAAACACGTTGCGACCATTGCAGCAAAGCTCGCAAAATAATCATCGAAAAAATTTTGGAAGAATGCCGGCGAGAAAACAGAACCCATTCATTTGAATCCCAAGGAGGTATATTATGCACGATAAAAACGAGTTGTGTAAAAAGATTAAATCCATATATCCGGACATCGGCGAATGCGGCATTGATATCAAGGTTGACTATGATGAAACCAAAAAGGCCTGGATTGTGGACCTGAAAAAAGACAATCTCAAGCTGAAAACCCATTTGGAACCCGAGGATGCCGATCTGTGCATGATCGGTAAACAATGTATCGGCCTGGGAATTCAGATCGCCCAGCTGCGCTCTAATATCGAAGAAATGTAAAACAGACTGTGAAAAACGAACAACTGGTTTTAGGCTGCCGGAAATACACTGTTTATTGGCGCGATATACGGCTGAAGCTGTATCCGAAGTACCGAAACCAAGTTGAAGTTCTCGACAACGGAGGAAACGATTATGAAACGCAGAGAATTTTTCAGATTGGCAGGCAGTGCGGGCGTATTAATACTGATCCAAGCGGCAGGTTTGGGGAAAATTGTGCAAGCCGCATGCGGCAAATCCAACATCGCCTTTTCCGGCCTTCCTTACGGTGAAGGAGCGCTGGAGCCTTTCATTTCCAAACGAACCATCGGCTTTCACTATGGCAAGCATCATCAGGGCTATGTCGCCAAAACCAACAAGTTTATTGCCGGTACCGAGTTTGAAGGGCTGTCTTTGAATGACATCATCAAAAAAACCCAAGGGAAAGAGGACCAAAGCGCAATCTTCAACAACGCGGCTCAGGTATACAACCACACCTTTTACTGGAACAGTATGACACCCAACGGCGGCGGCCGGCCGACAAAGAAAATCGCCCAGAAGATCACCCAAGCCTTCGGCGACTACCCTAAATTTGTCGAGGTCTTCTCAAGCGCCGCCGCCTCTCAGTTCGGAAGCGGCTGGGCCTGGCTGGTCAAGGACGGAGACACCCTTAAAGTGATCAATACCGGCAACGCCGACACACCGATCGCCCACGGCTTCGTGCCGCTGTTGACCATCGACGTATGGGAACACGCCTACTATCTGGATTACCAGAACCGCAGAGACGACTACATCAAGGCCTATCTGGAGCATCTGGTCAATTGGGAATTCGCCGAGAAAAACCTGGGCTGAAAGGAGACTTGAACTGCGGACGCTTTCTGTTAAGGGTCAATTATGACGGATGAAATTAGCACCCTAAAAGGTGTTTTCGTTTTTTCAGCCACGATTATCGGCGCCGGAATTCTGGCACTGCCGGTTGCAGGGGCAACCACCGGCCTTTTTCCGATGCTTCTAATTCTCTTGGTTGTGGGAGCAGTTTCTGTTTTTTCAGCACTGTACATCGCCGAAACCGTGGTGAACACCACCGGCGACCATCACCTGCCGAGCCTTGCAAAAGAACATCTTGGGGGATTCGGCTTTGCTGCAATGATTATCGGCATCATCATTTACATTTATGGGGCTCTTGTCGGATACCTGGCGGCCGGCGGGCAGTTGTTTTATTCGCTGTCCAACGGCAAGATTCCGGTGTCTGCAGGTATTTTAATATACTGTGCTGCCGGAAGCTTCATTGTCCATTTCGGGCTCAAAATCATGAGCCGTGTCGAAACCTACCTTTTCAGTGCTATGCTGATCCTCATCGGCATTGTAATCACGCTGACATTACCAAACATAGAAATTCCGTTATTACTGGAAACCCATTGGAACGACACGCCGAACGTTTTCGGTGTTGTACTCTTTGCTTACGTCGGTCACTCGGTTATTCCGTCCATCGCACGGGGATTAAAGAAACAGGGGAATATCAACCGAATTTCAATATGGGGGGTGTTGATCCCGTTGTTGTTATACGTGGCGTGGTGTTTCGTTGTTATCGGGGCAGTACCCAAAACAGCCCTTGAGGGCTGGCCTTCCCTGGCCAGTGCCAAAATTGCCGGTCAACCGGCAACCATACCCTTGGGCTTGATCGTCGGCGGAAGCGTCATCATTTTGGGGAACCTGTTCGCGGTACTTTCAACAATGACGTCATACATCGGTTTTGGCTTTTCGTTAAAAGAAGCCTACGTTGATGTCGCTGATGTGATGCATCAAAAAATATCGCCACCGGCCGTAACACTTCTTGTTGTCATCCCCCCGCTTTCCATGGCACTCTTTAAGCCCGAGGCGTTTGTCGGTGCTCTGAACATCGCCGGAACGTATGGCGGGGGTCTGTTTGTGGGGATACTGCCGGTGTTGATGGTCTTAAACTCAAGAAAAAAAGCCGCCGCCATAAAACAGATGACCTGGGGCGGCAAATGGATGCCGTACATTGTCCTGAGCATTTACCTGATCGGCATGATTTACAGCACAATAAAGCTGATATCCTGAAAGATTTTAAACTGTTACTATTTCGAGACATCTTTCCTTCCGACGATCATCACCCCCATCCTTTCTTGGCGATGGTTATTGACAATAAGGCAACTAATACACTATATTTTTTGACGAATCTTAATTCGACAAATCAAACCCTGTATATTGTGGACACCAGTTTTTTTAATGAAAAAAACCGAACAAAACAACCGTACGATTGCGACCCTGCCTGTTTATGCTCTTGGAAGACAGACCATTTTTCTGATCCAGGAGTTGGGAAGAATTGCGATCTTTTTTGTTAAGGGTTTTCTGCTTATTTTTTCGTTTCCGCTGCAGATATCCAAAACCATTGAACAGGTCTACTTTATCGGCATGAAATCCGTTGTCGTAATCAGCTTGACCGGGGCATTTACCGGAATGGTTCTGGGGCTTCAGGGGTACTACACCCTGGTAAAGTTCGGTGCCCAGGGAATGCTGGGAGCCGCCGTAGCCCTATCTTTGATACGGGAACTGGGGCCTGTGCTCAGCGCCATCATGATCATCGGCCGCGCCGGTTCGGCCATGGCGGCGGAGATCGGAATTATGCGCATATCCGAGCAGATCGATGCCCTTGAAACCATGGATATCAATCCCTTACGGTTTCTCATCAGCCCCAGAATTGCCGCGGCACTTGTCTCCTTCCCTTTGCTTACCGCTCTTTTTGATGTCATCGGCATTTTCGGCGGATATCTGACCGGCTCGATGTTGCTCGGTGTCGATCCCGGAATCTATCTCAACAGAGTGGAATCGAGCGTTGTAATGAAAGATATTACTGGCGGGTTTTACAAGTCGCTGGCGTTTGCGATAGTTGTCGTAACCATTTGCTGTTTTCAGGGATATTATACGCATACGCGGTCAGAAGGGTTTGGCGCAAAGGGGGTTAGCCTTTCCACCACGTCCGCGGTGGTTACCTCATGTGTGCTTGTGCTGATTGTCGACTATGTGATGACATCTTTCTTAATATAGAGAAAAAATGGAACAACCGCTGATCCAACTGGTAGATGTTTATAAAACGTTCGGTGACAATAAAGTTCTCAACGGTACGAATCTTTCCATTTTCGAAGGACAGGTCACGACCATTATCGGCAAAAGCGGTGGCGGAAAGAGTGTTTTGCTGAAGCATATTATCGGTCTTGTGGAACCGGATTCCGGAAAAATTTTGTTCCAGGGTCACTCATTATCGGAAATGCAAAAAGCGGAAAAAAAGGCCTTTAAAAGAAAATTCAGCTATGTTTTTCAAGGTACGGCCCTGTTCGATTCCATCACGGTATTCGAAAACATTGCCCTTCCCCTAAAAGAAAAAACTTCTTTTAAAAAGGCGGAGATAGCCGGTCGCGTCCGTGAGAAAATGGATCAGTTGGACCTTCAGGGAATCGACCAGAAATATCCTTCCCAACTTTCCGGCGGCATGAAAAAACGGGTGGCACTTGCCAGGGCTTTGGTGACCGATCCGGAAATCGTTCTTTTTGACGAACCGACAACCGGTTTGGATCCCATCCGAAAAAATGCGGTGCACAAGATGATTTCCGATTATCAAAAGCAATTTGGTTTTACCGGTGTGGTGGTGAGCCACGAAATTCCGGATATCTTCTACATTTCTCAGCGGGTGGCGATGCTGGAAGAAGGTAGAATCCTGTTTGAAGGAAGTCCCGAAGAAATTCAGCAGACATCGGACACTGTGGTACAGGACTTTATCCACGGGCTGGAACGCGGTCATGAAAAAATTTCCGGCGTTGAAAGTCATTACCAGGGAGAAAAGCGGATAAAAGAAGAGATGGCCAGACTTCAGCGGTATCATACCGCTTTTTCCCTCATTATTTTTACGGTTGAAAACTTAGATGAGGTCAATGAAAAACTGGGACCCATGGCAGGTTTGACCATCATAACAAATTTGGCCAACGAGTTGCAAATCCTAACTCCCCTCACCGATACCTGTTATCGGTTTGGTTTGAACAAAATCATCCTGTTGCTGCCGAATACCAATAAAGAACAGGCACACGTGTTATGTGAAAAGTTGTCCGAACAAATGAAAGGGAGAGATATTTTTAGCTTAAAGCCTTTCCCTGGTTTCTGTTTTTTCATCAGCGCAAGCTATACGGAAGGACGAAAGGATTTGTCCTATGAAGAAATGTTATTACAGACCCATTCGATCCAAAACATGTTCTATGAATTCAAGGTCTGCTGATGGAAGAAAAAGGAGGTTTTATGAAAAAGACATCCATTGAAGCGGCTGTCGGCATATTTATGCTCATCGGAATCGTATGTGTGGGTTACCTTTCTATCCATCTTGGAGAGATGGAGTGGGGAGGAGATAGATTCTATCCCGTAGTTGCCCGTTTTCAATCGGTGTCCGGTCTGATTGCCGGAGCACATGTAGAACTGGCAGGTGTACATGTCGGAAAGGTCGATTCAATTGCATTGGATCCTAAAACACAGGCTGCCGTGGTCGAGCTGAAAATAGAAAAAGGCGTGCGGTTGTCCGACGATGTCATTGCTTCGATTAAAACTTCCGGACTCATTGGGGATAAATATCTCCAACTCGTCCCGGGCAACTCGGATAGCGTTCTCAAACCGGGCGGTATGATAACAGAAACCGAATCTGCCGTGGACTTAGAGGCATTGATCAGCAAGTATGTATTTGGGGGGGTGAAATGAATATAAAAACAATAGGTTCGGCTTTAATCCTTATTATTTTCCCAATGACCCATTTGGCCTATGGCGCTCAGCCTCTGGACGAACTCAAGGCGCCTATCGAGCAGGTCATTAATATTTTGAGGGATCCCCAGTACAAGGACGCCGCCAAAAAGGATTTGCAACGGGAAAAAATGTGGGAAATTGCAAGAAAAATTTTTGATTTCGAGGCCATCGCCCGGGGGACCCTGACCCGCTTTCGCTGGGATGGTTTTACCCCCCGACAGCGGGAAGAATTCACCGATGTGTTTACCCAATTCATCGGAAACAATTATTTTAACAAGATACAAGGTGAATATCATAATGAAGAGGTGGTGTTTCTGAAACAGGAAATGTTCACAGATTCCAAAGCCCGGGTAATGACCAAAATACGAAGAGAGTCGATTGAAATCCCGGTGGATTACAGCATGTGGCTACACAACGACCGTTGGAAAATTTTCAATGTATATGTCGAAGGCGTGAGTCTTTTGGGAAACTATCGAAATGAATTCGAAAGATTTTTGACCAATTCATCCATTGGAGATCTGATCTCGGAACTGAAAAAAAAGGTCGACCGGCAGAAAAAGGGAAAAATTGTCGAAAAATGATGCGATCTATATCCTTTATACTCGTCATACTGACGGTTTATACCTCCGGATACGCCCATAGAAGTGCTGTGGCGTCTCCTGCCGCACAACAAAATCCGTCTTCGCCGAGGGATCTTGAAACACCACCTTTGCCGGAAAACCAAAAGGCGTCGGACGGAAAAAATGAGACGCGTGAATTTTCCGATAAAGACCTTGACGTTCTCTACGAAGAGGTGGACGCAGGCGTCGTTCGGGTGGCTGACCCCATAGCGTCCTTGAACCGTGCCATGTTTTATTTCAATGACAAGCTTTATTTTTGGTTACTCAAACCGGTTGCCAAAGGATACAAATACGTGGTTCCAACGCCGGTTAGAACCGGAGTCGAAAATTTTTTCTACAACCTGATTACCCCGGTTCGTCTGGTAAACTGTGTCCTACAGGGCAAATTTCGTTCGGCCGGGGTCGAGATTCAGCGCTTTGTTATCAACAGTACGGCAGGTATGCTGGGTTTTGTAGATCTGACCCAAAATAATCCTGATCTGACTGCCGGGGAAGAAGACCTCGGTCAAACCTTCGGCAAATACGGTGTTGGTAACGGGTTTTATATCGTATGGCCCTTTCTGGGACCGTCCACCCTGCGCGATACGATGGGGATGGCCGGGGATCTATTCTTAAATCCTGCTAACTATGTCCGGCCGGCTGAAGCGGCATTGGGAATTGCCGCCTACGAAAAGGTGAACACCACCTCGTTCCGTATCGGAGATTACGAGGCGATCAAAGAAGCGTCCCTCGACCCCTATTCAGCCATTCGCGATGCCTATGTCCAATATCGCAAAAAAAAGATCCAGGAATAAGTTCGACGTTGTAACCAATGAACTCATTCCTTTGTCGTTTTGAAAAGCATTTCCGATACGACAATACTCACCGGATTTGAAACGCCACAATAGGTTTAATCACGGGAACTGCGCATTTCGTTCAGCAACTCAAGCTGGACCTCTTGAATCTCCACCAAACGCTCCCATTGGCGAGACAATAGATGGTCAAGTTTCTGGTGCAACTGCCGAATTTCGAGTTCCGCTTTCAGATTGATTTGGTAGTCATGGGATGCTCGAAGGCGATCCTTTGCTTCCTGCCGGTTCTGACTCATCATGATGATGGGTGCCTGCATTGCGGCGAGGCAAGAGAGAACGAGATTCAGAAGAATGAAAGGATACGGATCAAATGGTTTGAACAGCAAATACAATGAGTTGACAAATATCCAGAGTGCCAGGATACACCCAAATATAATAATGAATCTCCAACTCCCACCGAAACTGGCGATCTTGTCAGACAGGCGTTGACCGAGAGTTAACGTCGACTCGTATTCCTGTTCGACATGCATGGAGAGAATCTCGTGACTGGCCATGCTCTCTACGACCGCCTTCTCCAACTCGGACAATTCGCCGCGCTCGGTTTTGATAAGCGACCGAACATAATCGTATCGAAACCGATTCAGATCATCCGCACAGATGAATCCTTCGGCAGACCATCCGGGATAATCTTGTCTGATTACATTCACGACAACAGGCCTCACCGCGCTGGCCGCAATGAGATCTGCCTGAGCGGCATCTTTGCCGCAGACTTGGCAGGACCGACTTTTCGATGGGGTTTTGGTATTCATGTAAGCACCTCAGCTGACTTAAAAATACATAATATTTAAAAGAATTATCACAGCTTTTTTGATTTAACAATATGTGATCTTGAATTTTGTTGGCCAAAATAAACGCATCGATAAAAGGCGAAATACGCCTTTAAAAATGGTGATGCCCCTATCACAGGCACTTGGAGACGCATCGATCCACCGGCGCTATTCGGACGTTCTTTCCGTTGACAAAACACCCATTACCATCTAAAAATGGTGGTACATGTCGGTTTCAGGGCCACCGGAGCCGCTTTTCTTTTTGAGTCTGAAAAGCAGTTTCTTATCACTTAAAAGACCCCAAGCATATGAAGAAACTTATTATCTTTACCGCCGTTGGATTGATTGTGTTGATCGCGGTTCTTGGCGGAATCAAAGGCCTGCAGATCTCCCGGATGGCCGCCGACGGCAAACAGTTTGTGCCCCCTCCTGAGACGGTCACCACCGTTGAGGTGCATAAAAAATCATGGGAATCCCTGCTTTCTTCCGTGGGATCACTCGAAGCGGTTCAGGGGGTAATGGTGACTGCCGAACTGACCGGAAAAGTGGTGCACATCGCCTTAGAGCCGGGCGCAACGGTTCGGGCCGGCGACCTTCTGGTACAGCAGGATATCTCTTCGGAGACGGCTCAGCTCCGGGCGTCGGAGGCTGCTGTAGCGCTGGCAAAGACCACACTCGAACGAACACGCAAACTCCTGGCCGAAAAAACCGTCTCACAATCCCAATACGATACCGCCGATGCGCAGTTCAAGCAGGCCACGGCACAGTTTGACACTATCCGGGCAGCCATTGCGAAAAAAACCATCCGGGCGCCCTTTGCCGGCCGCCTCGGCCTCCGTTTGGTCAACCTGGGGCAGATCCTCAATGAGGGCGAGGCCATCGTTTCGCTCCAGTCCCTTGATCCCATTTTTATAAATTTTTCCCTGCCGCAGCAGCAGCTCGCACAAATCCAGCCGGGTTTCACCGTACGAATGACAACCGATGCACTTCCAGAGCGGACGATCGAGGGCAAAATTACGGCAATTAATCCGGCAGTAGACGCCGCTACACGGAACCTCCGGGTGCAGGCAACGGTGACAAATTCCGAAGAGCGGCTCCGTCCCGGAATGTTCGTTAACGTTACGGTGGTGTTGCCGGCTCAGAAAAAAATGCTCCCCATCCCGGCCACGGCCGTGCTTTACGCCCCTTACGGCGACTCGGTGTTTGTCGTGGAGGAGAAAAAACGTGAACAAAACAGCACGCCGGGTAAGGTCGTTCGCCAGCAGTTTGTACGACTCGGAGAAAAGCGCGGCGATTTCATTGCCGTCTCTTCCGGATTGAATGACGGCGAAACCATCGTAAGCACCGGTGTTTTCAAGCTGCGCAACGGCCAGGCCGTTGTTGTGGACAACACTCTGGCCCCTGAATTCAAACTCATGCCCAAAGCGAACGACAATTGATCCGGCCATTGTGCCAAACTCTAATTGAGCGAACTCTGTCGGAGTGATTTAGAACCATGAAATTCACCGACCTTTTTATCCGTCGTCCTGTCCTCGCACTGGTGGTCAACCTCGTGATCATCATTGCCGGGTTACAGGCGATCCGCTCGCTCAACGTCCGCCAGTATCCCCGCAGCGAAAACTCGGCGGTGACCGTTACCACCGTCTATGTCGGTGCCGGCGCCGAACTGGTGCGCGGATTCATCACCACACCGCTGGAGCGCGCCATCGCGGCGGCCGACGGCATTGATTACATCCAATCGCAGAGCAGTCTGGGTGTTTCGACCATCAGCGCCCGTCTGAAGATCAACTACGATGCGATCAAGGCGCTCTCGGAAATCAGTTCCAAAGTAGACCAGGTCCGCCGTGACCTGCCCCCGGAAGCCGAAGTGCCCATCATCAACGTCGAGTCTGCCGATACCCAGTTCGCATCGGCCTATTTAAGTTTCACGTCCGACGTTCTTCAACAGAACGAGATTACCGATTATCTTGTCCGCATCGTCCAGCCCAGGCTTTCAGCCGTCGAAGGCGTGCAACGCGCCGATATCCTCGGTGCCCGCACCTTTGCCATGCGCATCTGGCTCAAGCCCGAGCGCATGGCCGCGCTCAACATCAGCCCGGTGCAAGTTCGCCAGGCCCTGGCGGCCAACAACTACCTCGCCGCTGTCGGCCGCACCAAAGGTTCGTTCGTTCAAGTCAACCTGACCGCGAACACCGACCTGCGATCCGTGCAGGAGTTCAAGCGTCTTGTCATCCGCAAGCAGGCCGGCGCCACGGTGCGATTGGAGGACATCGGTGATGTCGTGCTGGGCGCGGAAGATTATGACGCGGAAGTACACTTCTCCGGACAGACTGCTGTATTCATGGGCATCTGGCCCCTGCCCAACGCCAATTCCCTCGACGTGATCCGCCGTGTGCGCACTGAGATGGCAGGCGTCCAGAAGGATCTTCCCAACGGCATGCAGTCGCGCGTCGCCTACGATGCCACCACTTACATCGAAAACGCCATTCACGAAGTGCTCAAAACCCTTAGCGAAACCCTGCTGATCGTTATCATCATCATCTTCCTGTTCCTCGGCTCGCTTCGGTCGGCGTTTATTCCGGTGGTGGCCATTCCCCTGTCTCTTGTCGGCGCGGTGTTCCTGATTCAGGTGCTCGGCTTTACCATCAACCTGCTCACACTTCTGGCCATTGTGCTGTCCGTGGGTCTTGTGGTGGACGATGCCATCGTGGTGGTGGAAAATGTCGAGCGGCACCTGAGCGAAGGCCAGGCGCCCATCGACGCCGCCTTGCTCGGCGCCCGCGAACTCGTCGGTCCCATCATCGCC